>Ga0302324_100011643_pt1 | contig 18039 bp, 19 predicted proteins | sample Palsa_T0_1_FD_201949 | JGI IMG/M metagenome (GOLD analysis project Ga0302324, IMG submission 201949) | Peat permafrost microbial communities from Stordalen Mire near Abisko, Sweden - Palsa_T0_1 | ecosystem: Environmental > Terrestrial > Soil > Palsa > Peat permafrost | place: Sweden: Abisko... | reverse complement strand
TAGAGGCGCGAGGCCGCAAGCTGGAACTCCGGCCCACTCCTACTGGCGTCATCGCCGCCTTCATCGAGAACAATATCGAAGTCCGCACCACGCCTGTGGACTTGGCCGGCGATCCCGAGAGCCTGGTTCGTGAGTGGCTGGCCTCCCTGCCGCCGCGCGAAGAACCGCCGCCCGATTTGGAATAGCGCTCGCAGGTTCGCGTCATCTCCTTGGCGAAGGCCGCAGATTCTCGAGCTTGGAGCGGTCGTTCGGCGATCCATGGCAGATCACGCAGGATTCCGAGGCGCGCACATCCAGCGTGGAAACCAGCGCGTAAGTCAAACCCTTGTCCGCCCAGGTGATCATCCGCAGCCCCTTCTCGGCGGTGGAATAAAAAGTCAAGCCGCCCGATCGATAGATCTCTCCTCCGGAAGGGAACACTTGCGGGTATGAGGCAATCACCAGCGATATCGGCTTGTGATCCATCTCATACGCCAGATAGGCGACATCTTCGTCAAAATACTGCATCAGCCGCGCGCCCACCAGTGAGTATTTCTTCTGTTCCCGGCTCCCTGTCCGGTCGTTGGGAGCAGGGTAATCCGGCAGCGTCATATGAAATGGCAGGCGCCTTGCCAGCCACTCTGAAACCGCCTGCGGCTCGCGTGACACGATATCCAGAGGGAACGCTCCCCGTGCGTACAGCAGATGCGCCTCGGCGGCGAAAGACGCGTATTGCGCCGGCATCCCACGTCTTCTCGTAAGCCACGGCGAGAACGATTCCGACAGCCAGGATCCCATGATCCCAAGGATCACACCTGCGACGAGGGCGGCAGCGGCCGCCAACAGCAGCCACCGATGCCGCCGCGCGCCTTTTTCCTGTGCCGCCACCAGTTGCTCGATAACGGCATAGGAGTGCTCCGGAACCTCATAGAGAGGGCTTGCCGCGCGTACACCGTCCACCACGGCCCGCGAATCTTCGTAAGCCATACGGCACGGAACGCACTCGGTGAGATGCGCCTCAACTTCGAGCGCCTCCGATCCGCAAAGCTCGCGGTCGACGTAAAGGGCGATCTTGTTTCTGGCGTCGTCGCAACCGATCACCTGCGCGCCTCCTTTGAGAGCGGCCTGGGTATCGGAACGCGACTGGTCAGAAGCTCTCTCAGGGCCGACCGGGCCCGCGCCAACCGGCTCATCACGGTCCCGATGGGACATCCCAGAATGGACGCGATTTCGCTGTACGAGAGCTCCTCGATGTCGCGCATCACGACCACTTCGCGCCAAAGAACCGGCATGGAGTCCACGGCTTCGCGAACCTCGGATACCAGAAGTTTTTGGCACAATAGCGCCTCCGGCGATCCAGGCGCTTCGAGAATTCCGGCATCGTCGAGCCATATTTCAGGGGTGCGCGCCTGGCGCCTGCGCTCGTTGGACCATGCGTGGCGCATGATGGTAAACATCCACGGCCTGATCTGATCCACGGTTGCCGGAGCCGGCCTGCGTCTCGCCTCCAGGGCTCTTTTGTAGGTCTCCTGAAGAAGCTCCTCGGCTTCCACCCGTTCGCCGCACAGGGAGCGGGCATACCGGTAAAGCGAGGCGTGACAGGCCAGCGCGCACTCCCCAAACGAGGTCAGAAATATCCTTTCACAAGGACAACACCGTCGTCCTCCCAAAATTCCAAGGAATATTTTCACACATCCGGTGTTGACGTTGATGAGGGGAATGATTACCGGAATGAATATACGATATTTCAAATGTGCCGGGCTGGCGGGCGGCCTGGTTGCGGTCCTTGGAGTCTTGCCGGCCCAGGCGCAGCACGCGTCCAGCTATGCGCCCGTGGACATTCACGAGACTTTCTCAGCGATTATGACCCGCATGACTGCCGCTAAAGCGGAAATCATGCGACGTCAACTCGCCCTGCTCGATCAGCGCTACGATCTGAGCGATCGTCCGGCGCAAGGGGCCGCCATGTCGAAAGGCAAGCCGCTGCAGGAGGGCGTGCGGGTTAAACTGCCTGCCGGCGCCACGTGGGATCAGCTTGCCAAGTTAAGTCCGGAGCAGATCAAGGAGCGCGACTTGTATCCGGCCGGGTTTCAACCGCTGCCGCACCCCAACCACGCCGAAGGCGGCATGCTCTTCCCCAAGTTCGAAATCGACGAGATCAAGAAGCAGGAAGAGCGCGATTTGACCCGGTTCGACCTGGACTACGACATCCCCGATCGCTTCCTCCCGGAATTCCCGGCGCCCATCTATCTGACTCCCCGCCCCGATCTGGGCGATGTGTCCCAGGGCAAGCTGGTGACCATCGAGAACTACTACGAGTTGTTTAACGGGCTTCTGAATCCCAAGCAATTGGAAGGCCTGCGTCTGCTGGTGACCCCGTTCTCACAGCAGCAATTCAACCAGACCGAAGACCGCCGGACCGAGCGAGCCAGCCGCGGAGTGACGTGCTTCGACTGTCACGCCAACGGTCATACGAATCGCGCCACTCACCTGGCAGGCGATGCACGCCCCCAGGAATATCGGCATCGCATCACCACCCCCTCGCTGCGCGGCGTCAATATCCAGCGCCTCTTCGGATCGCAGCGGGCGCTGAAGACCGTGGAAGACTTCACCGAATTCGAGCAGCGCGCCGCGTATTTCGACGGCGATCCGGTCATCGCCACGAAGAAGGGCGTCAACATTCTGGACCGCGGCAGCCAGGTACACGCCATGGCCGAGTTTCAAGAGATGCTCGATTTTCCGCCGGCGCCGAAGCTCGGCTGGGATGGCAAGCTCGATCCCAGGAAAGCGAGCGCCGCCGAGCTGCACGGACAGCAGGTATTCTTCGGCAAGGCGCGCTGCGCGGAGTGTCACCCGGCGCCCTACTACACCGACAACCTCACGCACAATCTGCAGGTCGAGCGTTTTTATGCAGCTCACATGATCAACGGAATGATGGCGTCGGCCGACGGACCGATCAAGACCTTTCCGCTTCGTGGAGTGAAGGATTCGCCGCCGTACCTGCACGATGGACGATTGTTGACCCTCGAAGACACGGTCGAGTTCTTCAATCTGGTCCTGGAGCTGCAACTGACACAGGCGGAGAAGGCGGATCTGGTCACGTTCCTGCGCGTGTTGTAGGTTACAGGTTCGCGTTGGGCTCCAGGCTGCGCCATAGATACCACGCCGCCACCGTGCAGTACGGATGCCAGCGTTCGCCGAGCGCCTCGATCTCGGCCGGCTTCGGCAGCTCGGGCAAACTGTATGCCTTGCGGATGGCGGCGCGAATCCCCAGGTCGCCGCTGGGCAGCACGTTGGTCCGCCGCAGGGCAAACATCAGGAACATATGGGCGGTCCACACTCCCACACCTTTCACCTGGGTGAGCCGCTCGATCACCTGCGCATCCGGGAGCCCCGGCAGCGTCTGGAAATCCAAATCTCCATCGCGTGTCAGTCGCGCCAGATCGCGAATGTAGGCGGTCTTCTGCTTGGAGAGGCCCAGCGCCCGCATCTTGGACGGCCGTAGCGCCAGCACACCCTGGGGCGTCAGCGCGCCTCCGGGAACCGCCGCCACCAGGCGCTCGAAGATCACCTGCGCCACGCGGCCGCTAAGCTGCTGATAGACGATGGACCTGACCAGCGTCTCGAAGCCCGGCTCCCGAAATCGGATCCGGTAGGCGCCCACTCGCGCGATGATGCCGCCCATGACCGGATCGGCCGCTTGCAGATGACGTATCGCTTTTTGCATTATTGAAACAGCGGTAACGGGAACCGCGTCTGTAATTGTAACCCTATGGCATCCACCAAAGCCGCGACGGGCCGCGTCATAGCCTCTTTGCTTCTGGTCGCCTGGCCGACACTACCGCAGGATAAGCCGGCGCAGGATAAACCCGCGGAGGATCTGCCGGCTTCCATCTCCGTGGACGTTTCCCTGGTCAACATCCTGGCTTCGGTCCGCGACAAGCGCGGCGGCCTGATCGGCAATTTGACCAAGGACGATTTCACCGTTTTGGAAGATGGCAAGCCGCAGACCATCAAGTACTTCACGCGGGAAACCGATCTTCCCCTTACCATCGGCCTGCTGGTGGACGTTAGCGCCAGCCAGCGCAACCTGATCGATATCGAAAAGCACGCCGCCCGGCAGTTCTTCTCGCAGGTCCTGCGCAAGAAGGACGAAGCCTTCCTGATCAGCTTCGGCGAGGATTCCGATCTGCTGCAGGACTACACCAATTCGCCAAAGCTGCTGCAGGCCGGCCTCGAGCAGCTGCGCGTCAGCTCCGGCGTTGGTGGAATACAGCCGTCGGGACCCGTGCCGACCATCAGCCAGGTGCGCGGCACGGTGCTCTACGACGCTGTCTACGTCGCGGCCAACGAAAAGCTGAAGGGCGAAGTCGGCCGGAAGGTCATCGTCCTGATCACTGACGGCATGGACGAGGGTAGCAAGCTCAAAATTCAGGACGCGGTGGAAGCCGCGCAAAAGGCCGACGCGGTCATCTATAGCATCGACTACGCCGATCCCAGCGCCTACGGCCCATTTTCTTTCGGCCACGTCAGCGATTTCGCTTTGCAAAAGATGTCCAACGAGACTGGCGGGCATGTCTACAAGGTGGACCGCCGCCATACGCTGGAAGACGTGTTCAAGGAGCTGCAAGATGAAATGCGCAGCCAGTATGCCATCGGCTATACGCCCACTAATGCGGACAAAGACGGCAGCTTCCGAAAACTCGACATTCGCGTGTCGGACAAGAATCTGAAGGTGCAGGCGCGCAAGGGCTATTACGCCATCAAGCCCGAACGGAGTTGAACAGCTTCTCGCGCGCCGCGAAGTATAGCCGGAGCGCTTCCGCCAGCGGCGGCATTGGCTCCAGGCCCAGGCTTTCCATCTTGGCATTGGATAGCGCCGAAAACTTGGGGCGACGCGCGGCCGTGCGGTATTCGCGCTCGTTGGTCGAGTGCAATTCCACGGCGCGCCCCGGCAACCCCGCCTCGAAAATCAACTGCGCGTAGTGAAACCAGGAAATAGGCGTGCCCCCGCCGACGTGGAAGATGCCTGCCTGGTCGCGCTCCGCCAAATCGATCGTGCGGGCTGCCAGGAGCGGCGCATAAGTGGGGGATGCCACGTGGTCTTCTACCACCCGGATTGGCTGCGAAGCCTGCGCGAGGCGCAGCATCAGCTCCACGAAATTGCCGCGCGCAGTCTTTAACCCACCTGGGCCGAAGACACCGGACGTGCGCACGATCAGGGGCCGGTCCAGGTAAGCCTGCGCGTAAAGCTCGCCAGCCAGCTTCGATACTCCATAGGCCCCCAGGGGATGCGTAGAGTCGCCTTCGTTATAGGGCCGCCCTGCCGTGCCATCGAACACGTAATCGGTTGAGAAATGCACCAGACGGGCGTCCAGTTGGCGGCATGCCAGGGCCACATTACGGACCGCCAAGGCGTTCACCAGATAGGACGCCTGTGGCTCGCTCTCGGCCACATCCACCTGGTTGTAGGCGGCGGCGTTGAACACGATCTGCGGATCCCAGGATGCCAACGCCTGCTCCACCTGCACGTTATCCGTGATGTCCAGTTTGTGGCGATCCCAACCAATGGTTTCGTATCCGCGCTGGTGAAGCTCGCGCACCAACTCCGCGCCGAGTTGACCGCCACTGCCGATTACCGCCGCTCTTCGCGCCATAGAAAGACGAGGATAGCACCTTGGGACAGTCTGCTTAACGTAAGATAAAAAGCGGAACAAATGCTGATCAAACGTTTGAGGCTGAAGAAGATCCTGTCGTTCAACGACAGCACCGTCGAGCTCGGACCGTTGAATATTTTGATTGGCCCGAACGCTGTCGGAAAAAGCAATTTGATCGAGGCTATCAGCTTGTTGCAGGCGGCGCCAACAAGTATTGAGAATCAGATTCTCCGTGGTGGAGGAGCCAGGCAATGGCTTTGGCTCGGTGACCGTGAGCCTTCTCCGATTGCGACAATCAAGTGTGAGCTGAACCTCTCGCGTGGAAGACAGCTTGGACCCTTGCGTTACGGGCTGCAATTCTCAGAAGACGCCGGCGGCTTTATTATCCTGGACGAAGACTTGGCGGAATGCGATCCGGGTTCGGAGGCCGAGGTCTATTTTTTTCGCTCTGGCAATCGCCTGAGTTTCGGCTCCCAGGCGTGGGAGCTGGCTAAGGCTCAAGCGCAGGTCATGGCCATGCCTGGCCGGGACTCAGTGCTCTCCCGATTCAAGAATCCCGCCGACCCTACTCCTATTACGGAGGTTGGCGCGCATTTCGAGCAGATGAAGATCTTTCGGGAGTTCAGTACGGATCCAACGTCACGAGCCAGGCATGGAACCTCGACCTCAGTACCGAAAGACTTCCTGTCCGATGACGCCTCCAATCTGGCGCTAGTGCTGAACGAGTTGGATTTCTTGGGCGCGCACGATCGCATCAATGGGTATCTTCAACGCTTCTGTGAGCGCTTCGAAGATGTGAAAGTGAGAGTCGGAGAAGGTCTCGCGCGGATGTTCCTGCGAGAAACCGGACTGTCGGAGGCTCTTTCAGCTATCCGGGTGTCCGATGGCACGTTGAAGTTTCTCTGTCTTCTCGCCGTGCTGTTTCATCCAAAACCGGCGCCTTTGGTGTGCATAGAGGAACCGGAACTGGGGCTGCATCCCGACGCACTCCGCCTTGTAGCCGAGGTGCTGGTTGAGGCGTCGGAGCACACACAACTGATCGTCACTACCCATTCCGACGCCCTGATAGACGCTTTGTCTGACCACCCTGAGTCGGTATTGGTCTGCGAACGTGACTTCGACAACGGCACCCAATTCAAGCGCTTGTCGCGCGAAGAATTGGACGCCTGGCTGGAGCACTACACTCTGGGCGAGCTTTGGCGCAAAGGCGAAATCGGTGGAGGTCGCTGGTAATGCCCACCGAGATTCGAATCTATTTCGAGGGCCACAAGAGTCTCAGGCGCGGATTTGCCGCCTTTTTCTCAGAGATCAAGACGCGAGCAACGGAAAAGCACTGCAAAGTCGAATTCATCGCTACCGGCGGCACGCCCGATCGGGATTTCGACATCGCGATGAAAACTCACCCGACGGCGTTGAACATCTTGCTTCGCGATAGCGAGGGCCCCTACAATGCCGGCCACTCGGCTGCGGATTCGATCTTCTGGATGGTCGAGATGATGGAATCCTGGTTTCATGCTGATAAGGACGTCTTGGAAGGTTTCTACGGGAGAGGCTTCAGAAGAGAGGCGCTTAGGGGCAACCCGAATGTCGAGGAGATTCCCAAGCAGGATTTGATAATATGGGCTAAAGGCCGCAACGAAAAATACCAGGAAGGGAGATTACTATCGCGATAAGACCGCACACGGGCCTGATCTGCTGGCCGGAATCCACACTTCTCTCGTGCGACAGGCAGCTCCCAATTGCCAAAAAATGTTTAAGTCTCTGTTCGACAAACTCGTGTAGAACCGCTCTAACCCGCATCACCACTTATGCGTAAACACGAACCAGATCACCAATACGCTGGCCGCCCCTAGCAGCCACGCGATCGCCGCCTTCACTCCCGGCCGCGACAGCCACGCCGCCGCCACCCCTTCCGGCTCCTCGCGCAATGGCTTTAGAAACCGGCGCTGCAACGACGAAGGCAGGTTGCGTATGGCCCGCGCAATCTCGTCCCTGCCCTTGCGATCCGCGATCAGGATGGTCGCCGAGTTCAACCCATTGGTGGATTTCAGCAGCTTGCGACGCAGGGGTGCCGGCACTTCCTTCACCGACCGGTAAACCGCCTCGGTATCGCCCGCCGAGATCAGGATCGTGGAGCTCTTCAGCACACCCGATTTGGAAAGCGGATTCGACTCGCCGCAATGCGGACAAGTCGATCCAGCGGCCGCATCGAACTGTTTCCGGCATCGACGGCAAGTCATTCTATACCGCCACGGCCTTGGGGCGCTTATCGCGCGCCGCTTGCTGATCGCCCAGATTATCGAGCACCACTTGGATGAAGCCAAGCGCCGCCTTGGAGAGCGCTTTGTCCTTGCGGTAAATCAGTCCCAGCCGCCGGATCATGGGCTCCGGCGCCAGCGAAATCGCGCGCAGCTTGCCGGCGGCCACCTCTTCCCGGCAATTGGAAACCGCCAGGAACGAGATACCAAGACCGGCCATCACGAAGCGCTTCATCATCTCGGTCGAATCCAGCTCCATGGAGATCCGCAGGTCGTCCTCCACCAACTCGAACCAGCCGTTCAAGCGCGCCCGCGTGGCTCCTGACTTCGGCAGCAGCAGCTGGTATTCCAGCAATTCATGCGCGTTGACTGCCTTCTTGTCCGCCAATGAATGTCGCGCCGGTACGATCAGCCGGATCTCGTCCTTATGAATGTGCACCACTTCCAGGCGCTTCTCTTCCACGGGCAACTGCGTCAGGCCGAAATCGGCGATGTTTTCGGTCACCGCATCTACCACCCGCGCGCCGTAGGAACGATCCAGTTGAAGCTGCACCGCCGGAAACAGGTTCTTATACTCCGAAAATACCTGCGGCAAGACGTAGATGCAAGTGGCCTCGTTGGCCGCGATCACCAGTTCCCCGCGCGGATTGCGCTCCAGCTCGCTGATGGCATCCTGCGCCCGCCTCCGCAGGTCCAGCATTTGCGCGGCGAAGTCTGCGAAGATCTTGCCTGCCGTGGTCAGGGAGATTCGGCTGCCAAACCGCTCGAACAGAGCCGTGTTCAGCTCCTGCTCGAGCTGCCGTACTTGGGCGCTGATAGCCGGCTGCGTGCGGTAACACGTTTGGGCAGCCTTCGAGAAGCTCTTGAGCCTCACGATCTCAAGGAACGTGTGTACTTGATCGAAGTCCATACTTCCAGCCCCGTCCCTCGCGCCGCGATCGCCTCAGCGTCCAAACAAAACATGAATGGGAGGGATAGAAATTATCAATTTCCCTCGTACAGCGTATGTTGGTATGTATTGTAACAGAAGGTTACGGGTGGGTGCGCTGCGAAGTACGGACCGCGCGGACGCTATGGCGCGCGGGTTATCTGTTGAATCTCGCCTTATCGGCGTGCGTGCGCGCTTCACAGCGCCGGCTGGGGTTTCAGACTTCCATCGGCTTGCGCCCAAGCAAGGGCGATATTACCATTGAAGCCTATGCGCTTTCGCTTCGCACGGCTGCTCTTGTGCGCCTTGGTTTTCTTGACGTCATTATCCACCGCATTGTCCAACGCCTTCGCGGCAGGAGGGGCCGAACACAGACCCGCCAATGCCCGCGTATAAGATGATGGCTGCGGACGCCAGGGACATCACCGCCTGTCTGAAAACCCTTAAGTAGGCCCTCGGTGCTACGTTTGGCGCGGTTTCCCGGTTGCGTCCTGGCCTGCTGTTCCGCACTGCTCGCGCAAGGCCCGGAAAATGTCCTGCTGGTCGAGAACCGCACGGACGCGCTCTCCCGGCGCATCGCGGACTATTACGTCTCCAGGCGCTCCATCCCGCTCAAAAACGTCTGCAAGTTGAACATCCCGGATGCGCACGAAGAAATTTCCTGGGAAGACTATGTGGACCAGATCGAGCGCCCCATCGCCCGCTACCTCGCCAGAGCCCAGCTTCGCGAGCAGATCCTCTACATTGTGACCACCATGGGTGTCCCATTGAAAGTAGCGGGGGGCGGTCAGGGGCTGGGCGCCGAATACTGCGCGGTCGATTCCGAACTCGCCCTGCTCTACGGCAAAATGAAGGGCTCACATTTCCCGCGCGCCGGCCTGGTTAACAATCCGTTCTACCGGCAGAAGGAAGAGCCGTTCACCCATGCGCGCTTTCCCATCTACCTGGTGACCCGCCTGGCCGGCTACGATTTCGAGGATGTGAAAGGCATCGTCGATCGTTCCCTGACCGCCCGGAATAATGGCAAGTTCGTATTCGACCTGAAATCCAATGACGACGAAATAGGCAACAACTGGCTGCGCACGGCGGCGCTGTCGCTGCCCGCGGATCGCGTCGTGCTGGAGGAAAGCGATAAGGTTGTCATCGGGGAAAAGGACGTGATCGGATATGCCGGATGGGGCTCCAACGATCCCCACCGCCATCAACGCAATTTGGGCTTCGTGTGGCTGCCGGGCGCCATTGCCACTGAGTTCGTTTCGAGCGACGGCCGCACCTTCCAACGCCCGCCCGCTGCCTGGACCATCGGCGCGTGGCAGGATGTAGCCCATTGGTTCGCAGGCTCGCCCCAAACGCTCACCGCCGACTACATACACGAAGGCGCGACCGGTTGTTCCGGCCACGTCTACGAGCCTTTCCTGGAATATACGCCGCACCCGGACTATCTCTTGCCGGCTTACTTCCATGGCCGCGATCTGGCCGAGAGCTACTATCTCGCGATTCCCGGCCTGAGCTGGCAGAACATCGTGGTGGGCGATCCGCTCTGCAGGCTCAAATAGAACGATAGATGTTATGTTCGGAGGAATCATATGCCCGTGACAATCGAAAACCAAGTCGTTCTGGTGGTCGGAGCCTCGAGTGGTATCGGCCGCGAAACCGCCGCCCTGTTCGCACGAGCAGGCGCCCGCGTCATGGCTTCCGCGCGGCGCGAGGAGCGCTTGCGCGAGTTAAAGGAGTCCCTGGCGCGCGAAGGCCGAACCATTGAAATCCTAGCCGCCGATGCCGGCGACGCATCCCAAATGGTAGACCTTGCGCAACACACGCGCGAGCGCCTCGGGGAAATCGACGTCCTGGTGTTCGCCGCCGGAACCAACGTCCCCGATCGCTCGCTGAAGCGCCTCTCCACGGAGATTTGGGACATGATGGTTAACGTCAATCTGAACGCCGCTTACTACATCACCGGGGCGCTGCTTCCGGCCATGCGGGAGAGAGGCGCCGGCCACTTGATCTACATTTCCTCGGTGTCCGGCCTCTTCGCCGACGCTTCCGGCGCTGCCTACCAGGCCGCCAAGCGCGGCTTGCTGGGGTTGGCTCACGCGATACGGATCGAGGAAAAGGAGAACGGCATTCGGACCTGTGTGGTCTGCCCTGGCCTGGTCGATACCGAGCTCCTGGACCGCCGTCCCGTTAAGCCATCCGCGGAGATTCTGGCGAAAGCGCTGCGTCCCGAGGACGTGGCGGAGACGGTGCTCGCAGTTGCCAGACTGCCCCGGCGCGTCTGCGTTCCCGAGATGCAGGTGGTGCCGACGTATCTCTAAGCCTCACGCGCCGTCGAGCGAGGACCCGACCGTGCTACTTTTTTTCGAAGTGAATTGGCTTGATTGGCACGGGACTGTCCAGGATTCTCAACTCAGCCTGTCCGTCGCCAACCAGCTTCATTTCGAATTTAAGAACATCGTCATTGTCCTTGTCATCGAAGGTCAGCGTATCGCCATTAAGTTTCGGGTTGATCATGGGTGAAGCCTTGTCCGAGTGTTCGGTGGAGTCCGGCTCCTGCACATCCCCGTTCTCGTCGACGTTAATGCTGCAGGCCACCGTTTCTCCCGAAATCGGCTCACCGGCCCTCAGCCTGATGGTGCAAATCACCTTATCCTTAAACTTCGCCTCCCACGTACCGGCGAACTTCTTTTGCGCCTCGGCATCTTGGGCAGCGAGGGGCAGACAGGCAAGCAGGGACAGCAGAGTGACTACGAATCTGAGCATGACCCGGCCAATGCAAGTCGCTGGCCGTTCGCAGAAATCAAGCCGGCATGAATGGTCTGGGATCGGAAACCGTGCGGGCTAGTCACATATGTGAGCGAAACATTCCGCTTTTCGTATGGTTCCTATTGAGGCTCGCATAATACATCGACTGCCGGACCGCGGTTGTGGCGGTCGCGGTCGGGATGCCAGTTACCCGACACCGCCGCCATCCATGGAGAGCTGCCGCCCTCCGCCATAACCAGTCGGTTCCTCCGGTTGCCAGTTGACCAAGTTGATCCCGACGCGGATGGTCTGGCGACTTCTCCGTTCGCCTCAGAGTCCCAGGCCGCCTGCTGCAGCGCACCTGGCGCGCACCTAGCGCACCACGTAGATACCCGCATCACGCCCTGGAAATCGCGCCTGTACCTTCCCGCCGGTAATTCGCAGCTCCGGCGCGACACCCAGGCGGTCAGTCAGGCGAGCCCCCTCGCTCGGGCGCAGCGTTGAGAGATCGCAACTCACTTCCGCCGCCTCGGGCGCGTTGTTGATCAAGACTACGACGCCCCCCTCGGAGCTGCTGCGCGCGTACCCATAGCTCTGATCGCTAACGCACAGGTTGGTCATGGAGCCGCGGCGCAGCGGCGCCAACTCGCCGCGCAGTCTCGCCAGCCGCCGCACGTGCTCCCAAATGGCCTGTTCCCCTGGTGTGCGGCCGGCCTCGGTAAATGCGTTGCGCTCATCCTCCCGCCAGCCGCCCGGGAAATCGCGGCGATTGTCCGGATCGCCTCCGCCCCGCATGCCGATTTCATCGCCGTAGTAAATCATCGGAATACCGCGCGCGGTCATCAGGAACGTAAACGCCAGATCCAGGCCCTGCGTCGTCGCACCCTTCTCGTGCATGAAGCGCGCCACGTCGTGCAGTCCCAGGAACGTCACCAGCAGGCTGGCGTTCGGATATAGGTAGTCGTGACCGGCCATCACCACCAGATCGTGCACCGCCTTACCCTCCACGAAAGCCCGCCGGACAGCGAAGTATGTCGGGAAGTCGAATACCGTGTCGACGCCCGAGTCCACCCCGTCAAACCGCGCCTGGCCACCTTGAAAAAACGACACCAGGGCCGGATCGCCGTCGAACACCTCTCCCACCACGCGCAGCTTGGGATACTCGCGCTTGATGGCCTGCATCCATTCGCGCCAGAAGCGCCGCGGCACGTACGGCAGCGTGTCCTGCCGTATGCCATCAAGGCCGCTGATGCCCACCCACCACAGCGTGTTCTGAATGAGGTAGCGCGCCACGTCCGGATCGTCCTGATTCAAATCCGGCAGGATATCGACGAACCAACCGTCCAGCGTCGCTTGCCGTACTTCTGGCGTGGCGTGGGGGTCGATGAGCGTCCAGATCTGCCAGGTGTTCGCCAGATGATGCATCTCCGTACCGTGAAACCAGTCCGGCAAAGGTGGATTTTTCACCCAAGGATGATACGGCCCCGTGTGATTCGCCACCTGGTCCTGAATCACTTTGATACCGTGCCGGTGGGCGGCATCCACCAGCTCGCGGAATTGAGCCAGCGTCCCGAAGTGTTCCTCGACGCCGTAATAGTCGACCGCGCCATAACCGTGATAATCCGCGATGGCTTGGCCGTCGTATCGCTCGCGCTCGTTCAGATGGTTGACGTTGTCATACACCGGGTTGAGCCAGATGGCGGTCACGCCCAGATCCTTCAAATACGGCAGATGATCGATGATGCCCTGGAAATCGCCGCCGTGATAATAGCGCGGCTTCTGCCTGTCCCACATGCCCCGCGATACAGCAGGATCGTCATTCGACGGATCGCCGTTAGAGAAGCGGTCCGGCATGATCAGGTAAATGATATCGTCCGGCGAGAAGCCCTGAAAGCGGCCTTCGCGCGGCAGCGGACGCAGTACCTCGAACGGTGCGCTGGCCTCGCCTCCGGCCGTGACGATTCGCAGCGGGTGCGCCCCGGGCTTTGCATCCCGGGCGATGACTACATCGACGAACGCATAGGTGCCGGCTGCGTTCACGCGCGTGCCTGCGGCTGCCACGCCGGCGCCGGATGCCAGCGTGCGCGCACCTGCCAGGTTTTGCCCCCGGATCAGCAAGCGCACGGGATTGACGGAATGCCCGATCCACCAGCTCGGTGGTTCTACTTTGGTGACCTCGGGCGGCGCGGCCAGCGCGGCCGTTACGCCGAATAGCGGCCCTACCAGCGACAACGCGCTTCGACAGCTTCGCACAGAGCGCATTGTAACCGATTTGGCGAACCGTGCCCCTTTGTTGTAAACTTGGAGTTTAGTCCACGAGCTCCGACACACTCAGTGTGTCCCGGCGCAAGATTCAGAGGTTATCCATGCACGCAATTATCGAGACCGGCGGAAAACAGTACCGGGTTGCCCCTGGCGATGTGGTCCGCGTGGAAAAGCTGGCAGGCGAGGTCGGCTCCGAGATCGAACTGCCGCTGCGGGCGGTGTTCAAGGGCGAGGGAGAACTGGTCGTGGGCGCGGACCTGGGCCAAGCCACAGTCAAGGGCACCATCGTGGCCAACGGCCGCGCCAAGAAAATTCTGGTCTTCAAGTTCAAGCGCAAGAAGCAGTACAAACGAACCATCGGACATCGCCAGGACTTCACCGCGGTGAAGGTCGGCGACATCCTGATTTAGGTGACATATGGCGCACAAAAAAGGGTTAGGCAGTTCCAAGAACGGGCGCGATTCCAATGCGCAGCGGCTGGGCGTGAAAGTTTTCGGCGGACAGTTAGTGCCCGGCGGGTCGATCATCGTCCGCCAGCGCGGTACTCGCATCAAGCCCGGCGAGAACGTGGGCTGGGGCAAAGATGACACCCTTTTTGCCCGCGTCACAGGCGTGGTCGAATTTCGCGACCGCGGGCGCATGGGCAAATTCGTCACGGTCAAGGAAGTCGTGTAAGCGGCGTCCAGTCTTTGCCGTTGAACCTGATCAGATACAGCTGCTTAATCGGTTGATAGTCACTCTGGCTCGTTGTAATTCTGATCCCGGGACGGAGCATTCCCAGTTCCAGATCGAGGCTGGCGGCCTGCTTCATCACATTCGCACGCGTTAGATTGTCCCCGCATTTCTTCAGAACCTCAACCAACGCCTGCGCGCGTTCGTAGCCTGCTACATTATTTTGATCTCGCAGACTTGCCTGCGGATTGTATCTGCTCATCCATTCCAGAAACTCACGAACCGCGGGATCGTTTCGCGCCTGCGGATGCGCCCAGCCCTTGGAACGGGCATTAGATATGATTCCGGCAGCCTTCTCAAGCCCCGCCGGATCGAGAAAAGCAGCAACTGAGAGGGATGCGTTGGGAATGAACTGCAGTGGATGCCAATCCCTGTCGTAAGCCGTGCGAATTGCCTGGCTCGTAAACGTCCCCACCGACAGATTGAGGAAGACGTCGGCGCCCGAGCTCTTGAGCATTCCGAGCTGCGCATCGATCTGCGGATCGGATATCCGATAGGACGCTTCCTTGACGATCAGGGTCGAAGCCATGGCGCCCAGACCATCGTGTACGCCCGCAAGATACTCTTTTCCAGCATCGTCGTCGGCGTACAGCACGGCGATCCTCGCCTCGGGCTTATTTTGCAGGATGTACCTGGCGTAGGACCATCCCTCCGTCCGGTAGGTCGCGAAAAAGCCCATGGTCCAGGGGAAATGCGTCGGATCGTCAAACACCGCGGAACTGGTTTGAATAAATAGCTGCGGCACTTTCTTTTCGTTCATGTAAGCGCGGATCGCCAGGTTGCTTTCCGTCCCGACAGAGCTGAAGATGAGCAGGACCCCGTCCTGTTCGACCAGCTTCCGCGCCAGTTCGACAGCTTTTCCCGGTTCCGAGCCATTGTCCACACTGATGAAGTCGATCTTGCGGCCGCGGATGCCCCCATGATCGTTGATCATCTGAAAATAGCCCGCCTCGGCTCGCCCGACCGCGCCATACTCCTTGGCCGAACCGGTATAAGTCATGATGTTACCGATCTTGATTTCGGTGTCAGTCACTCCCGGGTCGTATGTATTCTGGGCCGGCGCCGGCGCGAGTGTCGCACTCGCGAGCACTATTACGGCGGAAATGCGAATCATGGCTGGCTTGATGCTAACACGGCTCAGAGCCAGAACAGCGCCGGGTGATCGTGACCGGTGGCGTTGGTGAGAACCCGATCGTAAACACGGACGCCCGCGTCGCCGTTGGTGAACACGAAGATCGCGCTGCCGGTGGACGGTTCGGCCAGAACGAAATTCTTGTAGCCGCCATTGTCGCCCCATTGCCAGAGGTAGGTCTGGCCGGAGGTCCGCTCAATGGCCCAACCGAGGCCCCAGCCGAGGAATTCGTTAATCGCGACCTGCTGTTGCCCAAGTTCGGGATTGCGGATGGCGGCGGCGACGAAGCGGGCGTAGTCCTCGGCTGAGGTCACCAGGCTGGCGGCGCCGTTGGGGAGCATCCAATTGGGGAGGACAGGGTCGCCGGTTTCGCGAGTAGCGGCGGCGTAATCGTCGTAGCGGAGTTGGGCAACAGGCTTGCCGATGCGAGCGGCGTAAGCTCGAACGGCGCGGGCGGATTTGTCCCAACCCTCGCGCAACTCGCCGTGGCGGTCGTGCGGCAGGGCAGTGCGGGCGAGCGTTTCCGGGTCCCAGATAAGGGTGGAAGAGTTCATACCCAGCGGCTGGAACACCAGGTCGTGTACGAGCTGGCCAAATCCTGCGCCGCCGATGTGCTCGATGACGCGCTGGAGGTAAAAGAAACCTTCGCCGGAATATTGGTAGCGGGTGCCGGGAGTGAATGCGGGGACCAGATCCGGGATGGGTTTTGACGCCTCGGAAAAACGCCAGTTGGGGAAGCCGGAGGACTGGCTCAGGACGTGGCGGGCGGTAACAACGCGCGCGGCCGGGTTCGGCAAGTCGTTGACATAGGCGACCAGGGGCCGGTCGAAATCGAGCTTGCCTTGGGCGCGGAAGGCGAAGGCGGCGTAGGCCGTCACCTGCTTGGTAAGGCTGGCTGCGTGGAACAGAGTGGAGGCGGTGATGGGCTCGGGCGAACCTTCGGCGCGGACGCCGAGGGGTATGATCCAGGAGAGTTTGTACTTATGAAGGGCCCCGATTACGGCGCCCGGGACCGGGGCGGCGCGCATCAGATTGGCCAGCTCGGCGGTGTAAGCAAGCGGCGGCGCCGGCTGCCAGGCGGGGATGAGGAAGGGAGCCACGAGGGCGTTTTGGAGGAAAGAGCGGCGGTCGATAGCAGTCTGCATGGCGGCTGACATAACGGCTGACATAAAAGGTAGACGGGTGTTGGCGGAAGAGGTTATGCAAGACTGAGAGTATGAGTGACTTGCAGCACTGGCCGTCTCTGCCCCTGAACGATTGGCAGGATACCTATCGCACGCTTCACATGTGGACCCAGATCGTCGGCAAGGTCCGCATGACTCTCTCGCCGCCGCTGAATCACTGGTGGCACGTCACCCTATATGTCAACTCGCGCGGCCTGACTACGGGACCGGTGCCTTACCCGCCGGGTGTATTCGAAATCCAGTTCGACCTCCAGGACCACGCGATCCGGATTTCGACCAGTGAGCGATCGAGCGTCACCCGCCCGCTCCAAGCCGAGTCGGTCGCCAGTTTCTACGCTGGCATCTCGGAGTGTCTGGCATCGCTGGGAATCCCGGTGAAAATCAATCTCAAGCCTCAGGAAGTTGCCGACGCCGTTCCGTTCGACCGCGATTTTTCCAACTGTTCTTACGACGCCGGGTACGCCCATCGCTTTTGGCGGATCCTGGTTTCCACCGCCGCAGTGATGGAACGATTTCGCGGTCGGTTTATCGGCAAATGCAGCCCGGTCCAGTTTTTTTGGGGCAGTTTTGACCTGGCGTGCACGCGGTTCTCCGGGAGACTGGCGCCGCCGCGCCGAGGTGTCATCAGCGGTCCGGCCTACTCACACGAAGTCTGTAGCGCCGGCTTCTGGCCCGGCGGAGGGGCCGTGGATGGCCCGGCATATTATTCTTACACCATTCCGCAGCCGGCCGGTATTGAACAGGCACAAGTGCGGCCTGATGCGGCGCAGTGGAACACCCAGCTCTCGGAATTCATTCTGATGTACGACGATGTACGTCGCGCCGAGTCGCCCGCGGAGGCCTTGTATGAATTCTTGGAGAGCACCTACGAGGCGGGAGCACGTTTGGCCAAATGGGACCGGGCCGCACTGGAACTCTGAAGGCGCATGGGCCTTTATTCCATCCGGAGGGCTTCGGTCGGATTCACTTTCGTTGCCCGGCGCGCGGGGACGTAGCACGCCGAAGCTAGCAGCCCGTGGCAGAAGTGGCAAAACACCGCTCACTGACGTGCGCGGCTCAGTAGATTCAGTGCGTTACGGAGCCACGACCGTCAGGGAGTGACTTCTGCCACGGGCTGCTAGTACTACTGGGTCATAAAAGAATGCCTTGAGTCGCGGCCAGA
>Ga0302324_100011641_pt1 | contig 18042 bp, 13 predicted proteins | sample Palsa_T0_1_FD_201949 | JGI IMG/M metagenome (GOLD analysis project Ga0302324, IMG submission 201949) | Peat permafrost microbial communities from Stordalen Mire near Abisko, Sweden - Palsa_T0_1 | ecosystem: Environmental > Terrestrial > Soil > Palsa > Peat permafrost | place: Sweden: Abisko... | reverse complement strand
GCCTCCCACGATGAACAGCGCCGCAGCCGCCGCAAGTGCGAGGCTGCCGCGAAATACCGGCAGTTGCGCTACCGTCCGGCGCACCGGCGGCGCGAGCGCAATTTCTCGCGATCCGGCGATCAAATGCACCGTGAGATGATCGGGCATCTCGCCTTCGAGCAACGGGAAAATCAATTGCATACTCGTACCGGCGTCGACGCAATACGCCGCACGGCGCGCGCGCAGATGCGGCTTATCGACAACCGCTTCGATCGTCACTTCTTCAGCACGCGATCCACCATTGAGAACGAGCAATTCCGCACCATGCTCGCCAAATTCCAGCACAGCACTAAGACGCCGCTCGCTTGACAGGTCAACAATCTCACCGGTACGCATAGAAGTGGCCGTACAATTCCAACGGACGCACGCACCCCCTCCGCCCTCCATTTCTCTTAACCCAACCCCAACAAAAAAAAACGCCACTCAATGAGCAGCAAGCACAAGACTAGCTCTCGGCTACCACGCCGCGGCTTGCGCCGCTAGGCGCAAACGCCATTGATTGGTGGCCGCTTAATCAGCGGCCACCAATCAAGCGCTTTGGTCTTTCGGGCGTTCCGCGTAGATGAGCGTCGGCTGCTCTTTTTTCTCGATGACTTCTTTATTGATGACGCACTTCTTTACGCCGGTGAGCGACGGCAGATCGTACATCACGTCGAGCATCACTTCTTCGAGAATCGAACGCAGGCCGCGGGCACCCGTTTTGCGCGATTGCGCTTTTATGGCGATCGCGACGAGGGCCTCTTTGGTGAACGTTAATTCGACGCCGTCCATGCCCAAGATCTTTTGGAACTGACGCACGAGGGCGTTGCGGGGCTCGACCAAAATGCGGCGGAGTGCAAGTTCGTCGAGCGCATCGAGCGTCACGACAATCGGCAAACGACCGATGAATTCCGGAATCAAGCCGAACTTCAGTAAGTCCTCGGGCATCAGCTGCTGCAGCAACTTGCCGACGCGCGCTTCTTTCTTGCCTTCGGGATTCGAGCGGAAGCCCAGCGAGTTCGAGCTGACGCGCGACTCGATCAACTTTTCTAAGCCGTCGAAAGCGCCGCCGCAAATGAACAACACGTTGGTCGTGTCGATCTGAATGAACTCTTGGTGCGGATGCTTGCGCCCACCTTGCGGCGGAACGTTGGCGGTCGTACCCTCGAGAATCTTGAGCAGCGCCTGCTGCACGCCTTCGCCCGACACGTCACGCGTGATCGACGGGTTCTCACTCTTGCGAGCGATCTTGTCGATCTCGTCGATGTAAACGATGCCCTTTTCGGCGCGCTTGACATCGTAATCCGCTGCTTGGATGAGCTTGAGAAGAATGTTCTCGACGTCTTCGCCGACGTAGCCGGCCTCGGTCAGCGAGGTAGCGTCAGCCATCGCAAGCGGCACGTCGAGAATCTTCGCTAGCGTCTGTGCAAGGTAGGTCTTACCGCTACCGGTCGGACCGACGAGCAGAATGTTGGACTTCTGCAACTCGACGTCGTCGGTCGTTCCACCGGCGTTGACGCGCTTGTAGTGATTGTAGACGGCAACCGCAAGCGACTTCTTAGCGCGCTCCTGACCGATCACATACTGATTGAGGATGTGATTGATCTCTTTGGGCTTGGGGATATTGCGGAGCCGCAGATTTTCATCGACGTTCTTGTAGAGCTCTTCCTCGATGATCTCGTTACAGAGCTCGATACACTCGTCGCAGATATACACGCCGGGACCGGCGATCAATTTGCGAACTTGCTCCTGCGACTTGCCGCAGAAACTGCACTTCAACTGTCCTTTTTCATCCCCGAAGCGAAACATTGCAGGTCCTGCGGTTTAAGATTGTTGGCGATTACAGAGTGGGGGTAATGGGAGTAACAACACGATTGTCTTTTTTGATGATGGAGTCAACGATTCCATACTCTTGGGCTTCTTGCGCCGTCATGTAGAAGTCGCGCTCGATGTCTTTGAGAATTTGCTCGATCGGCTTCTTGGTCGTCTCTTCGTAGATACCGGCCAAGGCGCGCCGTGTCGCAATAAGGTCGCGGGCGTGAATTTCAATATCCGTGGCCTGGCCACCCACCTGCTGGACCCACGGCTGGTGGATCAATATTTTAGCATAGGGGAGGGCAAAGCGCTTGGTTGGGGCTCCGCCGGTCAGCAAGATCGAGGCCATCGAGGCCGCCATACCGGCGCACAGGGTTGCCACGTCGGGCTTGATCGTGTTCATCGTGTCGTAGATCGCTAGGCCCGCGGTCACCGATCCGCCCGGGCTATTGATGTACATATCGATGTCTTTGTCGGGGTCTTCTTTTTCGAGAAAGAGCAGCTGAGCCATAACCAAGCTCGCCATGCCGTCGTCGATCGGACCGTGCACGAAGACGATGCGCTCCTTGAGCAGGCGCGAATAAATATCGTACGCGCGCTCGCCGCGTGCGCTCTGCTCGACGACCATCGGAACCAAGTGACCCAAGACGCTCTCCTCTTTCTCGACAACGGCCGCCGGCCGCCAAACCTCTCTTTAGGGAAGGACTACGCTACGGGCGGTTTGGTTGCTGCCGGCACGAGCTTCGCCGCGTCGATCAGGAAGTCGATCGTCTTCGTGCGGACGATGCCGTCCACCAGCGCCCCCACATTCGCTCCGAGCAATTCGATGATCTTCTCCCGCGGTTGGTTGTACTGCCGCGATAGGGATTCGAGTTCGATTTCGATATCGGCGGGTGTGGCGGCCAGCTTTTCGGCCTTGGCGATCGCTTCGAGCAGGAGGGTCGTCTTGACGCGCTTTTCCGCCTCATCCTTAAATTCCGAACGGAACTGTTCTTCGGACTTGCCGACCGCTTTGAGATAGTCATCCCACGAAGTACCGAAGCGCGCTACGTATTGCTGCGAATCGTTGATGAGCGAATCGGTCTCGCGCTCGACGAGCACGTGCGGCAGCGGAAAATCGTGGGTTGCCAGGAGCTTATCGATTACTTCTTGACTCATCGTGCGCCGCCCACGCTGCACGACTGCGATGTCGAGGCGCGCCCGTATCGCGGTGCGCAGTTCGTCGACCGTTTCGATCTTGGGCGTCGCTTGTGCGGATGCAGAGTCGCCGGTTTTCCCCACGCGTTTTGCGAACTCGTCGTCGAGCGGCGGCAACTCGGGTTCTTTGATTTCGTGCACGGTGATCGTGAACACGGCGTCCTTGCCGGCGAGTTCCTTTGCGTTGTAGTCCGCCGGAAAAGTGGCCGTGACTTCCTTTGTCTCGCCGGCCTTCATACCGACGATGCCGGCGGCAAATCCGGGGATGAAGCGCGACTCATCGATCTCCGTCGGCTGGCCCGCAGCCGTCCCGCCATCGAACGGAACACCGTCAATTTTGCCTTCGTAGTCGAGCGTCGCCGTGTCGCCCAGCGCAACCGGCCGGTCGACGGGTACGAGAACGGCGGCATTCTTGCGCATCGTGGTAAGGGTGCTCTCGATGTCTTCGTCATCCGCGGCATCCGGCTGCTTCTCGATCTCGACGCCCTTGTAGTCTTTGGCATCGATAGTCGGACGCACCGAAACGACGGCTTTGAATCGCATCGGCGAACCGTCTTCGGCGGGCAAGAGCTCCATCGTCGGACGCGCTATCGGTTCGATCTTGTGCTCGTCGACGGCTTGCGAGTACTTCTCCGGAACGAGATCTTCAAGCGCACGGTCGACGATCATCGCCGACCCGTATTGTTGTTCAAATACGCGGCGCGGCACTTTACCCGGCCGGAAACCCGGCACTTTCGCGTTGCGCGACAGCTTCTTGAACGCCGCCTCGGTCGCCGCGTCGAATTCTTCGGGCGAAATAGCGATCTCGAGTTCGACTTGCGTCGGATCGAGAACTTTGAGCGTCGTAGCAGACACGGGGACGGGACCTCCGGAAGGCACAACGGCGGGCTGTGTTCGCCCGCCGCGTGTCGTCAGATTGGATTAAATGGAGCGGAAGACGAGATTCGAACTCGCGACCCTCGCCTTGGCAAGGCGATGCTCTACCACTGAGCTACTTCCGCGACCGCAACCGAGCTAGTATAGGGGTTGGGGAAATTCCCCGTCAAGTCGTCTTGGGCACGCAGAGACTCGAACTCTGATGCCTTTCGGCACTGGAACCTAAATCCAGCGCGTCTACCAATTCCGCCACGCGCCCGGACGACCGGCCGAGTATACCACGGGGCGAAATCCCTCAAGAACCCCGAAGGTCGCGGCCCGGTCGGCCCACTCTAGCGGATCCCGGGTCCCGAGAGGGTCGCGGGTGCGCCGACCCACGATCCGCCCGGCCGGTTAGTGGCCAATATTCTGCTGCGATCTTTTCAGCGCTCGCGAGTAGGCGTCGTCGAGTTGCCGCTCGGATAAAACGACAGCGGTCATTTGATTGGCGAGGTTCGCCGCTTCGGCGTAGTAATTGCCGCCCGGCGCGTCATGAAACGAGAGAATTGACTCTTGATACCGCTGTTCGGCGCCGTAGTAGATCGTCTGCAATTGATAGACCCAAGCCAAGTCGTAGCGATCTTGAAAGGGCAACAGTGTCAGCCCTTGGTCATTTTGGGCAATTTGCCAGGCAATCGAAAGCGGAACGTTGAGCCGAAAGGCACGGCTCATCAGCGCGCGCTGCACTTGGTCGATTGATACCGATCGACGAGGGTCTTTGAGCGGGACTGCGAGTGCTGCTGCAAGTGCGGCATGCTCTTTTATGACCAGCCGCATACCGGTCTGATTGGACTTGATCTCGTTCACGATGGTCCCGACGGTGTCGCGGAAGAGACCGCGTTGCCGAACGCGCTCCGTCCACGACGTGACACCGAATCCGAGTACGACACCGAGCGCAACCGCGATGATCTGGACGAGCACGTCGCCAAGATCGAGGTTAACCGGACGAAATTCTAGGAAACCTCGTCGACGGCGCTCGTCATCCGGGCTCAAGGCGAGAAATAGTGGGCGAACCAGTCGACCCAACGGCGGGTGCGGTCTTCTTGGCCGACGGGGTCCGTTGGGTTGTGGCCGTTGCGCGGGAAGACGACCATCTCGACGTGAGTGCCTGTTGCGCGGATCGCGTGATAGAACTCGTAGTCGAGCGGGGTCGGCACGCGTTGGTCGCCGGCATCGGTCATGATGAGGGTCGGTGTTTTTACATTGGCAGCGTACGTCAACGGGGATTCATCTTTGTAGAGTTTCATCATTGCATCGCTCGTCCACGGTGACGGGCCGATAAACGACGGCGTGAAGTCCTTTGCATCCGTCATGTCGCCATATTGCACCCAGTCATTGACGGCGGCACCCGACATCGCGGCTTTCCAGCGCGTGTCGTGCGTAATGAGCCATGACGTCATGAGCCCGCCTTCGGACCAGCCACTGACGCCGATGCGCGACTCATCGATATCGCCGCGCTTGAGAACGGCGGCTAAGCCTTCTTCACAATCGCGGGCAGGCTCGCTTGTGATATGTGGCACGGTCGCCTGTGCCCACCTCGACCCGCCGTTGTCACTACCGCGATAGTTCGGCTGAAACACGAACCAGCCGCGCGCTGCCATCAACTGAACGAGTCCGTTGTATGCCGTCGTCGATGTTGCCGTCGGGCCGCCGTGAATCAGCATGACCAGCGGATAGTGCCGGCCGCGAACGTAGCTGTACGGTTCGGTCAATGCGCCGTCGGCCGCAAAGCCGTCCCAGGTGCGCCATTCAACGGTGCGGGTCGGCGTAATTACGTGCGCGGCGATGACACTGTTGACGTTCGTGATCCGTTGCGGCGCTTTTGCGCCGGGAGCAAGCACATAGAGCTCCGACGGTGATTGTGGTTGCGTCGCAACGAACGCGACGGCACCATTGTTACTCACGCTCGCGCCGCCACCGATGCTCGCATCGCCGATCGGCAACCGCGTCACCGTGCCATCGAGTGCAATGCGATACAGGTTGTCTTGCGTGCCGTCGTCGGCGCCGGCGTAAACGGCCTGTCCGTCGGCACGAAAGACGATGCCGCCGACATTGCGGTCGAGGCGCATCGAAAGATCGCGCGCATGCTCGCCGTTGATGTCGGAAAAGCCGATATCCGTTTGAGACGGCGAGCCTGGATGTTCCATCGAGTACGCGAGATGTTTTCCATCCGGCGAGACAACCGGGCCTGATGCGCGGCGCTCGGGCGATGTCAGCGGGCGAATGCGTTTGGTCGCAACGTCAACGACCGCAATGCGCGTCTGGCGGTAATGATTGCCCGCAACCGGTGCTTGCGAAAATACGACCGACGTCCCGTCGCGCGTGTAAGCAAAGCCGCCCGACACCGTTGCGGTTCCCGACGTAAGCTGCACGGCTTTGCCGCCGGAGGCGCCGACTGTCCACAGATGGGTTGGCAGGTGCGCCTGTCGTTCGGTCCAGGCGGCATCGGTAATCTCAAATGAGTCTTCGTGCGCGTCGATGGCCTTTTTATCCGGTGCTTCTTCTTGCGCCGCGTACGCGAATGCACGTCCGTCCGGGCGCCAGGCGTAAGCATTGACGGCAGTCGCCGCATGCGTAATCTGGCCCGGTTCGCCGCCGCCGAGCGTCAGCACGTATATCTGCGATACGGGACGATCTTTCGCACCGTCTTGCGCCGGGGGCGTCGCGATGAAGGCAATCCGGTCGCCTGCCGGCGACCAGGTAGCGTTTGCGACCTCGTTGCGATCGTGTGTGAGCACGGTTTGGGCGCGCGTCGCAACGTCGATCATGACCAACTCACTTACGTAGCGGTCGTTCTCGTAATCCGATCGTCGCAAGATGACGGCGATGCGCTTGCCGTCCGGCGAAATGCGCGGATTATTGATACCGACGAACGCGCGCATATCGTGCAAAGTAAGCGGCCCGGCGGCGCCCGATGCGTGCGCCGGTACGAGCGTGAGCGCGAGCGCCGCGACTAGAAGTGACGTGCGAACCATTCCACCCACCGTTTCGTGCGATCTTCAGACCGGATCGGATCGGTCGGATTGTGCCCGTTGACCGGGAAGACGACCATTTCGACCGGCGTTCCGGTCGCGCGTACTTCGTGATAGAACTCGTAGGACAACGGCGTCGGAACACGCTGATCGCCGGCATCCGTCATGATGAGCAGCGGCGTGCGCACGTTTGCGACATACGTGATCGGCGATTCCGCATCGTAGAGCGCGCGCGTTGTTTCACTCGCATACGGCTTGCCGCCGCCGAGCAGTTCCCAGGCGTAGCTGTCGGCATCGCTCATCGTTGCGAGTTTCGTCCAATCGTTGACTGCCGCACCCGTCATCGCAGCGCGCCAGCGCGTGTCGTGCGTAATGAGCCACGACGTCATCAGGCCGCCCGCCGACCAGCCGCTGACGCCGATACGTTTGGTGTCGATCGGATCTTCACGTTCGAGCTGATCGACGCCGCGCAGCACGTCGCGCCCGGCGACGTTCGCGACGTGCGGAATGGCCGTGCGCATCGAATGCGATCCCAAGTTGTCGCTTCCGCGGTAGTTCGGTTGAAACACGACCCAGCCGCGTGCGGCCATAAGCTCAGCGAGGCCGCTGAACGTCTCCAGTGACGCGCCGGTTGGACCGCCGTGAACGATCAGCACGAGCGGATAGGCGTGTCCGCGCACCATGCCGGCTGGTTCCGTAATGACGCCGTCAACGGTGACCCCGTCGTCGCCCTTCCAAATCATCGTACGATTCGTGCCAAGGTTGTAGCGGCTCAGAAACGCGTTATAGTTCGTTAGGCGTTCGGGTTGTTTTCCACCGGGATGCACGACGTAGAGTTCGCTGGGATCAGAACCGGTCGCGCCGGCGAATGCGACGGTGCCGTCGTGCGCGACCGAGCCGTCCCCGTTCGTGCTGATCTTTCCCATCGGATACGGTACGATCGGACCGTCGAGTGCGATGTGAAATAAACGATGGAACGTGCCGTCGTTCGCGCCCGCGATAACCGCACGGTCGTCGAAGGCGAATTCCGCGCCGGATGCATTGCGGTCAAGCCGCTGTAGGGATGTCGTGCGATCGGAACCGTCGGCGTTCATGAGGCCGATGTCGGTTTGGGTCGCAGCCACGGGACTGGGCACACGGAATACGATGCTCCGGCCGTCATGCGAGTACGACGGACCTTCGCCCGCGCCGAAGCTGCGCACGGTTCCCGAGCGGACGTCGACCACACCGATCGACGATCCGAGCGTGTGGCCCGGATAGGCATCGGGACTACGCGTGAACGCAATGGCCGCTCCGTCCGGCGACCATGCCGGCGTACCGCTTACGCTCCACGTTCCCGACGTGAGACGGCGCGCTTTACCGCTAGCGGCGGCGATCACCCAAATATGCGCGGGATTCGGGGCGGCACGCGACGTCCACGCGTCACCGACGACTTCAAAACTATCTTCGTGCGCATCGATCGCCTTTTGATTGCGCACTTCATCGGTCGTCACATAGGCAAACCACTTCCCGTCATGCGACCACGAATAGCCCGCCACGCCACCCTTGGCCGTGGTGATTGTCTGCGGGTCGCCGCCAACGACCGAAGCAACGTGGATCTGCGGTGCGGGCCGCGCGGGCGGTACGCCCGGCACCGCCGCACGTGTTTCGGGCGGCACGATCGGTGTTGCAAGATACGCGAGCCGGTCTCCCGCCGGCGACCAGTGCGGCGACGATACGTCGCTGCGTTCGCGGGTGTAGGTTGTCCGCGTACGCGCTGCGAGATCGAATACGATCAATTCACTGCGATAGCGATCGTTGTCATAATCGGCGCGCCGCACGACATATGCGATGCGTTTGCCGTCCGGCGATATCTGAGGATCGGCGACATTGACAATGCTGCGTAAATCGCGCAGCTCAAGCGGACGTGCCGCAGCCGCGCGGACCGGTGCCGCCGGCGCTAGCGCGAACACCGCCGCGAGCATCAGCGTACCGGGTCGCATCACTTGAGCCATTGGTCGAACCAGCCCGCCCACGCGCGGTTGACGATCTCACGCCCAACCGGGTCGGTCGGGAAGTGGCCGGAGCGCGGGAACGCGATGAATTTCACCGTCGCGCCACGGTCGGCAAGTGCATGATAGAGCGCGTACGACTGGGTGATCGGTACACGCTGATCGCCCGTATCGCTCAGAATCAACAGCGGCGTCGAGATGTTGCGCGAAAACGTGATCGGCGACTCGGCATTGTATGCAGCGCGGCCGTCTTTGGTGAACGGCGATGCGCCGGGAATGAATGCTTGCGCGAATTCTTCGTTGATATCCGCCAGCACGGCCTGCTCGTACCAATCGTTGACGGCTGCGCCGCTGACGGCGGCTTTGAACACCTTGGAATGACCGACCAGCCACGACGTCTGTAATCCGCCGCCGGACCAGCCCGAAACGCCGATGCGTGATTCGTCAACGATTCCCAGCTTGATGACCGCCGCTAAGCCCGCCATATTGTCGCGGCCGGGACCACTGGTAACATGCCCGACGATCGCATTCAAGAACGCATCACCAAGATTGTCGCTCCCGCGATAATTCGGCTGAAAGACCAGGCGACCGGGCGCTGCGAGCATTTCGGTAAACGCCGAGAAATTCCAATGCGACGTCGAGACCGGTCCGCCGTGGATCTCAAGCACAAGCGGATATTTCTTGCCCGGCACATAGTCAGGCGGATAGGTCAACACGCCGTCAGCGTGCATACCGTCGTCGGTTTGGAAATCGACGGCGACCGAGTCGCCGTAGTTGAGTGCCGCCGTCGCTGCATTGTCGTCCGTCAGGCGCCGCGGAGCGCCGCCCGGCGCCATCAGGTAGATTTCGGACGGGCGTTTGCGATGGTGACCAACGAATGCGATGGCGCCCGTGTTCGCAATCGTCGCGTCCGGAGCGAAATCCACGTCGCCTAAATCGATCTTTTGCGCCGGGCCGCCGGGGGGCATTTTCCAGAGCACTTCGCGCACACCGTCGGTCGTGCCGACCATCAGGCTGCCGTCGGGCGCAAAATCTCCCCAATGGATGTTGCGGTCCATCGAAACCGTCGAGGCGATATCGTGACCATCAGGAAATCCGCGCAAAAAGAAATCGCGCGTCAGATACGGGCTGCCGTGCCGGGGAATATCGATTGCGACGACTTTGCCGTCGCGCGATACAAGAGCATCGCTATCCATACCGCTCGTTACGAGTGGATGCTCTTCACCCGACGCGACGTCGCGCACCATCGTCACTTCGTGTACCCAGTGCGCGTCGATTGCGTCGGGCGCGTGTTGATAGAAGATCTTCGTGCCGTCGGGGGTCCAACTGATCCGGCTAGCGCCGAAAATCGCGACGCTCCACGTACCCGAGGTGAGGCGCTTGGGATTGCGCCCGTTGCCGTCTACTAGCCACAAGTGGCGCGGCGCGGTCTGCTCGCGAGTCAGAAAATGTTCGTCGGTGATTTGCACCGCATCATCGTGTTTCTCGATCGCCTTCTTGTTGGGAAGATCGTCCGCTGTGGAATACACGACGGCTTTACCGTCCGGGCGCCAGGCGTAGCCGTCTACGCCGTTCGGTGCATTGGTCATGCGTTCAGAATCGCCGCCGTCCATGCGCAGCACATAGAGCTGCGGCGGTTTGGCGCGCTCGGGCGGCGAAAGATACGACACGCGTGTCCCGTCGAGCGTCCAACGCGGCGCACCGACTGAGATCCGATCGTGCGTCAGCACGCGCGATATTCCGCTCGCAACATCAATCAGCACGAGTTCGGTCCGCATACGGTCACCGGCATAGTCGACCCGTGAACGGACATAGACGATCTTCGTGCCGTCCGGCGATATCTGCGGTGCGGACGCGCCGACGACCGCGCGGGTATCTTCCCAGGTCATCGCGCGCGGCGCAGCCGCAAGCGACGAGGGGAGCATGAGGGCAGCGGCGCACAGCGCCATTCCAAAACGCAACGACAGCATGGCGCGCTTTACCGCAGCGGTCCCCTTGCTCCCTCGCAACTCTCCGAAAAAATGCGGAGACGCAAGACGGGCAGCCGTTTTCCGGCCGCCCGTCTCGATCGTTTGGTGCACCGGGAAGGACTCGAACCTTCAACCAATTGATTAAGAGTCAACTGCTCTACCATTGAGCTACCGGTGCAAACCGAGGCAAATCGTACCTGCTCCGCGGGCCCCCGTCAAGCGGCCCCTCGACGGCAACGAGTCCGCTGCGCATATCGTGCGCGCAGGTTCAAACCCCAACGATCCCCGGACATCCCCGCTCATCCTCCCCGTAGAGAACAGGGAGCGAAGAATCTTCGCTCCCTGTTCACTGTGAGATCCGGCGGTTGGGTTTTACCAGTACTTGAGGCAGTTCGCTCCCGCAGAATTGCAGACCGCGACGAAGCCCACATGCTCCCAGTTGCTATCCGTGTCATCTTCGGTCCAGTCGATACCCTGGCTGCTCGAGCTGTCGAAGAAATAGCGACCTTGGACGTAGACGAAGTCGCCGACTGCGACCCAGGGCCACGTTGCCGGAGGTGTGTCGGTCGAGGCTTCCGCCATCGCATCGAGATTTGAGAGAATCTCAATCTTCACACCCGACGGCAGTTGGACGAAATAGTCACCGTGGTGACCGCTGCTGGTATCGGTCTCCGCATTGACTTGCGTGACGGTTCCGCAAATGTTGACGAGTTGATCGGCCGTGATCGTGCCGGCGACGAATTCGCTTTGATCGGTGGCGAATTGGGCGTTATTGCACGGGAAAGGAGTCGCGGTCGGCGACGTTGTCGGCACGGGGGTCGGTGTTGCGCTCGGAGTCGCGGTCGGCACCGGAGTCGGTGTCGGTACCGGAGTCGCAGTCGGTACCGGCGTCGGCGTCGGAGACGGCGTTGCCACGGTTCCAGTCAGCGACACGTCGTCAAGATACTCGTAAACAAAATCGCTGGAGAAACCGTCGCCTTTAACGCCGAAGTAGAGCTGCACGGTCTCGCCGGCATACGCGCTCATGTTAAACGTTTTTTCCACCCAGCCGCCGCCCGACACCGCTTCAGAATAAATCTGCGCGAGCTGCGTTCCGCTGGTGCTCAAGATGTCAGCCTCTTGGTCGACGAATTTGATCGTGTCGTTCGTGCCTTCAAAAACCCAGAACGTCAGCGTCGCGGCAGCCGGCACGGTGACGGTTTGGCAGACGGCAGCGGTACCGTTGACTTCCGGCTTCGCGGTCGTGCCGATCAGCACGCTGTCGACGCCGCTGTGGGCTTGTGCCGTCGAGATCACCGCATCACCGGCAACGGTTCCGCAGGATGTCCAAGGCGAAAGCGATCCCGTTTCGAAACCGGGATTTACGATGACGTTGGGACCAACGGCGAGCGTCTGTCGTACCGTTGCGTTCGTCGAATTTGGTTGAACGGTGTTCGGTACGCCTGAACCGGCGCCACTGCCGGCGCAGCCGGTCACAAATGCGAGCAACACGCCCGCAGCAAGAAGACGGTGCAAATCAGACCTCCAAAAGACGAGGGGATTGCATCAACTAAACCGCGCCGATATTAAGCCGCCATTATTGATAACGGAGCAGCGAATTAAGCTGCTGCCCCTGGTGTGAGCGGCGCCTGGATACCCGAGTGTCGTCGCTGGTCGATTGATAACCGGCGGGTTCTCGCGCGGCGCAAGGACTACTGCTATCGTTACAAACACAGGATGGGCAAAAACAAAACCCTGCGCGAATGGGGTTGAAAAGTGTGCCCGCCGGGACTCGGACCCGGGACCAACGGGCCACAGCGCTGCCAGACCTCGCCGAGCCCTGCGCTCCGTGTGATACAAAGGCGTGCATCTTTTTTTAGCGCCGATCAGCTTCAGGTCGATTTGTAACGGACAACGTTACATGTTATATTCATAAGTGACCTTCAACGATACTGGAACGCGGGATGTCTACGATGGTGTTCAGTCTAAGGCGGCGAGAGCTTCATGTCCGATGGAACTTCTTCCCGTCGCTCAACGGAAGCTCCAGCAACTTGCAGCGGCGAAGTCCGTTAGCGATCTGCGCGCTCCGCCCGGCAATCGGCTAGAAGCATTGTCTGGGGAACGCGCAGGCCAATTTTCGGTTCGCATTAACGGCCGGTATCGGATCTGTTTTCGCTGGACCGATGGACATGCGCAAAATGTGGAGATCGTCGATTATCACTGAAGACCACTGGGAAATATTTCATGTCGCGTAGCTTGCGTGTCCCAACCAACAGACGTCCGACGACGCCAGGTGAAATGCTCCTCGAAGAATTTCTGAAACCGCTGAAGATTTCGCAAACGGTTTTTGCAAAGCGGATCGGCGTGTCGTATCCACGGCTGAGCGAAATAATCCATGGTCGCCGTGCAGTAACGACTGATACTGCCCTGCGTCTTTCAAAAGTAACAGGTACGTCCCCGGAGTTCTGGCTTAATCTACAGCTCATGGTTGAGCTGTACGATGCGCAGCACTCCCCGGAAGCAAAGAAAATTGCGAAGCTTAAGCCCCTGTCCGAACACGCTCACACGTGAAGCCCGGAGCGCTTCGGAGTGATCGCTCCAGGCGCTCGGATCTCTACCGAGCCAAATAAAAACCTCGCCGTAAAGCGAGGCTTCTTGAAAGTGCGCCCGCCGGGACTCGAACCCGGGACCAACGGATTAAAAGTCCGATGCTCTACCAACTGAGCTACAGGCGCACGGCAACCGTGATAGTGTACGGCTTGGGGGACTGATCTGACAAGGCCGCACGGCTGCATTCACCGAGAATGCCCGACGCTCCGTGTTCCCGTGCCTAGCGTAGATTTACGTGAGCTTCGGGGCAGGTCGCCCGCAGACCACGCTCCAGGCGCTCGAGGTCGGCAGCAAGGATCGCAGGCGGGTTCTTCGGCAGCAGCACTCGGTCCAATCCTTCTACCGCCCCGCCGCCAACCCATCCGCCGTATCTGGCGTATCCGCTGTATCCGCCGTACGCGTTTAGCGTCATTTGCTCGAAGTTCAAGAGGAGACTGCGTGGCGGCTGCTCGTCGATGGAGGCCGCTACTAAATAACTGCCGCCGCTTATCCAAGGCGCGAACCGTCCTTCGATAAACAGCCCCTGCGCACCGAAGCACCTTCGTTTTCCGCGACGATCAAAAATGCGCGGCGCTGGTGCGGCGCATGCGCATGAGCGACGGCCGTGACGGCGAAAGTCGCGCCAAACACCGCGAGTATCGCAGTGGTCAGCAACAGCTTTTCATTGACGGCTCCGCCGGTGAACAAGAAGCTTGTCACGAGCGCGGTAATGCAAGCGAGCATCACGAATCGCCAATAGCGCTTTGGACCAGATACTTGCGGCATTGCTCGCAAATCGCGCATCTGTGTTTCGGTGTGCCGCTGCTAGTCGTCGGCCGAATATGTCCACCGTACCCACGGATGCGCCTCAATCGCCGTCAGTCCGCGATCGTATCCGAGTGCCTGCAGATAGAGCGCAAATACCAGCACAACACAAATAAACGACAGCAATCCGCCCAGCGATAGCACGAACTGTTTGAAGTCGTCCGGCACGGTGATCGACAGCACCGCAGTGAACAGGATCAGCAAGCCGGTGTAGACCGCCCACGGCATCATTTTTCGGCGCATCGTTGCCAATAGGCGCGTGCCCGATGGCAGCGGTACCGGCGGCGATGTCGCGACGATTACCGCATAAATCAGCACCAGCGTCGAAATCGCACTCACGCAAAGAAGCGACGTCTCCACCACGGTGCCCGATGCACCCCTCGTGAGGTTGGCCGTCGAAATGATGGCGGCGATTATCGCGGCAATTGTTACAAATACGATCAGCGTAAAGCGCACCGTCGAACGCAGCGAATAGAGCGGATTGCTATGCCACGTGTGCCACGCCATTGCACCGCTAATAAGGCACACGAGTATAACGTATGTCATCGCGACATGCAGTGTACGGCCGCGATCGTTCGGTTCCCCCAAAGCCCAAGGATAAGGAAAGAGTGCCACGCCGGCACTCTTTTCAATAAATACTGGGGTGGCTGACGGGGGTCGAACCCGCGACCTCTCGGACCACAACCGAGCGCTCTAACCAGCTGAGCTACAGTCACCGCATTGCGCGACCCGCTTTCGTTCGTGGCGTCGACGTGCAAACCTTGGTACGCCCGGACGGAGTCGAACCGCCATCTTCGAACTTAGAAGGTTCGTGCCTTATCCATTAGACCACGGGCGCGCGAAGAAAATCGGGATGACAGGATTTGAACCTGCGACATCTTGCTCCCAAAGCAAGCACTCTACCAAGCTGAGCTACATCCCGGTCGGACCCTATTTCCGTTTCGCCACCGTAACTGCCTCGCGCTTAGCGGCCCGGCGTGAATCCGACCGCTGACGCCCGCACGGCCGCCATCAGCGCGGCAACGGCAATGGCGCGATGGCTGACGCGGTTCTTCTCCGCCTCGTCGAGTTCGGCAAACGTTTTGGCCGCCGGCGGATACAGGAAGATCGGATCGAACGAGAACCCGCCGTCGCCGCGCTCGGCCGGCGCGATCTCGCCGTCAACGGTGCCCATCGAGGCAAACTCGCGGCCGGCATCATCGATGAAATGCATCGCACTGACAAAGCGAGCACGGCGATCGTCAGAACCCGCTGCCGCAAGCTCGGCGAGTAGCTTCTTGCGGCGGTCCGGCCACGTCGCATGGGTGCCACCGTAAAACGCGCTCAACACGCCCGGCCGGTGATCCAGCGCGTACACTTCCAGACCCGAATCGTCGGCGAGCACGTTTGCCCGGCGACCGGAACGCTGGAGCTGCGCATACAACGCGCGCGCCTTGAGCGCCGCGTTTTCGGCGTAGCTCGTATCACCCTCGACCGGACTCTGGTATTCGGCGAACGTCGCCAGTTGCATATCGGATCCCGCGAACATCTCCGCCATCTCACGCAACTTACCGACGTTCGACGTCGCGACGTAGACCTTCAAAGCTCAGTCCTCATCCAACTTGAGGATCGCCATGAACGCCTCTTGGGGCAGATCGACACGGCCGACCCGTTTCATGCGCTCCTTGCCGACCTTCTGCTTCTCGAGCAGCTTGCGTTTGCGCGTGATGTCGCCGCCGTAACACTTTGCGAGCACATTCTTGCGGATTGCGCCAACCGTCTCACGCGCAACGATTTTGCCGCCGATTGCCGCTTGAATCGGGACGTCGAACATCTGACGGGGAATGAGTTCTTTGAGCTTCGTCGTTAGGGCGCGTCCGCGTGCCGGCGCCTTATCGCGCGCGACGATGAATGACAGTGCATCAACCGGTTCACCGTTAAGCAGAATCTCCAGCTTCACCAGATCGCCCTCGGCATAGCCGGTCAATTCATAGTCGAGCGATGCATAGCCCTTGGTACGCGATTTGAGCTGATCGAAATAGTCGATAATGAGTTCGATGAGCGGCATGTTGTACGTGAGGATCACCCGCCCGTCAATCAGATATTCCATGTTCTGCAACGTGCCGCGCCGGTTTTGTGTAAGCTCCATGATCGATCCGACATAGTCCGGCGGCGTGATGACGGTCGCTTTAACATACGGTTCTTCCATCAAAGCGATCTTATCGCGCGCGGGAAGTTTCGCCGGGTTGTCGATCGTCTCGACCGAGCCGTCGGTCATCGTCACGCGAAAGACGACCGACGGTGAGGTCGCGATCAGGTCGAGGTTGTAGTTACGCTCGAGACGTTCTTGCACGATCTCCATATGCAAAAGGCCAAGAAATCCGCACCGGAAACCGAAGCCGAGCGCAATCGATGATTCCGGCTCGAAGTGCAGCGCGGAGTCATTGAGCGCGAGCTTCTCGAGCGCATCCCGCAGTTCGGAAACTTCCACGCCCTCGTTGGGATAGAGCCCGCAATACACCATGGGTACGATCGGCTTGTAGCCGGGCAATGCGACGGGCGCCGGGTTTACGCTGTCGGTGATCGTATCACCGACGTCGATGTCACCTAGCGACCGGATATTGGCGATCACATAGCCCACGTTGCCGACTTCGAGTTGCTCGGTTTTGCGCATCTCGGGCTTGAACACACCAACCTCGGTACACTCGTACACCCGGCGATGCGCCATCGACATGAACTTCGAACCCGTCTTGAGAGTGCCGTCGACGACGCGCACGTAGCACACGACGCCGCGATACGGATCGAACTGCGCATCGAAGACGAGCGCACGCAGATGATCGTTCTTCCCCTTGGGCGGTGGAATGCGCGTGACGATTGCCTCGAGAATCTCGCTGATGCCGATGCCTTCTTTGGCACTAGCCAACACTGCATCGCTACCCTCGATGATCAGCAACTCCTCGATCTCTTTGCGGACACGCTCGGGATCAGCGGCCGGCAAGTCGATCTTGTTGATGACCGGAATGATCGTGAGGTTATGCTCGAGCGCTAGATGATAGTTTGCGAGCGTCTGTGCTTCGATGCCTTGCGCCGCGTCGATCACGAGCAGCGCACCTTCGCAGGCGGCCAGTGACCGCGACACTTCGGAACTGAAGTCCACGTGTCCGGGCGTGTCGATAAAATTTAATTCGTACGTCTGACCGTCGTGCGCCGTATACGCCAGCGTCACCGGATGCATCTTGATTGTGATCCCGCGCTCGCGCTCGAGATCCATCGCATCGAGCATCTGGTCTTCCATCTGACGCATGCCGATCGTACGGGTAACCTCAAGCAAGCGGTCAGACAGTGTGGTCTTACCGTGATCGATGTGCGCGATGATGCAGAAGTTCCGCACGTGTGCGGGACCCCGCGTTGCCGCACGCGGCGGCCCGGGCTCGATCACGGTGCGCTCGTTAGTATCCGCAGAGTTGGGTGTACGGGGAGACGAAATAACGCAGCACGAGTTCGATGCCGATAAACAGCACTAAAAACGACAGATCGAGCCCGCCGACCGGCGGAATGATGCGCCGAAGCGGTTGCAGCACAGGCTCGACGACCATCGCGATGTAGTCGCTCCAGCGCCCGCGTAAGCTCGGCACCCACGATACGAGCGCGTACCCCAACAGCGCGGCGATGTAGAGATAAAAAAACCACTGGACGGCGATGTATAACAGACACATATGCTCTAGCGTACTTCGGTCGTCTCGGGAAGTGTCGCCAGTACGCTCGGGGGCACGCCATTGAGATACGGTTCGG
>Ga0302324_100011638_pt1 | contig 18043 bp, 13 predicted proteins | sample Palsa_T0_1_FD_201949 | JGI IMG/M metagenome (GOLD analysis project Ga0302324, IMG submission 201949) | Peat permafrost microbial communities from Stordalen Mire near Abisko, Sweden - Palsa_T0_1 | ecosystem: Environmental > Terrestrial > Soil > Palsa > Peat permafrost | place: Sweden: Abisko... | reverse complement strand
CGAGGCGGCCATCGACGGTGCACTGTTCGGCATCTTCATCAACCAGGGCGAGGTCTGCTCGGCCGGCAGCCGGGTGCTGGTGCAGCGGTCGATTTATCCGAAATTTCTCGAAGCAATGACGGAGAAGGCGCGCACCATCAAGCTGGGGCCGCCGCTCGATCGATCCACCAAGATGGGTCCGCTGGTCAGCCGCGAACAATACGACCGGGTTTCTGCCTATCAGAAGCTGGGCAAATCCGAAGCCAAGCTCGCGCTTGGTGGAGGCAGGCCTGCTTCCATCAACCGCGGCTACTACGTAGAGCCGACGATCTTCTACGACGTGGACAATTCTGCTCGTATTGCGAGGGAAGAGATCTTCGGCCCGGTGGCTTGTGTTATTCCGTTTGAAGACGAGCGCGAAGCTCTGCGGATCGCGAATGACACTTCGTTCGGATTGGCCGCTGCCGTCTGGACGCGCGACATCTATCGCGCACTACGAATGGTCAAGGCCATTCGTGCCGGGATTGTGTGGGTCAATCACATGCAGCCCACCTACGTAGAAGCACCATGGGGCGGGTTTAAGCAATCAGGGTTCGGCAGGGAACTGGGGATTCATGGCATCGACGAGTATCTCGAGACCAAGCAGGTGCATATCAATCTGAACGAAGCGCCGATTGGATGGTATTGAAACTATGTCCAGCATCCGACTCAAGACAGAAATTCCGGGGCCCAATTCGCGTGCGTTGACGGCCCGCCGGTCGCAGGCCATCCCGCGTGGGGTCTACGCCTCCACTCCACTCTTTGTCCGCCATGCGGAAGGCGCGATGCTCGAGGATGTAGACGGCAACCGCTTCCTCGACCTGGGCGGCGGTATCGGCTGCAGCAACGTTGGCCAGCGCAATCCGCGGGTGCTCAGTGCTCTTCGTTCCCAGCTGGATGCGTTTCTCCATCTCTGCTTTCAGGTCACTGGCTACGAAGGTTATGTGGAGGTGGCGGAGAAGCTTAACCAGCTCACGCCTGGCAAATTTGCTAAGAAGACGTTCCTGGTCAACAGCGGAGCAGAAGCAGTCGAGAACGCGGTGAAGATCGCGCGCGCTTTCACCGGGCGTCCCGCGGTCATCTCGGTCGAAGACGGATTTCATGGCCGCACCATGCTGGGCATGTCGCTGACCAGCAAGACTCACCCTTACAAGGAGGGTTTTGGCCCCTTTCTGCCGGATGTTTACCGCATCCCTTTTGGCGTGCCCGCCAATGCGCGGCTCGCCAACCGGGGACCGATGACATCTGAACAGGTAGCGGAACAACTCGACCAAACCTTCCGTCGCGTGGTGGCTGCTGAATCCGTTGCCGCCATCGTGGTCGAGCCGGTATTGGGTGAAGGTGGATTCGTCGTGCCGCCAGCCGGCTTTCTGCCGGCTCTGGCGCAGATCTGTCGCGATCGCGGCATCGTCTTTATTGCCGATGAAGTTCAGACCGGTTTCGGCCGCACCGGGGAACTCTTCGCCTGCACGCACTTCGGCATCGAGCCCGACATCATCATCACAGCCAAGTCTTTAGGCGGTGGCCTGCCCCTCGCCGCCATCACTGGGCGCGCTGAGATCATGGATGCCCCAGGACCCGGCGGTCTGGGCGGCACTTTCGGTGGCAACCCTGCAAGTTGCGCCGCCGCACTGGCGGTGTTCGAAGAATTTGCCGATGGCCAGCTGCTGGCGCGTGCCCGCGCTCTGGGCGAACAATTTCAGCATCAAGCAACCGCGTGGCAGAAGCAGCGTTCGTTTATCGGCGACGTGCGCGGAATGGGCGCCATGCAAGCCATAGAGTTTGTCGAAGCAAATGGAGCACCCTGCGCTAAAGCCGCAAAGAAGCTGGTGCATCATTGTCTGGACCATGGAGTTCTTCTATTGACTGCAGGGACCTACGACAACATTGTCCGTCTGCTTATGCCGCTGAATATGACTGACAAAGAATTCAGCGAGGCCCTGCAGGTGTTGGAGGACGGCTTGAGCACAGCAGCCTCCGAGTTGGGAGAATTGGCCGCCGCTGTCAGGGGCTAGAGAGTCTGCGTGAGAACTGGAAAGGAAGCAACCGATACCTCCACAACCCCCCATTCGTTCCACACAACTCTCTACGGGTGCCCCACGTTCGCCTCAACGTACGTGGGCCGAAATCGATGGGGCGAAGCCCCACCATTGTGGTTGAGCCGGCGGAAAGCAATCGAAGAAACTCGTTTTCGTCCCACGTACGCTGGTGCGAACGTGGGGCACCCGTACAGAGTTGTGTGGGATGGAAAGCGTGGTCGAGGGAAGCAGTTACGGCCCGACTAAAGTCGTGCCCTGTTACAAAACCCAGCTCTCCCACACCCTCCTCAGCCCGTCCTTTGCAAAGGTGTCTGTGATACAAGCCGCGACCACCGAGGACCTGACCGAGCTATCGCGGCTTTATGTCGCTTACCGCATTTTCTACGGTGAGGCACCCGAGGAGCAGCGCGCCGCTGCCTTCATCCTCGACCGTTTGACGCATTCGTCGGGCCGGTATTTTCTCGCCTGGAACGGACGCGACGCGATCGGCTTCATGCACCTCATGCCTTCTACCAACACACTGGCGATGCGCCCTATCTGGCTGCTGGAAGATCTCTATGTGGATGTAACCGCTCGGGGACAAGGTGTTGCCACAGCGTTGCTAAGCCATGCAGAAGCCTTCGCCCGCAGCACCGGCGCTGAGCGTCTGACGTTGGCGACCGCCCACGACAACCTGGCCGCGCAACACATCTACAAGAAGCTTGGTTACGTGCGCGAAGATCATTTCGTATATTTTCATCGTTTGCTGGAGCCATGAGATGTTGCAACTCGATTGCAGTGACCTGATCCTCAACCATGCCTGGATCAACAATCAGAAAACCAGCTCGAGCGACGGCCGCACCTTCACCGTAGAAGATCCCGCCGACGGTACCATCCTCGCGACTCTTCCGGACTGCGGCCAGGTAGAAGCGGAAGCCGCGGCGACCGCTGCCCATAAAGCCTTCAGCACCTGGCGTGCATTGCTGGCCAAAGAACGAGCACAGTATCTTCAATCCTGGCTATCGGAAATCAAAAAGCATGCAGAAGATCTGGCCCGGCTCATCTCCCTCGAACAAGGCAAGCCGCTCTCCGAGAGCCGTGGCGAAGTAGCCTATGGCGCGGCTTACATCGAGTGGTTTGCAGAAGAGGCAAAACGAGTTTACGGAGACGTCATTCCCGAGCCCGCTCATGGGCGCCGAATCATCGTGACCAAGGAGCCGGTGGGCGTCGCCGCGGCCATTACCCCATGGAACTTTCCCATCGCCATGCTGGCGAGGAAGGTCGCACCCGCGCTGGCTGCCGGCTGCACGGTGGTTTCGAAGCCGGCGGAAGACACTCCCCTCTCCGCGCTAGCGCTGGCTTTTCTCGCCGCCAGGGCGGGCATCCCAGCGGGTGTGATCAACGTGGTCCCTGCCTCCCGCGAGCGCGCCGCATCGGTAGTCGATCCCTGGCTGGCGGACAGCCGCGTGCGCAAGCTGTCCTTCACTGGATCCACCCCGGTCGGTAAGCATCTGGCTCGCGAATCCGCCTCTACGCTCAAGCGGCTTTCGCTCGAACTCGGCGGCAACGCCCCCTTTATCGTCTTTGACGATGCGGACCTCGACGCTGCAGTAATCGGCCTGATTGCGTCCAAGTTCCGCAATGCAGGGCAAACTTGCATTTGCGCCAACCGAATCTACGTCGCTGACGGAATCTACGACGTCTTTGCCGAAAAGCTGCTCCAGACAGTTTCCGCGCTGCGCGTTGGAAGGGCCGGCGGGGATGCCGAGATCGGCCCGCTCATCAATGTCAAGGCGGTCGAAAAAGTCGAGCGCCACATTGCCAATGCGGTCCAACGCGGTGCGCGCGTTCTGATCGGTGGCAAACGTCACGCCCTCGGCCGCTATTTCTTTGAACCCACCATCCTGGCCGATGTGGATCGAACCATGGACGTCGCCTGCGAAGAGACCTTTGGGCCGGTTGCTCCGCTCTTCCGCTTCCACAGCGAGGCCGAGGTCATTGCAGCCGCCAATGCCACGCCCTTCGGTCTGGCCGCCTATTTCTACTCCCGCGATCTGGCCAGGGTTATGCGGGTTTCCTCGCAATTGCAGGCTGGCCTGGTGGGCGCCAATGAAGGAGCCATCTCCACCGAACTGGCTCCCTTCGGCGGCGTCAAGGAATCCGGTTACGGCCGGGAGGGCTCCATGTACGGCATCGACGAATACCTGCAAACGAAGTATCTCTGCCTGGGCGGACTAGGCGCTGTAAAGTAGTGATTAAAGGAAAACCTATGAGCGATAGCGTAATTTCTCCTGACGTCGCGATGACCAGCCAGGAAGTTTCGGATTGGACCAAGAAGCTGAACTACGGCACCTGGCGCTACCAGAAAAGCTGGAACCCGCTGCACATCGTGGATGCAGAAGGATGCTACTTTACCGACGGGAACGGCAAGCGCTACCTCGACTTTTCCTCGCAATTGATGTGCTGCAACCTGGGGCACAAGAATCAAGCCGTAATTCAGGCAATTGAAGAGCAGGCGCGGAAGTTGGCCTATATTATGCCGGCGTACGCGACGGATACCCGGGTCGAGTTGAGCCGTCTCTTGCTCGAGGTGTTGCCGGAGGGACTGACCAAGTTCTTCTTTACCACGTCCGGCACCGAGGCCAACGAGGCGGCTTTCAAGATCGCTCGCATGTACACCCGCAAAACCAAGATCATTGCCCGTTACCGTTCCTATCACGGGTCCACCATGGCCTCGATCGCCGCGACCGGTGATCCTCGCCGCTGGCCCATGGAGCCGGGCGGCAAGGGGCAGGGCTTTTTGTTCGCGCCCGAAGTCAACTGTTATAAGTGTCCCATCAAGCACACCTACCCGGAGTGCGGCATTGCCTGCGCGGATTACCTGGAACACATGATCCGCAACGAAAGCGACGTCGCTGCGGTGATCGTGGAGCCGGTGGTGGGCACCAACGGCGTCCTTGTGCCGCCGAAGGAATACATGCCCAGGCTGCGCGAGATCTGTGACCGTCACGGTGTCCTGTTGATTGCGGATGAAGTCATGTCCGGCTGGGGCCGTACCGGGGAATGGTTTGCTTTGGACCACTGGGACGTGAAACCAGACATTCTAGTGACCGCCAAGGGCATCACCTCGGCCTACGTTCCGCTAGGTCTCTGCGCTACCACGGGCAAGATTGCGGAATATTTCGAAGATCACTTCTTCGCTCACGGGCATACTTACGAAGCGCATCCGATGACCCTGGCCCCGGCCGTGGCTGCGATCCGAGAGCTGCAACGCCTGGACCTGGTAAACCGCGCCCGTGAGATGGGTAAGTACCTGGGTGAGAAGCTGCACGCGCTGAAACCAAAACATCCCTCAATCGGCGAAGTGCGCGGTCTGGGCCTTTTCTGGGCCCTGGAAATGGTACGAGATCAGGTCAATAAGACACCCTTCAACACGATGCAGGACAAGGTCGACGGAAAGGTAACTGTGGTGGATCGCGTGGCTGCGGAGATGATGAAACGAGGGGTCACTGTCCAGGCCTGGATCAGCCATTTCGTCATCGCGCCGCCGCTGATTATCGAGAAGCAGGAAATGGACTTCGCCGTTGACCAGCTGGATCAGTCCCTGTCCATCGCCGACGCCGCAATCTGACGCTAACCCGGTGGGGTGTGTGTGAGTACCCGGGAAGCTTTTGATTCTATCCCCGCCCCCAGTCGCCGGGATACCGCAGGTCTCTCCCTCAAGCCTTTCGCGCTCTGACAGATCTACACGGGTGCCCCACGTTCGCACCAGCGTACGTGGGACGAAAACGATGGGCGAAGCCCTACCACAGCTTTGTTCGAACCCCAACAGCAGACACATCCAAGAGCGGATTTGTCTATTAGGGCCGGAGCGAAGCGTAGTGGAGGGACCTGCGGTTTTCCTTCAGGAATAACTGATTCGTCCGCAGAACCCAGGTCTCAAAAGCGAGACCTGGGCCACCCACTTAACGTTGCTAAATGCGCTTGAGGTCGTGGGCCAGAAGACGGTGAAAAAGATGCTCCCCAGTTTCACGACGTACGGATAGCCGGCCGGCCCCATAGGCGCGCGAATGCAGTCCGCGCTGCACAGACTCGCAGATGTCCACATCCTCGGCCTGCACCCGCTCACTCACCGCAACGCTCTCCGCGTTGTACTCTGTGCTGGTGTCCGCAAAAAAGAAGTCAAAGACCGCCAGACACTTCTCTTCGCCCAACGGAAGCACCAGGTTGGTGTCCATGACGCCCTCATAAAGGTTGATCATGAAATTAGGGTAGAGCCAGTAATAGTAAGCGCGATCGCCGGTTCGCGTCAATGCGACAGACTCATCTTGAGAAGTCACCATAGGGCTCGATTGAAGCGAATAGTTCGCTCCATTCTCAATCGTGTATTCCGTGTAATCGAGCACGCTGTTGAGGGCCTTATGAAGATGCGGGACGTGATACCCGCCATCCAGATAGTTATCGACGTAAACTTTCCAATTGCAAGCCAGCGTATAGCTCCTGCGGGTAAAGAAACCTAGGCGCGAAGTAGAAATCCGTCCCGCCAGATCACCCAAAAATGTTTCCAGCGCCGGCGCCTGTTCGTTCAAATGAACAAAAACAAAATGATTCCAGGCGGCTACTTGTACCGGAACCAATCCATTCGCGCCACGATCAAAGTTACAAACACCCGCGAACTCTGGTGCCCCTTTAAGCGAGCCATCCAGGCCATACGTCCATCCATGGTACGGACAGCGCAGATGCTGGGCCACCCCAGACGGCAGGGTGGTAACCGCAGCCGCGTGATGGCGGCAAACATTGTAAAACCCCCGCAGCTGATCATCCGCTCCACGAACCACGATGAGCGGTTCGCCCGCCAGCTCGAAGGTAAAAAAATGTCCCGCGCTCGCGACCTGGTCGGTTCGCCCAACCGCGATCCAGTTGTTGCAGAATACCTGCTCGCGCTCCATGCGCCCAATCCGCGGGTCGGTATACCAGGCGGCGGGAATGGTGTAAGCGTACTCCAGTGGTGCTTCCTCGTCATAGAGCGCGAGCAAATCGGAAAGAGAATCGTTCATAGCGCGATCTCTCCCGCCAGAGCAGCCCGAGCGCGGCTGATCGATCTTTGCCCACGCAGATACACGGCCATGCCGGAAAGCAGCAACACCAGGGTCATGGCGATGATCTTGAACAGGGCCGTTCCTGGATTTCGCTCATCCTCCGCAGGAAACGCGGACAGGATGATGGCCGCGGTGGTAGAAAAAAATCCCACGCATGCCAGCGGGATGGCCACGCGCTTACCCCCAGGCAGGCGGAGCGCTCCAGGAGGATACGGATGCGATTGCAGCCGAATCATGGCAGCAAATACAAATAGATAAGGAATGAAGTAGGCGATCAGGCTCATCGTCACCAGCAGTTCGTAAGTCGCCTTGACGCTGGTGCCTGCCTGGCTCAGCACTCCGAACAGAATTCCAGCAAGGCCATAGGAAACGAGCGCTACATAAGGAGTTTTCCAACGCGCGTGAATGCGAGCAAAAGCTGCCGGCAGATAATGATGGATGCCCACCACGAAAGGCAATCGCGCAGTCGAGGAGAGATACGCCGCAGCCGCCCCAACATTGCTGATGCCGACCAACACCGCCACCGGCGCAATCAATGCACCGATACCCAGCCGGCGGCAAAGGAAATCGATCGCAGTCATAAATCCGCCCAGACCGCTGATGCTGCTCGATGGCAACGCGACCAGCATGGCGACCGTCCCCGCGAGGTAACCGATAGTGATCACCACACCCGCCAACAGCAAGGCCCGCGGCACCACCCGGCGCGCGTCCTTGATTTCATCACCCATGAACGAAGCGCATTCGCAGCCGGTAAAAGCAAAAAAAATCGTCGACCAGAAGATGAGGTCGCGCACTTGAACCCGGGGAACAGCGCCCGCCCAGGTGAAATGGGTGGCCGAGCCAAAGCGAAAGAATGACAACGCGCCCAGCGCAAGCAAAATGAGTACCGGCAGCGCCATACCGATCGCCCCAAGATTATTGAGCCACTTACCCACGCCCAGCCCGATTACGTTGAGCACGGTAATCAGCACCAGCATGCCCGTGGTGAACAGCAGAAAATAGATATTTGCATCGGCAAGATGGCTGGCGCGGGGAGAGACAAAGAGCAAGCTGCTGGCGGCGAAATAGAGCACCGCTCCAAAGTACGGAAGGTTGCTCATCCAATAGGTCCAGGCTGCCATAAAGCCGGAAAATTCCCCGAAGGCTTCGCGGGTCCAGATGTAGAGGCCGCCTTCCTGGGGAAAACGTGACGAAAGCTCGAGCACAGTGCCGGCGAGGGGCAAAAAGAAGCCAAAAAATGCTAGCACCCAAACCACGATGGAGGACTGTCCAGCGGCCGCGGCAGTTGCGATCCAGCGCAGGCTGAGGCCGCTGACAATATAGAACAGAAAAACATCACGCAGTCCGAGTGATCGTTTCAGCTTTTCCGCCATGTCTACCTCGTGTCTTTAAGCACGGCCATGGCGGCGTTGCGGCCGTTCATGGCGATGACACTTCCTCCGGGATGGGTACAGGCTCCACAAAGATACACTCCTGGCATCGAGGTTCGCGCTGCCAAACGGTGGCTCCACATGTTGCCCGGCAAGCACTCGCCTTGAAAAATATGTCCCCCGGTGAGGCCGACTTTCTCCTCAATATCCGGCGGTCCCATGACCTGGGCCTCCAATACGGCATCGGGCAGGTTCGAACAGAATCGGCCAATGGAATCGAAAGCCAGCTTTCGTACCTTCTCCCGATGGTCATCCCACGAGCCGGCAGCAAAGGTGTGCGGTACGTACTGCGCAAACACGCTCATGGTGTGTTGGCCGGCCGGGACCACGCTTGCGTCGTGCACGCTTTGGAAGTAAATCTCGCACCACAGCTGCTCCGGCAATTCTCCCTTGCGGCTGGCGGCGAAGCCGGCCTTCCATTCCGCAGGGGTCAGCGGAGCATTGATTTGTCCATAGTGGTGAGGCTGCAACTGGCCCGGACGGCTGAAAAAGTCCGGCAGCTCGCGTAGCAAAACATTTAATTTGACCGTGCAGCCTTCGATCGCCAGATGCTCCACCTTTGACCGGAAGTCAGAAGCAGCCGACTTGCCCAGCAGGCGAAGCGTAACCACCGGGTCGGCATTCGAGATGACCACCGGAGCGGAGATACGTTCGCCACCTTCCAGCCGAACGCCCTCTCCAGGCAGGATCTCTACCACGGCGACCCCAGCCGCCACCACCGCCCCCGCTTCGCGCGCTGCATCGCAGAAGTAGAACGAGACCATGCCCATTCCCCCCTGAACGTAGCCCCACATACCGGGTATGCCGCCCAGCCGCCCGGAAGAATGGTGATAACGGATAGAAGCGGTGCCGGGATCGAAAGGGCTGGCGTTGGTGCCGATCACTCCCTGGCCAAGGTAAGCATATTGCAGGCGCTCGTCCTCGAGATAATGCTCGGCGAACTCTGCCATCGACCAATCGAACAGCACTCGGCGCGCTTCCTCGTCCTTGCCCAGGCGAGCGTCCAGCTCTTCCGGGGTTGGTGCGTCGCCAATCCAAAGGTCACCATCGCCTGCAGGCCGCAAAGCATCCCGCAGACGCCGGATCACTGCTGTCATGGCCTTCCAGCCATTCACATCGCCAGGAGCAAAGCGAAGGATCTCAGCCTCGCAGGCGTCATCGTCATCCCACAGCTGCACGCTGCTGCCATCAAGGAAAGGCACAAACAAGCCATTCGTAGCCGGCGTCCAATGAAAACCTCGTTGCACCAGCCCCAGCTCTTCCACCACCAGCGGGTGCAGCAATCCTGCAAGATACGCACACGGCGACATGCGCACGCCCGGGAAAGGCTCCTCGATGGTACAGGCCCCCCCCACACGCGCCCGGCTCTCCAGCACCAGCACACGTTTGCCCGCGCGGGCCAGGTAGGCCGCGCAGGCGAGGCCATTGTGGCCGGCGCCGACGATGATGGCGTCCCATGGCTGCGAAGCCAGTTGAGAAAGCGGCGCCGGCAGACCGATCTCGCCCAACACTGAGGCCGTGGCAGAACTCATTACGCTCTCCCCCGAATGCGATTGAGTTCCCGGCGATTGCGTTTGGACGGTCTCCCCGCCGGTAGAGTCTCAAAGCGCGGCATCGCTTTACGCGCTTCGGCCAGTTGCAGACGCAACGCGCGGCTCGCTTCTGTCTCCCGGTACAACGTCTGCGCCACCGCTGCTGGACCCCGCACGTCGCTCAGAAGCAGCACCTCCACCTGGAATTCCCCGCCGTCGTTCTTCACTTGTAACAGATCCCCCACCCGAACCGGGCGGGCACTTTTCGCCGGCTGCCCGTTCGACGTAATCCTTCCCATCTCACAGGCCCGTGCTGCCAGGGCGCGGGTCTTGAAGAATCGCGCCGCCCAGAGCCACTTGTCCATCCGCACATCCTGATTCAATCTGCTATTCTCCTAGGCGAAGTTGGCTAGTCACACAATTTTCGCATTTCCGCTTGAGGGGATCTGGGGAGTGAAATGACGTTGGCGAGGGTCGCCGTCGATCTGGGAGCGGAAAGTTGCCGGGTTTCCTTGTTGCGGTGGAACCAAGGCACTCCGCGGATTACGCTGGTGCACAGAATCCCCAATGGTCCGGTGGCCCAGGGAGATGAACTCCGATGGGATCTGGGTGCGATCTGGGCCGGAGTCGAGGAAGGCCTGCGCCGTTGCGCCTCGATTGCCGGGGAAGGCATCGCCTCGATTGCAGTCGACGGCTGGGCCACCGACTATGTCCGCCTGAACCAGGACGGCCTGGCCATGGCCGACCCATTTTGTTATCGCGACTTGCGTAACATTGCCGCTGAACAGGCGGTGCATGAGCGCATCAGTCTCCGCCGGCTCTATGCGCTCACCGGACTGCAGCGGTTACGTTTCAATACCGTCTACCAGCTGTATGCGGATCAGGCGGCCGGCATTCCTCCCGCCGTGCCCTGGCTGAATCTTCCTGAGTATCTCCTCTCTTTCCTGGGCGGAAGACGGGTGGCCGAATACACCATGGCTACCCACACCGGCCTGGTGAGCGTAGCCACTGGAAACTGGTGTGAAGAAGTGTTCGCAGCGGTGGGGCTTGACCCGGCGGCTGCACCGGAGCTGGTGGCGCCGGGAACCGATGTCGGCGCTTTAACGGGACCACTGGCGGAACTGCCCGCATTTCGCGGAACGCGGTTGATCGCTCCGGCGTGCCACGACACCGCCTCGGCGATCGCGGGCATTCCCGAAACCACGGATGACTGCGCCTACATCAGCTCAGGCACCTGGTCGCTGGTGGGCGCGCTGCTCGATCGGCCATGTAACAACGAACAGGCCTTTGAGAAAGATTTCACCAACCAGGGCGCGGTCGCGGGCCAGGTGTCGTTCCACAAGAACGTGAACGGCATGTGGCTGCTGCGGCAATCCATCGAGCATTGGAACGAGGGTTTCACCGTGCCCGACTTGATCGCGCGGGCCGACGGTTTGCCGCCGCCCGACCACCTTTTTGAGGTGGATCAGGAGGACCTGATGCTGCCCGGCAATGTGCCGGCCCGCATCAACCAGCAGCGGCGGCGGGCGGGTTTCGATCCCCTCGACGAAGGGCCGCAGAACGCTCCGGCCTTCACCAGCCTGATCCTGCATAGTCTGGCTGCTCGTTACGCGGAGGTATTTCGCGACTTGACCGAGGTCACGGGGAAGCAATTGCGCCAACTCTACATAGTGGGTGGTGGGAGCCGCAACATGCTGCTCAACCGGCTCACCCGGCAGTCCACGGGGCTCGAAGTTCATTGTGGCTACGTGGAGAGCGCTACCATTGGCAATTTCGCCATTCAATTAGCTGCTGGGGAAAAAGGGAATCCAGGCAAACCCGAAATAGCCAAGTGGGCCGCAACGCTGGGGCGCGCCCTCGAGACTTAGCCGCCGCCCTCTCGACCGGCAGAGGCGAGTCTTTCTTGCCCTGCCAGCAAGTCTCGGGTGCCCCATCCTTCGCGCTTTCTGCGAAGGGTGGGATAAGCAGAAGTTGCGGGGAAGGGCCGCGGGGGAAGAGAGCGGCATCCCACCCTTCGCAGAAAGCGCGAAGGATGGGCACCCGAGCCATCTCTTTCCTTTGTCATCCCGACCGGAGCGTACCCGGATTTCCTACTTCGCGGCAGTCGCAAGGACCACGGGTGCGGTTTCCCTTAAAGGAAACCGCATGAAGTCGATCAACGTCACGGCTCTCGACAGGAAATCCGGGGGAGCGTAGTGGAGGGACCTGCGGTTCCATCCCCCGGTACTCACGCCCCACTAAGTTCCGGCGGCGACTACCTCATACGGGCGCATCATCTCGTTGTCCTCGTGTTCCAGGATGTGGCAGTGCCAAACGTAGCGCCCGGTGAAGCCTTCGAAGGGAATGATGATGCGTGTGATCAACCCGGGATCCGCGCGCACTGTGTCCTTCCAGCCGCCCTCCGTAGGAGCGGGGGGGATCGCCGGCCCCGTGAAGCGCACCGTCCCCTTGTCCTGAAATTCAAACGTGTCGAAGGGCCGGCGGTCCAGTATCTGGAACCTGACCAGGTGAAGGTGAATCGGATGCGCATCGTCTGTCAGGTTGACCAGCTCCCAAATTTCCGTCGTGTCGAGCACCGGTTTCTCGGTAACGGGCATGTGCCACGGAGTATTGTTCAACAACATCCCTATCGATTGCTGTACCAGGTCCATTCGCTCATCCAGGGTAAGACGGCGCGTCTTGACCGCGCGGCTTTCCGGAATTTTTGCATAGGTTCGCAGCGCGGGAGGAAGAGAAGAGGTATCGAGAGACCCTTTGGCCGCCACCCGGAATTGCATGATCTCGAATGAGTCGCTGCGCAGCGGAATGTTTCCCCCGGCATGGGGGCCGAAATCGAACACAAAATCAATCCGTTCCGCGGGCGCCATCACTACCCGCTGCGCTTGAACAGGCACCGGCAGAAGACCTTGTTCAGTGCCGATCTGCTGGAAAGGCAGTAGCTTGCCGAACGAAAAGCGATAGAAGCGGCCATTGGAACCGTTCATCAAGCGAAAGCGATATTTGCGCGGTTCTACTTCCAGGAAAGGGAACAGCTTGCCATTCACCAGGATGGCATTGCCAAAGACCTCGGGAACCCACGGCGCATCTGGCCTGGGAGAAACGGGATACTCAAGCTGGCCGTCGGGCAGAAGAAAACGGTCGTAAACCAGCAACGGTATCTCGTATTTCCCCCGGGGAAGTTCGAGTGCGTCTTCCGCCTCATCACGGATAAAATACATGCCCTGCAATCCAGCATAGATATTCAGCCGATTGATGCCCATGGTGTGGTCGTGGTAGAAAAGCATCGCTGCCTCTTGCCGGTTAGGGTAATGGAAGGTAAGGGATTTGCCTGGCACGCACCAGTGCTCGGGATAACCGTCGCTTCCGGGCGGAGTCTTGCCGCCATGAAGATGGATCACACTACGCACTTCCGGCAGCATGGCTTCCGCTCCATGCAGAGTGTGGTCGATAGGAAGAAAGTGTCGCTGTGGCAGTTCGTTCACCCATTCCACCATCAATCCGTGGTTGCTACGAGTCTCGAAGGTAGGTCCGGGAGAGCAGGAGCCAAACCCCCACATGCGTGTGGCGGGCAAATCCCGGTGGATCTTGCATTCCATCTCCCTCATCGCCATGCGGTAGTAGGGAAGTTTGAGCGCTGGATCGTCGGGGCTGGGGCGCATTCCGCTGGGTTGCGCGATCGGGGGAACCGGAAGCGGATCGACGTAAGGAGTCAGTGTGTCAGGGTCGAGCGTGGTCAGCTGGGTTTGCGCAGACGGCAATTTGCTGACGGATATCCCGGCAGCGAAAATTCCGCTCCGCTCCAGGAACCTGCGGCGAGTAATCAAATCAAAGCCTCACGTAGAAGCAACATAAATCAAGCGGGCAAAGGGATGAAGCCCTTTGCCCGGCATGAATCGAACGTTAAAAGCAATTGCGGTGGGTGAATCTCTGTTACTTCTTAACCAACCCGGTGGATGGGTCAAGAATGTAAGGCGAGGTGTCGGGGTTCCTGAATTCAAACATCGAGTTCAGCCGGCCGGCAAGCGCATCAAACGAGCCCGTGATCCGTTGACTATCCAACCAGTTGTCCTCGATAAATCGCAGAATCGAGCTCTGGTCAGTCACCCTGTGATCGACGTAGTTTTGCTTGGCGAAGGGGGAGATCACCAGGAGAGGAAGACGTGGACCATACCCGCAACGCCCCTGGGCAGCTTTGGTGGCGGGACCCGCAAGGGCGCCTTCGCCGGTCCCGCATTGACCGGGAGCGGTGAGTGCATCCATGGCGGTAGCCGATTGGTTCAGGATTGGACCCATCTGGTGGTCGTACCAGCCGTCAGAGTCGTCGTAGGCGATGATCACAGCAGTATTCGCCCAGTCCTTCTGTTCCTGCAGGTAGTTGATAACTTCGACCACGAACGTCTGCTCGTCGAGCGGATCAGAGTAGCCGGCGTGGCCATCCTGGTAACCCGGCGCCTTGAGAAAGCTGACTGCGGGAAAGTTCCCGGCTTTGACGGCGTCGTAGAAGTCGTGCAAATCGTACTGATGGTTTCCGGGGTCGCCGTTGATGCCCACAGTGCTGGGCGACGTTGGCCGGGTGTGCTTCGGGTTGGTGCTGGTCGCGTAGTACTGAAAAGGTTGATGATGCGGAATGTAATCCAACTTGGCGACCTGGGTCACCGTGGAGGTGGTGCTCCGCTTGCAGCCAGTGGTTCCGTTCGCATTCTTAACCGACAGGTCGAAGCCGCCTTCGAAGAAGCCCCAGCTGACGCCGGCGGCATTCAGCAGATCGCCTACGTTGGCTCCACTGAGTGAAACCAGCGCTCCGGTGGTGGTGGAGCAAACGTCTCCGACCGGGTCCGCGTCGCTCACCAGTGTATAGCCTGTGCCGCCGTCCGCCACTATGTCTGCGGCCGCGTTTACCTGGTCAATCACGCCGTTGGTTTGGCCTGAAATCAGGTTGATGGCACCCGGGGTGGAAGGACCAAAGTTGGTGCCGTAAGAGTTGTCACTCATGGCAAACCGCTGCGCATAATTCCATAATGCGGTCACGGTGTTGCCGTCGTAGTAGCCCATCACCAGCCCATTCGTCATCTGCCCATTGGGCGGCGGACCGGGTGTGCCTGTGTATTTGGGGAAGGAGTCCATCAAGCCGCCATGAAATGCCTGCTGTTCCGGGGTATAGTCGTGGTCCTGATCCGCGGTTGCGGCTTCGGAACGATCGAGGCGGAATGGGTTGGTCGCGCCGGTTCCGTTGCCGGTGTTCAAGGCGTTTGGATTGTTGTACAGCAGCCCGTCCGTATAGCCATTCACAGCAGGCGTTCCGGGCTTGGCGGCAAAGCGCGGCTCTCCGCCCGGATTCAGGGCCTTGGGATAGGTACCGAAGTAGTGGTCGAACGAGACATTTTCCTGAAAAATGACGACCAGATGTTTGATCGGCGTGGTGGTCCCCGATTGCGCCGCCGCGACGGTTGGATTGGCAAGTGTCCCGGCAAACATCAACCAGGCTAACGAAGTTGCTACGAGCTTCTGCATCAGGGCTCCCTTCAAATTGACACGGAGTCCAGCATTAATTCCGCTTTGTTAAGAATTGGTAATCAGGCAATAACAAAGTTGTAAATTCAGACACGTCGCCCCGTATCCCGCAAGTTACTCTGCCCAGGGGAGGTTTAGGACGGAAGAGATAAAGACGGAGCGCAGAGATGGGTATCCCGATCCGCATCAAGCGGGTCGGGCTCGGACAACGCATAACCCAGCTCAGACAAAAACCGGATGCAATCCTGACGAACGGTAGGAAAGTCGGGCAGCCATTGGTGGGTTTCGACGGAGAGTGTAGGATGCCGCCGTGTCAACAAACCGCGCGCCCCTTCCAGGATCCTCAACTCGGCGCCCTCGGCATCAATCTTTATGTAGTCAGGTTCGGGCAATGCATTGCGGTCAATTTCATGATCCAGGCTGATGGTGCGCACCGCCAGGCTGCCAGTCTCTGAGAGATGTCCTGCAACTGCGCTGCCCGCACAATCGAAATGCGATACACCGTTGAAGTCGGACACGGCAGCCTCGACCAGGGTGACATTTGCCATATGATTGATCGCCACATGCTTCTTGATGTTGGCGATGTTCCGCGGCGCCGGTTCGAAAGCAAAGACCCGTCCCTTCGGCCCAACCATGGTAGACGCGTAGAGCGTGTGATAGCCGGCCTGAGCGCCGATATCAAAGCAAACACTTCCTGGTCGCAGGTGATGCTTCATCAGGTTCGACTCTGCCCGGTCATAAACTCCCAACCAGCAGCGGTGTATGCTCGACCCTACGATCCATCGTTTACCTTGAAGCGGTCCTCGCACCACGGGAACCTTAAGACCGGCAGGGATGAAGTGCAGGGGCGCACGCAGCAAACGTTTGATCGGACTAGTGTTGGGCATGGAGGAAAGCCGCTCGATTACCGAACCCGGATCAATTCTCATGAGAGCACCCTTGTCGTGCACGGATTGGAGTGATAGCAGGGCCCGTGAGATAGCTCTTTGCGGTCCCGACGAGAACACGCCGATGGGGTAGAACGCAGATTTCAGAAGCTGATCTCAGGCAGGAGGATACCGGGGGGGCAGGAGGCCGGTCAAGAGAAATGAAGCGCCAAGAGACCCCAGGCGCCGGCCGGCGTGGGTGCGCGGTGCGCGCTCGCAAAAGGCTCTTGACTTTATCGAAAATCTAGCTTAGGCGGAAGCCTTTGAGACCGGTTAGCTGGAGAAAGGTGAGCCAGGTGAATTTCGGGTTGTTCAGCAGGTAGCGGCGCCATAAGCGGGCCGGTTCCTTCATCAACCGGTACAGCCACTGCAATCCAGCGTTCTTCATCCAATCCGGTGCTTCACTCAAATTCCCGCTCAGCAGGTCGAAGGCAGCACCGACACCGACCATCAGCTTGACCGGCATACGTTGGCAATACGCAGCCATAAATCGTTCTTGCTTAGGCGTGCTTAACCCGCACCAAAGAACATCCGCCTGGCTGGCATCCAGCTGGAACCGGAGATCGTTTTCTTCTTCCGTGCTGAGCGGACGGAACGGCGGCGTGTAGGTACCTACAATTTGCAATCCCGGGAACTTCCGAGTCAGCGCAACCCTCAATTCCTCGGCCACGCCAGGCTTGCCGCCATAGAGAAAGTGCCGGTATCCGCGGGTCACAGAACGTTCGCAGACACCCAGCATGTAGTCGGGCCCATACACACGGCTCATATGTTTGAAACCCTGCATGCGGCCCAGCCAAACGGTCGGCATGCCATCCGGTGTGGTCAGAAAGGAACGATTGAGAATATCGCGAAAGCCCTCATCCGATTGCGCTTCCATGATCCCGTGCACGCCGGTTACGCAGATGTAGCCTTGCTGTCCCCGGTCCAGCAGTAGCTCAGTTTCGCGCAGGGCAGTCTCCATGTTCAGAGCGCTCACACCCACCCCAAGAATATTCACCCGTTCCCGTTCACCAGGCGTAGGGAACAAGCTGGGACGCGAAAACTGATTGGTAGCTGAACTCACGAGCGGGCCCTCCAACTGGCTTCAGGTTGAACTCAAAGTATAAGGGTCACCGCACAAACAGCGTCGTTTGCGCGCGAAAACAAGCAGCTTCGGTAATGGTCTAGAGAGTGCCCAAGGTAATGCAGTAACCAAGTAAAACAAGAGCGGCCTCAACGCCTGCCCTTCAATTTCTGCCCTTCAATGCCTGGCATTGATAGGATCGTCCGCGTTACCGGCGATATCGAAGTCCTGCTTTGCAGGATCAACGTTCGGATTGACTAGCCCGCTAGGACCCACCCCGCCGCTGGTGGAAACACTCTGCTTGCCGGATACTGCCAGCAGCCCAACTGCGTCAACCACTGTCGCCGTGACCGTGTTGCCGCCGGCTAAGCCTGCGGCTCCGTAATTCAGTATATATGGTCCGGCACCGATCACCGCAGATACATATCGGCCGTCTACCGCAAACA
>Ga0302324_100011637_pt1 | contig 18044 bp, 15 predicted proteins | sample Palsa_T0_1_FD_201949 | JGI IMG/M metagenome (GOLD analysis project Ga0302324, IMG submission 201949) | Peat permafrost microbial communities from Stordalen Mire near Abisko, Sweden - Palsa_T0_1 | ecosystem: Environmental > Terrestrial > Soil > Palsa > Peat permafrost | place: Sweden: Abisko... | reverse complement strand
TGCCGGGAGGGTACGACAAGTCGCGCTATGCGGTGGAGCGGCTGTTCTTGCCGGCGAAGGATGGTACGGGGATTCCGACCACGGTGGTGTATCGGAAGGATCTGTTCAAGCGTGGCGAGAATCCGTTGTTTGTGTATGGATACGGATCGTATGGAATTTCGATCGACGATACATTTTCTTATTCGATGCTTCCGCTGCTTGACCGTGGCGTAGTGACAACCACGGCGCACATCCGGGGCGGAGGTGAACTGGGCGAAGCGTGGCACGACGCAGGTAAGATGATGACCAAGCGCAACACGTTCACCGACTTTATCGACGCGACCGAGGGGCTGCTGGCGCAAGGATATGGCAAGCGAGGCGAAGTGGGGATTGAGGGCGCTAGCGCGGGCGGCTTGCTGATGGGCGGAGTGACCAATATGCGGCCCGATCTCTTCAAGGTGGTGTTGTGCGAGGTGCCGTTTGTGGACATCATGAATACCATGCTGGATGCTTCGTTGCCGATGACGGTGACCGAGTATGAGGAGTGGGGCAATCCAAACCAGAAGGCCGCATTTGACTACATGCTCAGCTACTCGCCGTATGACAACGTGGCGGCGAAGGCGTATCCCGCGATCCTGGTGCAGACTTCGTTTGACGATTCGCAGGTGATGTACTGGGAGCCATCGAAGTACGTTGCGAAGTTGAGAGCGCTAAAGACGGATCAAAATCCACTGGTGTTCTTTATCAACATGCATGGCGGACACGGCGGATCGAGCGGGCGCTACGATCGCATTCGCGAAGCAGACAGGCGGTTCGCCTTTATGCTGACGGAGCTTGGAATTACAGAATGAACCGTGCAGTGAATTAGGTGAAGAGAGATGGCGAGGCGAAGAGAGGGGTGAGCGGAGTGAGGAAGAGAGTTTGCGTTGCGATCTGCGTGCTGCTGCTGGCAACTGTGATGCAGACGCAGGCGGCTGCCGCTGCAACACAGGCAACGGCCACTCAAGCGCCGGACAAGAAGGAGAACGGCGCAATAGACTCGCCGAAGCCCGCCGTGAGCATGAAACCGGGCACGTTTCATTACGCGGCGAAGCTGGAGATGAGCGGCCAGGAGATGAGCCTGAGGATGGCAACAACGATCAAGGATGACGGCTCGGCGTGGACGGCAACGGACGTGATGGAGACGCCGCAGGGCAGTGGGACCGATACGGCGACGATCGACAAGACAAGCCTGACGCTTGTGAAGAGGACGCTGCAACAGGGCCCGGTGACGATCACGCTCGATTACGCTGGGAACAAGGCCACCGGCACTGCAACCGTGAATGGGCAGGACCATGCGATTGCTGTGGACCTGGGTGGGCCGTTGTTTGCGGATGCAGCCGGCGCAGAACAGGTGATCGCGTGCCTACCGCTGGCAGCGGGATACACGGTGAAGGTGCGGAACTTCGATGTGCAGACGCAAACAGTGAAGGTGCGGCAAATCGCGGTGACGACCGTGGAGAAGGTGACAGTGCCTGCGGGAACCTTCGATGCGTTTCGGGTGGATGAAACTTCGGCGGAGGGCGATCCGGACAGAAAGACGATCTGGATTGCGACGGACTCGCGCAAGGTGGTGAAGATGTCGGTTCTGCTCGCGTCGCTGAACGGAGCGGTGATGACGGTGGAGGCGGTGGACTAGGGTTCTTGCAAAACGGACCCAAAATCGAGACCCTGGGGCACCCGACGCCCGCACTACAGCAATTTGGCGAAGGATGGATTCGCAGGGGCTAAAGCCCGACTCATTTTTCTGGCTTGATCGGCGCGACTAAAGTCGTGCCCTGATACAAGGCCTCGACTCAAGCGAGTTTTTCCGCGACCTGTAGAGACCGGCGCTACCCTTCCGTACATTCCATGCTCAAGCAGTCTCGGCATCAGGTCGAGGCAGTCCCGGCCGCGTTGCATCGGATCAGTGCGCCGACTCCAGAGTATTGGCCCAGCGGATAAGGAAGGAGACAACTTCCTGCGGGGGGCGGAACCAGACCTCGGCTTCGGTCTCTCGAAAGGCGGGCCGGACGAGAACACTGAGACCGCGATCGCCTCGGGACCGGACAACTTGAAAGGCAGCTTCGTCGGAGATATCGTCGCCGAGGAATGCAACGGGGGAATCAGGACTCTCTTCATCGAGAATGGCGGCTGCGGCGCCGCCCTTGTTGCTGCCTACGCGCAGCTCGAGTCCTGCTTCGAAGTCGAGGAGCGAAAGGCCGGCGAGTCGTGCAAGCGGTTCAAAGAGCGCACGGGTGCGCCGCTCGATGCGTTGAGCGGCCTGGTGGGACTTTCCGCGCCAGTGCATGACGGCGCCATTGGCCTTGTCTTCAAAAAGGCCACCGAGCGCGTCGCGGCGGAGTTGCTGCTTGAGCTCTTCGAGCCGGGCCTGGGTTTCGGCAGGAGCTTGCTCCAGCTCGCGTCGTCCTTCGGGATAGAGGCGTTCCGCTCCGTGGAGACCCCATGCCTCGAGCGGCGGGTCGAGACCAAGAAGCGGCGCGATCTCATGGGCGGGACGGCCCGTGATGACGGCCATTCGGGTGCGGCCCTGCCGCTGAATACGTGCGAGTGCCTCGCGGACTCCGGCGTAGGGGCGGGCGGTGAAGCGATCGACCCGGAAGGCGGCGAGCGTGCCGTCGTAATCGAGCAGCAGAACCGGACGGCTTGCCGAGGCAAACCCTGCGAAGAATCGATCGAGTTTTTCCTGCGCCTCCGGCGTCACCGCTTGCTCACCATTCTTTAGAGTTTATCGTTTGCGCGTCAAGCGATGTTGAATTGCGCTATCCTTAGCACACTCTTCATCATCCGGAAAATCCGGGCTTCCCCCTTCCCTTCCCGCACCGCGCAGGTTTCGCGGCGAGACTCATGATTGAAAGCACGGCAAAAAACGTGGTGCTGTCTGTGCAGGAGTACACCTTGTACACCTGGCGCGCGGTGCTTTGCCTTTTCAGCAAGCCGGTCTACTGGACCGACACGCTGGTGCAGGCGGACACGATTGGAGCCGGTTCGGCGCTGATTGTTGCGCTCACCGGGTTCTTTCTCGGAGCCGTGCTTGCACTCGAGTCCGACAGCCTGCTCGCCGCTTTCGGGGCCACCGGATATATGGGCCGCTTTGTGGGCATGACGATGCTTGTGGAGCTTGGGCCTGTGCTGACGGGAATCATCGTTGCCGGGCGTAATGCATCGACCATGGCCAGCGAGCTTGGCTCGATGGTGGTCACCGAGCAGGTGGATGCGATGAGTTCGCTGGGGGTAGATCCGGTGCGGAAGCTGGTGACTCCGCGCCTGGTGGCCACGGTGGTGACGCTACCGCTTCTTACACTGCTGGCTGACGCATTTGGGTTGCTGGGAGGGGGCTGGATCGCCGTGGTTCGGCTTCATATTCCAGTGCACAAGTACATCAGCGACGCGTATGCAACGGCTGGTTGGCCGGATGTTATGCAGGGACTGGTCAAGCCGGTTGTCTTCGCATTCATTCTTGCCAGCGATGGGTGCTTTTACGGGATGAGGACATCGGGTGGAGCGGAGGGTGTTTCGCGGTCGACCATTCAAGCGGTTGTGACTTCTTCCCTGTTGATTCTCATGGCCGATTTCATGATCAGCCATATCATGATCCAGCTGTTCCCGTAGAGAGACTGTTCAAGAGCGCCCGCGGATTGAAAGTAGTGCTGCAACTGCCTGGCAAGCGACCATCCAGGCATAACGTCATTAATCGCCTCTGGGCCTTTTCCGGGAGTTGAAAGCTCGACAATTAGAACGCTCCTGCGAATACGGTTATGCGCCTGTCAACGGCATCATTGCGTCGGAAGACATTCGAGCGCCCGCACCATTTCCTCGCTTGCAGCCTTCAGTTCCCCGGTCTCAGAACAAAGACGGTCCAGCGGCTTTCTTAATCGTGGTGATCCAAACCCGGAAATCTCCATCCGATCCCAAAGTTTCACCTAGATCTTTCCTCACGTTTGCAAACATCACTGCGAACAGACTGTTCTCATCCAGGTTCAGGTCTTTGCTTGCACCCTGGGGATTGGTCTTTGCCTCCATGTCGAGCGTTTCGCGACTGTTGGGCAGCAGCTTGTCCGGGGGTCGAGGCCCATCAGTACGATTGACACCGGTGGTCTGCCCATAATCGGCCCTCGTTGCAGCGAGGCTATACAGGTAAGTCGGCTGAAGCTCGCTCATGAACATGTCTTTGTCAATGCACCACTCGAACTCGTCAGTCGTCTTCGAGCGGGTCGCATCCAGCCAGACCACCGCCGTCATTTTGAAGCACGGCGGCGCAAGATTATTTCTCTTCCGCAGAACCACCCGATAATCGTCCATCCACCCCATCGGCGCATAAAGCACCGTGATGGCGATGTGAGGGTATTGTTGGCTCAACTTCTGGTTCGGGTCCCATTGGGGCAAGATGTTCCGCATGCTTAGCCGGTCGATGACTGATTTTCCATTTAAAGCGTTTGTGACACCATGCCCGATGGTCGCCGCGAATCCCTCTTTTTTGAGCTTGCCCATGTCCTTGCCTTCGGCCACAGGATTCGGGGCAACGTCACCCGACGGTGCAACATTGGCATTGAGGCCCGTCGCCGGAACGACGGCGGCCGGAGTGGGCGTGGCGCTCATCATGGCCTTGATCACCGCGTCGCTGGCCCCTGCCTTTTTCATGCGAACCATATCCTCGGTGCTCAAGTCAAAGGACTGGCCGCTCTTCTCGATCTTGGCAATGATCAGGTCGTCGGAGATTCCTGCGCCAAGAAGCGAGATCACCCCGTCCACAGTCAATCCCGCAGCCGGTGCCATCCCGGTCGAGCGCGGGTCTGCGGTTCCCGCTCCTCCTGCTCCGCTCGCAGCACCGGTCGGCGCACCCGACTGATACGCCTTCGCTGCCTCTTCAGCGAGCGATACGGCCGCCTGGTCGGTGCTTAGGGCACGAACCGTGCCGCGCACGTACATCACAATTGGCATCCCATTCTGCGTCACCATGATGAGTTGGCCCCGCAGCACCCGCATTTCGAAATTCTGCCCCTTGTAGACATACAGCACAATCGTCATGCTGGCTGGCATTCCGGGCTGTGCTGCCTGCGTTTGGGCAGCCATGCAAAGAGGAAATGGTGAAATAGGTGGCGCGCCCGCCAACGCGCAAAACAACGAGCAACCGCCGAGAAATCTGCCCTTGATAGCCACTCTTCGACACTCCCATTTAGGGATTAGGAAAGGGGAATTCTTGGGGAATCCACAGTCGTTACGCAAAGGGTCCGCATGAACGGCTGAAACTTCATCGGGAGTATAGCACGGACATGTTTCGGTCAAACTAAGACTTAGTTCGGGATTTCCAATTTGCCGGGATGAGGCGAGAAAAGCGGATCAGGCGATCTTCAACCAAGGGCATTTAGAAGGAGAAAGCAGGGCCTGAGGCCAAAAGAACGCGAAGAGCCTGGAATGTGAACCCATCTGGCATATCGAGTCCTCTCTTTTGATTTATCGTGTCGCGGTTCGTTGAACGCCAAACCGCAAACTGCCCGGCCACCGAGACGAGGAATCCAGATCAATGGCAGTGTGCGTTGAGATTGGTTCACCGTTCGCGAAAGGGTCTATGCGCTATCCTGATTTTGTTCCGCGATTTTGAAGCTGGAAGGCGAAGCCGGCAGGGTCAGGCAAATCTCATGGCCACTAACAGGATCGACAGAACCGCCAAAGACATCGTCTTCACAGTGCAGGAATATTCCCTGTTCGCGTGGCAGGCGTTTGCCAACCTGTTCTCGCCGCCGCGCTACTGGACAGACTTCATGGTGCAGGCGGACATTGTGGGCGTGGGATCGGCGGCGATTGTGCTGCTCTCAGGGTTTTTTACCGGGGGCGTGCTCGCCTTGCAGTCGTCGGCGACGCTGGCGCAGTTTGGCGCAACAGCCGTGACCGGGCGGTTTGTTTCGATCACGATGATCCGCGAACTGGGGCCGGTACTGACGGGAATTATGGTGGCGGGGCGAAATGCTTCGTCGATGGCCAGCGAACTGGGGTCGATGGTGGTGACCGAGCAGATTGACGCCATGCGCGCGCTGGGCGTGGACCCGCTGCGCAAGCTGGTAACACCGCGCATCGGGGCAACGATCATTATGTTGATGTTCCTGACCATAGTGGCGGACGCGTGCGGCATCTTTGGCGGGGCCGCTGTGACGGTGTTCATGAATGGACAGGACGCGACACAGTACTTCAGCGAGGCATATGAGTTCCTGCACTATCCCGACATCATCCAGGGGATGGTGAAGCCGCTCTTCTCGGGATACATTATTGCGTCGATCGGGTGCTTTTATGGGATGAGGACGTATGGCGGCACAGAAGGCGTGGGACGCTCGACGATTCAGGCCGTGGTTACCGCATCCGTTCTGATCATCTTTGTAGACTTCCTTCTGACGCAGGTTTTGCTCACCCTGATGCCACCCCTATGAGTAATGCGAGCTTCCTATCACCGGCGCGGTGCCCTGAGCCCTCGGACGGGGGTACGCCGGTTATTGCGTTCAGCAATGTCTACATTTCGTTCGTGGGGCCGGCCGTGCTGGCGGATCTTTCGTTTACGGTGGCGCCGCAGGAGACGCGCATACTGCTGGGACCGGCGGGGGTGGGCAAAAGCGTTCTGCTGAAGCTGGCAATGGGGCTGCTTCGGCCCAGCCACGGGAGCATTCGGCTGCTGGGCGACGAAGTGACGGCGATGACCGAGAGACAACTGTTCCCGCTGCGGGCGCGCACGGGCATGGTCTTCCAGGAGAGCGCACTGTTCGACTCGCTTTCGGTGCGGGACAACGTGGCTTATCAACTGATCCAGGAGCGCGTGCCGGACCTCGAGGTCGACGAGAGAGTGCACGAGGCGCTTCGTTTTGTGGAGCTTGAGCACACTTTCGCGATGTTTCCCGGAGACTTGTCGGGAGGCATGAAGCGGCGCGTGGCGATTGCGCGCGCGCTCATCCGGCAGCCGGAGCTGATTCTCTACGATTCGCCTACCGGCGGCCTGGACCCGGTGACCTCGACCACGATTATTGAGCTGGTGATGAAGCAGAGGGACGTTTACCGGACGCCGTCGATCATGGTGACCCATCGGCTGCAGGATGCCTTCATGCTCTGCACGCACCGATTCGACACGACCGCGGGGCACATGGTGCCGCTTCCCGAGGGGGAGACGGATCCGAACACCACGTTTCTGATGCTGGACCAGGGGCGGATGATCTTCGATGGTTCGCTACACGAGCTGCTGCACACGGATAATGCATTTGTGCGGGAGTTTCTCGAGTAGCGTAAAGGCAGTTCACAGTTCGTGGTTCACAGTTCGTGGTTCACAGTTCGTGGTTCACAGTTCGCAGTTGGCGAAGTACGCGGGCGTCTGATGTGGGCCTGCGCAATGCCGAGGACGGTGAACGGCGCTGCGTGCTAGACTTCCCCCGACCGAAAAACCGGCGATTGGAATGTGGCTGACGAGCACCTCTTCGGCAAAAAGTCCTGGAGAAATAAGACGATGACGACTCGACTTGGAGATGCTGTTTCGCGCGTGACGCGGCGGGACTTTATGGTGGCGGCTGGAGCGGCGGCGGGGGTGGGGGCGATTGCACCGTCGGCGGTATTTGGACAGGCGAGGGCCAAGCCGTCGGATCGGATCACGATAGGGGTCATCGGGTGGGGGATGATGGGGCCGGCGAACACCAAGGCGTTTCTTGCGCAGCCCGATTGCCAGGTGGTGGCCGCGTGCGACCTGGACAAGGGGCCGCTGCAGGCCGCGGTGGACACGGTGAACACGGCGTATGGCAACAAGGATTGCAAGGCCTATCACGACTATCGCGAGCTGATTGCGCGGAACGATATTGATGCGGTGATGATTGCAGTGCCGGACAACTGGCATGCGATCCTGGCCACCGAAGCGGCCAACCGCAAGAAGGACATCTACGGCGAAAAGCCGCTGGCAAAGACCGTGGCGGAGCAGCAGGCGATTGTGCGCGCCGTCGAAAAGAACAACATCATCTGGCAGACGGGTTCGTGGCAGAGATCGTTGCCGACGTTTCACAAAGCCGCGGAGATTGTGCGCAACGGGCTCATCGGGAATGTTATGCATGTCGAGGTTGGATTGCCGGGCGGACATCACGACTTTAAAGGCACTGAGCCCGCGCTGCTGGCGAGGCTAGCCACGTTGAAAGACCCGGTGAAGGATCCGGCGCTGCTGCTGCCGGGCACACCGGCGTGGGATTTGGCGGTGACCGATCCGCCGGCGGATTTCGATTACGAGCGGTGGATCGGACCGGCGAAGATGGAGGCGTATATCCAGGCGCGGGTGCACATGAACTGGCGGTGGAATTACGACACGGGTGGAGGGCAGCTGTTGGATTGGATTGGGCACCATGGCGACATTGCGCATTGGGGTCTGGGGTTCGATCTGAGCGGGCCGTCGGAGATTCAAGGGCACGGCGAGTTTCCGGCGGCGGAGGCTTGCTGGAACACGGCGACCAAGTACACGGTGGAGTGCCTGTACAAGAAGGAAGTCACGGGCTACGCGAACGACGTGCGGATCACGATTGCAGGCGGGTCGAAAGGCTTCTCCATGGGTACGAAATGGATTGGCACAGACGGCTGGGTGTGGGTCGATCGCGACGGTTTCGAAGCTTCGAACCCCGAATGGGTCAAGCCCGACCCAAACGCTGTAATCAAAGAGGCTTGGGCCTCGGCGCCGCCTCCGTTGCCGCTACCTGACTCGCTGCGCAAAGTCAAGCTATATGAGTCAGTTGAGCACCGGCGGAACTTCCTCGACAGCGTGAAGTCGCGCAAGCCGACTATTACGCCGGTGCAGGTGGCGCATCACTCGACGCTGCCGGGGCACCTGGGGCTGATCTCGATGACGGTTGGCCGGAAGATCCACTGGGACGTGAAGGCGGAGAAGATTGTGGGCGATGAGGCGGCGACGGCGATGTTGAGTCGGCCGTATCGATCAGGCTATTCCATGGCGTGAGGAGAGGTCAGAGCTCAGAGATCAGAGATCGAAAAAGTAGTGGAAAGTGAACAGTGAATAGTGGACAGTGGGCCGCTGGAGCGGCATGGACTTAGGTGACCCGGGACTGAGGGACCAGGGACTTGCGGCGAGGGGATGGTGCTGAGGACGGTTCCGCGATTTCCCATGAGGACGTTTCCCCTCTCGCGCTGCGATTGTGCGCCGGGGGATTGAAATCATGTACAAGAAGGTTGATCGTTAATTCCTAGTTCGTTGAGATCTCAAAGGCAAAGTCTGGGGCGTCCCGGCCCACCTTTTCAACCCCGACAGTCGCTGTCTTCACCAATTCAAGGGGGTGCGGCAATGGGAGGCCCGGATGGGAAGGGATCATCGCAAGCTTCTGTTCCAGGTGGATTCCAGTACAAGCAGGAAGCGGAGCAGCGACCAGACGGCTGTAGACTTGCCGCGCATCTTCGAATACCGAGGTTTGCACTGTAGCGATTTCCTCTGAAGGAAAGCGGTCCGACTCGGGCGTTCGAACCCAATAGAATCCCTTGTCGGCGAGCAGGTTACGCACCTCAACCGGCACGGTTCCGCTGCGAAACTCAACATGGATGTCCGCTTTGATTTGGAAAGGCTCGGGGCTTTGATTGAACACTACTGCATCGAGAGCGGAGAGGCCGCGGGCGCTATCCTGGGTTTCAAAATGATGAATGTCGCGGACGAGCTCTATTTCAGCGTAGAGTTTGACGCCAGCATTGCGGGCTTCCTGCACTACCCGTGCGGTGGCGGCCTCAATGGCCGGAATCACGGCACGAAGGTCGTTCCGGAGGGCGCGGGTCCTTCCGGTGAAGTGGAAGTGGTATTCAGGCGGGTAGAAATCGAGAAACGGGTCGTCACCAAAGCCCAGTGCACGCAAGCGCTCCAGGAAGAGGGCAGTCGGCTGGATCATGTCGAGATGAACCTCGATGACCATGCCCTCACCGGGAGGGGCCTCTATACCGTGAAGGAGAGCCAAGCATTCCCCCTGGGGGTGGTTGAACAACTAGCTACGACAGTTTATCGCATGTCCCTGGTCGGAGGTCGCGTGAAAAGGAAGCTGCAATAACTGAAAAAAATGTTGCCACGCAATGGAAAGTTGGATAACGTTAATCTACCTTAATCGGCTGTTATTTTCCCCTACGGAATCTTCTGAAACCTTAATGACGATCGGTGGGTGTCGTGTCTGACTTACCAATCTCAAAAACAAATCAGGCGGTCGTGCTGAGAACGCCAATGCAGCGCCTCAGGGCATCGTGGGCTTGGTTCCTAAAGAGTAGATGGTTCGATATCGTTCTGTGGTTCGCGGGTACCGTGATCGCATTGTTTTCTCTCTGGGTGGGGGTGTATGCAAGTGTCAATCCGGATGAGGCGAAATCATATTTCCAGAAATACGGGACGATATCTGCGCATGATTTCGATGTTTTGCGGTCTGTGTGGATATGGGGGCTGATGATCATCGGCTGGTGCCTCGCAGGCTTGAGTTGGCGGAATGCCCGTAAAAGAAGGGAGATTGCGGCGGGCCTCCAGGCGCAACTCACCGCCTTGACCAAAGCGACGGAACAGATTCCGAACCGGCGTTGGGACACGATTAGAAATATTGTTTATGGGCACATTGAATACACTCCATTTTTGAGGTACGAGCAGGACAAGAAAGATCCTGGTGGATTTGGTGTGTACTATCTGAACAAATTGTTGGGATCACCCAAGCTTGTGGCTGCGAAGGCAGAGGCGAAGAGGCGCAGCAGTTGGGATAGCGTTTTTGATGAGATGGCGCCGGGCGTCTGCGATGTAATTGCCACACCGCTCTTTGCAACATTCGATCGGTCGTCCAAAGTTCGCTTTAGTTCACCGCTCTTCTACAGCAACGTTGGACTCTACATGAATACGGACGCGATGGCACCATCATTTCTGGAGGGACTCAGCGTTCAGAACCTCACAGAGCGATTGAAGGAAAACGGCTACACCTCAACAAATTTGCAATTCTTGTCAATTAAGGGCGAGATATCTGAAAAGCTGGCGATGAAATATGCTGGGTGGCTGGTTGATGAACGTATCGGCCAATTCTTAATCGCCAGCCTGTTGAGCGAGATCGCAAGCTGCAAACTGCCATCTCGTGCACTGTTTTGCGAGAGCTATATCGCGGACCAAATGATTGAAGAACTGCGGCGGGAGCGAACCGAAGCAGGTGGACCACCGTTTCCAGATGTAGCGAATGTGCTGCCTGCGCAGAGCATTCTCTTCCCTGTTTGCTTCGCAGTGCCATACGCGGATTATGAGCTCGCTAACCTTCTCAACATTCGGCTTCTGCAATTCACGCAGAAGAAAAGCGCGCTTGACGAACTGGCAGAATGGCTTGCCAAGGACCGCGGATTGGTGGACACAGTGGAAAAGAAGGGGCGCTCAGATTTCATCAAGGATGTTAAGAAGCATTTTGTTGCTGCGTGGCCACTGGAGGTAGAAATGGACGGAACCGATGCATAGAGGTCCTATCGTCCTTGGCACAGTGCTATTTTGCTTGTTTGCCGGCTGTACGTCTACGTCTTCAAATAATGTCGATCAGTCGATGCGCGGGCTGACAAATGTGAAGAACACCCACGTGCTTCGCGCAGCGTATATTAATTACCCGCCAAGCATGACGGTCGATCCAAATACCAAAGCAAAAACCGGCATCATGCCAGACGTAATAGGAGCGATCGGGAAAGCTATGGGGGTGCAGGTCAATTATGTGGAGGAGACGACATTTGCCAGTATGACCGACACCCTGGACAGTGGGCGGGCCGACATTGTGGTTTCGGGCATTTGGCCGTCGAGCGCACGGGCGCTACAAGCAGATTTCAGCAGGGTTGTTTACTATAGCCCAGTCTTCGCGTACGTACTCAGTAACGACAAGCGGTTCGACAGCAATCTTGGGTCGATCAACAGTTCATCCGTGAAGATCGCTACGATTGACGGCGAGTTGTCTTCGATTGTTGCGCAAAGCGATTACCCGTCTGCTAACGCAGTGAGCCTGCCTCAACAGGCTGACGTATCCCAGCTACTGCTGCAGCTGACCTCGCATAAGGCAGATGTGACCTTCGTAGAGCCTGCGATTGCGGACCAGTTCCTCAAAAAGAATCCCGGATCGATTCGGAGAGTTGCGGGGGTTGAGCCGGTACGGTTGTTCCCAAACACGTTCCTGTTCCGAAAGGGAGACACCGGCCTGCGCGATGCAGTGAACGTGGCAATCGTGGAGCTTACGAACTCGCGGATGATCAGTGGTGTAATAAAACCTTACGATCCGGACGGTAGCCACTTCATCGTTCCGAATCCTCCGGTCACTCCTTAAGGTCAAATGAACCAAACCATTTCCCTCCTCATTCGATATCACGAGGCTTTGCTGGATGGCGCCCTGGTGAGCCTGGAGCTTGCCGCAATAGCGTGGTCGGGCGGGCTGGTTTTTGGGACTCTTCTTGGTATCTGGAGAGCTTCGTATAGTCGCGGGGCGAGAAGGAGCGGGATCACTTTGTTTTCGACCGCAGCCTCCTCAATTCCGGTGATGGTTTACCTTCTTTGGTGTCACTATCCTCTCCAGGCATACCTCGGAATAAGTGTTCCGCCCTTTTATACCGCCGCCGTTGTGTTCACTTTTTACAACACGCTGACCATCGGCGAAGTGGTGCGGGGAGCAATTGGGGATTTGCCAGTCGCCTATTCGATGGTTGCCCAGGTGACGGGCGTTCCTCGAGGAACGTACATGCGTGCGATTATGATTCCCCTGGCGTTAAGGGCTGCACTGCCGAGCTATTTTGTCTCGCAAGTTGGGGTGCTGCACATGACCCTGTTTGCCAGCCTGATATCAGTAGACGAGTTGTTCCGCGTGATCCAACGAATCAATTCAATTGAATACAACGCGGTGGAAGTATATTCGCTGCTCGCGATTTTCTATTTTGTGCTTTCGTTTCCTTTATTGATCTTGGCGCGGGTGGCGAATAATCAGCTGGCCAGACTGGGTCTCGACCGGTGATCTTATCAGCTCAAAGCGTGAACAAACAGTATGACAGGCGTGTGGTTTTGCGCGACTGCTCCATCACGGTGAACACAGGGCAGTGCTCGCTGATTCGCGGGCCGAGCGGCTGCGGAAAGTCTACGTTGCTCAGGATCCTTGCACTGCTCGAGCAAGCGGACAGCGGAACGGTGATGCACGGCAATCTGAGCTGGGACGCAAGCCAGCAAAACGGCTCACCGGCTTATCCGTTTCTGACACTCGTATTTCAACAACTGTTTCTGTGGCCAAACCTTACGATGCGGCAGAACATTTCAATCGCCCTGACACACGATGAGAATGGCTTTCTCGGCAAGCCGGCAATGGAGATGCTGGAGCGATTCAATATCTTACCTGTCCTTGACCAACTTCCGCACAAGTGTTCTCTCGGCGAGCGTCAACGACTAGCCATCGCGCGTGCATTGCTTTCCGACGCCAGGTTCCTGCTGCTGGATGAGCCATCATCCGCACTTGATCGCGCCAACCGAAGCGTGCTTGTTGAAGAGCTGAGGCGAGTGCTCGCAAACGATCGCGGGGTATTGTTGATTACACACGACGAACGCGGCTTTGACGGAATAGTGGACGAATCGTTTGAACTTGAGAATGCTCAGCTTCGCAGATTCTAAGTCTCGATTTGTAAATCGGTCCCATTTGATTGCCGCTGTTTGGTATGGCGGTGGGATATCGTGTGTCAAAAGGGGTGTGATATGGGCTTCAAGTATCAGGGGTTTGATTTTATTGGGGTGGATGGGAGTTTGACGGAGGAGGAGTTGCTGGTGCGGCGGGAGGTGAGGGCGTTTGTTGAAGCGCGGGTTAAGCCGGGGATTGAGGAGTGGTTCAGGGCGGGGCGGCTGGAGCGGGGGCTGGCGCGGGAGATGGGGGCGATGGGGTTGCTGGGGGCGACGCTGGAGGGGTATGGCTGCGCGGGGATGAGCGCGGTTGAGTATGGGCTGGCGATGCAGGAGCTGGAGCGCGGGGACTCGGGTGTGAGGAGCTTTGCGAGTGTGCAGAGCGCGCTGGTGATGTATCCGATATACACGTTCGGAACCCCAGCGCAGAAGGAGGGTTGGCTGGCGGCGCTGGCGAAGGGCGAGAAGGTTGGGTGCTTTGGGCTGACGGAGCCGGATTGGGGGAGTAACCCAGGCGGGATGACGACGCGGGCGCGGCGGGTGGGAGGCGAGTGGGAGCTGACTGGGGAGAAGATGTGGATTACGAACGGATCGATTGCGGATGTGGCGGTGGTGTGGGCGGTGGTTGCCGAAGGGGAGGACGGGGGTGTCGGGTATCGGGTGTCGGGTGTGGGGGAAGACGAGGGAACAGGGACCAGGGACGAGGCAATAGGGACTAGGCAAGAGGCAATAGGGACTGGGGACGACGAGGGACTAGGGACCAGGGACATAGGGACCAGGGAGAAGGGAGAAAGTGAGGACAAGGGTGTAGGGGATCGGGTGTCGGGTGTGGGGAAAGACAATGCTGCGCGGGTTAGGGGGTTTTTGGTGGAGACGGGGAGGGCGGGGTTTAAGGCTACCGATATTAAGGGGAAGTGGAGTCTTCGCGCGTCGGTGACGAGTGGGCTGACGTTGGAGGGGGTGCGGGTGCCGGAGGCGAATTTGTTGCAGGGGACAGCGGAGGGGAAGACGGCGGGGTTGAAGAGCGCGCTGATGTGCCTGAACCAGGCGCGGTATGGGATTGGGTGGGGAGCTCTGGGGGCGGCGATGGAGTGCTACGACACGGCGCTGCAATATGCGAAGGCGCGGAAGCAGTGGAGGGGGCAGCCGATTGCGAGCCACCAATTGGTGCAGGAGAAGCTGGTGTGGATGGCGACGGAGATTGCGAAGGGGCAGCTGCTGGCGCTGCAGGTGGGGCGGCTGAAGGATAAGGGACGGGCGGGGCATGAACAGATTTCGATGGTGAAGCGGAACAATGTGTGGATGGCTCTGGAATGCGCGAGGCTGGCGCGGGAGGTGCTGGGGGCGAACGGGATTACGGAGGACTACCCGGTGATGCGGCACATGATGAATCTGGAAACGCTGAAGACGTATGAGGGGACGCACGATGTGCATACGCTGATAGTGGGGCAGGCGCTGACGGGTTGCTCAGCGTTCTGAGCAACCAGTTCGTAGTTCGTAGTTCATAGTTCGCAGTTCGCAGTTCGCAGTTCACAGTTTGCGGTTGGCAGTTGTCAGTTGTCGGAGATTGGGACTGAGGGACTAACCTGCATTTCTCACACGCGGCTCCACGACGCGGAATTCGAGGTCTGGCGAGGTCTCTGAGGGTCTGGAGACCAGGACAGCCGGCGAGGACGCCGGCGCTACAGCTTTAGGCTCCCTGTGAGAAATCCGGGCTAAGGGACTGAGGGATTCGGGGCCAGGCAATAGGCAATAGGGAATAGGGAATAGGCAATAGACAAGCGGTGAACAGTGGTCAGTGGTCAGTTGTCAGACAGTGGACGGTTATCAGTTGTCAGAGACCGGGGACTGAGGGACTGAGAACTGCGAACTATTCGCACCTAACGGATGCGGTCGGGGGGTTGGAAGTCGTGGGTCATGAGGGTGGGGAGACGCCAGACGTGGGAGCCATTTTTGTTAGTGAAGTAAAGGCTTGAGGGGGAGGGCTCGAGGGGGTTGCCGTCGGCCCAGAGGGAGTAGAAGGCGGGGTTGGCGTCGACGGGGCGGCGGGGGTAACTCTGGTTGAGCTTGCTGGCGGATGTGACGGGGTGAGAGGCCCAGGTGTGGCCCTGGTCGCGGCTGGTGAACATGACGATTTCGCCGCCGGTTCCCCAGGGGAACGGGCCGGGATCGCTGGTTGCGAAGACGCGCCATGTGCCATCGGGCTCGATGAAAAAGTCGCCGTAGTCGTAGTTGTGGTCGGTGGTGGTGAGGGGAAGGATTTGCCAGTCAGTGCCAGTCCAGCGGGCGGTGCGGAAGGTGCGCGGGCCGTTGGCGGGGCCGGGTTGCCAGCCGCGCGTGGTGAGGTAGAGGATGACGGGATGGCCCGCGACGTCGAACTGGAGGTCTTTAAGAAAGACGAGCAGATGCTCGGCCTGGTAGTCGTGGATGAGGGCGGGATTTTGGACGGTGGTGATGGGCGTGGAGACGGGCTGGCCGTGGATGTTGCGCCAGGTGACGCCGAAGTCGGTGGTCTCGAGGTAATAGAGGTTGGTGCGAGCGTTGAGGCCGAGGGGCGAGGGGTGGTAGTTGAAGAAGGTAGCGACGCGATTGCCCTGATGGAGACTGATTTGATAGTGGCCCATGTCGATGCGGGCGAGCTGGTGGGGATCGGACCACGTGTAGCCGTCTTTGCTGGTCATCCAGTAGAGGCTGCGGCCGTTGTTTTCGTAGCGTGTGTGGAGAAAGAGGAAGCCCTGGCCGGAGATGTACCAGGGCTCAGAGTAAGAGAAGTTGGTTTTGAGCACCTGGGTGAAGGCGTCGATGCTGTAGGGCTTGGTGCTGCGATGGATGTAAGAGGGTCGGACGGTGCCGTGGGCGCTCGAAAAGATCCAGATGTAGCCATCGTCGTCTATGGTCATGGCGGAGTTGTCGTGAGCGTCGTCGGTGCCCTTGCCCATGAGGATGGTGGGGCGCGGGACCATGCCGGTGGTGTGGTCGTAGTAGGAGACCATTTCGAGCAGGTGGGTGGGGCTGTCGGGGGTGGTGCCACCGTAGACGAAGAAGGTCTTGTTGACCTTGGGCGCGTAGATGGCGATGGGCTCCTGCTGCTGGGGATAGGTGGCTAGGCCGCCTGAGTACTTGAAGTGGTATTGGTCGTTGGTGGGCTGGTTGGGGTACCAGATGCCGCGGTAGCCGGTGTCTTTCGAGCATTCTCGATCCACATCTTGCATATTCGAGTCTGTTGAAGGTGGCATTTTCGCGGCGAAAATGCCACTTTGCTGCGTGGATTCTGCTGGGACCTGGATCGAGAATGCTGTAGGGGATGGGGCGGGTTGGGTTGGGGCGGCGGTTTGAGCGAGGGCGATGGAGCAGGTGAGGGTAGCGGAGATGAGGGCGAGGATCAGGGGTTGGCGATTGAGCTTCATGAGGACGGGACCTCAAACAGTGGTTAGTGATTAGTGATTAGTGATTAGTGGTTAGTGGTTAGTGGTTAGTGATTAGTGGTTAGTGGTTAGGGCCTGATTGCAATCGAGAATGCTGCGCGGCTCATCTTGGTACAACGCGATGCTTCATCGACGAAACGCCCAAGCCACCATCAGCGGAAACTCTTCTCGCCACAGGGCGTCGCCGTGCGATGCGACCCGTTTGCTCATCACGACGTCGGCACCTGCATTGCGCAGCGCGACCGCCCAACGGGTCGCGTTGTAGAGGAAAAACGGCTCCAACGTTCCGGCGACGAGGTATGTGCGCGGAATCGAACTTGGCAGTACCCCACCCGGTTTGTAACCTCCGCCCGGCGAGGCGGAGAAGACCGCACCGTAGACGTCGGGATGCCGAAGCCCAAGGACGAGCGCGAGCTCTCCACCAGCCGAGACACCGAATACCGCTGTGCGTTCGGTGGGCAGCGCAAGTCCGAACCGCGATTGCGCCCATTGGCGGACGTCGTCGACGAAAAACCTCTCGTGAGCCGCGAACCGTTCCGCATTAAAGACCGGTGAGTACTCCTCGAGCCGCGGCATCTCGTCGGCCAGCCCGTGTACACCGACGATCATCGTGGACGGTGCATCGGCCGCCTCGAGTAGCGCGCCCCACTGGGAGATTGTCTGACCGTCACCGGCGAATACGACTGCCTCGGGCGGAGCCGGCGGGACGTACACCGAAACCTGTCGGCCACCGTCGTAGCTGAGGATCTCGGTGACGAGATTTCCTGCTATCGAGTCGGCAGGCGGCGGTTCCGGTGGTGGTTCGCGTCCGCCCTCGTCGGAGGGTTTTTGATCGTCCATTGTCGGGCTCCTTTCTTCGGGCAACGGTCGGTCGTGAGTTAGTCGTAGTCTCGCATGGCGCCAATCTTACACGCGGGACTGACCTGTCGGCTAAATCGATATCGACATTGGCAGGGATGCGACTTAGTCTG
>Ga0302324_100011636_pt1 | contig 18044 bp, 11 predicted proteins | sample Palsa_T0_1_FD_201949 | JGI IMG/M metagenome (GOLD analysis project Ga0302324, IMG submission 201949) | Peat permafrost microbial communities from Stordalen Mire near Abisko, Sweden - Palsa_T0_1 | ecosystem: Environmental > Terrestrial > Soil > Palsa > Peat permafrost | place: Sweden: Abisko... | reverse complement strand
AGAAAGTGGTCGGAGGGGGTGGGGGTGGAGGAGATCACGATCCTCTGCCCGCGTCCAAAGGAAGGCTCCCCAAATTCGCGAAGACGCAGATCACGCCGCCACAGATCGTAGTTCGCAATATGGCGCCGAAGCTGGCAGTGGAGCCCACGGTCATGGTGCCGCCACAAGTGCTACTTGCCGAGAATCACATGCCCAACCTCGGGATTCCATCGGCTGCAGTTCTACCAGGAGCTCCACCTTCTAACGGCACCGGAACTGGAGGGGGTATTGGATCCGGTTCTGGCGGCGGTGCAGGGGTTGGACACGGCGCGGGCGTTGGAGCCGGCAGCGGTGGTGGCATGGGGGGCGGCGTGTTTAAGGTCGGCGGCGGAATATCGGCTCCGCAACCAGTGTCGACGCCCGATCCTGAATACACGGACGAGGCCCGCACTGCGAAAAGGCAGGGTGTTTGCACGCTGTGGTTAATCGTCGATGCAGCCGGTCGTCCGCGCGACATTCGGGTTGTGCATGGGCTTGGGTTCGGACTGGATGCCAAGGCGATGGAGGCCGTGCAGCGATGGCGCTTTGATCCTGCCATGAAAGACGGAAAGCCAGTGACCGTACAAATGAGTATCGAAGTCGAATTCAAGCTTGACTAAGAAAAAACGAGACCTCCTACACGTGTGCAGAGCTCGATCAGAAGGCGATATGGTGGGAACCTGCAAAAACTGAGAGCAATGGCGGGCCGGGCGGACGGGGGATTGTTGATGGTAAGCATCCGGCCGCGCCATGGGAGCAAAACGACCGTTGAGGCCGCTTCACCGCTTGTTCAAACGACCCTACAACCGTGGCATATGTGGCGATGTTCAAAATTGCTCAGTTCCTGAAATAAGGCTCTGCGCGCCCTGTTGCGATTCTCTTTTATGTATTCGCACAGGCCAGGACTCTGCAATCCAGTCGGGGCAACCCAGACCCTGCTGCCACCATCGAACCCGTGCCCAGTTAATGAAAAGAATAGTTGGTCTTATGTTCAACCTGAGAAACGGTATCGCCTTTTGCTGTTTGAGTTCACTCTCCCTTGTTCTTGGCGGTTGTGGTGGAGGGTCGAGCATGGGATCCGGTTCCGGGCAGGGTACTGTTCAGCTCGCTATCGAAATGGCCGGTGCTGGCGGAGGCACGATCAGCAGCACTCCTGTGGGCATCAACTGCGGGCAAGTGTGCAGCGCGAGCTTTACCAGCGGGACTCAGGTAACACTCACGGAGACTGCCGGTACTGGTTCATCTTTCGTCGGATGGACAGGAGGCGGCTGTAGCGGCAGCAAACCGAGTTGTGCGTTGACGCTCAGCGCGAGCCAGCAGGTCACTGGCACCTTCAACGCGATCCCGAACCCGGCTGTGCTGACCGTGGATGCCGCGGGAACCGGCACAGGCACGATTACGAGCAACCCAGCCGGAATCAATTGCGGCCCGACCTGCAACGCCAGTTTTGCGAGCGGGACTCAGGTAATTCTCACGGAGACCGCGGGCGCGAACTCAACGTTCGCCGGATGGTCGGGAGGCAACTGCAGCGGTAGCAGCCCGACCTGCACACTGACGCTCAGCGCGAGCCAGGAGGTCACTGCCACCTTTAACGCGATCCCGAATCCAGATGTGCTGACGGTCAGCCTAGCGGGAACCGGCACAGGTACAGTCTCAAGCAATCCTTCGGGAATCATTTGCGCCCCCAACTGCAGCGGGAGTTTTGCGAGCGGGACTCAGGTAACTCTCACGGAGACTGCCGGCTCGAACTCAACCTTCGCTGGATGGTCAGGAGGCAGCTGTAGCGGTAGCAGCCCGACCTGCACACTAACGCTTAGCGCGAGCCAGCAGGTCACCGCCAGCTTTAACACTACTGTGGTCTTACTGACCGTGAGCCTAGCAGGAGCCGGCGCAGGCACCGTCGCAAGCAGTCCTTCTGGAATTAATTGCGCCCCTACTTGTAGTTCCAGCTTTGCGAGCGGGACTCAGGTGACTCTCACGGAGACTGCCGGCACGAACTCAACCTTCACTGGATGGACAGGTGGCGGCTGTAGCGGTAGCAGCCCAACCTGCATATTGACGCTCACCGCAAGCCAGCAGGTCACTGCCAGCTTTAGCACTACCCAAAGCGCACCCGTGCTCACTGAGATCCTGGCCGGGACTGGCACGGGTACCGTCGCAAGCAATCCCGCAGGAATCAGTTGCGCACCGACCTGCAGCGCCAGCTTTGCGAGCGGGACTCAGGTAACTCTCACCGCAACTGCCGGTGCGAACTCCACTTTCACGGGATGGACGGGAGGATGCACCGGTACCGGCCCGACCTGTGCGCTGACGATGAACACGAGCCAGCAAGTGACGGCAACATTTGGCCCTGCGCAAAATGTCACTCTGCTCAATCACATTATTTTCCTGGCGCAGGAGAATCGCTCCCTCGATCACTATTTTGGCGCAATGCGAGGATATTGGGCCCAGAATGGCTATCCCGACCAATCGTTCGACGGCCTGCCACAGTTCAATCCCAGCTCAGGGATAGCACCGCTCTACGGGCCGCCCCCAAGCAATCCGGGTTGCAATCCCGCATCGCCGCCGCCCAGCGATTGCATCCTTGATACCAATAACCTGGTTACTTCTTATCCGCTGATCACGCAATGCATTGAAAACCCCAGCCCGTCCTGGAATGAAGCCCATGTGGATTGGGACTACAACGACGACGTTGGTTTATTGCCTGCTGCTTTGAACGGATTTGTCTGGAGCGCAGGGCACGACGCCAGAGACCAGGTGCCTGGGTTCAATGACGTCGATGGTATCCGAGCCATGGGGTACAACGATGGCTCCGACCTGAACTACTACTATTTCATGGCATCGAATTTCGCCATCTCGGACCGGTGGTTCAGTCCGGTAATGACACGCACGCAACCCAACCGCGAGTATCTTGTCGCAGGTACATCCCAGGGATATATCTATCCGCTGGGCACTGACGCCAAGGACACGGCGCTGCTTACAGCCCCGACCATCTTTCAGGCGCTTCAGACCGCAGGAATCACTTGGAAAATTTACGTCGACCCTGAGGGAAGTGCTTGCACCGGGCCGCCCTACGATCCGGCTTGCCTGCTCACCTTGAGCTATATACAAAACTTTGCGTGGGGTCAAACGATTCCAACTCAATATCCTCTGAACATTGCTCCAATATCGCAGTACTTCACCGACGTGGCGAACGGAACTTTGCCGCAAGTCGCCCAGATTGAACCGGCGACAGACGCCGGTTTCGATGAGCATCCATCGAACTCGGATGCGGAACCGAATGACATTCAATGGGGGGCCAACTACGTGTCCTCAGTCATCAACGCGCTGATGACGAGCACTTCGTGGGTAGACTCGGCTTTTATTCTCACCTACGATGAGTCCGGAGGTCTTTACGACCACGTTTCGCCGCAGCCAGCCGTCAGTCCGGATGGCATCAAGCCAGTGGATTTTCTTCCGGAAGATATTTGTACGGTAACGACCGGACCGACTTGCGACTTTGTCTACACCGGCTACCGCGTGCCCCTGGTGGTGGTCTCGCCGTATGCAATCAAGAACTACGTCTCGCACAGCGTGGCCGATACAACCGCGATTCTCAAGCTCATTGAAACTCGGTTCAACCTACCGGCTCTAACCAACCGGGACGCCGCTCAGATCGATATGACTGAATTTTTTGACTTCACCAATCCGGCTTGGACGATCCCTCCGAGCCCACCGGTGCAGATTATGAGCGGCGCTTGCTATGTGAATCAGTTGCCTTAACGAGGGTGCGAGTGCCTGTATTTGTCTGCGGCATGATGACCCGAACGCTTGGGCCGAATTCTTTCTTACGCTTTGGACCAGGACATGGAAATTTATGAGATTCAGGGCGAAAGGTAACAGACACAACAGCCGCGCACTTCAGCTTTTCGTGCCCTCAAGTGAGCATCAACATTGGCGGAGCATGATGCTGGTTAGCATGTGCTTCTTGCTTACTCTTTTGGCCTCCGAAGTGAGGGGGCAGACTCCCGCATCGACTTCGGCTCGCTCAAGCCCGACCGGCATTCCGCAGACGGCTCCCCCAGCAGACGCCGAGCCCGCGCCGAAGAGTAATGGCGCGACCGCGCAGGACCAGTCGAACGGCCAGCAACCGAATGGTCAGCAACCCAGTGACGACGAGAGTTCCGGGTTCGTGTTCAAGACGCAAGTGCGCGAAGTGATTTTGCACGCTATTGTCGTCGATGAGCGGCGGCGGCTGGTAACCGATCTCGATCGATCCGCGTTCACAGCCTTCGAAAATGGAGTGCCGCAGGCAACTACGTCCTTTCATCGGGACGATGTTCCGGTGGCAATGGGCATCGTGATCGACAACTCCGGCTCCATGCGGGAGAAGCGAGATAAGGTGAATCAGGCGGTGCTCAATTTAATTGGCGCCAGCGGACCGAAGGATGAAAGCTTTGTGGTCAACTTCAGTCAGGATTCCTTTCTCGACCAGGATTTTACTTCTGACCCAAGTCTGCTCCAGGAAGCTCTGCAGAAGGTCTCGGCGCAAGGCGGCACCGCGATGTATGACGCGATTGTCGCTTCCGCTGTTCATTTGAAAAACAATACCCGCGTGCAGCGGAAAGTCTTGCTAGTGATTACCGATGGCAGGGACAATGCCAGCCAGGAAACACTACAAGAGGCTGTACGCCGCTTGCAGCAGGAGAATGGACCGACGCTCTACGCCATCGGGCTTCTCGGGGACGAACTTCAGCACTCCGACACTGGGGCTCTGCAAAGTCTGGCCGAAGTCACGGGTGGAGTTGCCTTCTTCCCAAAGAGTCTGGACGAGGTTAGCGACATCACTCGGGTCGTGGCGCGCGACATTCACAGTCAGTACACAATCGGCTACAAACCAACCGACCAAAGTAAGACTGGCGGATACCGTACCGTCGAAGTTAGAGCGCAGGCGCCAGGCCATGGCAAACTTACCGTTCGCACTCGGAGTGGGTATTACGCGGGCGAGGCTGTCCATTGAGTATCGGCTACTACTGAAGCTGATTCATTTTCAGCCCTTATCGAGAGCGGCAAATCAGCCGCAGATCGTCGAACTACCAAATGCCCTTATCGCTTCCTGTAATCTTTTGCCCCACCGCAGCCGCGGTGGCCAGGCATGGCAACAAGCTCAGGCGGACGCTGTTCTTTAATTCTCGATTGAGCAAGAGGGTTGTCAGTTGTGAGCCATAAAGTTTGGCAGACTGCGGCATGATCGGGATACGCAGGTAACCCCGGTTGAAGTGCAGTTCATCGCCGCCGAATCGCGCTGCGACCCGCACGAACGGCGGGAGGTCAAGACCTCGACCACGGTAGTGGTTCACGTAGTCCGACACGATCGCAAGATAACTGGCCACGCCTTTCCAGATACCGGCGATCTTGGACGAGAAGCGCAGATGCTCGAAATCGATGTCGCCCGTTTCCGACAGCGCGGTGGTGTCGATGATGTCGCACAACCGGAAGTAGAAATGGCGGTACATCCGTTGCAGGGTGGAGATCATCACACGATCCTCGGCAGCAGGCACCCTGAACGTGCGGTTTCCAATAACCGCCAACCGAGAACGCATGGCCAGGGACGCGGCAATTCCGACCTGCTCGCCGGTTTGACCCAGGCGGCCCATGTGGATCTCAACTGCCTCGGGCAATCCGGGTATCATGAAGTTCCACTTGCGTGCCAGGCGATCTCCCCAACTGCGTGGCGCAAGTTGTGCTTCGAAACTGCGTTTCATCAGTTGCAGCACGTCTTTCGAATCCGCATCTGTGTACAGATCCAGATCGCTGCCAAGGTCGGGCCAATGGTCGAGCGATTTTATGACCGTGACATCGTGCCCTTCCGCGCGAAACGTGTCGCAAATTCTCTGCAGGAAAGATATCGCGTTCTCGATGCGCGAACCCTCGGCTGCTAGCGCGGCCGCCGCCCATTCGGCGCGGCAGTCGTCCCCTGCCTGGCGCATCATTTGAAGGAAAACATCCAGACCGCGCATTACCACGTGATGGGACTGGGACAACGCCAGCATCTCGTCAAATTCTTCCCGGTTGATTTCTGCAATGCCTAAACCCAGTTCGTCAGACATGGGAGAAAGTTGTGCTACTTCCAGGCCTGGCGCCAAGAGAAGGCGCGAAAGGGCGGTAAGAGCATTACTTGAGCAAAAGGGAGTCGATATTTTGGTCATATTGGCGAGGATCGGTGCTGTTGGAGCGCTGGCCGGACTCATTGTTCGCGGGGTCACTGGATAACCGAGGGTTTCGGATCGGTTGGCAATACTGTCGGTTCCAGAACTGGCGTGTTGTCGCGGTGCTTCAGTTCGATCGGACCTGTTTGCCGGCGCCGAGCCTGGTTTTCCTGGACGATCTCGCCGCCAACTTTCTGGTCGCTATCGGCGATAACGGTAGAGAGATGCTTGCCTTCGGCGGAGCTTCGGGTCGCAAGCCCGACACGTTCGTTAGCGTGCTCGGCTTTTTGAGCTCTCGTATAGAAGAACTGCGCAGTTTCGAGGTCGCCCTCTTTTTCCGCCACATAACCGACGTTGTTGAGCGAGAATGCGCTGTTTGGATCCAGAGAGTAAGAACGGAGGAAGTCTTGCTTCGCAGCGGGCCAATCATTGCTATTGGTCGCTGAAACTCCGCGCACCGCGAACAATGCAGCCTGTGCCTGATCGGTTGCTGCTTTTTGCATGCGCTCTCTCAGTTTTCTTGCGCTGTCCGCAGCCATCATGCTGACGGGCTTTCCTCTCCAATCATGGTTCAGCGTGACGACGACTGGTTCCGAAGAGTGCGAGTCAGCCGCTGCCATATAGAACGTCAGCGCTTGCTCGTAATCTCCTTGCGACTCGCTGGTTACGCCCAGATTGTTCAAGGTGAATGTATTCCGCGGATCCAACGCCAGCGCTTGCTGCAGCAGGAGATTCGCCTCTGGTGCTCGGCCCTCTGACAAGAGCTGAATCGCTTCGACATTCATACGATTGACCTGCATGGGGACGTTGTTCAGGCTGCCGAAGGCTGCCCGCATTGGCTTGCCTTCCAGGCTCTTCGTGTTGGTTCGGTCGATCACTGCATCACTCGCCTGTTCGGACGCCAGACTGTAGAACTTCTGCGCGCGATCCAGTTGGCCCTGCAATTCAGAAATGTAGCCCAGGTTATTCAACGTAAAAGGGTCCGCGGGATCGAAAAGATACGCTTTGTAAAAGAGCGTTTCGGCCTTCTCATATTGTTGCTTCCGGAGGGCGTCAACCCCATCCCGATTGAGGCGCTGCACCAGGGTGAGTTCGCTTCGCTTGGGGAGTGTGAGTTTGAGGTCTCCTGCCCAGGCGCTCCGAGGTGCCCAGCCCACTGTGACGGCAATGATTGCGGCAACGATTGCCACTAAACCGGGATGTTTACCACGCATGTTATGGGTACCTTATGAGCGTGAGTTGGATGCGCCGGAGGGGATTGCGTTGCCTGCCCAAACGCAAACAAAGTTGCCGCGGAGGGAGCTTTGAGACCACTGTTTATCACTTCAAACCATCAAAGAGACGTTGAACCCAAGCAACAGATAAGGGTGTCCTTGATGGGTCGTTTTCTAGCTGTTGTCATTCTTAGTAGCGCGCTTAGTAGCGTGGCATTCGCCCAATCAGCGTCGACGTCATCCGCCGGTTTGGCGACATCACAGGATCAGGGCGCTCAGCTGGTCTCCAGGCCGGAGGGCGCCCTAGGCATGTCGCCTAGCCTGCCGACAATGCCTATCGGGCGGAGCACCGTAATTGGTGGCTCCATTCGTGGGGTCGACGGCGTTCGCGACCAGGTCACACTGAATGTGTTCGGCGGGCGGACGTTGAAGATTCTCTTTGACGCCCGCACCCAAGTTTTTCGTAACGGATTAAGAAGCCCGCTGCGCGATCTGCGCCCTGGCGACCATGTTTCGGTTGAGACCGTACTGGATGGAACGACAGTGCTTGCGCGCAGCATCCACCTGCTGTCAGTGCTGCCGGAAGGCCAGTGCCAAGGGCAGGTGCTTAGCTATGATGCCGGCTCACGGGAATTGACCGTGCGTGACGTTCTCTCTCGTCAACCGTTCAAACTACGAGTACCTGCCGGCACCGCAATTGTTGGCCAGGGCCAAGCTGCATCTTCCACAGCTTCCGCGGATAGCGGCTTTTCGGGCTTGGCAACCGGGACTCTAATCTCAGCCCAATTCCAATCTGACAATAAGGGGCACGGTGTGGCAAGCCAGATCGTGATTCTGGCAGCTCCGGGAACGGCGTTTGTATTCGTGGGAAATGTTGCGTTCCTTGACTTGCATCTCGGCCAGCTAGTGCTGGTCGACCCACGGGACGGGAAACGCTATGAAGTATTCTTTGATTCGGCTCGCTTCCCGGTGAGCCCTAAGCTCCACGAAGGGGCCGATGTCACTGTGACCGCGGACTTCGATGGCGCCCGCTACGTGGCCAGCGCGATCGCCATCAATTCTCCTTCTGACAACTAGATCAAACGTGTGGAGCAGACGGGCCGAACCAGCGGGCCAGGACGGACAATGGCTTTGCCTAGTTAGAGTTGTTCTCGCTGGCAGCGCCGGTTGAATAGCCCGGCGCGCAGCTCGTGGCAAGGTGAAAATCGCCCGCCCAGTGCCGGACCTAAATCTCCAGACCCAAATCTTTAAGGAAGAGAGCCGTACACATCCAGTTCACCCCGCGGATTTGGCACCGTTGTCAGATCGTGACCGGTTCCAATGTAAACCTTCCCATTCGCAACAATGGGCGAGGTGAACTTGATTCCGTATCCCGGTGCATCCCCTGCGTTAATTCCGCTGTCATATAACTCAGTGGTCAAATCGAGGGCGTCGTAGGCGCGCAGGATTGCAGTCGTCGGCGGAACGCCAACTGGTGGGTATTGGTTTTGAAGCGGGTCCCCGTGGTCAATCATCCACAAGATTCCGTTCGCAGTGCCGTTGGCCGAAATGAAGGCCGTCGCGCCATTGCTGCCTTGCTGCATGGCAGGTAAGCTCGTCAGCGCCGCCGTTAATGTTCCCGAATATTGAAACTGTACAATCCCGACGGGTATGGCTGTTGAGGTCGGGGTCAATCCGACGTATACCGATCCGTTGAAGTAGGATGGCGTCGAAAAGAATTCATAGGAGTTGATGTTGGTGGTCCATGTTAATGGCGGGAACGGCGGGGGGTCCGTGCAACTTGAGGAATACGGTAAGAAGTCCTGATCGATCAACACACCTGGCACCACTTGCGTCGCTCCTGCATCATTGTCTTGCTCGTGGCCAAGATCCGTTTCGTTCACCAAATAGAGTACTCCGGTCTTTCCCCCCGCCAGGGCTTCGGTGCTTCCTGGAATCAGCAACAAACCTCCTGACGCCAAATCCGCGTCGTGGCAATTCATGTAGCGATAATCATCGGGTGTGAAGTAGTCGAGCATTTGAAGTTTCCCATCGCTCGAGAACTTCAGCACGGAGTCGCTCCATGCCGTCAGACCGTCCCAGGGTCCGTTCCCGGTCGTGATGTAAATGTTCCCACTGTCATCGGCAGCCGGGCCGCCGCCACCCATCCACACTCCTCCCGCGCTGGCGTACAGACCCTCGCCATTCAAATTGGGACTCGCGTTGAATACGCCAGTTTGGGCCAGAGTCAGCTCGTTATAAGCCAGCAACCATCCGCTATGACAACCGCCGAAACCAATGTAGACCGTACCGTTTGACACGAGCAAGGCCGCCCGCTGCACACAGGACACGGTCAGGGAGACAACGCCGTTTATCGAGTCTGAATTCGTACCCGGCACTGAGGCCTGAATGGTGACCGGGCTCCCGGTGGTCTGCGCTCCGGTGAGAATGTTCAGCGCGTTCAGGCGGAAAGTGGAGGCGCCCGTGGACGTTAGCGTTTGGACAGAAACCACATACATCGTGTTCGAGGTTGTATCGATCACTGGCGTTGAGGTAACACCCTCTACCGGCTGAATGGGGCCGTCGAGGATCGGCGTTTCTCCCGGCTGCAGCAGCGAAACCTGCCACAATGGCGTGCCATTGTTATAGTTGTCGGCGTCAAAGGCATACACGCTGTCATTCTCGGTGGCTGCGAACACCACATTGCGAGTGATACCGTTGATAACGACGTTCGACATCAGAAGCGGCTGCCCATACTCGTACCCGTCCAACAGGTAAGAAAACAACTTGCCAAAGGTTTGAGGCGTGACGTTGGCTGGCGACAGTGATATCTCGGTCGGATTCAACCCCGTGCGTTGAGCGTCGTAGTGCCACATTGCAACGTTAGTAATTCCGGCAACGGTCGACGTCACGGCAAGTGATGCGCTCCCGGTGATCCCGCCGAGCGAGGCAGTCACCGCCGTTGAGCCTGTCGTTATCCCTGTCGCCAGGCCGCTCGAAGCTACAGTCGCTACCGCTGGGGTTGCGGCCGTCCAAATGGCCGTCGAACTTACATTGGCGGTCGAGCCATTGCTGTAGGTTGCCGTGGCGGTGAACTGTTGGGTAGCGTCCACAGAAACGCTTGCGCTCGACGGCGCGACCGATATCGATGTGACTGTCACGGGCGCCGTCACGGCAAGTGACGCGCTTCCCGTGATCCCGCTTAACGAGGCTGTCACCATCGTCGAGCCCACCGCTGCTCCCGTGGTCAAGCCGCTCGAAGTTACAGTCGCTGTCGCTGGGGTTGCCACCGTCCAAATGGCCGTCGAACTTACATTGGCGGTCGAGCCATTGCTGTAGGTTGCTGTGGCGGTAAACTGCTGCGTGGAGCCTACGGCGACGCTTGCGCTCGACGGTGTTACCGATATCGACGATAGCGTGATAGTCGGGCCCGTCACGGTAAATGACGCGCTCCCGGTGATCCCGCTTAAGGACGCAGTCACGGCCGTTGAGCCAGCCGTTATCCCTGTCGCCAGACCACTCGAGTTTACAGTCGCTACCACTGGGGTTGCGACCGTCCAAGTGGCCGTCGAACTTACATTGGCGGTCGAGCCATCGCTGTAAGTTGCCGTAGCGGTGAACTGCTGCGTAGCGCCCGCTGCAATGCTTACGCTCGACGGCGCTACTGAAATCGACGCGAGTGTGACCGTGGACGCCATCACGGTAAGTGACGCACTCCCGATGATCCCGCTGAGCGAGGCAGTCACCATCGCCGAGCCCGCGGCTGCTCCTGTGGTCAGGCCGCTCGAAGTTACCGTCGCTACCGCCGGGGTCGCGACCGTCCAAGTGGCCGTCGAACTTATATTGGCGGTCGAGCCATCGCTGTAAGTTGCCGTGGCGGTGAACTGCTGCGTAGCGCCCGCTGCAATATTTGCACTGGCTGGCGCCAAAGATATCGATTTGACGGTCACAGCCGCGGGCACAGACCCGCATCCCGTAATTGCGATCGCGAGCGACAGTACGAGACAAGAAACGGGGACGCAAAGCCAGCGCCGACGACGAGAAGCCATAAGCCTAATCTCCAAAGGAATGCCATTCCGTAACCACGGCAGAAGAGTGCCAGAAATCGTCCCGACGGAAGATCAGGGAGCACAAGGACTGTCGCCACCTCGACGGAGGTGCCGTTTAGTTGCCATAACCTTGTACAAGGTTGCTCTGCCCCGAAAATTACGAATCCGGCAATCGATGTTTGGCGTGAGCCGGCACGAGAGCCGCCGGACACCAAATTCCATTCCGATCGCAACGGCCCGCGTTGCCTTCCGATCGCGATCCCCGGCGGCCAAAGCCCGCAAAAGGCTTGCAGCTGCTCGCTTCCCGGCGAGGCAACAGCGCCTGTTAGGAATGGTCTCGAAAGGCTCATCGAAAAGCCGGTATCTCAAGGGAATTCCGCCACGCGCGATTGCGGCATCAGTACGATGCCCTTTCGACTGGAATCGACGCCATTTCTTCGTTGACCATACCCAGAAGTCTGTATTACTGTTTGGGCAACATCGGTGACTCTCGGGATCGATCCGATCGATCAGCGAGACTAAAGGGGCAACCTCCCGTTCGCGTCGGGCTTAGTCCATTCAATTAGGCAAGTCAGAACTTGTGATCCACAAGTGTGCGCGTTCAACAGACTCGGAGGTCCCGACCATAATGAAGGCCTTTTTCTGCATTCTCCTTGTTTTCTTAGCGTTGGCGACATCCGCCCTGGCCAACGTCACCGTCACCAGTCCCAGCAGCGGGGCTACAGTTGGCTCGCCGGTGCCTTTCGTAGCGACCGCGACCTCAACCACTTGTTCGAAGGGCGTGGCCTCCATGGGCATTTATGTGAACAGCCAGTTGGTTTACGTCGTCAATGGAGCAAGCATGAATACTACTTGGGCCCTGTCTCCCGGTAGCTACAGCACAGCCGTGGAAGAGTGGGACTATTGTGGCGGAGCAACCTATACGACGGTGGGGATCACGGTCAGCAGCCAAAGTGGCGTAACTGTGACGTCGCCCGCGAACAATGCCCAGGTCACCTCGCCAGTGAATTATGTAGCGTCGGCGAGCACGAGTACTTGTTCGAAGGGCGTGGCATCCACCGGGATCTATGTAGACAACGTATTGACCTACGTCGCGCAGGGAGCGAGTCTAAACACCCAGCTTTCGTTGAGCGAAGGGTCCCACGACACCGTAGTGGAAGAGTGGGACCATTGCGGTGGAGCTGCTTATACAACGGTGAATATCACGGTGGCGAGCGGCGCAAGCAAATTCTCCAATCTCCAGACCAATGAAGGCTGGGACAGTTGGGGTCAGCTTCCGCCCGCCTATGTTGACTGTTCACCCTGTTCGGGACTCTCGTGGTCGACCAAGTACGGAATTACATCGCCGTCAGAAAGCGGAGATGCGACTCAATTCAATACCAGCGGAACTACTCCTTACGGGGTTGTTCTGTGGTACAACCCGGTGATTGGCCAATTCTCAACGCAGGGACTGCCCGACCTGAATCATACGCTGGTTCCGAGTCTCCACAACTTTACCTATGACACCGACGTTTATGTGACCAACGCGGCCGTGACTCAGGCGTTGGAGTTCGATGTCGCGATGTACATGAGTGGGATCAAAATGTTCTGGGGCACCCAGTGCGACCATTTAGGGGACGGGAACTGGGACGTATTGAATAATGTGAGTCCCGCATGGGTTTCTACCGGTGTTCATTGCAGTCTGCTCAATGGCTGGAACCACATCACTCTTCAATTTCAGCGAGAGTCGAACAACGATCTTCTGTACCAGTCGATCACGCTGAACGGTGTGACGTCCAACATCAACGAAACGTATGCACCTGCGACGGCGCCCGCCAGCTGGTATGGCATTACCGTTAACTACCAGATGGACGGAAACTACAACCAGGCGGCAAATACCACCTATCTGGACAATTTGACTCTCACCTATTGGTAGAGTGAGCAGGCAATTGATCTCCGACTGACGCTCGACCAAAAATCGTCGCAACACTGACGAGGATCCAGCCTTTATTTTGAAGGTGTCGGCGCTGTGTGAGCGAAAGTTGGGGACGACGGAAGGCCATGAGGAGAAAGCGCATTCAGTACTGGTTGCAACACCTGCCGCTCGACGTCGTGAACTGCCTGGGGAGCGATAACTATCATCCCGCCGATCAATTCACTCAGGGCCAGATAAGATACACGGCTGCTGTGAAGAAAATCGAGCGGGTACTCGGGTTTGCGCGCGCGAGCCTGAACCGGATCGGCGTCCAGCAGGAAGCTGATGTCCGGTCGCGGAACGAATCGCAGCAGCAGCCGAACATAAGCACGAGAGATTGGATTCTGTAATGACAAGTTCGCGAGTTCGTCATAGAGATATCGATCGAAGATTATGACGTCTGCGTCCGCCCTTAGGGTTCTTGCTATGACGATGCGAAGCGAAACGGTATCCACGAGGTAAAGACCGAAACGCACCGCAGTCATATACCAGGACTGGACGTTCTTGTCTCGTCGATTTACCGGGCGTGCCGGAGTTCCGACACCGCTTTCTCCATTGAACAGGGTGTGGCCGGACACTTCTCGGATCCGCGTGAGCTTCGCGACGTCATCCCAGAAAGTGATCAACAAAACACGAGCACCGGCCTCGTTCAGCCGGACGCGAAGATTTTCGATTTGAGTGCTTTTGCCGGCACCGTCAATGCCAGAGAAGCTGACTAAGCTGGCGCGCCGGTCTCCAGGGGATTCCAGATTCATGTTCCAATTGCTTCTGTCCGGGCGCCCGCTGGCCACGCGCTAATGTGGCCGGCTGGGACTGGCACTGGCCAGAGCCACAACCGCTCCGACTGCAACACCAGCGCCTGCGATGGCCGCCACTTTGATTATGATGGAGCGCGCTCGCCTTTGCTTTCCCGGTGCGATCGCGGCTCCGGCTGGTCTGGATGCCGCCACACCAGTTGTCTTTATAAATGTTGCTGCGGCTGTGCCTACAGGTTCTTGTGGGTCGCTTTGTAATTTCGGGGAGGGCTGCTGCGCACTGGACAGTCGACTGTCGTCGATTGTTTGCGAATGGAAAGCACCCGGACTGTTGGGAAGGGGAGTGTCGGGAAGCGGCTCAGGCTGGAGTGGTCCGGCTTGCGCCTGATTCGCGCTAATCGCGGAAGTTCTCGTCCCAGCCTTCGAGGAGGATGAACCTTCGGCCTGTTGATCGGGGACCATCTCTTGCTGCGGTGATGGGACGGCAGTCGCAATGGGCGCAACAAATAACAGCAGAAGGCAGCCAGCGATGCGGCGCCTCAGCCAACGCCACGGGGTTTTTATTGTGACCTCCAAATCTGGAGGCCCTTCGCGCGAGATAGACGGACGATCTTTGAAGCGGTTGTCCCGCGCTCCAGATGAACGAGTCGAATATTCGTGCCGATATTCGTGCCGAAGATCCTGCTGGAAACTATTTGTCGGGAATCGGTGGAAGCTGTTTACCGCGTCTGCGGTGCTGTCGAAAGCCTCGAAAAGATGATCAACCCTTGCTAGTTCGAGAGTCGCCGCTGCTCCAGCAGGGATTGCCGCGAGCTTGACGTCGCCATTTCGTTTCATGGCCTCCTCCAGGCAACTCAACAAAACCTGGATTCCAGCGCTGTCGAGTTTCCGCACTTTCGAACAATCAAGCACCACGCGAGGCCGGTCTGCGTTCCAGCAAGAATCCACTCCGCGAAAAAGCAAGCCGCCTTGTTTGAGGCTCAAGTTCTCCGGAAGTTCTTTTACCGATACGGCTCTTGCACGTGTCATATTCGGGATCTCAGACTGCAACGAAGCTTCTTTATCTTTCTCGTTACTTGTGCGAAAGATGCGGAGCCCAGTAATCAAGCCTCTTAAACAATTTAAAGGGGCGACACTACAGGGTCTATCCTGTCGTGTCAGTAGAGGGAAGTCCGGTTTGCGCGAGAAAGTTAAATATGCGTTTTGATCAAAAGGAGCTTTACAAAAGACGCGCGAGTTCGGTCGCGATAAGCGGAAGGAATTGGGGTAACCAACTAGCCTAAAACGGCAAAGACATCCGGGCGGCTGCTCTATTTTTCGTTAAATATATTCGTTAGATAACTTTGCGCATCCAGAAGCTCGAAGGCCATACTCGATCACCGTCGAGGCTGGGGAGAAACCGCCGCTTGCCCTGCGCCATATTTCGGTAACTGTGCTTCCAGTGTGGAAATGCATGCTCGAGAGCTTCCGGATCGAAGCCTTGCATCGCACTGCTCCCCCAGAGGACCTCGAATCGCGGATTGAAGGTGAGGAGAGCCTCCAGCAGATACTGCTCTGACCAGAAGGACAAATTCTGTAACACCATGTCCTTCGGATAATCCGATGGGATAAAGATGTCGTGGGCGTGAATCAGCACGCCACGGTTGAGGCGGGGCAGTATCTCCAGGTACTCGCGCACCACATCGCTGCCGATGCCTACAACGTGAGTCGAATCGAGAAACAGAAAGTCTCCTTCCTCCAGACTCAGGAAGATGTCCAGATCGATACTCTGGATGGAGGCGGCGATCAGCCGAACACGATCACTCAACGCTTCTTTTGGAAACCGGTCAGGATGCGGGTCAATCGTCAGCAATTCTCCGCGGACGCCGTCCGCCTTTAAGTTCTTGTCCAGGGCAGCCGCCAGGACTCTGCTGCTGTGGCCGCCGCCGACTTCGATGATCCGCTTGGGCTTGATATGCCGCACCAAACAGTATGCGATCTCGGCATCCACCGTTTCAAAAAATCCATTGCCCCGCGTGTAACCCGCGCTGCCGATTGCGCCCGAGGGCGATCCCCATTCCGGCTCGTACTCCGGCACAACATTTCGCAAAAAGTCGAGTTGCTTTTCTAAAGCCAGATCCACGCCAACCGGAAACTGCTCAGTGGGCCACTTCCGAGCTTCCAATTCCTTGAGATCGGGAACCGGCCAGTAGTAGTGATTTGGGACGAGACTGACGCCGAGGCTCTGCAACGTGCGAAAAGCAGACCGTATGATTCCAAGTGCGGGTTCAGTCGTCCGAAATTTTCTGGCGAGGTTCAGAAGCGGAGAGTCGTCCCGCACCGGGGCAGGAGGAGCGAATGCCTCGTCTTGAACGTTCTCTATTGCGGATTGACGACTCATAGAAGGCTTCTCCTTTTGAGGTTGTGATTTTGATGCGGAGCATGGGACAGAGTTGCCCACGTGGGCCCGACGTAACAGCGATAGCAGCAGATATCGTTCAAATCAGAACTCTTGGTCCAAATTCCCAAAACGCCCTATTTCTGTGCCAGGGACGGAGAATGGCATAGTCCCACGAACGAGTCTAGACTAGCGATGCCGAACGTCTACTTGCATCGTTGATGCGAGTGCCGTTGGTTATCGGGACCGCTGCAAGAGTCGAGTTAGCTCAGCCTCAGGATCATGTACCGCGTGCGTTAACAGATTTGTGCCGTACCGAAACAGCGTCGCAACATTCGTTCGGTACCAGCAGCATTCCGTCATCTTCGGCGAGAGTCCACACATGAAACGAAGCTTGTGCAGGCTTCCCGGGGAGCTCAGCGTTGCCGCCACGAGGCGGTGATTTCCATCCAGGATGGTGAGGGGTTCGCTTTCGCTGAGACCGATCAGAAGCACGGTGCCCGGGTCGACATCTAAGCGGAGCCATTCTCGGAGCGCAGCAATTTTCGACAGAAATGCGTCTTCGACCACGTTGACATTGTCAAACGTGCGGATGCGTTCGACTACCGCGGGCACGGCAAAATTGCCCCGGGCGAGCTTCCGCCATCGTGCTCGCGGAAACACTAGAATCTGGCCCAGATCTGACGGCCGAACATCGACCTCGAACCATTCTGTTCCCTTCGGCAGTTCGCTCCACAACGAAAGGTATCGAATAAACAATAGGGCACGCCGCTTTGCATTTTCGCCGACATCGTCGAGATCGGGTTCCGTGACCAGTCCATGCAGTACGTCCTGATATTCCTCGAATGCAGGCTTGTTGAAATCGTTCTTCAGAAATTCCGCGATAACCTCAGCTTCTGAGACCCGCCGAATAATCCGGATCGACTGAGGGCCCGGCGTTATCTGCAGATTGTTCGCTTTCCTCAGCAAGTTCAAAAGGAATGGAGCGGCGACCACAACTAACAGGACCGACATCACCACGAGCTGTACCCAGATAACCTGGCGCAGAGACGAATGGTAACGGCAAATGCCAGCGACGACGACGGCACTGAACGCCAGCTGTACCCAGCTTGTATTCGCGATTTTGTAAGACATCTCGTAGGTGATCATCACAACGCTGAGAGAATAAATAACAGTCGCGGTCGCGTACAGTGCCAGTAGATAGGGCAGGCCATAGTTCCCTGCGATCGCGAACTGAGCGCCAAATAGCGATGTCCAAATCGAGGCAGGCGCCACGCGAAGGCCCAGAGCCAATGTGGCGCCGATTGCTAACACGATCAGCAGAGAAGTCGCGAGGAGTTTGTGATTGTTTCTCTCCTCCCGGCGTGCGCCAGCCATCAGTGGAAACATGCTGTTCACAACCGAATAGCAGAAGAAAAAGATCACTCGCCCCACTAACGACACGGCGGCGTATAGTCCGGCCGCGGTTGCAGGAAAGAAATGTTTTACCAGCACAATGTCACAATTGTTG
>Ga0302324_100011634_pt1 | contig 18045 bp, 17 predicted proteins | sample Palsa_T0_1_FD_201949 | JGI IMG/M metagenome (GOLD analysis project Ga0302324, IMG submission 201949) | Peat permafrost microbial communities from Stordalen Mire near Abisko, Sweden - Palsa_T0_1 | ecosystem: Environmental > Terrestrial > Soil > Palsa > Peat permafrost | place: Sweden: Abisko... | reverse complement strand
GACCAGCCGCGTGCGATGCATTTATCCGAACTGGCACTGGAATTGGCGGGGCAGATCTTGAAGGCGCGAGGCGCTGCCCTGATCAAGGTGTTTCAGGGTGCCGGCTTCGAGGAGCTGGTGCGCGGCGCCCGGCGGCGCTTTGGCACGGTTAAGCTCCTGAAACCGCAGGCCTCGCGCGCTCGCAGCCCTGAGGTGTATCTGCTGGCGAAGGCCTTTGTGATGGTGTAGGTTCAAAGCAGGGTGCAGTAAATACTGCCCGCAAGGTAGGTTCTCTTGAACGATTTGACGAAAAATATCCTGCTGTGGGTGGTGATCGTGCTGGTGCTGCTCGCAGTGTTCAGCCGCTACATGCCGCCGGTCGGGCAGCCCGAGGAGGAGCGCTACTCCACGTTCCTGAACGATGTGAAGGCGAACCGGGTGGAATCGGTCGTCCTGCAGGGCGAGATGATCTACGGGGTGCGCAAGGACAAGACCCAGTTCAAGACCTATAACCCCGAAACCGACTTCACCGCTCTTATCGGCGCACTGTCGAAGGCGGATGTGGCGATCGAAGGTCGGCCGCCGAAGCAGCCGAACTTTGTTGCTCAGCTTGTGCTGCAGCTCGCGCCGGCACTCCTCTTGATCATGGTCTTCGTCTACATGTTGCGCCAGATGCAGGGCGCCTCCGGAGGACGCGGAGCGATGTCCTTTGGCAAGAGCCGCGCGCGCCTGCTCGGCGAGGATCAGGTCAACGTCACCTTCGCGGATGTCGCCGGAGTTGAGGAGGCCAAGCAGGAAGTTTCCGAGATCGTCGATTTCTTGAAGGACCCCGGCAAATTCCAGAAGCTCGGCGGCAAGATTCCGAAGGGCGTCCTCATGGTGGGCTCGCCCGGCACCGGCAAGACGCTGCTCGCGCGCGCGATCGCGGGCGAGGCAAAGGTACCGTTCTTCACCATCTCCGGGTCCGACTTCGTGGAGATGTTTGTCGGTGTGGGCGCCTCGCGCGTGCGCGATATGTTCGAGCAGGCGAAGAAGCATGCGCCGTGCATCATTTTCATCGACGAGATCGACGCCGTCGGGCGCCATCGCGGCGCGGGCCTCGGCGGCGGTCACGACGAGCGCGAGCAGACGCTGAACCAGCTGCTCGTGGAGATGGATGGCTTTGAGGGCAATGAGGGCATTATCGTCATTGCCGCGACCAACCGTCCGGACGTGCTCGATCCAGCGTTGCTGCGGCCGGGCCGCTTCGATCGCCAGGTCGTGGTCCCGTTGCCGGACGTGCGCGGCCGCGAGCAGATTCTGCGCGTGCACATGCGGCGCGTGCCGCTCGCGGATGATGTGAAGCCGGCGCTGATTGCGCGCGGTACGCCGGGGTTCTCGGGCGCCGATCTTGCGAACCTCGTGAATGAAGCGGCTCTGTTCGCGGCGCGCGCCAACAAGCGCACCGTGAGCATGGATGAGTTTGAGCGCGCCAAGGACAAGATCATGATGGGCGCCGAGCGGCGCTCCATGGTGATGACCGAGGCCGAAAAACGCATGACCGCGTATCACGAGTCGGGCCATGCCATTGTCGGCATGAGTGTGCCCGAGCATGATCCCGTCTATAAGGTGACCATTATTCCGCGCGGACGGGCGCTTGGCGTCACGCAGTTCCTGCCCGAGCAGGATCGCTACAGCCTTTCCAAGCGCCGCATCGACTGCGCCATCACGACGCTCTTTGGTGGCCGCGTGGCCGAGGAGATCATCTTCGGGCCCGAGCAGGTGACGACCGGCGCGGCCAACGACATCGAGCGCGCAACCGAGCTTGCGCGCAACATGGTGACGAAGTGGGGCCTGTCCGATAAATTGGGACCGCTCACCTATACCGAGGAGACCGGCGAGGTCTTTCTCGGCCGCAGCGTCACGCAGCACAAGCAGGTTTCCGACGGCACTGCACACGCCATCGACGAGGAAGTGCGCAGCGTCATTGAGGCCAACTACAAGCGCGCCAAGGAGATTCTCGACAACAATCTCGACAAGCTGCACGCCATGGCCGCAGCGCTCGTCAAATACGAGACGATCGACGAGACGCAGCTCAAAGACATCATGGAAGGCCGCACGCCCAAGCCGCCGAGGGACTGGGACGACAGCCTCTCCAATACGCCGCCGCGTCCGCCCGTGGAGGGCGGTCAGCCGGGCAGCGTCGTCGGCTCCCCCGCCTAGAACGCTCAGGGACGAAAAGGGGGTGTCCCCCTACCTGCAGTGCGGGGCGCAGCGACTTGATCTGTCGCGCGCCGTCGTCATGGGCGTGCTCAACGTCACTCCCGACTCATTCTCCGATGGCGGCCGATTTGTCGAGCCCATCGCCGCGTGTGCCCATGCGCGGCGCATGATCGATGAGGGTGCGGCGATCATTGACATCGGCGGCGAGTCCACGCGCCCCGGAGCGCAGCCCGTGCCGGTGGAGGAGGAGCTGCGACGCGTGCTGCCCGTGATCGAGGCGCTGCGCGGTGCGGGCGCCGTGCTCTCGGTTGATACCTCAAAGCCCGCGGTCATGCAGGCCGCCGCCCGCGCCGGCGCGGGACTCATTAACGATGTGCGCGCCCTGCGCGCGCCGGGCGCGCTCCAAAGCGCGCTTGAGAGCGGCTGCGCCGTGTGCCTCATGCACATGCAGGGTGAGCCGCGCAGCATGCAAAACGCGCCCCACTACGGCGATGTGGTGACTGAGGTGAAGGCGTTTCTTGCTGCGCGCGCGCGTGCCTGCGAGGAGGCGGGCTTCGCGCGCGAGCGCCTTTGTGTGGATCCGGGATTCGGCTTCGGCAAGAATCAGGCGCACAATCTGCAGCTTTTGCGGCGCCTCGATGAGCTCGCCGCATCTGCCTGGCCGCTCGCCGTCGGGCTGTCGCGAAAATCGCTGCTGTTGCGCATCCTCGGGCGGCGCGAGGGTGAGCGCCTCGCCGGAAGCGTGGCACTTGCGGTGTTGGCGGCTCTTAAGGATGCGCGCATTATCCGGGCGCACGATGTGGGGGCGACGGTGGACGCGCTGCGAGTGGTCGCGGCGCTCGCCACCGAGGCGCAACCGACGGAGGCAGAAAATCTTGGAGCGTAAATACTTCGGAACCGATGGCGTGCGCGGCCGCGTGGGCGAGCATCCGATGACGGTTGATTTTGCGTTGAACCTTGCGAGCGCCGCGGCGCGCGTGCTCGCCCCTCATGGCGGCACCGTGCTCATCGGCAAGGACACGCGCCTTTCAGGCTACATGTTTGAGTCGGCGCTCGAGGCGGGTTTTGTCGCCGCCGGGGTCGACGTGATGCTGATCGGCCCGCTGCCGACACCCGGCGTTGCCTATATGACGCGCCGCTTCGAGTGCGACTTCGGCGCAGTCATCAGCGCCTCGCACAATCTCTATGACGACAACGGGATCAAATTCTTCGATGCCACCGGAGCGAAGCTCTCCGATGATCTTGAGGAGCGTATTGAGCTTGCGATCGAGGAGGGCCCGGTCACGCGCGCATCGCGCAATCTCGGGCGCGCGACCCGCGTTGATCGCTCGCGCACCTACTACCAGGAATTCTGCATCTCGACGCTGCCTGCCGGCATGGACCTCTCGGGGCTTAAGATCGTGATCGACTGTGCCAATGGCGCCTCCTACAAAGTCGGCCCGCGGGTGCTTGCCGACTTGGGCGCAGAAATCGTGCCGGTCGGCTGCTCGCCCAATGGGCGCAACATCAATGACGGCTGTGGCTCAACGCTGCCCGACTTGCTGCAGTTGACGGTCACCGGCGTGCGCGCGCACGTGGGGCTTGCGCTCGATGGCGATGGCGATCGCCTGGTGATGGTCGATCACCTCGGCCGCATCGTCGATGGCGATCAGCTTTTGTACGTGATTGCGCGCGCGCGCAAGCTCGACGGCACGCTCAAAGGCCCGGTGGTCGGCACGGTGATGAGCAATTTCGGTCTGGAGCTTGCGATGCGCGCGGCGGGCGTCGACTTTCGCCGAGCGCAGGTGGGTGATCGCCACGTGCTTGGCATGCTGAAGGAGGCGGGCGGAGTGCTCGGCGGCGAAACCTCCGGTCACATCCTGTGTCTCGACAAGACGACGACCGGCGATGGCCTCGTGAGCGCGTTGCAGGTGCTCGCCGTCATGAAGCAGACCGGCCAGTCGCTCGCTGAGCTCACCGCGGGCATGCAGCGCTTTCCGCAGGTGCTGCTCAACGTCAAGGTCGCGCGCGGTGTCGACCCCACCGGCATCCCCGTCGTACAGGCGGCACTCGCGCGCATCGAGGCGCGTCTCGGCGGCGAAGGCCGCGTGGTACTGCGGCCCTCGGGAACCGAGCCCGTGATCCGTGTGATGGTCGAGGGGCGTGATGAGCAGATAACGCGCGCACTCGCCGCGGAGCTTGCCGAGGTCGTGCGCGCGGCGGCGGCGTAGGCTATGATCGCGCGCCCCGCGCGTGGGTGCCTTACTCTATAAATCGCGCCATGCGTCACCCATTAGTTGTCGGAAACTGGAAAATGCACGGCTCGCGCGCCGAGAACGCGCGCCTCATCGAGGAGCTGATTGCGCAGTTTCCACCCTCGCCGGCGGCGCTTTGCGTGGTGTGTCCGCCGCTCGTCTATCTGCAGGATGCTGCGCGCCTGTTGCGCGGCTCGGCGATCCTCCTCGGTGCGCAAAACGTGTGCGCGGATTCTCAGGGCGCCTTCACCGGTGAGGTCTCCGCCGCCATGCTGAAGGATGTGGGCTGCTCTTATGTCATCGTCGGTCACTCGGAGCGGCGCCTGCTCTACCGCGAGAGCGACCAGACCGTGGCACGCAAGTTTGTGGCGGCGCAGGCGCGTGGCCTGGTACCAATCCTGTGCGTCGGCGAGCAGCTCGCCGATCGCGAGGCGGAGCGCACCTACGAGGTGATCTCGCGGCAGCTCGAGGCGGTGCTGCAGCTCTCAGGTGTCGAGGCGCTCGCCAGCGGGATCCTTGCGTATGAGCCGGTATGGGCCATCGGCACCGGACGTAATGCCACCCCGGAACAGGCCCAGGAGGTGCACGGTTTCATCCGCGCGCAGCTAACGGCCCGGGATGCTAAAATCGCCGCCCTGACGCGCATTCTTTATGGCGGCAGCGTTAAGGCAGTGAACGCGGCGGAGCTGTTCGCGATGCCGGACGTCGACGGTGGGCTGATCGGCGGTGCGTCATTGAAGGCCGATGAGTTTATCGCGATCTTGAGCGCCGCCCGTGCGCACTAAATTGGAACTTCGATGTTGCACATGTTTTTGACGATCGTGCAGGTGTTCTCATCGGTGGCGATCGTGACCCTGGTGCTTCTGCAGCGTGGCAAAGGCGCCGATGCTGGCGCGGGCTTTGGTGCGGGCGCCTCGGGCACGGTGTTCGGCGCGCGTGGCGCGCGCACCGCGCTGTCGCGCGCGACCGCGATATTCGCGGCCATTTTCATGCTCAACAGCCTTGCGCTGGCCTACATGGGCAGTAAGGTCACGAGCGAGCCCAAGTCGATTCTCGATGAGGCGGCGCAAACGGCGCCGCAGCCTGCCAAGCAGTTACCCGCGGTACCGGCGCCGGTAAAACCGGGCAACGGCACGCACTGATCCCAAGCCGACGTGGTGAAACTGGTAGACACACTAGCTTGAGGGGCTAGCGGCGCAAGCTGTGTCGGTTCGAATCCGACCGTCGGCACCAAACTTGTGATTCGATTGGTTACAATGACACGCCTCGCACTGAAGGCAGATCGCACCTTCTGACCATGCTTGCGAACTATCTGCCTGTCCTGATTTTCCTCGCGCTTGCGAGCGTCCTCGCGGCGATCATGCTTGGACTCGGCAGTGCGCTCGGGCGTTACCTGGCGCGCGCTCCGGAGGATGCAGCCAAGCGCACCCCGTACGAGTGCGGCTTTGATGCCTTCGAGGAGACGCGCATGAAATTCGACGTGCGCTACTACCTCGTCGCCATCCTCTTTATCGTCTTCGATCTGGAGATCGCGTTCCTGTTTCCGTGGGCGGTGGCGCTGAGCAAGATCGGTCTCTTCGGCCTGTTAGCCATGGCGATCTTTCTCGCGATCCTCGTGGTCGGCTTTATCTATGAGTGGAAGAAGGGCGCACTCGAATGGGACTAGCAGAGTCCGCGGCCGATACCTTCGCCCAGCGTGGCTTTCTAACCACGCGGCTCGATAGCCTCGTCAACTGGGCGCGCACCGGTTCGCTGTGGCCGATGACCTTCGGTCTGGCCTGCTGCGCGGTGGAGATGATGCACGCGGGCGCTTCGCGCTATGACCTGGATCGCTTCGGGGTCGTGTTTCGCCCCAGCCCGCGCCAGTCCGACGTGATGATCGTGGCGGGCACGCTCGTCAATAAGATGGCGCCGGCCCTGCGGCGCGTCTACGACCAGATGCCCGAGCCGCGCTGGGTAATTTCCATGGGCTCGTGCGCGAACGGCGGCGGCTATTACCACTATTCCTATTCTGTTGTGCGCGGCTGCGATCGCATCGTGCCCGTCGATGTCTACGTTCCGGGCTGTCCGCCGACTGCCCAGGCGCTGGTCTACGGCATCATGCAGCTGCAGAAGAAGATCGAGCGCACGAGCACGATCGCCCGATGAGACACGCACGGTGAGCGAGCACACTGAAGAGCTCTCGCGCCGGATTGACGCGCAGCTCGCCGAGCGCACGCGCCGTATCCACTCATTGCCGAACGAGCTTGCCTATGAGGTCGACGGTGCGCACCTGCAGAGCGTGTGCTGGGTGCTGCGCGACAGCGCGGACCTTGATTTTCAGCTGCTGATGGATGTCACTGCGGTCGATTACCTGCAGTTCGGCTGCGATGAATGGCAGACGCTCTCCGCGACGCATTCGGGCTTCAGCCGCGGCCGCGTGGCGCATCCGAGCCATGTGCCGGCTGGGGAGGCGCGCTTTGCCGTCATCTATCAGCTGCTCTCGATCAGCCAGAATCAGCGCCTGCGCCTGCGCGTCCCCTGTGCCGCAAGTGAAGAGCCGCTCGTCGACTCGGTCATTGAGGTGTGGGCGTCGGCGAACTGGTTCGAGCGCGAGGTGTTTGATCTGTTCGGCATCGTCTTCCGCGGCCACCCGGACCTGCGGCGCATCCTGACCGATTACGGCTTCATCGGGCATCCGTTTCGCAAAGACTTTCCGCTGAGCGGTAATGTCGAGGTGCGCTACGACGCGGACAAGAAGCGCGTGATCTACCAGCCCGTGACAATTGAGCCGCGCGTGCTCGTCCCGAAGGTGATCCGCGATGACAATCGCTATCAACCTGCGCTCAAGGACGCCAAGTAGCCGCCAATGCCCGAGATCCGCAACTACACAATGAACTTCGGCCCCCAGCACCCGGCGGCGCATGGTGTGTTGCGGCTGGTGCTGGAGATGGACGGCGAGGTGATTCAGAAGGCGGATCCGCATATCGGTCTGCTGCACCGCGGGACCGAGAAACTTGCCGAATCGAAGCCCTTTAACCAGTCGATCGGCTACATGGATCGCCTCGACTACGTATCGATGATGTGCAACGAGCACGCCTACGTGCTTGCAATCGAGCGGCTGCTCGGCGTCGAGCCGCCCGAGCGCGCGCAGTACATCCGCGTGATGTTTGATGAGATCACGCGCATCCTCAATCATCTCATGTGGCTCGGCGCGCACGGTCTTGATATCGGCGCGATGACCGTGTTCCTGCTGTGCTTCAAGGAGCGCGAGGACTTGATGGACGTCTATGAGGCGGTCTCCGGTACGCGCATGCACGCGACCTACTACCGTCCCGGCGGGGTGTATCGCGATCTGCCGAGCTCGATGCCCAAATACCAGCCCGCCAAGGGGCGCTCGACGAAGGATCTTGAGCGCAGGAACGAGGCGCGCTCGGGCTCGCTGCTCGATTTCATCGAGGATTTCACGGCGCGCTTTCCAAGAGCCGTGGACGACTACGAGACGCTGCTTACCGATAACCGCATCTGGAAGCAGCGCACGGTGAATATCGGTGTGGTCTCCGCAGAGCGCGCGCTGCAGCTCGGTTTCTCGGGCCCCATGCTGCGCGGTTCGGGTGTGGAGTGGGATCTGCGCAAGAAGCAGCCTTACGAGGTCTATGAGCGTCTGGAGTTTGACATCCCGGTGGGCGCGACCGGTGATTGCTACGATCGCTATCTCGTGCGCGTCGCGGAGATGCGCGAGTCAAATCGCATCATCCGCCAGTGTATCGAATGGCTGAAGGAGCATCCGGGCCCGGTCATGCTGGATGATCGCAAGATCCGCGCCCCCTCACGCGAGCAGATGAAGGGCGACATGGAATCGCTCATTCATCACTTCAAGTTCTTCAGCGAAGGCTATTGCGTGCCCGCCGGCGACACCTACGCGGTGGTCGAGGCACCGAAGGGGGAGTTCGGCGTGTATCTGGTGTCGGACGGGGCGAACAAGCCCTATCGCCTCAAATGCCGCGCGCCCGGTTTCGCACACCTTGCCGCGCTCGATGAGATGGTGCGCGGCCACATGCTCGCCGATGTGGTCGCGGTGATCGGCACCCAGGATTTGGTGTTCGGGGAGATCGATCGTTGAGTACCCCCGACAGCGCAGCATTGAGCGATGCGACGCGCGCCGAGATCGACCAGTGGATCGCGAAGTTTCCGCCCGGGCGGCAGCGCTCGGCGACCATTGCAGCGCTGCGCGCCGCTCAAGAGCAGAACCACGGCTATCTCACCGCGGCGCTCATGAATGCGGTGGCCGCGTATCTGCATCTGCCGCCGATCCAGGTTTACGAGGTGGCGAGCTTCTACTCGATGTTTGAGCTGCACCCGTGCGGGCGCCATCACGTGAGCATCTGCACTAACATCTCCTGCATGCTGCGCGGCGCCGAGGAACTGGTGGCGCACGCGGAGAGGAAGCTCGGCATCCGGCTCGGCGAGTCGACCCCTGATGGACGCATTCTCCTCAAGCAGGAAGAGGAGTGCCTCGCCGCGTGCACCGGCGCGCCGATGCTGATGGTCGACCATGTGTTCCACGAGCATCTCACCCCGGAGAAGCTCGAGCGCATTCTGGATGAGCTCGAATGAGCGATTGGCGCGACAAGATGGACCTCGTGGTGTTTGAGGCACTCAAGCACCCCGAGTCGTGGAAGCTTGCCAACTATCGCAAGATCGATGGCTATGCGGCGTGGGAGAAAATCGTGCGCGAGAAACCGCCGCGCGAGCAGGTCATCGACACCGTGAAGGCCTCGGGCCTGCGCGGCCGCGGTGGCGCCGGCTTTCCCACCGGCACCAAATGGAGTTTCATGCCGCGTAACTCGCCCGTGCAGAAGTATTTGGTGTGCAATTCGGACGAAAGCGAGCCCGGGACCTGTCATGACCGGGACATCCTGCGCTATAACCCGCACGCGCTCATCGAGGGCCTGGCAATCGGCGGCTACGCGACGAATACCACCGTCGCCTACAACTACATTCGCGGCGAGTTTCTTGGTGAGCCGGTACCGCGTTTCGAAGCGGCGCTTGCCGAAGCCTATGACGCGGGGCTTCTCGGCAAGAACATCATGGGCTCCGGCATCGATTTTGACATCCATACCTTCATCGGCGCGGGCGCCTATATCTGCGGTGAGGAGACGGCGCTGCTCGATTCGCTTGAAGGCAAGACCGGCAAACCGCGCTTCAAGCCGCCGTTCCCTGCCAATTTCGGCTTGTATGGCGCGCCTACGACCATCAACAACACGCAAAGCTTCGCCTCCGTGCCGACGATCCTGCGCAAGGGTGCGGCGTGGTTTGCAAGTCTCGGGCCGCCCAATTCCGGAGGCACCGTCATCTTCTCCGTCTCCGGGCATGTGGAGAGGGCTGGCAACTTCGAGGTTCCGCTTGGCATTCCTTTTAAGGATTTGCTGGAGCTTGCGGGTGGCATGCGCGGCGGCCGCAAGCTCAAAGCCGTGATCCCCGGAGGCTCCTCCGTGCCCGTCGTGCCGGGCGACACGATGATGAAGATCAACATGGACTACGACTCGCTAAAAGGCGCAGGCTCGGCCATCGGCTCCGCAGCGGTCATCGTGATGGATGAAACGACGTGCATGGTGCGCGTGCTGGAGCGCATTTCGCGTTTCTACATGTCCGAGTCCTGCGGGCAGTGCACGCCTTGCCGCGAAGGTACCGGCTGGATGACTCGCCTCCTGCGGCGTGTGCTTGCCGGCACGGCACGCCGTGAGGAGCTCAATCTGCTCCTCGACGTCGCCAATCGCATCGAAGGTCATACGATCTGCGCGCTCGGCGATGCGGCAGCCTGGCCGGTACAGAGCTTCCTGAAGCACTTCCGTCACGAATTTGAATACATGATCGACCATGGTGGCCGCAGCATGCTCGATCCGTCGGACAGCGACCTTAAGCGCGCAAGTTATGGCTGACGAGTTTGTCAATATTGAAGTGAATGGCGTCGCCATGAAGGCGCGCAAGGGCGAGATGATCATCCGCGTTACGGATGCTCATCACGCCTACGTGCCGCGCTTCTGCTACCACGACAAGCTCAGCATTGCGGCCAACTGCCGCATGTGTCTGGTGGAGGTTGAGAAGGCGCCGAAGCCCTTGCCCGCGTGCGCAACGCCGGTCGCCGAGGGCATGAAGATCTTTACGAACTCGCCGCGCGCGATCGGCGCGCAGCGCGCCACGATGGAATTCCTGCTCATTAACCATCCGCTCGACTGCCCGATCTGCGATCAGGGCGGGGAGTGCGAGCTGCAGGATCTGGCGGTCGGGTTCGGGCGCGATGCCTCGCGCTTTCATGAAGGAAAGCGCGTAGTGCCTGATGAGGACCTAGGTGCGCTCATCGCGACGGACATGACGCGCTGCATTCAATGCACACGCTGTGTGCGATTCACGGAAGAGATCGCCGGCGTGCAGGAGCTTGGAATGATTGGCCGTGGGGAGGGCATGAAGGTACGCGTCGCCATTGAGCAGACCGTGCACCACGAACTCTCCGGCAACATCATTGACCTCTGCCCGGTGGGGGCGCTCGTCTCCAAACCCTACCGTTTCACGGCGCGCGCCTGGGAGATGGGCTCGCGGCCGCTGGTGTCGCCGCACGATGGCGTCGGCACGAATCTTTTTGGGCACGTGCTGCGCGGCAAACTCATGCGCGTCGTGCCTCGCGAGAACGAGGAGATCAACGAAACCTGGATCCCCGACCGCGACCGCTTCAGCTACGAAGGCGTCTACAGCGCCGATCGACTGATGACGCCGATGATCCGCAGCGGCAACGACTGGAGTTCGACCGACTGGGAGACGGCCATTGCACAGGTAGCCATCGACGTGGGCACGCACGCGCGCTCAATCGGCGCTCTGGCAAGCTCCTCAAGTACGCTCGAGGAGCTCTATCTTTTGAATCGCATCATGCGCGGTCTCGGCTCAAACAACATCGATCATCGTCTGCGCCAACACGTCAATCGCGATCAGTCGGAGGACCCCGCATATCCGAGCCTCGGCTTGCCGATTGCGGCAATCGAGCACCTCGATGCGTTGCTGCTGGTCGGCTGCAATCTGCGCGCCGAGGTGCCGATGCTGGCGCATCGCGTGCGCAAGGCGGCACTGCGCGGCGCGAAAGTCGCCTTTCTCAATCCGGCAAGATTTGAATATCGCTTTCCGCTTGCCGCCTACCGCGAGGCATCGCCCGCTGCGCTCGTGGGCGAGCTGGCGGCCATCCTCGCGGCCTCTTTGGCGCAGGGGCAACAGGCACCGGCGCATATGTCAGCCTTGGTGCATGGCGCGAAGGTGGAGGAGCACCATCGAGCGGTCGCGGCCGCCCTCAAGTGCGGCGAGCGCCGCGCCGTATGGCTTGGCGCGCTCGCCCTGCGGCATCCGGCATTTGCCGACCTGCGCGCGCTCGCCGTGGCCCTGGGCGAGATCACCGGTGCGACGTTCGGCGTGCTGGCCGAGGGCGCGAATGCCGCCGGTGCGTATCTTGCCGGTGTTGTGCCGCACCGCACGGTCGGGGGTCGCAAGAGTGCGGCCGCGGGATTGTCGGCGTGGCAGATGCTGCGCGAGGCCCTCTCGGCCTACATACTCTTTGGAGTCGAGCCCTGGGATGATGCGCTTGATCGGGAGTGTCTGCGCACTCTGGCGGATTCGCACCGCGTGATTGCTTTCTCACCGTTCATGAGCGCCACGCTGCGCGAGGTTGCGCATGTGGTGCTGCCCATAGGAACCTTTGCCGAAACCTACGGAACGTTTGTGAATTTCGAGGGCCGCTGGCAGAGTTTTGCGGGCGCGGCAACCCCCGTCGGCGAGTCACGGCCGGGCTGGAAAGTACTGCGCGTGCTCGGTAATGCGCTCGGCTTCCAGGGCTTTGAGTACCAAAGCGCCGAAGAAGTGCGCGACGAGGTGCGCCGAGCCTGCGTCGAGCCCCTGCAGACCGCGTACACCGGTCGCCTCGAACCGCGTGCGACGCTCGAGCACGCATCGCTCATCGACATCCCGATGTACTACGTTGATGGGCTCGTGCGGCGCGCGCCCTCGCTGCAGCGCACGCGTCAGGGCGAAGCTCTGCCGGCGCTCTACGAGTGATGGGGCCGATATGAGCCTGATTACAAGAGCCGCCTCAGTCTGGTCAGCGCTGCCGCCTTACGCACAGTCAACAGCGTGGATTCTTCTCATCAGCGTGGCGCTCATCATCAGCGTGGCACTGCTCACGCTGTGGGAGCGCAAGGTAATCGGCTGGATTCAGCTGCGTCGTGGCCCGAACCGCGTGCGTATCTTTGGCTTGCTTCCTGGCATGGGGCAACCCTTCGCGGACGTGGTCAAACTGCTGCTGAAGGAAGTCAACGTACCTGCGCGCGCCAACAAGGTGCTCTTTGTGCTCGCGCCGGCGCTGGCGCTCATTCCCGCACTTGCAACCTGGGCGGTGATTCCCCTGTCGCCCGACCTCGTCGTCGCGAACGTCAATGCCGGGGTACTGTATGTCCTGGCGCTGACCTCCGTAGGTGTTTACGGGATCATCCTCGCCGGCTGGGCGGCCAACTCAAAGTATGCCTTCCTGGGCGCCATGCGCTCGGCAGCGCAGATCGTCGCCTACGAGATTGCCATGGGTTTTGCGCTCGTAGGCGTGCTCATGGTCTCTGGCAGCTTGAATCTCGGCGCCATCGTGCGTACTCAGCACGGCGGGTTTCTCGCCTGGAACTGGTTCTGGCTTTTGCCGCTTGTGTTCGTCTATTTCATCTCCGGCCTTGCGGAGACGAACCGCGCGCCATTTGACGTCGCGGAAGGGGAGTCGGAGATCGTTGCGGGCTTTCACGTGGAATACTCCGGTATGGCGTTCGCGCTCTTTTTTCTAGCCGAGTACGCCAACATGATCCTGATTTCGGCGTTGACATCGGTCTTCTTCTTCGGCGGCTGGTTGAGTCCCCTCGATGGCTACCTGCCTGCTGGCACTGCTGCAACCGACTTGCTTATGGCGCCAAGCTTCTTTTGGCTAGGCGCGAAGATTTTCGTTTTTCTTTTCCTGTTCCTGTGGTTTCGCGCGACCTTTCCGCGTTATCGCTACGATCAGATCATGCGCCTCGGCTGGAAAGTGCTGATTCCCATCACGCTCATCTGGATCGCGGTCGAGGGCGTGATGTCCTACTGCCACATTGGACCGTGGGCTTCCTAAAGAGCACGCATGGCCTTCAATTTCTTAAAGACCTTCCTCCTGCCAGAACTTGCCAAGGGTCTGTGGCTGACACGGCGCACGCTCTTCAGCCGCAAGTTCACCCTCAATTACCCTGACGAGAAGACCCCGACGTCGCCCCGCTTTCGCGGGCTGCACGCCTTACGACGCTATCCGAACGGCGAGGAGCGCTGCATCGCCTGCAAGCTCTGCGAGGCGGTATGTCCGGCCGTGTGTATCACGATTGATTCGGACGTGGCGCCGAATGGCACACGGCGCACCACTCGCTATGACATCGATCTCTTCAAGTGCATTTACTGCGGATTCTGCGAGGAAGCATGTCCCGTGGATGCGATCGTGCTGACGCGTATTTCGGATTACCACATGGAGAACCGCGGCGAGAACATTATGAATAAGGACAAGCTGCTCGCCGTCGGCGATCGTTACGAGGCGATGATCGCGGCCGACAAGGCGGCCGATGCGCCGTACCGCTGAGGCGGTGCGATAGGGAAGGATGGGGAAATGCTAGTCGAAATCCTTTTTTACGTTTTTGCGACGGTCCTGATCGCCGCCGCGCTCGCAGTGATCGTCTCCAAGAACCCAGTGCACGCGGCGCTCTTCCTGGTGCTGAGTTTCGTCGCGAGCGCCGCCATCTGGCTGCTCATCGAGGCGGAATTCCTGGCGATCGTGCTGGTGCTCGTCTACGTCGGCGCGGTCATGGTGTTGTTCCTATTCGTCGTCATGATGCTCGACATCAAGGTCGAGGAGCATCGGCGCGGCTTCACACGCTATGCGTGGCTCGGCTGGATTACGGCGGTCGCCGTCATCGCCGAGATTGTGGGAGTGGTCACCGCGCGGCGCTTTGGCGTTGATATCACGCGCGGCGCACCGCCGCATCCGGCCTCCTACAGCAATACGCAGGAGCTCGGGCGCGTGCTCTATACCCAGTACGCCTACGCCTTCGAGCTTGCGGCGATAGTGCTGCTCGTCGCGATCGTCGCAGCGATAGCGCTCACGATGCGCAAGCGCCGCGGCTTAAAGCACCAAGACATCAACCGCCAGGTGAACGTGCGCAGTAATGAGCGCGTACGGCTGGTGAAGTCGATGACCCGTACTCCCTCGCCATGATTACGCTCGAGCAACTCCTGGCGCTGTCCGGCATTTTGTTTGCGCTCGCAGTCGCGGGCGTCTTCATCAATCGCAAGAACGTTATCCTGTTGCTGATGTGCGTTGAGTTGCTGCTGCTGGCAGCGAATTTCAATTTCATTGCCTTCTCGCGCTATCTCGGCGACATCAGCGGCCAGGTGTTCGTATTCTTCGTGCTCACGGTGGCGGCAGCCGAGTCGGCTATCGGCCTTGCGATCCTCGTTGTGCTATTTCGCGAGCGGCGCACCATTAACGTCGAAGATCTCGACACGCTGAAAGGGTAAGGCGCGCGTGAATCCGCAGGAACTGCTCGCCATCGTACTTGCGCCGCTCATCGCGGCCGCCATCGCCGGACTGCTCGGGCGGCGCATCGGGCGCGGTGGGGCGCACACCGTCACGATCGCGGGCGTGACAATCTCCTTCTTTCTATGCGCGCATGTGCTTTGGCAGCTCTTCTGGCGGGGCGTGCCCGCGTTCGACGCGCCCGTCTACACCTGGCTCGTGAGTGATGGCGTTCCGATGCAGGTGGGCTTCCTCATCGATCGCTTGAGCGCGCTCATGATGGCGGTAGTGACTTTCGTGTCGCTGTGCGTGCACGTCTATACCGTCGGCTACATGCGCGATGATCCGGGCTACCAACGCTTCTTCTGCTACATCTCGCTCTTCACGTTCGGCATGCTGATGCTCGTGATGGCCAACAATTTCATGCAGCTGTTTTTCGGCTGGGAAGCGGTCGGCCTCATGTCCTATCTGCTGATCGGTTTCTGGTATACGCGCCCAACGGCGATCGCGGCGAGCCTCAAAGCGTTTCTCGTCAATCGCGTGGGCGATTTCGGTTTCGTGCTGGGCATCGCCGGTGTGCTCTATTACATGGGCTCGCTGCACTACGCGGACGTGTTTCGTGCAGCCCCGCTCATTGCGACGCATCTCTTGCCGCTCGGTGAGGCGACCGGCGTGCCGGCGATGACGCTGATCTGCATCTGTCTGTTCATCGGCGCGATGGGCAAATCGGCGCAGGTGCCGTTGCACGTGTGGCTGCCCGATTCCATGGAGGGTCCGACGCCCATCTCCGCGCTCATTCATGCGGCGACCATGGTGACGGCCGGCATCTTCATGGTCGCGAGGATGTCGCCGCTCTTTGAGTATTCCGACACGGCGCTCTCCTTCGTCCTCGTCATTGGCGCGACGACGGCGTTTTTCATGGGGGCACTCGGCATCGTTAACAATGACATCAAGCGCGTGGTGGCCTACTCGACGCTCTCGCAGCTCGGGTACATGACAGTGGCATTGGGTGCATCCGCCTATAGCGCGGCAATTTTTCATCTGATGACGCACGCCTTCTTCAAGGCGCTGCTGTTCCTTGCAGCGGGCTCGGTCATCATTGGCATGCACCACGAGCAGGACATGCGCAAGATGGGAGGCCTTGCCAAATACATGCCCCTCACCGCGATTACGGCATGGATCGGCTCACTGGCGCTTATTGGCACGCCATTCTTTTCAGGGTTTTATTCCAAGGACACCATCATTGAGGCAGTTGGCGCGTCGCACCGTTGGGGCGCGCGTTACGCGTACTACTGCGTGCTCGCGGGCGTCTTCATTACTGCGCTCTATACGTTTCGCATGCTGTTCATGACGTTCCACGGACCGGAGCGATTTCGCGCAGCCGCGCATCATGCTGGCGAGCACGCTGAGGAGTCCGGTCATGACAGCGACCACGCTCATGAGGATTCGCACGCTGACCCGCACGAGAGTCCGGCGGTCATCACGCTGCCGCTCATCGCGCTCGCGATACCCTCGGTCGCCATTGGCTTCCTGACGGTCGGCACCCTTCTTTATGGGAATTACTTCGGCGACTCGATCTTCGTGCTACCGCAGAACGCGGTCATGAAGGAGCTCGCGCGTGAGTATCGCGGTCCGATCGTCTTCGCGCTTCAAGCCCTGACGGCTCCCACGTTTTGGGTGGCGTTCGCGGGGGTCATTACGGCGTGGATATTTTTCTTGTATCGCCCCGGCCTTGCGGATGCGGCCGCGCAGCGGGCGCAGGGTTTGCGCACCATTCTCGTCAATAAATATTACTTTGACTGGCTCAACGAGAAGCTCATCGCGGCGGGCGCGCTGCTTCTGGGACGTGAGCTCTGGCATGGGGGTGATCAGAGCGTGATTGATGGTGTGCTTGTGGATGGCACCGCAGCCACCATTGGCCGGGCGGGGCGCCTGATGCGGCGCATGCAAAGTGGCTACCTCTACTCCTACGCGTTCTGGATGATCATCGGCTTGGCGGTGCTGCTCGGCTGGTTCCTGAACAAGTCGAGGTGAGTGCCGCGATGCATGGTCCCATCTTGTCGGTGCTCATCTGGCTGCCAATCGCTGCGGGCTTACTCGTGCTCATTCTCGGCAATGCGCGCATCGGCGCCGGGCGCTGGGTGGCGCTCGTTGCGTCCGTGCTGACCCTCGTGCTGAGCGTGCCGCTTATCGCGGGTTTCGACACCAGCACTGCGGCGTTGCAGTTTGTCGAAAGGGTGCCATGGATCCCACGTTTCAACGCCTTCTACGCTTTGGGCGTCGATGGCATCTCGCTGCCGCTGCTGGCGCTCACAGCTTTCATGACCGTGCCGGTCGTGATTGCCGGCTGGAGCGTGATCCAGGCGCGCCCCGCCCAATACTTCGCTGCGTTCCTCATCATGGAAGGACTGATGATCGGCGTCTTCGCGAGCCTCGATGCGCTACTCTTCTATTTCTTCTGGGAGGCGATGCTGATTCCGATGTTCCTCATCATCGGAATCTGGGGAGGACCGCGCCGTGTCTACGCCACCATCAAGTTCTTCCTGTACACGTTTCTCGGCTCAATCTTCATGCTGGTGGCGCTCATTTACCTATATGTAAAATGCGGCCAGTACTCGATCGGCACTTTTCAGGCGCTGCCATTAACGCTCGTTGAGCAGCGCTGGATATTCCTCGCCTTTCTGGCCGCTTTCGCCGTGAAGGTGCCGATGTGGCCGGTGCATACGTGGCTGCCGGACGCGCACGTGGAGGCGCCGACCGGCGGCTCCGTCATTCTGGCCGCTATCATGCTGAAGATGGGCGGCTACGGATTTCTGCGCTTCAGTCTGCCGGTCACGCCGGATGCCAGCCGTGAACTCGACTGGCTCATCATTGCGCTCTCGTTGATCGCGGTGGTCTACATCGGCTTCGTGGCGCTTGTGCAGCAGGACATGAAAAAGCTGATTGCCTACTCGTCGATCGCGCACATGGGGTTTGTGACACTCGGCGCATTTATCGCCTATGACATCGTCACCAATACCGGCAGCCTGCAGGGGGTCGCCATGGGCC
>Ga0302324_100011625_pt1 | contig 18052 bp, 18 predicted proteins | sample Palsa_T0_1_FD_201949 | JGI IMG/M metagenome (GOLD analysis project Ga0302324, IMG submission 201949) | Peat permafrost microbial communities from Stordalen Mire near Abisko, Sweden - Palsa_T0_1 | ecosystem: Environmental > Terrestrial > Soil > Palsa > Peat permafrost | place: Sweden: Abisko... | reverse complement strand
CCGGACAGCGTCGGCACAGCCTTCGGCGTAGCCGTCGGCAGCACCTTGGAAGCCCTTCTCGGCTATTACTTGATCACCCGCTTCGCCAGCGGCAAGCAAGTCTTTGAGCGCGCGCAGGACATTTTCAAATTTTCGCTTTTCGCCGGCCTGCTTGGCCCGGCCGTCAGCGCCACCGTCGGCGTTACCTCCACGTATCTAGGCGGGCTCGTTCCTCCCGCCACCTACGCTTCTGTCTGGTCCACTTGGTTGCTCGGCGACGCCGCCGGCGCCATCGTTTTCACGCCGCTCATCCTCCTGTGGGTGGAAAATCCCCAGCTGCGCCGCGACCGCAATCGCACGGTCGAACTGGCCTGCCTCTTTGGCGGCTTGATTTTCACCAGCTGGATCGTATTTGCAGGCGGGTTACATTCTGTCCTGAAACACTACCCGCTTGAATATCTCTATACCCCGTTCCTCGTGTGGGCCGCCTTCCGCTTCGGCAGGCGCTACGCCGCCACGGCTACCGCCGTGCTGGCAGCCATCGCCACTTGGGGAACGGCACACGGCTTCGGCCCCTTTTCCCGCGAATCGCTCAACGCCTCCTTGCTCCTGCTGCAAGCCTTCATCGCCATCATGGCCATCACTACGCTGGCCCTCGCCGCCGAGCGCACGGAACACCGCCGCGCCGATGAGCGCGTGCGCCAACTCGCCGTTACGGATCCGCTTACCGGCTTGGCCAACTATCGCCAACTCCTCGACGCCCTCGACCTCGAAATCAAGCGCTCCGATCGCGGCGGCCGCCCCTTCTCGATTCTCCTGCTTGACCTCGACCGCCTTAAAACCATCAATGACGCCTTCGGCCACGTGGTCGGTTCGCGGGCTATTTGCCGCTTGGCCAACACCCTGCGCGTGCACTGCCGCGAAATCGATACCGCCGCGCGCTACGGCGGCGACGAATTTGTCCTGGTGTTACCGGAGACCGAATCCGACGCCGCCCAGCAGGTCGCCCAACGCATCTCCGAGCGTCTGCGTAGCGACGGCGAATTGCCCATGCTTTCCGCCAGCATCGGGACTGCCGTTTATCCCCACGACGGCGCATCGCTCGACGAGTTGCTGAGCGCCGCCGACCATTCGCTATACCGCGAAAAGGGCACATCGCAGTCCAAGCAACGCTCCCAGACTTAGCTAGCCGCTTGGCATTCGCGGCGGAGTCGATTCGCGTGCGCTGGAAAAGTTTGGCGCTTGCCTCTTGGCTCGTCCTTGTGCGCTGGCACTCCGCGCGCCGTTCCAGCTAGAATCAGTGGCGTTCGCTTCGCCGGGAGGCTCCTGGATGTATACCACCTCGCAAAAACTCACCGCCGAATTTCTCGGCACTTTCGCCTTGGTGTTCTTCGGCGAAGGCGCGGCCTGCGCGGTGCAGTATATCCATGGTGCGCTCGACGCCAATCTCCTCATCGTTGCTCTCGCACACGGCTTGGCTATCGCCGCTTTTTTTGCCGCGCTCGCCCGCGTATCCGGCGCACATTTCAATCCCGCCGTCACCATCGGTGCCTGGGCCACCAAGCGTATGAACACCATCGAAGCCGCCATGTTCTGGGTCGCGCAATTCGCCGGCGCCATCGCCGGCGCCTATCTGCTGCGTGCCATATTGCCGGAAGAAGCCTGGCGCAACGTGGCCCTGGGCGCTCCCGTACTGGTGCGCGATTTTCCCAAGTGGGCCGGCATGGCGCTGGAAGCCTCCGCCACCTTCTTCGTCGTCTTTGTGTTCTTTGCCACCACCAGCGACGAGCACGAAGGGCCCACCGCTTCCGCCGGTCTGGCCATCGGCGCCACGTATGCCGCGGGCATCCTGGTAGCCCTACCCTTCACCACCGGCGCACTGAATCCCGCTCGCGCCGTCGGCCCATGGCTGGCCTCCGGCATGCACCTGGCCAATCAGGGCGTTTATTGGGTGGGCCCTTTGGCGGGCGGTTTTCTGGCCGGCCTGCTCTATGATTCGCTCTGCCTCACAAAAAAAATCGCGGATTGACGCCACTTGGGCCACGCCGGCGCGCAAAACGCCGCGCGCCAACGGCATTCGCGCCGCCCATATTCGTACTGGCCATACGGACAGGTAATTACGCCGCAACGCCTCCCCGCACCTTCCTTGTCCACCGCTTTTGCCGGTGCTAACGTCGCAATTTAGCTACGGGATTGCGGGGTTCCGAGAAAATTATGGCTATTAGCATTGACGATCTGCTTCGCCGGGCCGTCGAAAAAAAGTCTTCCGACTTGCACCTCAAAGTCGGTAACCACCCCTACTTGCGCGTGGACGGTCAACTCGCGCCCATCACCGAAGTGCCGCGTGTCACGCCGGAAGAAATGCTCTCCATGGCCTTCAGCATGATGACCAACCGGCAGAAGCAAAAGTTCAAGGAAACCGCAGAACTCGACATGGCTTACGGCGTCGCCGGCCTCGGCCGCTTCCGCGTCAACGTCTTTCAGCAGCGCGGCAACGTCGGCATGGTCTTGCGCGTTATCCCGACCAAAATTCGCACGGCCGAGGAACTAAATCTCCCCGCGGTCATCTCGCGCATCTGCGAAGAGCAGCGCGGCCTCGTACTCGTCACTGGCACCACCGGTTCCGGCAAGTCCACCACCTTGGCGGCCATGATCGACCGCATCAACGCCAATCGCGCCGATCACCTCATCACCATCGAAGATCCCATCGAATTTCTGCACCGCGACAAGCGCAGCTTCATCAATCAGCGCGAAGTCGAAGTCGACACCGCGAACTTCTCAACCGCCCTGCGCGCCGCCCTCCGCCAGGATCCCGACGTCATCCTGGTCGGCGAAATGCGCGACCTCGAAACCATCTCCACCGCCCTCCTGGCCGCCGAAACCGGCCATCTCGTTTTCTCCACCTTGCACACCTTGGACGCCACGGAAACGATTCAACGCATCATCGCGGTTTTTCCTCCGCCTGAACAAAAGCAGATTCGCTTGCAGCTCGCCGCCACGCTCAAAGCTGTGGTCTCCCAGCGCCTCGTGCGCCGCTCCGACGACGTCGGCCGCGTCCCCGCCTGCGAAATTATGATCGCCACCGCCTACATCCGCGATTGCATCATCAATCCCGACAAGACCCGCCTGATTCACGACGCCATCGCCGCCGGCACCAGCCAATACGGCATGCAAACTTTCGATCAATCGCTCTTCGATCTTTACACCCGCCAGCTCATCACTCTCGAAGAGGCCTTGTCCCGCGCGTCCAACGCCGACGAGTTCAAGCTCCGCATTCAGGGCGTCCGCTCCGCCGCCGACTCCGCGCGCGAAGAAATGGAACGCCAAATGGCCGACTTCGAGCGCTTCGCCCGCAAATAATCTCCGCCGGGTCCTTTGTAGCGCCGCCCTTCAGGGCGGCATCTGGCCGTTGCCGTTGCCGTTGCCGTTGCCGTTTTCACTCGCACCTGTGACATTCCGCCCTAAACCGCACCGCTACAAACCATCCCTCTGCCGCCCTCCACTTGCGTCCCGCCCCCCTTGCTTCTATGCTTCCCTCATGTTCGGCAAACCCCGCAAACTGGACACCGAGGCGGAGCTCTACGACGTCGCCGTGCGCGCCCTCATGCGCCGCGGCCACTCCATCGCCGAAATGACCAAGCTCCTCGCCCGCCGCGCCGACACCGAACTCCTCGTGCAAGTCGTCCTCGCCCGCCTCCGCGAATCCGGCCAACTCGATGACGCCCGTTACGCCAAGCAATTCGTTCGTCAGCGCACGGAAATCCGCCGCCAGGGGAAATTTCGCATCACCCGCGACCTCCGCGCCCGCGGTGTCGCCGACGAACACATCGCAGCCGCCTTGGCCGAAGCCGCCGAAAGCACCGACGAAGCCGCCATCGTCCGCCAACGCATCGAGCGCAAACTCAAACTAACCCGCGGCGCCATCGACGATCGCAAAATCGCTTCCCTCTACGGCAGCCTCATGCGCGCAGGCTTCGCCCCAGACCTCATCCGCCGCGAACTAAAAGCCATCGCCCGCGTCGAGGTCCCCGAAGCGCAGATGCCGGAGTAACCGTCCCGGAAGTTTGACTATGTATGAATTCCTGAGCGCCGTCCGTACCCGAATCCCCCGATGGCGTGGTTACGCCGCCTCCGCTATTTTCCCATTGCATTTGTCGTGCGTTCCCCGGGGGCCTGCAGCGTGACTAAAGAATTCCGGCGCAGGGAGTTTCTGGGCGGAATGGCGGCTGCTTCCATGCTGTCCGTTACGCACAGCAAAACCAAAAGTGCCAACTTTGCTGGCGAAAGGTGGGAACCAATGACAAACGAGATGCCGTACCGCACCTTGGGAAAGACCGGCGTGAAAGTTTCCTGCATCGGGTTGGGCGGCTTTCATTTGGGCCAATCGAAACTCGCAGAAGCGGACATGATCAAGCTATTCCACTCCGCCGTCGACCGCGGCATCAATTTCTCCGACAATTCCTGGGACTACAACCAGGGCGATAGCGAACGCCGTGTTGGCAAAGCGCTCAGAGGCTATCGCGACAAGGTCTTCGTCATGACCAAATTTGACGGCCGCACCCGCGGCTCAGCCCTGAAACAGCTCGACGATTCCCTGCAGCGCCTCGGACTCGACTCCATTGATCTCTGGCAGTTTCACGAAAACATCCGCCTCGAAGATCCCGATCGCTTTTTTGCCGAAGATGGCGCCGCGGAGGCCATGCTTACCGCCAAAAAAGACGGAAAGATAAAATATATGGGCTTCACCGGCCACAAGGATCCCAGTGTGCATCTGCGCATGCTCGAGATGGCGGACAAAAACCATTTCGATTTTGACGCCGTGCAAATGCCCTTGAACGTCATGGACGCCCACTTCCGCAGCTTTGAAAAAGAGGTTCTTCCGGTTCTGCTCAAGAAACAGATTGGCGTCCTGGGAATGAAATCCATGGGCGACAAAAATATCTTGCTCAGCAAAACCGTGACACCCCTTGAATGCCTGCAGTACGCCTTAAGCCTCCCGACATCTGTCGTCATCACCGGCATCGACAGCATCCCCATTCTCGACCAGGCGTTCAACGCTGCAAGCAGCTACGGAGAGTTGAGCAAATCCGACATCGCGGCCATCCTGGAAAAAACCGCCACGGTGGCTATGACCGGCAAATTCGAGCCTTTCAAAACCACTCCGCGCTTCGATTCCACCGCCATGCATCCCGAATGGCTCGGCTACAACCCCGGCGCCTGATCGTTCCCTCGTCTTTCATCCGCGTTCGAGATTGCCGCGGTCCCACTTCCCCGCAATCGCCGCAGCCTCATACGTCGACTGGCAAAAATCCAGCAACGCCTTGGCGGGATTCGCCGCACGCCGCACATCGTCGTACATCAGGAAATATTCGCTCTTCTCCTTACTGTAAAACGCCTCCGCCGGCAGCACCTTCGCGCTGTCAAAGCCCGCAGCCTCGGGCGCGGCATACGCGTAAAACGCCGCGTCCTTGATCACTTCACCATCGCCCGGCCAGAAGCCCACGCTGCTCACCTCGTGCGAATACGCTTCCTTGGTAATCGAATCAATTCCCGCTCGCTGCGGCGCCCGCCGCCCCGAAAAGCGCGTCACCGCCAGATCAAAGCTGCCCCAAAAAAAGTGTACCGGGCTGCATTTGCCTATAAAGCGCGCGCGAAACTCTTGCAACACCGTCTCCGCGCTAACCACAACTTGCCAAAACCGGAGCGCATATTCCGGGTCATACGATTTGTGGCCTTCATCCAGCGTGAAGCGCACCGGCCGCGGCACCTCCACTGGCATGGGCCACACCTTCACCTGAACTCGCAACGACGCCAGCGCACCCATAAATTCTTCGTAAAATTCCGCCACCGTACGCGGCACCAGGCGGAACGCGCGCGATTCGCCTTGGCTCGTGGTGATCTCCAGCGCGTGCGCCGTGAAATCGAACACTACCTCGAAGGTTCCATGCTCGTAAGGAATGGGCGAGGTGGTCAGCCCGCGTGACGTCACATACAGTGCTGTGCCCCAGAAATGGTTGATCGGCGGCGTCAGCGCCAGCCGCACTTTGCCCACGATCTGCGTCCACATATGCAGCGTGGCATAGGTGTCTTTCCATCGCGCAAGTGGTAACGCCGGCCAGCGAACCTCGTGCGTACTCATCAGGGAATCCTCCTAGTGCGTCCGTACTAATCCACGGGCATATTACACCCGTGCTCAACCGCGAAACTTGCTGCCCGCTACGGTGTTTTATACCTCAGGAACTATGGAACAATATCGCTCGGAACGGAAGTTTCGAGCTTACTAGGAGCGTCTCGTGAAGACCAACAACCTTCTATCTAAGGTAGCCGCGCTCGCAGCGGTCCTTACCATGGTAGCCGGTCCCTTGCTGGCGCAAGATCCGCCACAAGGTCAGCCGCCGGTGTATGCCAATGATCAGGGCGCGCCGCCCAATCAGGCCCCGCCGCCCTCGTTCTCGCCTGAACAACTTGATCGCTTGGTGTCACGCATTGCGCTGTATCCCGATTCCCTCCTCGCGCAAGTTCTCGCCGCAGCTACGTATTCCGACAGCATTCCCGACGCCGCGCGTTGGGCCGATGAGCATCACTACCTCACCGGACAGGCGCTAGCCGACGCCATCCAAGCCGACCATCTGCCGTGGGATCCCAGCGTGCAAGCCCTTTTGCCCTTCCCCTCCGTGCTGGACACCATGGCTTCGGATCTGAATTGGACGCGGGATCTCGGCAATGCCTTCCTCGCTTCGCAGCAGGACGTCATGGACGCCGTGCAGCGCGAGCGCCACAAGGCCGAGCAATATGGTTATCTGCGCAGCAATAACACCATCGTGGTCAGCGGAGGGCCGTATATCAGCATCGCGCCCTACGATCCGGGCTTCATCGTGGTGCCGTATTACGATCCGGCTATCGTGTTTTTTCCGCCGCGTCCCGGTTTCTTCGTTGGCGGCGCCATCCGTTTCGGCTTTGGCGTCGGCATCGGCGGATTCTTCCGGCCGTGGGGTTGGGGCGTCCGCGTGGGCGTCTTCGATTGGGGCGCGCATCGCGTATTCATCAACGGCGGCGTGTGGGGCCGCACCTGGTACAACCGTGGCGTCTACGTCCATCCCTACGTTGGCGTGCGCGCCTGGGCGCCCAACCAACGTGCCGCCGAAGCGCATGAATTGCACGCGCGTTCAGAACGCGAACGCGCCTACGCCCGCGAAGGCCGCCCGCACGTCGAAGAACATGAGCGCCATCACTGACCTGCGCTAATCGTTCGGTATTGCCTGGATGCAGCGAAGCCCGGCAATCTCGTTCCACGGAACGGATTGCCGGGCATCTTCAATTTATGCCTTGGATTTGCTCTCCCTATTTAGCCGCTTCTTTGGCGACTTCGTGATGGTCAAAGCTCAGAGCGCGCGTGATCTTCCACACCCCATCCTTGCACTGCCACAGCGTGATAAACCTGCCCTCGCCCGTGCCGCCATTTGTCTTTGGATGCAGAAAACGGTGCGTCCCGATTTCGATGGCCCCGTAGCCCTTCATGTAGTGCGCCTCGAACGTGCCCGCCACCAATTCGCGATGCGTGTCCGTTCCGCAGATATTCTTCTCGATGCTGTCGACGAACTTCTCCTTGCCCAGCGTCACGCCGCCATTATCATGGTAAAACTCCACATCGTCGGCGATCAGTGCCGCAAATTTGTCCAAGTCGCATTTGTTGTAAGCGTCGAAGAGCGCCGTATCCAGCGCCAGAATCGTCTGGTTCAACTCTTCCTGGTTCTGGATGCTCTCCAGAGGTTTTATCGTTTGCGCCTCTAACCCAATGCCGCTACTCAGGAAGAGCCCCGCGCACACCACGACCCTAGCCACGCAGTACCATGCTTTCATCACCGCTCCTTGTGCTCGATGTGCGTGAAGACTCTGGAAGACCATCTCGCAGAAGAAGATACGGCGGGAAACGGTCAGAAGTTCCCCGCTTCGCGCTCGCCGGAACGTACCGTGTAGATAAGCCCCGCCGACTCTAGGCTTGGCTAGCCTATCCGGGCTGCAGCGCTCTTTGCATGGCCGCAAGCCCTTCGGCCAAGATTCGCAATTCCGCAGGCTCCAGCTTCACCAGATACGACGCCAGAAATTTCACGCGCCGCGCCCGCCCCTCCTGCAGCAACGATTGCCCCCGCTTCGTGGCGGCAATGAGCACCGCCCGTCGATCCTTCGTATTGATCGTGCGCCGCGCCAGACCTTGCGCCTCGAGAGCGTCCACGATGCGGCTCATCGTCGGCGGCCGAACCTGCTCCGCGCGCGCCAGCTCCCGCAGCGAAATCGGCCCGCCGAAAACCATCACCGAGAGCGCCGAAAGGCGCGCCGGCGCGATGCCGCTGGTGGTATCTTGCACGCGCACCAGCCGCAGCAAGCGGATCGCCGTACTGTGTAACTGGTCGGCAACTTCTTCGACGTTCGGTGTCTTTGGCATTGGTTAGCTAAGCTAATTATTCCGCTTGACAGCCGCGATGCACCGGTTTATTACTTAGCAGTGCTAACAAAGCACTGTACGTGCCGTCACGTCGCGCGTCAAGCCGCTCGATCATCGGCTCATTAGGCGCGCGCCCTCTGCGGCGCGAGGAGGCTCAAAGTGGCAACGATCGCAGTCTCGGGAGTGGCGGCGGTGATGCTCGGCGTCAAAGACGTCCAGGCGGCGGCAGCATTCTATTCGCAGAAGCTCGGACTCCGCATCATCATGCAGGAATCGCAAATCGCCCTCCTGCAATGCGGCCCGGTCATGCTCGGCCTGAACCATGGCCTGGCGCAAAAATCCCCGCACACCGTCGGCGCCACCGAAGTCGTCCTTCGCGTAGACTCCGTCAAGTCCGCTCACCAGGCCCTCCTCGCCGAAGGCATTTCCTTCGAGAGCGAGCCGCATCAAATCACGCCCACTGACTGGGTCGCCCATTTCCGCGACCTCAACGGCCATCTCCTCTCCATCTTCGGCCAAGTCTAACGACGCACACTCACTGCTGACAGTGCTGCCCTGCCCGAATTATGATACGCACATGCGCGGATGGAACCCGTACCTTGCCCTTCTTGGCTTTGCGCTGGCGTTCGGAACTACTGACACTCTGGCACAAGACGCGCCAACCTACCCCGTAACGATCTCAGTCACGGATGTCACGGGGGCAGCCATTGCGCATGCAGTTGTGCACCTAGATGCCGACTTGCCCTCGACACTAGGGAAAATGGAAACTGACCAGGCTGGCAATCTGCATGTAGCGCTGGAGCGCCGCGTGTATGACATTTCGGTAAGCGCGCCTAACTTTCAGACCACCAGACAGCTGGCCAGGGTCGTGAAACAATCTAATGCGAGAGGCTCCTCGCAAGTCATTCCGATTATTCTCAACATCATTCCTGTTGGCGGAATGCTAATCACCGCGACAGACTCTATCGCGATCCATTCGCTCGACAAGCAGATCACTTACTCGCTCGAGCAATTCGCTGCGCTGCCGCATGTGACGCTCAACATCCACAACGCGCACACTGACGCGGACGAAGCCTATTCGGGAGTGCCCCTCGCGGCCCTGCTTGAGAAAGCCGGCGCGCCGCTTGGCAAGGATCTGCATGGCGACGCCATGTCACGCTATTTACTTGCGGCCGGCTCCGATGGATATACCGTGGTGCTCTCGCTCGCCGAAGTCGATCCTAGCTTCCATGCCGGACAGGTCATCGTCGCCGACGCTCGCGACGGCAAGCCCCTCGGCGACCGCGGCCCTTTTCAACTCATCGTCTCGGATGACAAGCGCCCCGCTCGCTGGGTTCACAACCTCGTTTCCATCACGCTAGCCAACGGTCGTTGACGCACCAAGGTCGCCGAAGTTTTTTCCGAGCGACCGAGTCGCTAGACTCTTTCCGCGCAGGCCAACCCTTCCTTCTCACGCGCGGCGCCGTACATCCCTCCACGGTGTCAGCACTGTATATTTAGGAGTTGCCGTCACCGTTTCTTTGCTGGCGCTCAACAACTTGCGCCGCACCAGCCAGCTCACCGCGGACTGCGCCGAACTTTTCGAGACGCCAAGATTCTCCGCCAAATCGCCGTAGCTGATTTGCACCGCCCCGCCATTGCGCTGCTGTTCCGCAGTCAACCACAAATACACGAGGAAGCTCACCGGCCGATGGTCGTGGCCGACCAGATCGCGCAGCAACACGTCCGTTACGTAGGGATCGAGATTGCCCATGGCAACTCCCACATTTCAGCCATTGCGACGTCGACGCGACTTCCGCGGCCAGATCTTGCTATACCGACCATTGATATAGCAATACCTGGCTCATTGCAAGCCGGAATCGAGCGGCGCTATGCTGCGTGCGCCAAGGAGGATTTACCGATGATTCGTGGATTGAAATTTGTCAGCATTCCGGTGCGCAATCAGGATGCGGCACTGAAATTTTTTACGGAAAAGTTGGGCTTCAAGGTGGCGACCGACCAGCCGTTTGACGGCCAGCAGCGCTGGATTGAATTGCTGATTCCCGGCGCGGAAACCGGGCTGGTGCTATTTACCCCGACAGGGCACGAAAACCGCATCGGGGATTTTCAGCCGCTGTCGTTCTGGTGCGACGACGTGATGGAAACGGCGAAGACCCTGAAAGCGCGCGGCGTGGAATTCGCCAAGGACCCGAAGAGCGAAAGCTGGGGCACATCCGCGATTTTCCAGGACGTCGACGGAAACAAGTTCGTGCTCTCCAGCCGCTAGCGGCTCAATGCTAAGCCGGCGAAAATTCTTGCAAAAATAGAACGCAGCACGTTCTATCTCGCTTGGGCGGGCACGAGCCATGCCGCCCAGCCCAGGATAATGACCAGCACCGCGGAAAATACGGCTGGCGGACCGCCAAAGTAGCGCAGGCTGAACACCAAGCCGGCAACTTGCGCCGCGGCAAACACCCAACCTAGTGCACCAATGGCTTGCGGCAAGGCGCGCGACAACTGCCCCAGGTGCCACGCCAGGTACGCAGAAAGCAGCATGGAAACGGTGCACGACAATCCGAAGCCGCGGTAGAAATTGCCGTAGCTGTAGGTTCCGCTGCGTTGCGTAAAGTGCACCCGATTCATGGCGTCAAACACCGCGCGACCTTCTGGAGTCGTCGCCGTGAAGCTCAGAAATCCGAAGGTGTGGCCGGCAGCGAACAGCACAAACAAGACGGCCGCAGTTCGGTAAAGCCAGATCGCTTTCATCGTCATTCCTGTTCGTATGCGCGCATTGGTACTCGCGCGTTTGTATCCGCACCGGTAGCCGCTGCGATTACCGCTGCTTCTCCGCCTGCGTTGCGAACATCCGCAGTAAGCCATTCCAGCCGCCTTCGCTGTCGATCATGCCGCGCATGGTCTCCCAACCGGCGCCCGCACGCGCGAAGTTGCGGTGTTCGAGGTCGACGCGTGTCGCGCCGTTGTCGACGGGTGTGAACGTCACTTCCACTTCACTCGTTTTCGCCATGTCCGGTTGATACTTCCATTGCGGATCGATTTTCCAGGCCATCACCAGACGGCGCGGCGGCTCCCACGCGGTGATCTCGCCCCAATCGCACTCGGTGCCGTCGGTCTGCTCGGTGTAGCAGCGGCCGCCCACGTGGCACTGCATCACCGCGCGCTTCATCGGTACGGGACCGATGTGATGGCTGCGCGGCCACCAACTGTCGAACCCTGCAGTGAACACCTCGAATGCGGTGTCGAGGCCGGCTTTGACGGTGATGCTCTTGCGCACGGGCGTGTCGCGCGTGGCGATCGGATTCTGGGTGACTGCCGCGTTCGGAGATACTGCGGCATTCCCTGAAGCTGTGGACCGTGGAGTTGGTTCTGCGCTGCTCATTGTTCCTCCTGATTTTTGTTGCGCTGTTGATGCGCAATTCCGATTGCAGAGAGTACCGCTTGTTCTTCGACCTTGCGGCGAAAGGCGCTGAGCGCTTGTCCCCAGAATTGTTCGAGGTATTCGCGGACAGTTTCAAAACCTTCGGGATTGAGTTGGTAGAGTCGACGATTTCCTTCGGGTCGATCCGTAACCAAGTTGGCTTGCTTGAGGACGCGCAGGTGTTGCGAGATGGCCGGACGGCTGACGGGAAATTCGCGAGCGAGGTCGACGACGGCTTTGGGACCGTGGACGAGCTGAGTTAGGATGGCGCGACGGGTGGGGTCGCCAAGGGCGTCTAGCTGGCGGTGTTGGTAAGTATTCACGCACGGTAAGTTTGTGCTTACCCTGTAGGCGAGTCAAGAACTTTTTTCACGTTATCCCGACGATCCTTCGCATGCTGCTCATTTAGCGCGACTTACGCCTGGATAAAACGAAACACGCGGATTAGCACCTCACGCGGCGGCTTCAGATCCACTACCCCTACCCCCATGGGTTTTGCGCAAGTGTTCATTCTAAAGGATATCAAGTCCTTTATTTTGATGGAGATCTGTAAGTGTTCATTCTGCTGGAGTTAGCGACGTTTGTTAGTCACTTTCAGGCCACGGGATGCTGCCGGTACTCCCAAAGAAAGTAGTACTGGGGGTTCGGGCGTTTTGGGGAAGCGTCCAATCTGCCTCCTTTCCGCGCGCTATTTTGCACGGGATCGAGGAGTTCCCGCGACATGGGGCCCTTTTCCGGGAGGCCTGCAAACTCGAGGATTGGGGGTCAAGGCAAAAAGACGGACCTGAAGACCCGCCGCTACAACCCCAAAGAGAAAATTCTGCTAGGCTGGGGCCGAGGAGTGCTTCAGGCGCGGGAGAACATTTATGCCAGTGGTGGCGGGAGTGGATCTGGGCGGAACGGCGATCAACTACACGTTGATCGATCAAAACGAGCGTTTTCACATTGAGAGTTTGTGCGAGCATCCGGCGCTATCCAAGCAGGGACCGGAAGTCTGCCTGGGGCAGATTGCGGACGGCTTGAAAATGGCCACCGATCGCGCGGGAGTTATGCTGGACGATGTGGTGGCCGTGGGACTGGACACCCCGGGCCCGGCCAGCGCCGCCGGCCAATTGAGCGCGCGCGGCTCCACGAATTTTGTGCACGCGCTGTGGTCCGGGTTCGATATTCGCGGCGGACTGGCGCACAAGCTGGGCAAACCGGTCTCCTACCTGAACGACGGAAATGCCGCCGCACTGTGGGGGCATTACACGATCTTCGGTTCGGAGAGCAAAGAGACTTCGGTCTCCACGATTATTGGCACGGGAAATGGCGGGGGAATTATTTTGGATGGCGCGGTAGTAAAGGGAAAAAACGGATTTGGCGGAGAACTGGGGCACGTGCTGCTGCCGTACCAAAGTATTGCGGACACCGCGGGAATGAAACCGGTGTGCAATTGCGGCCGCGTCGGCGATTTGGAATCGCTGTGCTCGCTGACCGGTATCGAGAAAAATATTCTGCCGTATTTTTTGCCGCGTTATCCCAATCATGAGTTGGCGAGGCTGGAGCCGTCCAAGGCGGCCAAGATGGTGCGCGGCCTGGCAGATAAGGGAGACGCATTGTGCCGGGAAGTTTTTCGCGTGCAAGCTCACGCGCTGGGGCTGTTCTTCGACGAGATGATCAACACCTTCGATCCTGACGCGTTGATTGTGGGCGGCGGCGCGCTGGAAACCAGCGCGGAGTTCCAGGCGTGGTTCATGGCCGAGATTCTCGTGGGTATGCCCCGCCAGCGCGAAGAGCAGCGGGGCATTCCAATTTATGTTATGCCCAACGGAGACACCGCAGGCGCGCGCGGTGCGGCGATCGAAGCGCTGAAATTGGCACGGGAGAGCGGGTTGATGTAAGCAGTCTCCTTACCGGAACCGCGAAAGACGATGGTGATCACGCCGGCGCAGAAGAGAGCTAGCCTGCGCTGGCCGTCACATCGCACGCAGAGTTTCGCGAACAAGAACTGAGTGGAGGTTGCGCACCCGGGCAAGCAGGGCCGCAGCACGCCTGCGCGAGGCGCTTTGGGTAAGGCTGCGCGCCTACAAAGGCAGAGGCGACGGCAGAGAGCCAGGCGACGGGCTAACGTGGGTGGTTGGTTTCGGCTTGGAAGCCGCAGAGGACGTCGTCGATGCCGTTGATGGCTTGGTCCAGGCTTTCGAGGCGGGTTAGGCGATCTTCGGACATGGCGGAGACGGAGACGTCTGCCAGGGATTGGCGGATGCGGCGGTTTAGTTCACCGATCAGTTCGATGCGGGCTTTGGCGGTTTCAAAGTTGTGACTTTCGCGGCTGGCGGAGACGTAGTAGGAGACGGCCAGGGCGCCGAGAATGCCGATGACCAGGTCATTGAGGATGGTTTTTGAAACGGGCATGCCCATGCTATCGAACAGGATGTCCAGTGCGTAGTTTGCGGAGCACAACACGATGCAGGTTATGGTGGCGGGCAGGAGGCAATCCTGAAGGCGGAGCAGGTATTTTGATTTGTTGAATTTCACGAGTTCTCGTTCCTGGGTGCTGGTTCGTTGGCCGGGGAGACAAGGAATATACCATTGCTGGGACGGATGGCGGTGGGAGAAAGTTGCGTTAGCGTGCTTTGGGGGGCGGGAAAAGCGCACAGAATGAATTCTGTGCCACGGGTGGCGAACGGCGTAAAGTGTCTGCGATACTGTTCACAAGGAAGAAAGAGCCGGGACACAAGGATACCGCAGAGACGCAAAGTGCGCAGAGATTCGCAGAGAAAAACTGAGCGAGATTGAAGTTTGCGCCTGGGCAAGCTGGGGCGCAGCATGCTGCGCCCCTACAAAGGCCAAGGCAAAAGAACGGGTCTGAAGACCCGCCGCTACAACGGCAAAGGCGACCGCATCCCCGGTTTCACCGGGGCAGGCAGAAGGCGGCCGCTACAAGGCAATAACCGGGCACGACATGTCGTGCCCCTACAGAGGAATGAAGAACACCGTGACTATGACTGGGAATGAGATACGCGAGACATTTTTGCGATTTTTTGAGGGGAAGGGGCATCGGCGGGTGCGGAGTTCTTCGCTGGTGCCGCATGGGGATCCTACGCTGCTGTTTACGAATGCGGGGATGAACCAGTTTAAGGATGTGTTTTTAGGGTTGGAGAAGCGCGAGTACAACCGCGCTACGACCGCGCAAAAGTGCGTGCGGGCCGGCGGGAAGCATAACGACTTGGAGAATGTGGGTTTTACGAAGCGGCATCATACGTTTTTCGAGATGATGGGGAATTTTTCGTTTGGTCCGGTGGGGACGGTTGGCGGGACGGAGTCTTATTTCAAGTCGCTGGCGATTGCTTACGCTTGGGAGCTTTTGACTTCGGCGGAGTGGTTCGGGATTCCGAAGGACAAGCTGTATGTGACGGTGTTTGGCGGGGCGGAGGTGGCGCCCCCTAGCGGGGGCAAGCCAGGAACCGTGCTGGGTGTAGATGAAGAGGCGCGCGGATTTTGGGTGGAGCAGAAGGTGCCGAACGAGCGGATCGTGCCGATTCCCGGGCTGAAAGATAATTTTTGGGCCATGGGGGATACCGGGCCGTGCGGGCCGTGCAGCGAGATTTTTTACGACATGGGCGTGGCGGCTTCGGAAGAGGGGCACGGAATTACCTCACCGCCGTGTGAATTCCCCTGCGAGTGCGGTCGCTACGTCGAAATTTGGAACCTGGTTTTCATGCAATTCAATCGCGATGTGTCAGGCGCGATTACTTCGCTACCGAAGCCGTCAATCGATACCGGCATGGGGCTTGAACGCGTTGCGGCGGTTTTGCAAGACAAAGTCTCGAACTACGAGACGGATCTCTTTACCCCTTTGATAAAGCGTGCAGCCGAACTTTGCGGAGTGGTTCAGGAGCAAGAAGAGAGTATCGAAGAGGACATATACGGGGCGGCTTCTCTTCGTGTTATCGCCGACCACGCTCGCGCCACGACATTTCTCATTACCGATGGCGTCGTACCGTCCAACGAAGGCCGCGGCTACGTCCTGCGCAAGATCATGCGTCGCGCTATTCGGCACGCTCGACTACTTGGACAAGAACGCCCAGTTGTACTGAGCGAGATGGTTCATCTCGTCCAAAGAATGATGAAGGACGCATACCCAGAGCTCGCAGGACCCTCTTTTGCGCACGTGCCGCAAATAGTGCATGCCGAGGAATTGCGATTCAATAACACCCTAGGGATCGGCCTCAAGAAACTGCAGGAAGAGTTTGCAAAACTGGCTGCGATGCCTGACGCCGGTCAATTCGTTTCGGCGCGTAAAGAAACAGTGCCAGGGGGCGGAGATACTGTTGAGGCCCGCATAATTAGGTTATCCGGTGACCTAGCGTTCCGGTTGTATGACACGTTTGGGCTTCCGGCCGACTTTATGAGGGAAGCGTGTCGCGATTTGGCGATTAGTTTCGACGATTCCGGATTTGAGGAAGCGATGCAGGAGCAGCGGACTAAGGCGCGGGCGTCGTGGAAAGGCGCGCACAAAGAAGCGGCGAATCCGGTGTTTGCGAAGATTGCGGAGACGTTTAAGACGGAGAAGGATTTTTATGCGCATGGGGCGGCGGCGATTAAGGATAAGGATGCGAGGATTGAGGCCATCCTTACGAAGGCTGGACCTGCTCCCGAATTGAAGGAAGGCGAAGCGGGAGAAGTGGTGCTGGACCGGACAACAATTTATGCGGAGTCTGGCGGGCAGATGGCGGATACGGGGGCACTGTATGACGCTTCCGAATCGCGAGTACTGGGGGAAGTTACGGGGGCGTACTATCCCGTGGCGGGGCTGGTGGCGCATCGCGTGGTCGCGAAAGAAACGCTGCGGGTGGGCGATCGCGTTACCGTGGTGGCGGATGCGGAGCGGCGGGCGCGGATTATGCGCAACCATTCGGGGACGCACCTGGTGCATGCGGCGCTGCGCAACATTTTGGGGACGCACGTGAAGCAGGCCGGGTCGCTCAACGCGCCGGAACGGCTGCGCTTTGATTTTTCGCACTTTGCGCCGGTGAGCGCGGAAGAATTGCGGGACATCGAGCAGCAGGTGAACGACGAGATCCGGTTTAATACGCCGGTGGAGACGGAGGTGACATCGCTGGATGCGGCTCTGGCTACCGGGGCGTTGGCGTTTTTTGGCGACAAGTATCCCGAGGGAAACGTGCGGGTGGTGACGATTCCGGATGAGCGGGCGCCGCGCGGGTTTTACTCGAAGGAACTTTGCGGGGGCACGCATGTGCACCGCATTGGCGACATTGGGGTATTAAAAATTGTGGGGGAACAATCGGTGGCGGCAGGGGTGCGGCGGATCGAGGCGATGACCGGAATTGGGGCGCTGGAGCATTTCCAGAAGCAGGCGGAGGTGCTGTCGCAGGTGGCGGGGTCGCTGAATGTGGCGGAGGATTCGGTGCTGGCGACGGTGGAGAAAATGGCGGCGACCGTGAAGCAGCTGGAGAAGGAGCTGGAGGCGCAGAAGAGGAAGGGCGCGCTGGGGCAACTGGACGAATTGGCTGGGGCGGCGCAGATGGTCAAGGGGGTGAAAGTGGTGTCCGCCGAGGTGGCGAACGTAGACCGGGAGGGGTTACGGCAACTGGTGGATTCGCTACGGCAGAAGCTGGGGAGCGGGGTGGTGGCTCTGGGCATGCCGGATGGGGAGAAAGTGGCTTTGATTGTTGGGGTTACGAAGGATCTGACGGGCAAGGTGCATGCCGGGAAGCTGATCAAGGCGTTGGCAGAGAAGGTGGGCGGCTCCGGGGGCGGAAGGCCGGATTTGGCGGAGGCTGGCGGAAAAGACACATCGGCGTTAAAAAGTACCCTGTCTGGCGTTCCAGGGATGGTGGAAGGGTTGTTATAATTGGGTTGCAGTTTGTGTGGTTTGTTCGGTGCTGTTGTTCGATGTATTGTCTTGTAATTACAAGATTCGGCGTGGGTTGCTCCGCAGGCGATGCGCGCTGAGTTTGTTCGGTTTAGCAGTTAAGTCGCAAAAGGCCACCGCCTCCCTTCCTGCCTCAGGGCAAGCAGAAGGCGGCCGCTACGCCTTCCCCAAGGTGATGGATACGCGCTCGACACTCCCGGTCCGCTTGATGCTGGCATTAGCGACGCTATGGGCGTGTTTTCCCGCGCTGTCGGCGGCGCAGATCGTCAAGGTGACGGACGGTGAGGGTCGGCAACTGTTTGTGAACGCGGAACCGGCAGTGAACGCGCGGCTT
>Ga0302324_100011622_pt1 | contig 18054 bp, 18 predicted proteins | sample Palsa_T0_1_FD_201949 | JGI IMG/M metagenome (GOLD analysis project Ga0302324, IMG submission 201949) | Peat permafrost microbial communities from Stordalen Mire near Abisko, Sweden - Palsa_T0_1 | ecosystem: Environmental > Terrestrial > Soil > Palsa > Peat permafrost | place: Sweden: Abisko... | reverse complement strand
GCGACATTGGCTGAGAAACTCAGGGATGTCGGCCTGTGCGGCGCACAACTGCGGGTCGGTGCACTCTCACTCAGCCCGTTCAATGCGGTCCCCGTCGCCCCCTCTGGGACCAGCCTTGCCGACACGACAGCGGCTGCCGACACGGCAGCGGCTGCCGCCGTCATTGCTCATCTCGATGATAAGTCACTTGCTCCAGACGTGTCGGCGCGTTGCTGGGACGTAGCGTCAAAAGCCGGTGCAGTCTGCGTGGAAGAGCACATTCATGCGCCGAAGCAGCCAGCCTCACATATCTCGGGGATCGTGCGACTCGGGTTCATCGTTCGTCGATCCGGTCTTTCACTTCAGGACTTCCGCGAGCACTGGCTCGAGCGACATGCACCGCTCGTCATGGCGCACACCCCGCTGTTCGATCGCTACGTATCGAACATCCCACCGGCCGACTGTCCTTGGGACGGGATCGTCGAGCAATGGTTCGCTGATGAGTCCACGTGGCTTGAACACGACCGTCGCATCCTCGAGGAACGCCCAGAGGTGCGGGCCGATATACCTCGCTTTGTCGGGAGCCTCCGGCAATACGTCGCGACCCCGATCTTTTTCGATGACGGTGCTGGCAGCTAGGGCTTCTCGTTCTGCCCAGCGTCGATCGACAGACTGACCCCCGTCACATAACGCGACTCGTCTGATGACAGGTAGACGACTGCGTGGGAGATGTCGATCGGCTCGACCCACGGGATGGGTAATAGGTTGAGACGGCGGAAGGCGTCGCCGGCATCCTCGAAGACCGGGTTCTCGACGCCGGGCGCGAACAACTCCAAGAGCGCGTCGTTCTGGATCATCTTCGTTCGGACGGCACACGGATGGATCGTGTTGACGCGGATGGAGTGGGGTGCGAGCTCGTTCGCGAGGGACCGCATCAGCCCGACGACCGCGTGCTTGGCGGTTGAGTAGTGGGAGAGGCTCGGGAGTCCCTTGCGGCCTGCCGCCGAGCTGATGATCGTGATCGTGCCACCTTGACCCTGCTCGAGCAGCCTCGGGACGGCTGCCTTGCAGGTTCGAAACACACCGTTCTGGTTGACGTCAATCATCTCGAGGTACTTCTGCTCAGTCATGTCGACGAGCGCGTCGTAGGACCAGATCCCGGCATTGGCGACGACCGCGTCGAGTCGCCCCAGCTCCGCGACGCCCGCTTCGAGTGCTGCCTCGAGCTGCTCCAGCGAGCGAACATCGGCCTTTCGGATGACGACGCGACGGCCGGCCTCCTGCACCAACCGAGCCGTCTCCTCCAGGTCGCTCGTCGTGCTCAGCTCATACGGAACCGTCTCCAGTTGATCGTCGATGTCGACTGCGATGACGTCGGCTCCCTCCTCGGCCATCCGGACCGCGTGTGAGCGGCCCTGACCCCGGGCGGCCCCGGTGATGAAGGCTACCTTTCCGTCAAGTCGTCCCATCCATGTTCCTTTCGCGCTGTCGTTCAGGCGTTGAGGGCACGGGCAGCAATGGACGGCCTCGGGGGGTGGATGCCATCATCGCCGTGCCAACTGAAGGCGCGGCGGGCTAGCTCACGCCCGGGCCTCGTCGCGTGTAACGTAGGGATAGGGCATCCGAACCCAAGCGCGCGACAGAAACTCGAGCGCCAGGCCCTCGTCGAGGTCCGCGTTGATCGCGCGGCGCAGCCCGAGAGTGAGGGCAAGGCGTGTTGCCCGGAGTGAGATGCGTGGACGGCGCGTGAACTCGCGCGCGATCTCCCAAGCCCGTCCCATCAGCTGGTCGGGCGCCAGCACCTCGCCGACCAGGCCGAGGCGCAGCGCCTCCTCCGCGTAGATCTCCTGACCCGTCAGAAGGAAATGCCGTCCGCGATTGGGTCCCAACCACATCGGCCACAGCACATTGACGCCGTCGCCCGGAACGCCTCCTGTGTAGAAGTGCGCAGAATCCTGAAAGACGGTCGTGTCAGCGGCGATGACGATGTCAGAAAGCAGCGGAAGCTCGGCATGCAACCGAGCCGGACCGTTGATTGCGCCGATGACTGGAACAGGGATATCGAGGAAACCGCGTAATAGCAGCTTGCATTCGTGGAACATCCGCTCTCGGACGTCCTTGTCGTCGGGATCCGAACCCCACGTGCTGCGATCGATGTCGTTGAGAAATACGTCGCCGCGGCCAGTGAAAATCATTACATGGGTCTCGGGATCTGTCGAGATGTCATGCAGCGCGTGGATCAGCTCACGGTGAACGAGGTCACCCCACATCAGGGGTCCATCCCCTGAGTGCAGTTCCATCAGCAAGATCCCATCCTCGCGCTCGAGGTGGATCGTCTCATAAGCGTGGGCGTAGTCGTCCAACGTGCGAGCCATCAACTCTCTCCTTATCGAATCCGGCGTCGAGTCATGCAGATGCAACTGTTCTGGGCATCGGCACTCCCTGGCCACGAAGCTTGCGGGCGGCAATCTCACCGACGACGAAACAGGTCGTGTTGAGGTTGTTGGTGACGTGACGCGGGAACACGCTCGCGTCCGCCACATAGAGTCCATCGGTCCCGTACACGTCCAGATCCGGAGACACGACCTCGCCGATCGCGCAGCTCCCCGCCGGATGCGCCCCGCTGATCAGACCGTCGAGCAACCGGTCCTCCAAGCGCGTATCACCAAGAGGATCACGGGCGTGCGCTGACCTGAATCGCTCAGTCTTGAGGAGCTCCTGGAATGCCGTCCACGGGCCGTCGAACAACCGGGCATCGATGACTGATCTGAACCCGTGGTCGATCAGCGGGGGATCATTGACATCGGAGCTCGATAGCCGGATGACTCCTCCCTCGGGACCCTCGTGCGTCGCCAACAGGAACTTGATCGCGATCAGGTTCTGGTCGGCGAGATGAGGAGCCGGAATGCCCCACCAGCCATCGCCCCGAACGACGGCGGCTAGCGTCGGCCAGCCCATGCGGGCGAACGCTGGGTCGACCTCGATGGAGACGGTCAGGCCGGGATGCTCCATCAGATTGCGGCCGACCGGGAGATCGACGAGCGGCTTGATCGCGAGGTCGCGGAGCTCTTGCGCCGGGCCAACGCCCGAGCGCAGCAGGATCGGCGCCGAGCCGTAGGCGCCGCCGGCCACCACGACGCGGTCACCGTGCACGGTCTCGCGGTGCCCATCTCCGTTGACGAACTCCAAGCCGGTGGCCCGCGTCCCGTTGAATAGGACCCTGTCGACCATCGCACGGTCACGGATGAAGAAGTTCGGTCGCCCGCGGGCGGCGCGGATATAGGTGTTCAGGCTCCCGAGCCTCATTTCGTTGCGTCGGCTTCGCGGCCATGGGCCGACTACTCCGTCCCAGGAGTCCGGGGCATTCATGTCCTCCACGTAGCGAAAGCCGGTCTCCTGGAAGCCGTCGAGCACCAGGCGCTGGACTGGGAGCCACAGTTCCGGCGGATAGCTGAACACGTTGAGCTCGCGCTCCACGATCTCGTAGAAGGGCAAGACCTCGTCCCACGACCAGCCGGTGGCTCCCGCCTGCTCCCAGCGCGCGAAGTCCTCCGGGCGCCCACGGACGGCCACGCAACCGTTGGTCATTGAGGAGCCCCCGACGAGCTTGCCGCGGCGCAGTGCCAGCCGGCGCCCGTTGGAGAGCGGCTCGGATTCATAGTTCCAGTCGTACTCCGGCGCCCATGGACCAGCCCCGGCGTTGCGCTCGCCGGTGTGCGCGCCTCCGGCGAAGAATCCGGGGGGACTCAGTTCCTCGTCGGGGAAGTCACGGCCCGCCTCCAGAAGCAGCACGCGACAATCCGCGTCCTCGCTGAGCCGAGCGGCGAGGGTCCCTCCGGCCGAGCCGGATCCAGCCACAATCACATCAAACCGCTCTGAGGTCACGCCTCTCCCTTTCGCTTGTTGCTACGCGCGACTGCAGTTCCTGGACCTCACCGCTCGTGCATGCCCCAGCGTACCAGGAAAACAAATGATAGTTTGGACACTTGTCGGCGTCGTTGCCACATCTAGGCAGCGGCCTGGCCGGCACGGATCATGAGGGTGCTCCGAAAGCTCATGACGATCTCGCCGCCGTGCTTGTGCGCCTCGTAGAGCAGCGTGACGATGCCCCGGCCGGGGTCCGAGCGTGAGCGCCTGGCCTCGACCACGGTCGCTCGGACCGACAGGGTGTCTCCGATGAACACCGGCAGTTTGGCCCGCATCTCGTCGGTGCCCAGCCAGGCGATGACCGAGTGGCCGAGGACGTTGGCCTTCTCGATCAGACCCACGCTGAGCGCGAAAACGAACGGACCGTGGACGAGGCGGCGGCCGAACTCGCTGTGCTCCCGCGCAAATTCCTCATCCATGTGCAGCGGGTACCAGTCGCCGGTGAGGTTGGCCCAGTTCACGAGATGGGTCTCGGTGACGGTCACCCCAACCGTCAGGAACTCCTGTCCGACCTGGAAGTCTTCGAAGGTGACGCCGTCGACCGCGGTCATGACGCAGGCGTGCCGACAACCGCAAACGAGGGTACGCGCCGCCCGTTGAGCTCGGCGAAGCCCGCGTGGACGGGCGCGTCGCAGACGAGCGCGTCAAGATCGCCATGCAGGTGGCACATCATCTGCACCCCTTCATCCAGCCGCACGATCCCGATTGCGTAGGGCAGCTCGGGGACGAACGCGCTCGGCGGATTCGCCCTCACCACGGTGAACGTGTACAGCGTGCCTGTGCCGGCCGCCTGGCGCCACTCGATGGCGTCATCCCAGCAGAACGGACAGAACGGCCGCGGCGGAAAGTAGGGGCGTCCACAGGCGCCGCACCACGGCAGGCGCAGCTCCCCCTGCTCGATCCCGTCCCAGAAGTACCGGGAGTTCGCACTGAAAGCGGGAGCCGTCGCGGTCATCTGACCTCCGTCGAGAGAACGAGAACCTGAGCATCCATGTACGAGCCGCCGACGCTCGTCTCCACAGCGAGTGTGGCGCCCGGCACCTGCCGCTCGCCGGCCCGACCCTGCAGCTGGCGGATCGTCTCCACCAAGATCGCCACCCCCCCACCAACGGCGGTGTGCCCCTGCGAAAGCATCCCGCCGTTGGTTGTCATCGGAAGCTTGCCGCCTGGAGACGTGTGCCCCGCCTCGACGAAGGCCCCCGCCTCGCCGCGCTCGACGAACCCGAGCTCCTCCAAACAGATGAGATTGAAGATGGCATAGGAGTCGTAGATCTCGGCGATATCAACGTCGGCGACGTCGATTCCGGCTTCGGCAAAGGCCTCATGGCCGGCCTGCGCCCATCCGAAGCGCGTAATGTCGGGCTCTTGGGACAGGGCGTAGTGCGTCACTCGGCCGCCTGAACCCAGGTAGAACACAGGCGTCTCGGTGAGTTCGCGGGCCCGTTCGGCGGTGGTGACCACGAAGGCCGCAGCGCCGTCGGCGAGCATGTTGGACTCTTTGGCGTGCAGGGGCTCCGACAGCATCTTGGACGACAGCACCTCTTCGATCGTCAGCGGCTTCCGATACATTGCGTTGGGATTCAGGCAGGCCCACGCCCGAAGGGACACGCAGACCGAGGCCAATTGCTCAGCGGTGGTGCCGGTCTCGTGCTGGTAGCGCTGCATGATGAGCGCGGCGATCGCGCTGAAATGCTGGCCGTAGGGCCGCTCCCACTCAGCAGGGATCCCGTAGCGGGCGAAGGTGTCGATCGCGTCCGCGATCGACATGCCCGTGGCGAGCTTGTCGGATGCGATGACCAGCACGTGGTCCGCCAGACCGGATGTCACCAACGCGCCCGCCGTCTTGAACATCACGCTGCTCGAGGCTCCTCCGGCCATGACCTGCATGTTGGTGTGCGTCGTCCCGGTGAGGCCGAGCTCCTCGACCAGCCGCGAGAAAATCATGTCGGCGTTGAACTCCGGATTGAAGATCGCGCCGGTCGTCATTACGACATCGATCTCCTCCTTCGGAATGCCGCTGTCGCGGACCGCCTCACGCGCGACCAGCATCGCCGCGTCAAGCGCGCTGCGATCCGGGTAGACCCCGGTTGGAACCTCGCCGATTCCCACGGCAGCGAACGATCCGCGCAGTTCATTGCGTCGGCTCGGCATTCTCAATCGCTCTCCTTCGATCAGCGCGGGGCGAGCAATTCGGACCGCGCTCTCGACACGCCCCGCGCGCGCCGCGACCGACAAACAAGCATTTGTTGTAGTTTCTACCGCCTAACCCCGGACGCTGTCAAGACGGGGCCGGCCAACGGAGAGGACGAGGGACGATGTCGGAGTACCTGGTGGTGTTATCCAAGCCGGTGCCGGGGCGCGACGAGGAGTTCAACAACTGGTACACCGAGCGTCACCTCGGAGACGTGCTTGCCCTCGACGGGTTCGTCGCCGCCCGCCGATTCCGCTTCATTCCGTCACGCCTGACTCGTCAGGAGCCTCCCGCCTACATGGCGATCTACGAGGTAGCCGAGGGCCAGCGCGAGCTCGCCGAGCGATCGCTGCTGGCGGCACTGCGCGGACAAGGCGAGGACGGGATGGAGTTGAGCGACGCGCTGGACCCAGAGTTGATCACCTGGTGGTACGAGGCAATCACGCCGCGCGTTGAAACCTAGGCACCGTTGCGGGGGTCAGGCACCCCCGGTGGCGTACAGCACCTGACCGTTCACAAAGCCCGACCGCTCGTCGGCGAAAAACGACACAACCTGGGCGATGTCGTCCGGGACGCCGGCGCGGCCGACCGGGATCCCGCGGATCATCTCGGCCTCCAGCTCGTCGTAGCTTCTACCCGAGCGCTCGGCAAGACCGCGGTTCATATCGGTCGCGATGAACCCGGGGGCGACCGCGTTGACGGTAATCCCGTGGCGGCCGAGCTCGATCGCCAGAGTCCGGGTGAGCGCCTGCACACCGGCCTTTGCCGCCCCATAGGCGGCAAGGCCGATCAACCCCTGGGCGCCGATCGAGGAGAGGTTGATGATCCTGCCCCACCCGGCGCTGCGCAGGTGCGGTGCCACCGCGCGGGACATCAGGAAGGTGCCGGTCAGGTTGATATCGAGCAGCAGCTGCCAGTCGGCGAGGTTCATCTTGACCGCGAGCCCTTCTCGAAGGATGCCGGCGTTGTTGACGAGCACGGAGGGCGGTCCGAACTCCTCGGCGACCCGTGCGACAACGCCGATCGTGGCGTCCTCGTCCGAGACGTCACCGGCAATCGCCAGTCCTCGCCGGCCGACGGCCCGGACGGCAGCGATCGTCTCCTCGCAAGCGCGGGACTTAAGATCGACGGCGACCACGTCGAACCCGTCGGCGGCGAGCCGCGTAGCACAGGCGCGCCCGATGCCGCGAGCCGCGCCAGTGACCACCGCGACTCGCGTCATGATCCGGCGTCGGACCGACCCGCATCGACGAGCGCGGCGCCGCGCTTGGCCTCGGCGTTCCACCGCTGTGCGAGTTCGCTGAGCCGAAACTTTTGCACTCGGCCGGTCACCGTGGTCGGCAGCTCGTCGACGCCCGCGATGAAGATGCTCCGCGGAACCTTGAACGAAGCGAGCTGCGAGCGACAGAGCACCTCGAGCTCGGCGGGATCCAACTCACTGGAGCCGGACGGGATCACGAACGCGCAGGCCACCTCGCCCATGCGCTCGTGCGGGATCCCGCACACGCAGGCCTGGAGCACGCCAGGATGCTCCTCGAGCACGGACTCGATCTCGCGGGGCATCACCATCTCCCCGCCGACTCGCAGCGTCTCCTTGACTCTGCCGGTGAGCCGCAGGTTGCCTTCTGCGCTGAGCGTGCCGACGTCGCCTGTGCGCAGCCAGCCATCCGAGGTGAACGCGCGCGCTGTCTCCTCGGGCTTGTGGTAATAGCCGGCGGTCACGACTGGCCCGCGAGCGAGCAGTTCGCCCGGCTCCCCGTACGGTACCTCGTCGCCGGTGACGAGGTCGACCGCCTTGTAGGCGGCCAGCAGACCCCCGAGGTCCGGGTCGCCGGCCGCCCCGGCGTTACGAAGACGGCCGTTGGTCTCAACCAGCATGCGCGGGTCATCCTCGGGACGGGTACAGAACGTCGTCGCAGTTGTCTCGGTCATCCCGTAGCCAGTGGTGATCGCCACCGTCTCGCCGAACACCTCACGGATCTGTGACCAGATCCTCTCAGGCGCCACCCCGCCCGATGAGAAGACGGTCTGCACCGAAGAGATGTCGTACTCGCCTCGCCGAGCCTCTGCGAGCAGCGGCAGCGTCACGGCCGGCACCGCGGCTAACTCGTCCACGTGCCGGCGCTCGATCGTGCGGAGCATCGCCGGTGCGTCGAAGATGACCTGCGGGAGCACCGCACCGCCGACGAACGTGATGGCCATCAGGCACTCGATGTAGCCGAACACGTGATACATGGGCATCGGGTAGATCAGGCGGCGTCCCTCCTCGAGCGCACGATCGTAGGCGGCCCCGTAAGCGATGCGGACCACCTGATCGTGGGTGATCAGCACACCCTTGGGCTCACCGGTCGTCCCCGATGTGTAGAGGATGTCCGACAGGCTGCTGGGATCCGCCGCGGCCTCGCGCCGCGCCACCTCGGCGAGCGAGTCCTCGGATGCACCGCTCTCGAGGTCGACGAGGCTCATTGCGCCGTGCCGCACGCGGCCGTCGGGGTCGAACATGATGACTCGCTCGAGCGTGGACAGTCCGTCACCGGCGCCCTCGGCCTCCCAGCCGTGAGACAACTCGTCGAGCTCCGCGCCGTAGTCGAGATCCCGAAAATGGTCCATCGTGATGAGCAGCTTGGCATCGGACTGCTCCACCACGTAGCCGATCTCACGGGCGCGGTAGAGATAATTGATCGGGACGCACACTGCGCCGGCCCGTGCAATCCCGAACTTCACCGCCGCGAAATCCTGATAGTTGGCCAGCAGAAGCCCGACGTGGTCGCCGGGCTCGATGCCAAGCGCGACGAGCCCGGCCGCGATCCGTTGCGACCGCTCCTGAACGTCGCGGTAGCTCAGCTTGGAGTCGTCATCCATCACCAACGGCTCGTCGGCATAGCGCTCCGCCGCGCGGTCCAGAGCGCCTGAGACCGTCATCGCCTTCCAAGGCGTGTAACGCGCCTCAAGCGCCGCGCGCCGCTGATCAGCCGGCTGCAATGCCATCCCGTCCTCGTTTCGGTTCGCTGTCACCGGGATCATCGCCGTCCAGCGCTCGCGGCGCGCCGACGATCGCTTCGGTCACCTCTCTCGCTCTTGGCAGCGCCGCGCCCATCCACCAGAATCCGTGCGGCTGCCCCGCCCACGTCGTAACGCTCGCCGGGACACCGGCTTCGAGCAGCCGCTGCAGATACAGGTCCCAGAACCGCAGGGACCACGGCGGCGGCGATCGACCCGAGCGCCCAGCCTCCTCCGTGGAGATAGAGGACGAGCGGCCCCTCCCTCTCCCCGGCGGGAGCGTAGACCCGCGCGGGCAGGCGGCCCGCGGCACCGGGAAGCAATTGGTCACGAACCTCGCCGACGTCGACGGGCGACGGCTGCAGTCGGGTCACCTGCTCGATGGTCTCCCGTGCGGCGAGCACTCCGAGCTAGTACAAGCTGCCCTTGAGCACGCCGACGTGATCGGCGATGTCCTGGATGGTCGCCGCGGCGTAGCCCTTGCTACGGAAGACCTCGACGGCCGCGATCAGAACCTCGCTCTCGCGCTTATGGCGGTTGGGAGGGCTCCCCTGAGCCATCGTGGACATCCTACCCGCCGCTCGGCTCACAGCCGCTGGTCGAGGCTAAGCGAGTGACTCCCGAACACAGGTTCCCGCCGCTCCAGAAACGCCGCGACGGCCTCCTGGTGGTCCGGAAGGTGGTGGCAAATGCCTTGAAAAACCGCGCTGAGCTCCAGCGCCTGGTCCAGCTCGAGGCGCTGCGCGCTGACGAGCAAGCGCTTGGTGAGGCGAAGTGCGTCGGGTGGCTTACTCGCGATCTCCCTGGCCAGTTCATCAGCGCGAGTCGTGAGGTCAGCCGGTTCGACGACCTCGGAAATCACACCAAGACGATGGGCCTCGTCGGCGTCGATGACGGCGCCCGTGAACGTGAGCCGCGCCGCCGTCTCGTAGCCGACCAAGCGCTGGAGGAACCATGCGCCGCCGTCGCCGGGAATGATCCCAAGGTTGACAAAGGTCTCACCCATCTTCGCGGCCCGCGAAGCGATCCGGACGTCGCACATACATGCCAAGTCAAACCCGGCGCCGATCGCATGTCCATTGATCGCCGCAATCGTCGGTATCTCGACGGCGTGCATTGCCAGCGACATCCGCTGAATCCCGTGCCGATAGCGGTCCTGTAGCTCATGCACCGAGCCGGCGAAAGCACCGGTTCGCGACTGCATGTCCTTGACGTTGCCGCCAGCAGAGAATGCCTGGCCCTCTCCAGTGATGATCAACACCGAGACCTCGTGGCAGGTATTGACCCACTCGGCTACGGCAGCGATCTCGGCGGCCAGGCCGGTTCCTGTCAGTTCATTCCGCACGTCGTCGCGGGTGAGCGTCAGCCGGGCGACGCGGTCGCGAACATCCAGCCGGGAGGCCAAAAGCGTTGGCGGTTGCTCGTTCAAGCCGTACCCACCTGTCCGCGCTCCTCGGCCTCGCGTACCTGCTCGTCATGCTGGGCTACCAGCAGGTCACGCGCCTTGAGTAGGTGGGCCTCGGTCAACTGCCGGGCTCGCGCTGGGTCGTCGTTCGCGAACGCCGCCACTATGTCGGTATGCGCCTCGATCGAGTTCTGCCGCCGGCGATCGTCAGACCAGTATCCGAGCGAGAAGGCGACCGGGTTGCGTAGCTGGTCGAGAATCCGGATGACGGTCGTACTGCCCGAGCCCTCGCGGATCGCGGCATGAAACTCGAGGTTGAGTTCCACGAGCTCCGACAGCACCTCGTCGCTCGGACGCTCCGCCAGCTTCCGGGCGCGCAGGACATTTGCCCGTAGGACCTCAGTCATCGCCGCGGCGTCCAATTGACAGGCCAGCTCGGCGGCATAGCCCTCGAGCATCGCCCGCACCGAGTAGCGATGATCGAGCTCGTCGCGCGCGAACCGTGACACGATCGCGCCGCGATGAGGGAGAAGCTCAACCAAGCCGTCTCCCTCGAGCGCCTTGAGTGCCTCGCGAATCGGTGTGCGGCTGATTCCAAGGTCGGCGGCGAGGTCCTCGATCGTGATCCGCTCCTCGGGAGCGATTGTGCCGTCGAGGATCGCGGTGCGGATCGACTCCCGAGCCTGGTCGGCCAGCGAAACCCCATAGACCTGGTTAAGGCGACGAGCACTCACCGCCCCGAGCTTAGCGTCTGCACGAGATCATCAACACCTTCGCGGCATCGTTTCAGATGACCTCATCCGCGTACAATGACTCGAGTTCTGACTCGTCGAGACCGAGCCATTCGACGTAGACCTCGCGGTTGTGCTCGCCCAACTTCGCACTCGGTTTGAGCGGTGTGGGCGGCGATCCCTCATACCGCATCGGACTGCGCTGGACGACGATCTCGCCGAGCTGCGGATGGTCCTGCCATACGAGCGCGCCGCGTTCGTGCATGTGCTCGTCCCTGACGACCTCAGGGATCTCCCGGACTGGCGCACACGGCACGCGGTGCTCGAGCAGCAGGTCGGCCAGCGACTCCTTGTCGTGTCGCGCCGTCCACCCTCCGACGAGTTGGTCGACGTCGTCCATGTTCTCGGCGCGAGCACGCAGCCCGAGGAATCGAGGATCCTCGAAGAGGTCGGGTCGATTCATCAGCCGCAGGATCTGCTGGAAGTGGCGGTCGTGATTTCCGACGATCGCGATGTAGCCGTCACGTGTAGGGTAAACGTTGTATGGGGACTCGGCCATCCCACTGTGGCGGTTGCCGCGTCGTGCTGGAGGCCCGTCCTCGGGATGCGCAAAGTACATGCCGATGCTGGAGCTCAGGGACGCATAGGTGGCCTCCTGCATCGAGACCTCCACCTTGCGCCCGCGTCCGGTGCGTTCACGTTCGAACAGAGCAGTGGCGATCGCACCGTAGAGATGAACGCCGCCCGAGAAGTCAGACAGCGCCGGGCCGGCCTTGACCGGCGGGGAATCGGCGAACCCCGTCGTCGCCAGCACACCGGACATAGCCTGGACCGTCAAGTCCATCGCCGGATAATCGCGATAGGGTCCCGATAGGCCGTAACCACTCCCTGACGCATAGATGATGTCGGGCTTGATCTGCGCCATCGTCTCGTAGCCGAGGCCACGACGATCAAGCACGCCAGGGGCGAAATTCTCGACGATCACGTCGGCCTGCTCGACCATCTTGAGCAGGAGCCGTCGCCCGCGATCTTTCGTGAAGTCGAGGGTGACTCCCTGTTTGTTCAGGTTAAGCATCGCGAACGGGACGCCTGCTGAGGCGGCATCAGCGCGGTGGCGCAGATGCTCTCCGGTGCGCGGCTCAACCTTGATCACCGTCGCGCCGGCCATCGCCATCAGAAACGTTGCGTACGGCCCGTTGTAGATGTGGGTGAGATCCACAACGACAATGCCGCTGAGCGGCAGGTCCGCGGTCTCGGGTTCGACGATCACGCCGTCGACCCCGCGACGGGCTCGGGAGACGCGACGACACCATCTGCGGTGAGCGCATCGATCCGTTCGTCTGAGAGTTCCAACAGCTCGCGGAGAACCTGCCGAGTATCCGCGCCAAGGTCGGGCGCCATTCGCGGCTCCGGCGTCTGCCACTCATCGACGCGCAGCGGCGAGACGACGACCCGAGCCGTGCGATCGCCATCGGTCAGCGTCTGGATCGTGCCAGCGGCGATCACCGGTTCTGACACGACCGCATCGTGAAGCTCGAGCACGGGGCTGGCGGGGACGTCCGCCCGATCAAGCACCTCCAGCCACTCGGCTCGCGTTCGTGTGGAGAAGATCGCCTCCAGCTCTGCGACCAGCGTCTCGCGGTTGCGCAGGCGCGCAGAGTTGGTCGCGAACCGCTCGTCGGCGATCCACTCCTCATGCCCGAGCACGGTGGTCAGGCGCTGCCAGAAAAGTCGCGTGAACGCGCCCACCATCAGGTACTCGCCGTCAGAGCACTCGAACGCCTGGTAGGGGACGATCTGGGCGTGAGCGCGCCCGAGGCGCGGGATCTGTTGGCCGAGGCCGGCCACCGCCGGTATGTAGTTGCACATCACGTTGAGCGAGGCCTCGAGCATCGAGACGCGGACGTGTTGTCCCTCGGGGTGGGCGTCTCGTGCCAGCAGCGCCGCGAGGATCCCGCTCAGCGCGAAAAGGCCGGTGGAGTAGTCCGACACCGGCGCGCCGATCCGAACTGGCCCGCCGCCGACCTCACCCGTGATCCCCATCAGCCCTGAGACACTCTGCATGATGATGTCGTTCGCGGGGCGGCCTCTCCAGGGGCCCTCGTCGCCAAAGGCCGAGATCGAGCAGTAGACGACGGCGGGCCGCACCTGACTGACCGCGTCGAAGCCGAGACCCAGTCGATCAAGCACTCCGGGCCGGAAGTTCTGCGCGACGACGTCGCAGTGTCGAGCGAGATCGAGGGCGAGTTCGGCGCCGACAGGCGTCGCCAGGTCGAGCACGACGCCCCTCTTGTTGCGATTCAGGGAAAGGTAGTAATCCGAGTTGCGCTTCGGGAAACCAGGCATCGGGCTGCCCATGCTCCGTGCCCCGTCCCCGTATCGCGGGCGCTCGATCTTAATGATCTCGGCGCCCATATCGGCGAGGAACATTGTCGCGAACGGGCCCGCCGCAGCGTGGGTGAAGTCAAGGACGCGGATCCCACTCAGGGGGGCAGTGCTCACGGTCGCACTCCGTCGCGTCGGGAATCCTCGTGAGCTCCTGAGCTCACCGGTGACCCCGGTGTTCTGCCTCCCAGTCGACGGGGAAGTCCGGAAGGGTGTCCGCCTTGCTGGGCAGTGCGACGATCGCCCGACCGGGCATGATGTTCGCCCCGCGCTGATTGACACCCTCGATCGAGCACTCGACGAAACCGGTACCCGAGGCGCCGAGCCACTTGTCGGTCACCGCGCCGCGTAGCCAGACGGTGTCACCGATGAAGTTCATCCCGCGGTACTGCACGTCAACTTCGGCCACCCACCCGAGATCGCCGGCCCAGTTGGTCATCAGGTGGGTCGCCCAGGCGCCGCGCTGCGAGCCGTAGTCATATGGAGCCGGCATCCCGATCTCGGCAGCCATGAACGGGTCCCAATGGACTCGCTCAACCGCTTCGAAGACATTCGTCTCAGGGTTGCGGACGGCGACCATTGGTGAGCGCTGCCGGTAGGCCAGCCAGTACTGCCCCGAGCGGATGTGCGGCGAACCGATCCCCATCATCCAGGCGATCATGTCGGCCACCGTCAGGGGGCCACGGACGATCGGTTGGAGCGCGTCACCGACCGAGACGTCCTGCCATAGGCGTGGCGTGGCACCCCGAACCTCTTCGGCTGAGATCGCGTCGTCGATCTCCTGAATCTGCTGACGCGTGTAACGAGCCTTCTCCATGTCGGCGTATTTCCCGCGGTCCTTACCCTCCGAGCGCTCGACGCGAAAGGCCGACATCAGACAGCGTGCGACGAGTTCATCGCGTTGGTTGAAAAACGTGATTTCGCGGGTTTGGATGATCGAGCGCCCGGCGTAGGACCCCTTCTTCTCGTCGAGCCCGACGAGCTTCTTGACAGCCCGGATCTCGTCTCCCGCAAGAATGGGGCGGAAGTAGGTCCAGCGGTCACGTGAGTGCAGGCCGTGGACTCCAGGCAGTCCCTCGCCCCGCCGCATGTCCCAGCTTCCCCAGCTGACGCCGTACAGGAACGCCGGCGGCGCCACCTGGACCCCGTACGCTGACCTCCGGGCGTGGTCGGCGTCGATCCAAAGCGGGTTCATGTCGCCGATCGCCCGGGCGACGTGACGAATGCTGTCGTCGTTGACGAAACGCAGGAACGGCTCCTTGATTTCGTGCTCGACGTTGAGACGCTTCCTCAGCTTCGCGAGCTCCTCCTCCGTGATGCGGCCGTAACTCTCAGTGCCAGGTGGTGGCGCGGTTTGCGACATGAACCGTCCCTCCAGGGGTCTTTAGACCGACCGAGAGCGGCCGGTAGTGGTACGCGGATTGCATTATACATGTACTCTTCGCGGCGTGAACGATCGCGGTCTTCAGCTGATCCAGATCGAGATGCCGTCCGCTTCCAGCCCCGTGAACGTCTACCTGGTGCTGGACTCGCCACTGACGCTCGTGGACACCGGCCCGAACCTGACCGGCGCGCTCACGCAGCTCGAGCGGGGCTTACGAGAGCACGGCGTGCAGGTCCAGGACCTGGAACGGATCGTGATCACGCACCCGCATATCGACCATTTCGGTCTCGCGCGCATTCTTCGCGATCGCTCGGGAGCCGAGGTGTGGGCGCCCGCCGGATCAGAACCCTGGCTGGGCAGGTTTCACGAGAACGGAACCCGGATCAACGAGTGGCAGGACGCGCTGATGGTGCGCCATGGGGTCCCACCCGGGGTCGTCGCCAGCCAGCAGCACGGCGCGGCCTTCCGCAACAGCTGGGACCCCAGCGTTCCCGTGGATCGCGCACTTGCCGATGGAGACACGATTGGTTTCGATAATCGCGAGTGGTTGGTCGCCTTGCGGCCCGGTCACTCGCCACTTGACCTCGTCTTCCACGATGAGCACCGTGGCCAGATGATCCTTGGCGATCATCTGATCGATTACATCTCCTCGAACCCAGTGATCACGCCGGTGCCCGGGAGAGAGGAGCAAGGACGCCCGACAGCGCTGCTCGACTACTGCGTCTCGATGCGCAAGACCTACGACATGTCGGCGTCGCTGGGGCTATCCGGACACGGCGGCCCGATCTACGACCATCGTGCGCTGATCGAGAAGCGGCTCGGCGCGATCGACCGCCGGACGGAGGTGGTCGGCGGTCTCGTCCACGAGTCGCCTCGCTCTGCCCACAGCGTGGCCCGAGAGATCTGGGGCGAGCGCGCCGCTTCCGAGGCATGGCTGACACTCAGTGAGGTGCTTGGTCACGTCGATCGGTTGAGCGCTCGGGGATTGGTTCGCGAGGTTCAATCAAATACAGGTGCGGTTGTGCTCGAGCCGGCCAACTGACTGACCGCAACAAAGGCCATCCGGCCGCACGTACATGTGATATTCTACATTCAATCAAATGGGCTTCGTCGATCGCTGGTGCGATGGGGCCGAGGAGGAGTGGACATCATGAGCGTTTCGAGTTTCCTGCCAAAGCAGGTCGATTCCGCCTTAACCGACATCGCCGTCGACACGGACGCGATGCCGTGGATCCAGACCGCGCCAGGGATCGAGCTGAAGCCGCTTCAGTTCTGGGCCGCCAGCGGCCAGTGGGCGCAGCTGTCGCGCTACCAGCCCGGAGTTCGCAGCGACCGTCACGTCCACACCGGTGGCCAGGTCATGTCGTACGTGATCAGCGGCTCGTGGCACTACCTGGAGCACGACTGGATCGCCAAGCCCGGTTCGTGGGTCTGGGAGCCGCCGGGAGATCTGCACACGCTCGAGATCCTCGGTGATCAGGAGATGACGGCGATCTTCATCCTCAGCGGCGTCGTTCAGTACCTCGACGACAACGACCAGATCGTCCGGCAAACAGATTTCCGCAGCCGGAGGCTCCAGTACCTCGAGCATTGCACAGAGCACGGCATCGAGCCGATCCCGATGATTGGATGACACCCCCCACAGGAGGCGCGTCGAACTAAAGGACGTCTCGTGAGTGATCGGCGCGCCATCATCACCGGCGCGGCTCGTGGGATTGGCCGAGCGGTGGCTGAGACCATGCATGCCGCCGGTGATCGCGTCGCAATCGCCGACATCGATATCGATGAGGCTCAACGTACAGCCGCAGCAATCGACCCGACCGGTGAGCGCTGCATCGCGGTCGCGGTCGATGTGCGTGACACCAACTCCGTGGACGCCGCTGTCGAAACAACGGTGAGCGCGTTTGCGGGGCTCGACGTGCTGGTGGCCAACGCCGGCATTGCACGTCCCCAATACGCCGCCGACGTCACCGACGAAGATTGGACTGAGCTCGTTGATGTTCACTTAGGCGGCACGCTGCGCTGCTGTCGTGCGGCCTTCCCCGCGCTCTCAGAATGCGGTGCTGGGGCGATCGTCACGATCTCCTCGCTTTCTGCGCGAGTGGGCATGCCTCAGCGTGCCGCGTACGGATCCGCGAAGGCAGGCATCGAAGGATTGACCCGCGTGCTCGCCGTCGAGTGGGCGCCACAGTCGATTCGCGTCAACGCGGTCGCGCCGGGCTACGTGTTGACGGAGCTCGTGCAGAGGACGATCGCCGCGGGCGAGCTCAACCAGGAGAGGGCCTCGTCGCTCGTACCACTCAAGCGCTTTGGTCTGACGGAGGAAATCGCAGAGGCGATCGCTTTCCTAGCCAGTCAGCGAGCAAGTTACATAACCGGCCAGGTGCTCTATGTCGACGGCGGGGCGACGATCGACTGCCACTGGTGAGTGCGCTGACGCGCCCGGATGGTCAGGGCTACGGAACGATGACCGACTTGATCTCTTCGAACCGCTGCATGCGACCCAGCGCGGTCGTCACGCCGTCCAGACCGTACCTATTACCGATCATCCGATCCCAATCAAAGCGGTCCGAGTTCGCCTCTATGAACTTCAACGCCTTGTAGTAGTGAGAGGCGTCGGCACTCGCCACCCCGAATATCGCCAGATTCTTGTACGTGATCTGATGGGCTGTAAACGTCTGATCGGGTCCACCGACCGTGCCCGCGACAACGTAACGCCCGTTGGGGGCGGCCAGGGTGACTCCCTCAGCGAAAGCCGTCGCGCCTCCAGAGAACTCTCCGACCACGTCCCCGCCACGACCGCCGGTGGCAGCCTTTACGAGCTCAAGCCGGTCAGTTGGATCGGGGTGGTCGCTGATCGAGATCGTCAGATCGGCACCCCAAGCGCGAGCGATCGCGAGTCGCGGCTCAGGACCTCCAATGACAATGATCTTCTTGGGATTGTGAGTGGCGGCGATCGCCGTCGCGAATAGCCCCAGCGGGCCGGCGCCCTGGATGACCACGTTGTTGGTGTAGTCGACGCATCCGAGTCGTGAGAAGGCGTTGACGACAT
>Ga0302324_100011621_pt1 | contig 18054 bp, 14 predicted proteins | sample Palsa_T0_1_FD_201949 | JGI IMG/M metagenome (GOLD analysis project Ga0302324, IMG submission 201949) | Peat permafrost microbial communities from Stordalen Mire near Abisko, Sweden - Palsa_T0_1 | ecosystem: Environmental > Terrestrial > Soil > Palsa > Peat permafrost | place: Sweden: Abisko... | reverse complement strand
AACAAATAGATGGGAACGAGCACGCGGCGCAGATCCGCAAGCGGCGCGCCTTTCGGCAAGTTACCGGGTCCGAATCGCTGCAGTGCGAGCCGGCGCACTTCCGTGACATGGGCCAATTCGGACACGGCGTCCGAGCCATCATCCCAAAGCGCACCCCAGGGATTGGAGGAACCTGTGGGTCGAGCGTCCTCGTCGGTCACGAACCGCATGCCGTGCGCATACCCATCGCGCACGATGGTATCGAGCGCCGCCGCCTGATTCGCCGCAGGCGATTCATCATAGAGCCAGCGAACGGCGAAGCGGTCCCAGCTGCCGATGCCGACCTTGTATGCATCCGTGAAATCGAAGGCGCCGGCGGCGATCTTGATGCGCGGCGCCGGGTAATCCATCACCGACGCGCGGTCGTCGAAGGTGCTTGCCGCAAAGTTATGCTCGAGACCGAGTGCGTGCCCGGTCTCGTGCACGGCAAGCTGGCGCATGCGCGCGAGGGAAATGCGGATCGGATCGTCCTGCGCGCCGCTCCCGGTCTTGTCCGCTCCGACCAACCCCTCGAAGATCATGCGGTCCTGGCGGATACGCAACGAGCCGAGCAGCACCGCGCCTTTGACGATCTCGCCGGTCCGGGGGTCGACGACGCTGGTTCCATAGGACCAACCCCGAGTTTGTCGATGCACCCAGTTGATGACGTTACAACGCGCATCTAAGGGACTCACGCCGTCGGGCAGTACATCGACCCGGAACGCGTTTATGAAGCCGGCGGCGTCGAACGCCTCCGCCCACCAGCGGGCGCCTTCCATCAACGCCGAGCGAATCGGCTCAGGGGTCGCCGGATCGACATAGAAGACGATCGGTTTTTTCACTTCGGAGCGAGCCGCGGTCGGATCTTTCTTCTGCAACCGAAAGCGGTGAGCCAGCCGATAGACCACCGGCGCCGTCACAGGGGCGGAATAATCCGTAATGAGCGTCGCCCCGAGTGCGCCCACGCGCGGATCCGCCAGGCGCCGCTGATAGCCCGGGTCCGGCAGCTCGATCAACGAGGTGTGTACGATCAAGGTCACCGTGTGCGGCGCGGGTTGCGGACCGGCCGCGCCGCGCGGAAAGATCCCGGCGATGTCGGCCAAGGGCGCCGCCGCGCTCGCGAACGTCTGATGCGCCTCGAACTCGATGTTCTCGGGAAGCACCAGGGTCGCGCCGACGTCCGGATAGCTCAATGCACCGTCGAGTTGGAACGATTGCGTTTCGGGCTTCTTTTGCGCCAATGCATCGGCTACGCCGAAAGCGTCCCGGGTCAGGAAGCTCGACAGATCCACGAGCACGCTGCCGTTCGAGCCCTCGGCGAGAATCTCGGTGGACCAAATCGTCGACGAGGGAAAGGAATCACGCACCGCGGCTTGTTCCGCACGGCTCCCCTGCTCCGCGCGAAAGCCGGTGTTCTCGAGCTCGGCGAACACCTTTCTGCCGGCCCGCCGAAAGGCGATGACTTGTGTATCGGCGGGCTGCGACCGGTCGAGCCCTACGAACGTCGAACCGAGACCGGAGCGCAAGGAGACCTGGTACAGGAATTCACCCAGCTCGCCGGCGGAGGCGTTCGGCGGCGGCTGCAAGACGATCAAGATGCGGCCGGTCTTCTCATCCAGGAAGACCGGGCGCAGGCCCGATCTGCCGTCGAGTCCTGCAACCGCAGCCATAAAAGGCTTCGGTTGCCCAACGGTGCTGACGAGAGCGGGGCCGGGCAGCGGCTTACTACAGCGGTCGGTTTCGGCGCGGGCGCCGGCGGCCCAGAGTGTCGAGAAGGACATCAGCCCGAGATAGAACCAAGCGGTCAAGGAGCCTTTAGCGGAACCAGTCATAAATCATTCATCCCCGGAACATCGGCCGTTTAGTGGCGTTGCCAAAATTGTGCCACTATGATTGAGCGCAATGAAGATCGTTGCCCTCATGAATATCAAAGGCGGAGTCGGCAAGACGACGAGCGCCGTCAATCTAGCATTCCTCTGCGCCGCAGGAGGGCAGCGCACGCTCCTGTGGGATCTGGATCCTCAAGGGGCGGCCACGTACAGCTTGCGGTGCGAAGGCAAGGAACGTGTATCGGCTAAAAAGCTCGTCGCCGGAGAGCGTGAGCTACCCGAGCTTCCGATTCCCACGGGCTACGACAATCTGGACCTCCTGCCGTCTGACTTCTCCTATCGCAACTTCGACGTGCACTTGAGCGCGCGCAAGCACCCGACCGAACGTCTGCTGAAAATGAGCCGTGCGCTGCATGAGGTCTACGACGTCCTGTTCATGGACTGTCCGCCCGGAATCTCGCTGCTCTCCGAGAACGTGCTGCGCGCTGCCGACGCCGTGGTCGTGCCGCTGATTCCTACACCGTTGTCTTTGCGCATGCTGACGCAGCTGCGAGATTTTCTGACGGCGAACCAGTGGGTCGATATGACACTGCTGCCGTTCTTCTCCATGGTCGATCGACGGAAATCGCTGCATCTCGAGGTTATCGCCGATACGCGCGCGAATTTCCCCGGGTTGCTCGCAACAGAAGTGCCTTATTGGAGCGAGATCGAAAGAATGACCGTGAGGAGAGCGCCGCTGCCCGCTTATGCGCCTCGCAGTGCCGCCGCGGAGATCTATGAGGCACTTTGGAAAGAAGTCGTGACGAAGCTCGGCCAGGCGCCTTTTCTTCGAGCGATGAGAGCGACTGCCGCTTACACTATCCCGGCTGTCGCACCTCATCCCGTTAGCTGACCGGCGGAGCTGGTACCGTCAGCGGCCCCACTCCTTCGCGGCGCGCAGCGCGCGGCGAACAATCACATTCAGAGGTATGTAATGACGCATCGAGAATCGCGCGCCGGCACACAAATTCCTTCAGTGGAACTGGCGGAGTTCCGCGACAGCAGCGTCGAACACATTAAAACCGACGATCTGTTCGCCGGGCGCCGTGTAATCGTGTTCGCGTTGCCCGGCGCGTTCACGCCGACCTGCAGCACCCTGCATGTACCGGGATATCTTTCCCGGCTATCCGATTTCCACGACGCGGGCATCGATGACATCGTCTGTTTGTCGGTCAACGATCCTTATGTCATGGAGGCGTGGAAGCACGCCGAGAAAGCCGAAGGCATTCGCTTCATCGCGGATCCGTTCGGCGAATTCACGGCGGCGATGGGAATGTCAGTCGATCATCGGGACGCCTCATTGGGTACCCGCTCGTGGCGCTATTCCATGTTGGTCGACAACGGGAAGGTCGAGACGATGTTCATCGAACCGGACGTGCCCGGCGACCCTTTCGAGGTCTCGGATGCCGATACGATGTGGAAGTATCTGCGCCCCAACCATAAAACGGCGCCGCCCGCTTTCATGCTCGCCCGCCACGGATGTCCGCATTGTGCGCGTGCGAAAGCGCTGCTCAACGACAACCACATTCATTATGAGGCGGTACATTTAGGCGAAGGTGTGACCATGCAAGGCGTCAAAGCCCTATCCGGAGCTGCGACCGTACCGCAGATATTCATCGAGGGCCGGCTCGTCGGCGGAGCCGATCAGCTCGAGGCGTACATTCGCGAGCGACAGAGCGTCGGCTCCGCGCCCGAGGCGCAATGAGGCGAGTCAGACGTTGGGAAGGGACGAGCGGGTTACACTGGCTTCCAGGTCGAAGTAACGAGCGCCGCCGAGGCGACATATAGGGAGACTTAAGCAATGGCAACTTTGGGGTACTGCACCGTCGGCTCGAACTGCCTGGAGAAGGCCAAAATCTTCTACGATGCGCTGCTCGGGTCGGCGGGGATGACTGCGCTGTTCGAGCACCCTTCGGGCGGCCGCGTATACGGCAAGGATGGCAATGCCTGCTTCGCGGTGCTCGGCCCGCACGACGGGAAACCGGCATCGGTCGGGAACGGCGCGATGTTCGCTTTCCGCTGCGATACGCCGGACGAAGTGAACGCCATCCATGCGAAGGCGCTGCTGCTGGGCGGTACCGACGAGGGCGCTCCCGGCGAGCGCGGCCCCAACATGCATTTCTCGTACTTTCGGGACCTCGACGGCAACAAGCTCTGCGCCTATTGCATCGGCTGACGAAGCGGCGAATGAATTCATTCGGGGCCCCGCAAGACCGTGGCGGATGAGGATGCCAATCAGGGCAGCGCGAGCGGCCTCAGCGCCGGCGACTTCGTAGGCCCCTACGAACTCGTTCGCCTGCTGGGCGCCGGCGGGATGGCCGAGGTCTGGCTGGCCCGCCGAGCGGACGGCGCGTTCAGGCGTGACGTGGCGCTGAAGCTCCCGCTGCTGACTCGACGACGCAACGATCTCGAGCAGCGCTTCACGCACGAGCGCGACATTCTGGCGAGTCTCGAGCATCCCAACATCGCACGCTTCTATGACGCCGGGGTGGATGCCGAAGGCCTGCCCTATCTGTCGATGGAATACGTCAACGGGCAGGCACTCATAAGGTGGTGCGGCAGGAAGGCGCTCGGTATCGAACAGCGACTCGCTCTGTTCTTGCAGGTCCTCGATGCGGTCAAATATGCGCACGAGAAGCACATCATTCACCGCGACCTCAAACCCTCGAATATTTTCGTCACCGAGTCGGGGCAAGTCCGCTTACTCGACTTCGGCGTCGCCAAGATGCTGCAGGAGGATCAAGACGAGCCGCAGCTATCGCGCATCTACGGCCAGGCGCTCACGCCCGACTATGCGAGCCCGGAGTCGCTGAGCGGCGCGCCCGTCGACGCCCGGAGCGATGTGTATTCGCTGGGAGTCGTTTTGTACGAATTGCTGACCGGGTCGCGCCCGTATCGTCTGAGCTCGCAGGCCTCGCTCGCCGGGTTGAGACAGGCCGTCACCACGGCCGAGGTGAGGAAGCCGAGCACGCAGCTCACGCCGGAAGGGAGCGTCTCGCGAGCGGCGAGCCCGGATCAACTGGCGAGAAAGCTGCGCGGGGATCTCGATGCCCTCGTGCTCAAGGCGTTGGCCAAGGAGCCTGCGGAGCGCTACGACAGTGCCGCCAGCATGGCGGAGGATCTGCAGCGCTACTTGCGCCGGGAACCCGTCAAGGCGCGGCTCACCCCCGTCACACATCGAGTCGGCAAGTTTCTGCGCAGAAACGCGGCGATGTCTTGGCTCGTCGCCCTATCGATCGTCGCCGTGGTCGCGGCGGTCGGAGTGGACCGTTTCATACGCCGAGAAAGCAGCGCGGGCGCCGTACGGCCCGCCTCCTTTGCGCCGCCGATGCGTTCGGTGGCGGTGTTGCCGTTCGTCGACATGAGTGAAAATAAGGATCAAGGCTACTTCTCGGACGGCCTCGCCGAGGAGCTGCTCGACCTACTCGCGAAAACCCAGGGGCTGCTGGTCATCGCGCGGACCTCATCGTTCTCCTTCAAGGGCACGTCCGACGACATTCTCACGATTGCCAAGAAACTCAATGTCGCGAACATTCTCGAGGGGAGCGTCCGCAAATCCGGTAACCGGCTGCGGATCACGACGCGGCTGATCCGCGCGAGCACCGCGGAGGAGCTTTGGAACGAGAGCTACGACCGGGAGCTCAAGGACGTATTCGACGTCCAGGACGAGATTGCCGGGGCGGTGGCGGCGCACCTGAAGCTCACTCTCGCACCGACATCCCAGGACTTTGCGCGGCGCACCGCGAACACCGAAGCGTATAGTCAGTACCTGCTCGGCCGGCAAGCCTTCAATCGGGGAAATCTCGATGGGTATCGGCTCGCCATCGAGGCTTATCACCGCGCGAGCGCCCTCGATCCCAACTATGTCGGGCCTTACGAAGGTCTCACTGCGGCGGAGTTTTTCGTCGCGGATCAGACCGGGGATAGCGCCGGATACCGGCGCGCCGAAGAGGCGGCGGAGAAGGCGGTGGAACTCGGCCCGGAGGATGCCAGCAGTTATGCGGCACGCGGCTTCATTCGCTACGCCATCCAATGGGACTGGGCGGGCGCGCAGGCGGATTTCGAGAAGGCCATCGCGCTCGATCCCGGCGACGCGCGGTTCCAGCAGCGCTACGGCGAGCTCCTGGCGACCGAGGGACGCCTGCCGGAGGCGATCGCAACGACGCGCAAGGCGATCGAGCTCGACCCGTTGTCGCACAGTGCCTGGCAAACACTCACGACGTACCTCGTCTCGACCCGGGACTTCGCCGCCGCCCGCGAGGCGAGCCGCCGTGCACTCGAGATCAGCCCGCAGTCGGACTTCTCGCTGAACGACCTGGGCACCTTGCAGCTACTCGAAGGGAGAGCCAAGGACGCGCTCGAGACGTTCCGCAAGATAGACAACGAAGGCTTTCGCCTGTCGAGTGTCGCGATGGCCGAGCATACGCTCGGCCACGCGCGGGAGTCGCAGCAGGCGCTCGCGCAACTGATCGCGCAGCACGCGGCTGAAGCGGCGTTCCAGGTCGCGGAAACCTATGCGTGGCGCGGGGAGAACGACAAGGCATTCGAGTGGCTGGAGCGCGCGTATGAGCAGCGCGACGGCGGCTTGTCGGATATCAAAACCGATCCCCCGCTCGCCGGACTGCGGAACGACCCCCGCTACAAAGCATTTCTACGAAAGATGAACCTGCCGCAGTAGCGGCGGTGTTGGAAGATCGGCCGCCGCGCGTCGCGGGTGAACTCGCGCCCTAGTCCGCGATGACGCGGCAAACTTCGCCGATCTTCTTACCGTCCTCGAAGTAGCCGAGGCCGTAGTCGCCCTTGATCGTCGTGCGCAGCGTGCGGCGCTCGTATTTGGCATCACAGCCCTCTACCGCGTGCAGCATGCGCCAGTTGTCCCAAATCACCATGTCGGTCGCCGTCCAGTCGTGCCAGTAGCCGCTGGAACCGGCCGCCAGGCGATTGACGGTGTGGCACACCTCGTCGAGGAAGGCGTCGCCTTCGGGAGTTTCCTGGTGCTCGAGGCCGACACTCATCCAAGGGCCGACGTGGAGTACTTTCTCGCCGGTGCTTCTCGTCCAAACCGCGGGGTGCATGGCGCGCGGGAAGATGGCGACCTCCTTGAGCAGCGCCTTCGCCTGCGGCGCATCGCCGAGCGGCACGAAATTCACGCCAAAGCGCATTTTCGTGAGCCTGACATCCAGGGTGTAGATGACATTCATTCTCTCGAGCTTCGCGAGCATGTCTTGCGGGAATTTCTTGTAGAGCTCGATCCCGTCGACGAAACCGGTGCGGCCGCCCTCGGGCGCATTGATCGGCGCGCGCAACACGCCGGCGCGATTCAACTCGTTGTTGTAGCAATGGTCGAAATGCCACGGCGAGAAGCGCGCCAACCGCCGGCCGCCAATTTCCACCAAGCCCCCGACATAGTTCGGATCATTACTCGGGACATAGTGCATATCGATCACGCCCTCGGCGAGATCCTCTGAATCCGCATCGCGCGGCGTCGATTTGGTCGGATGATCCTTGAGCGGTCCGAAGACTTTGCTGAGCTGAACCTGCATTTTCGCAGTCGGCTCGACCTCCTTGAACACGATGAATCCGCGCGCTTCGAATAACGCGTTGAGCTCGCCGCGGACATCGTTGTCGGCGAGCGACTCCCGATTCACGCCTTCCACGATCGAGCCGAATGGAAGATCGTCCCGCAGATTGCGGATCTTGATTCCCGGCATGTTGCCTCCCGATGATTCCAAGCGCTGCGCCATCTGCGCACGGGGAAATCATTTGCCATACAACGGATTAGCCAAGCAGCAACGACTCTACGATACCCGAGAATTGGTGTCCAATCGGGGCCGCGGCGGCTGAGGGGGCGACCCTCAAGGCCACTAGCTGATCACAGCGCGAACCCCGGCAAGCTCGGTATGATGGATCAGCAACCGAGGAATGCCAGGCATTGGGCAGCTCAATTCTTCTCGATCTGACGGGCGGCGTCGCACTCCTATTATGGGGCCTGCATATGGTCCACAGCGGGATCGTGCGCGCCTTCGGCTCGAATCTGCGGCGATTCCTGGGTCGAGCGTTGCGCAATCGGCTGCTGGCGTTCGGCGCCGGTATTTTTGTCACGGCGCTATTGCAAAGCAGTACCGCTACCGGACTCATGACCGCCTCTTTCGTGACCGGGGGTACGGTCGATCTGGTTCCCGCGCTCGCCATCATGCTGGGCGCCAACGTGGGCACGACCCTGATCGTGCAACTGCTCTCCTTCAACGTCACCGCGGTCTCGCCGCTTTTGTTCGTAATCGGCGTGGTTGCGTTCAAGCGCGGCAAGCAGCCGCGTACGCGTGATCTCGGACGGGTCGCCATCGGCGTGGGGCTGATGCTGCTCTCATTGCACATTCTGCTCGATACGCTGGCCCCGGCCGAGACCGCCCCCGCCGTGCGTACTTTGCTGGCGACCACGACCCGCGATCCGATTCTGTGCCTGCTGGGGGCGGCCGCGCTGACCTGGGCGGCCCATTCAAGCGTCACGGTCGTCTTGCTGGTGATGTCGCTCGCCTACTCCGGATTCGTCACGCCGGCGGCCGCGATCGCCCTGATCCTGGGAGCGAACTTGGGGAGCGCGATCAACCCTCTGATCGAGGGAAGCCATAGCGATAACCCCGCGAGCCGCCGGCTGCCGATCGGGAACCTCGTCAACCGGGTGGTCGGTTGCGTTCTGGTAATGCCCTTCATCGATCCGATCGCGGAGCTGTTCACGCGCTTCGAGCCCAATCCGTCGCGCATGGCGGCGGACTTTCATACGGTGTTCAACCTCGTGTTGGCGCTGATTTTCATCGTGCCGCTGGCCCCGCTGGCCAGGTTGTTGAGGCGCTTCTTGCCCGATCGCCCGCAACCGATCGACTTGTCCACGCCGCTTTATCTGGATGAAAGCGCCCTGGCCTCCCCCTCGGTCGCGCTGGCTTGCGCAGCGCGCGAGACCTTGCATATCGGCGACATCGTGGAAAGCATGCTGCGCAAGACCATGGAGGCGCTGCGTACGGACAACCGCGAGCTCATCGCTGAAATCTGTGCGATGGATGACGCCGTCGACAAGCTCGACGAAGCCGTAAAACTCTACGTCACCAAGGTGACCCGCGAGAGTCTGGGTGAGCGCGATGGGCAACGCGCCATGGAAATCATCTCGTTCTCGATCAACCTCGAGCACGTGGGAGACATCATCGACAAAAATCTGATGGAGCTCGCCAATAAGAAGATCAAGCGCAAGCTGTCCTTCTCCAAGGAGGGGGCGGCGGAACTGGCGGCCTTCCACCAGGAGGTGCTGGACAACCTGAAACTCGGGATCAGCACGTTCATGACCGGGGATGCGACCGTGGCCCGGAGATTGATCACCGAGAAGACCAACTTGCGGGCGGCGGAATTCGCCGCGGCGGAAAGCCATCTGGCGCGCCTTCGCGAGGGGCGCGCGGAGAGCATCGAATCGAGCTCCCTGCACCTCGACATCCTTCGAGACCTCAAGCGCATCCACTCGCATATCTGCTCCGCGGCGTATCCGGTGCTGGAGCGCATGGGCGAGCTGCAACCGAGCCGCCTCAGGGATGCCTGAGCTTTTGGGATCTGTTCGCCGGTTTTAGCAGCGGCGGTTGACGCGAGTTGAGATTGCATGTAAAGCCTACATATATTCAGTTAATTGCGGGCCTCAAGGAAGACTTCATGGAAACAGCCGATCTCTCCCATCACATTTCGCGGCGGTTCAATCAGGACCTGGAGAAGGTGCGCAACCAGATGCTGCAGATGGGGGGATTCGTGGAGCAGCAGCTGCACCGGGCGATCCTCGCGCTGGTCGAGGGCGACAGCCGCCTCGGCGAATTGGTGGCCGCGGACGACCACAAGGTCAACGGCATGGAAGTGTCGATCGACGAGGAATGCAGCCGAATCCTTGCGATTCGATCCCCCGCCGCCGGGGATCTGCGCGTCATCATCGCCATCATCAAGACGATCACCGACCTCGAGCGGATCGGCGACGAGGGCGAAAAGATCGCGTACATCGCCTCGCGCCTCGCCACCATGGAACAGCCCGAGGACCGGTACCGCGAGGTCAAGCACCTGGGCCGGCACGTCGCGCAGATGGTGCATGACGCCCTCGACGCGTTTGCGCGCATGGACTCGCAGGCGGCGTTGAGAACCGCGCAGGAAGATCGCATGGTGGACGAGGAATACGACTCGATCCAGCGTCAATGCGTCACCTTCATGATGGAAGACCCGCGCAGCATTCGACGCGCACTGGAGATCATGTGGATCGTGCGCGCATTGGAGCGCATCGGGGATCACGCCAAGAACATTTGCGAATACGTGATCTATATGGTCCACGGCAAGGATATTCGCCACACATCGCTCGAAGACGTGGCCGAACAGCTCGATACGCGGCAGGCTGTCGCGCCGTCCTGACGGTCCTCGCTCAGGCGGGCGGCAGCTCCGAATACTGCGGAGCGCTACCGCCGATATGATCCCAGGGAGCTTTGGAGCCCACGAAAATGTGCATATCGACCTGGATACCCGGGTCGCCATCGACACTGCCGAGGGTCACGCCATGTACTCTGCCCGCATGGGTGCCGCAGAGCGTGGTTCCACAGGTGGCGCAGAAGCTAAGGCCCCATCCCGGCGCCGACTCGTAGTTCGTGAGGTTTTCGGCGCCTTGGATCCATGCAAATGAATCGGGCGAAACCTCGGCGTAGGCAGACCCTGCGCCGCTGAATGCCTTGCGGCAGCGGGAGCAATGACAACTTCTGCCGCCGCTCAGCGGGGCACTGATCAGATAGCGGACTCGACCGCAAAAACAACCGCCAGTCAAAGCCATGATTGCCTCATCACCCGTTGACTCATACTGTGCCTATGTATGATTAGCGACTGGGTATTTGCAATAGTCTTGTTCGCCGCGGCGCTGCACGCCAGCTGGAATGCCATCGTCAAAGGAGGCGGCGACAAGCTGCTGACGACGGTGCTGGTCACGACCTCGGCAGCTCTCATCGGGGCCATCGTCCTTCCGGTGCTACGCCAGCCGGATGCGGTCAGTTGGCCTTTTATCCTCGCTTCTTCAGTATTTCAGATCGTCTATTTCGTACTGCTCGCGCGCACCTACCAGGTCGCCGACATGAGCCAGACCTATCCTTTGATGCGCGGCACGGCGCCCCTGCTGGTGGCCATCGTGAGCGCGCTCGCCTTGGGCGCGCACCTCACGGCGGCGGTGTGGATCGGCGTAGGCGTGATTTGCCTGGGGATACTCGCCATGGCGGTCGGGGCCCGACGCGGCAACCGCACGGGCGTGGCATACGCCCTCGCGAATGCGGTGGTGATTGCCGGCTACACGGTGATTGACGGGTTGGGGGTGCGCCGCTCGGGCGCACCGGCCGCGTACACCCTGTGGATTTTCCTCATCAGCGGCATTCCACTGGCCGCTTGGGCACTGCGCACGCGGGGCCGCGCCACCCTCGCCGAGTACGTGCGCGGCAACTGGTACTTCGGGCTGATCGGCGGAGCGGGCACGCTCGCCTCCTACGGCTTGGCACTCTGGGCGATGACGGTTGCGCCCATCGCGGTCGTGGCGGCGTTGCGCGAGACTTCGATCGTATTCGGAGCGGTTATCTCCGGATTGATTCTCAAGGAGCCTGTGGGTTTGGCACGGTTCGCGGCCGCCTGCACAATAGCCCTAGGGGCGGCGGTCTTGCGCCTCGCTTGAGCCCGCGGGGCCGTCCGATTGAGGGGACACGTCGTGACCAATCCTATCGAGTTGCTCTCGACCGCTTCCGGAGGCCAAACCCTCGTTCAGCTCGGCGAACTCTCGCTCGCGCTGGTGCTATCGACGGCCATCGGGCTCGAGCGCGAATTCAGAATGAAGAGCGCCGGCCTGCGGACCCACACCCTGGTCGGGGTGGCTGCGGCGCTGATCATGCTGGTGTCGAAATACGGCTTCAGCGACGTGGTGGTGAAGGATCTCGTCGTGCTGGATCCTTCCCGAGTGGCTGCGCAGATCGTCACCGGCATCGGCTTCATCGGGGGCGGCGTCATCTTCGTGCAACGCGATTTCGTGCGCGGATTGACGACCGCCGCAGCCGTATGGCTCACCGCCTCCGTCGGTATGGCTTGCGGCGGCGGCCTGCCGATCCTCGCCATCTTCGTCACGGGCGCCTACTTTCTAGTGATGTACGCCTACACCACGATCACCCGCCGAATCCTCTCGGCTCAATCGGAGCTCCTGATCAACTATCAGGCGGGCAAGGGAACGGTGCGCGACATCATGAAAGTCTGCGGCGGTCGGGCGTTCGGAGTGAGCGAGATCGAGGTTCACCCCGGGGGCGATGCCGGCGAGGTGGAGACTCGCGCGCTTCATGTGCGTCTGCGGGGGCGCGGCGGTCTGGATGCTTTGGTGATCGCGCTCAGCGATCTGCCGGGCGTGATATCGGTCAATATCATTTCACCGCGGCACGGCCCCGAGTAAAGTCTAGGTCTCCAGACCCAGCTGATTGACCCTGCGCAACAGCTCGATCGCGGTATCCGCCTCGAGCTTCTGTTTGATCGCGGATTGATGGTTGGCGACCGTCTTGGGACTCAAGCCCATCGAACCCGTAATCTCCTTGACGGTGTGTCCCTGTGCGAGCCAGCGCAAAACCTCCAGCTCCCGCGTGGACAACCCTTCGGTCTTGTCGCTCGCGAATTCGCGCAGCGCGAGCTTCTGAGCGATGTCCGCGCTGAGATATCTGTTCCCCGCAGCCACCGCGTAAACGGCCTCGACCAGTACGTGCGGCGCACTCGACTGGTCACGTAGCCGGCGGCGCCCGCTTGCAGCGCGCGGGTCGCGAAGATGGTTTCCTCGTGCATGCTGAAGATCAGCACGCGGGCGGTCGATTTGTAGATCAACATGCGGCGCATCACCTCGATCCCGCTGGTCCCGGGCAGGGTAATGTCCATCACCACGATTTGCGGGTCGAGACAGCAAAATAGCGCGTAAGACCGCGTGATCGTCTACGAGCAACATGCTGACTTGACTCTTCATACTCTTGCATTCCTCGACCGTTGTCCGTGACCGTCAGATGGAGCCGACCCGCCTCCCCCGATCCACGCTGGACGAACCGTGGCATTTCCCGGGACAGCATCGACCGCTCGAGCCTGATTGGTGGTGCAAGCATGACCCGCTCCTTGTGGACGGGAGCAGACCGTCGGGAAAAATTCCCGGCACTGTCAGGGAATTTCTCTCTGGTCGAGTGCTGAGCGTTCATGGACACTGATCCAACATAGAAGACTCGGGGGGAGCTTAACCAGTGGGCCGATTCAACGCGAGGGCAAAGTTTTCTTTGGTGTCGGCCGGCACCTTGATAGCGATCTCCCCCGTGGTCGTGGCGCAGCAGGCGCCGCAGGGCACGCAAGATCTCAACGAGATCGTCGTCATCGGCGTCACTCCGGTCCCGGGGTTCAAGGTCGATAAAGACAAGATTCCCGGCAACATCCAGACATTGACGTCAAGGGACTTGACCCTCAACGGCACGGCCAATGTGATCGGCGCATTGGATCAGCAAGTGAGCGCCATCAATTTCAACGACACGGCGGCGGACCCATTCCAGCCTGACGTGCTGTTTCGCGGCTTCGAGGCGTCGCCGGTACTCGGAACTCCGCAAGGCATAGCGGTTTACGAGAACGGCGTGCGCGTCAACGAGGCCTTCGGCGACACAGTCAATTGGGATCTGATTCCCGACATCGCCATCGACCGAATCGACATACTGAGCGCGACGTCCGTGTTCGGGTTAAATGCGTTGGGCGGCGCCGCGACGGTGACGATGAAGAACGGCTTTACGTTCCACGGATTCGACAGCACGCTGTCGGGCGGCTCGTTCAATCAGCGGCAAGCGCAGGCCGAGTACGGCGTCAACGACGGCCCCCTCGGCGCCTATGCGGCAGTCAATACGCTCAAGGAAGGCGGCTGGCGACACTTCGCGGAGGATCGGGTCAGACAGTACTATCTGGACTTGAGTTTCCGCAACGATGCCATCACCTCGGATTTGAGCTATTCGCGCGCCAACAACCGCCTGTACGGTCAGGGCGCGGCGCCGGTGCAATCGTTGGCGATCAGTACCGAAAACGTCTTTACCGGCCCGCAGAACAACATCAATAACGTCGATATGGTGACGCTCAATGCGGCTTACAACTTCACACCGACGCTGACACTGTCGAACGTCGTGTACTTCCGCAACTACCGGCAAACGGTGGCCAACGGCGACAACACCGATTACGCCTCCTGCCCCGACGATGTTGCCCCGGGCCTCTTGTGCGACGGCGATTACGTGCTGACCGATACCCTCGGCCAAAACATTCCCGACATCACCGACGGCGGCGCGACGATCATCGGTCAGAACGATTACGAGGACATTCACTCGCAAACGTGGGGCGGCTCGCTGCAGTTCTCCAGTACGGAAAAGATCCTCGGCCACGGCAACTCATTCGCAGTGGGCGCAACGATCGATACCTCGACGACCAATTTCTTCTCCGGGACTTGGCTCGGCGTGCTGAATCCGGCTTTGTCGGTCTTGCCATCGCCGTATTTCGTTGCAACATCGGAAGGCGTCGACAGCACCGCCACTCCGGTCAATCTCAACGCGAACAACAAGTATTACGGCGGCTACTTGACCGACACGTTCGATGTCAGCGATCGGTTATCGGTGACCGTCACCGGTCGTTACAACATTGCCAAGGTAGACCTTGCCGATCGCAATGGCGACTTGCTGGACGGCAACAACCGGTTCACGCACTTCGATCCATCCGCAGGCGCGACCTACAAGGTCCTCCCGGCCTTGACCGTATATGGCAGCTATGCGATCAACAATCGCGCGCCCACCGCCAGCGAGCTCGAGTGCGCCAATCCGGCGGCGCCGTGCCTGTTGCCGACGAACTTAGCTTCCGATCCCCCGTTGAAACAAGTCGTGTCGAAGACTGCCGACGTCGGTGCGCGCGGCACAATAGCCGACGCGAGCTTTGGTAAACTCGGCTGGGACTTGAGCATCTATCGCACCAACTCAGAGAACGACATCTACGGCATCTCGACGACGATCGCATCCGGCTTCTTTCAGAACGTCGGGTCGACGCGCCGCGAGGGCGGCGATCTCGGCCTGACCTATGAAAGGAGGAATGTTTCCGCGTATCTGCAGTATAGCTACCTCAAGGCGACTTTCCGGTCGGCATTCCTGGAGCCCTCGCCTGCGAATCCATACCAGGATGCGAACGGCAACGTTCAAGTCAATGTCGGCGACGAGTTGCCGTTGATTCCGCAGACTCGCATAAAGCTCGGTGCGGACGTCAAGGTGCTGCCGGACTGGTCGGTAGGAGGCACATGGAGCTATATCGGGCCGTCTTATTATCGCGGCGATGAGGACAATTTGAATCCCGAATTGCCCGGCTATACCGTGGCCAGCATACGTACGTCGTATCAGATCACGAAGAACGTGCAGGTGTTCGCCAACATCCAGAACATGTTCGACCGGCGTCACTCGACATTCGGCATCTTGGGAGATCCGACCGGCGTAGGCGCACCGGGCGTGCCGGCCAACGGCTCGTTGGGCGATCCCGACGTCGATCCGCAGTTTCAGAGCCCGGCAATGCCGCGGGCGTATTTCGGCGGAGTGAAGATTTCGTTCTAGCTGCGAAGCTGCGTAGATGAACCTACTCGAGATTGTCCGGCTGCCGCTGGACGGGGAGCGGAAGCCGGTGCGCGGGATACCATGGGCCGCAACGCGCTGGATTGGGCTCGAGAGAACACGAGCGCCGATAAGGTGCGGCTGATTCAAGCGCGCCCGCCCCCTAACGTCCGAGCCGATCCCGCAGCGCTTTGAGCGCAATCACGAGGCGATCGATGGCCAAGTGCGCCGCTCTGGAGAGCTGTCGTTGCGGGGCCACACACAACGCGAGCGTCAAGGGTTTGATCCCGCGTCCCGACAGCGGGACGAAGGCGAGCCGGCCCTCGTCCACATCGGAGGCCACGTCGATGAGACTCAAGACTCCGACGCCCGCACCGCTCCGGACCAAGGAGCGCATCATTTTTACGTCGTTGCAGGTGACGAATTGGCGGGGGTTCACGCGATGCCGGGCGTAGAGCGCCGCGACGCGCTCATGAACGATGAGCGGTTCGCCCGGCAGTATTTGGGGGAACGCCAGGATCCGGCTCAACGTGAGCCTATCCTCCGATCGCAAGGGATGGTCGAGCGGCAGCGCGACACCTACGGGAAAATCGATGGCGATGCGCTTGTCCAAGGCAAAGTTTTCCACGGGCTCGAAAAGCAGGCCGACGTCGACCGCGGCGGCGGCCACTTGGTCGCCGACATCGCGGTTGTCCAAGACTTCCAAATCGAAGGTCAGATGCGGGAATTTCTTGCCTATCTGCATGATGGTCTGAGGGATGACGCCCTCGCTCAACGCATCGACCAAGGCGATGCCCACATGGCCCCGGCGCAGGCCCCGCAGCTCGTCGAGGCGCTCGACGGTGCGCGCGTACTCCTTGCCCCAGCGGCGCACATCGCCGAGCATCAATTCGCCGGCCGCTGTCAGTTTGAGTCCCGAGGGGAGCCGCTCGAACAGCTTGATGTCGAGCGCCGTTTCCGCCCGAATGATTTGGCGGTCGATTGCAGAGGCGGACACGTGCAGGACCTCGGCCGCCCTGCGCAAGCTCCCCTGATGCGCGACCTCCTGGAAATAGCGATTGAAGCGCGAAAAAGGCAACATCGGATGCTCTCTTTTTTGCAACGCATGCATGATAAAACAGTTATAGCGCGCAACGAAGACGGCGCCTATGATTTCGCAGTCGCCCGATTTGCGCCGAGCGGAGGAGCCCAGAATTGCCCCAAACCGCGGATCTTCCTCAGCACTGCACGTTCGATGCGGATGACTGGCAAAAGCTTGCCCGACATTGGTATCCCATCGCGGCGAGCCGCGACGTGGGCGAGGAGCCCTGCAAAGCCACGTTGCTCGACGAGCGCTTGGTGGCCTACCGGGCCGAAGGGGCGTTGGTCGTCGCCCGGGATGTCTGCGCACACCGGGGTGTGCCGCTCTCTCTCGGGAAGGCGGACGGCCATGGCGTGGTGTGCCGCTACCATGGCATACGCTACGGCGCGAAGGGGCTATGCAACCGGGTACCTTCGAGTCCCCAGGAGCGGATCCCCAGCCGGCTGCGCTTGACGGTCTATCCGAGCGTCGAGAGATTCGGTCTGATCTGGGTGTGTTTGTCGCCGGATGCTCAATCGGCGCCCGACTTGCCGAGCATGCCGCACTGGGACGATCCTGAATTTCAGCAAATCGTCTGCCCCGCGTTCGAGGTGAAGGCATTCGCAGGCCGCCAGGTCGAGGGGTTCATCGACGTGGCGCACTTTGCCTGGGTGCATACGCAGACATTTGCCGATCCCGACAAAGCCGAGGTGCCGGACTACATGCCGGTGGAGACGGAGAAAGGTTTCATCGCCGACTACCGCAGCTTCGTCGGCAACTACCCGATCGGAGTGAACGGTCGAGCGGACCCGAGCTTCGAATGGCTGCGTCATTTCGAAGTGCACCTGCCGTTCACCGCCACGCTCACCATCCACTTTCCCGGGAACGACCGTTTGGTGATCATGAACGCCGCCTCACCGGTGTCGGCACGCCGCACGCGGATGTTCGCTCCCATTGCGCGCAACTTCGACAAGGACCTTCCTCTCGAAGATGTCTATGCCTTCAATCTGCGCATATTCGAAGAGGATCGACAGATAGTCGAATCCCAGGTACCGGAAACTCTGCCGCTCGATTTCGGGACGGAGGCGCACATTCCCGCCGACCGCAGCTCCATCGCGTACCGGCGTGGGCTCAAGCGCATGGGCTTCGGCCGATTCTTCTCGTCCTAGTTACCGCTCGCGGTAGGTGTGCGCCTTGAGCGCCAAGGGCTTCGCGGTCGGATAGAACTGGGTAAACGTGGTATCGACGGCGCCATGAGCTTGATGACAGGCGTAGCAAGGCGCCGCGGTCGGGATGAGCGCTGCGGCGCCGACGCCATCCGAGGCGAAAAATGCCCAACCGCCCTTGAATCGGGACTCGTCGTGAACGTGGAACTCGAGCCCCATGAGCTCGGTGGTTTGGTAGTGCCCTTGCTTGTTGATCGAGCCCTTGCTCTCGGCAGCGCGGTTTTCCA
>Ga0302324_100011618_pt1 | contig 18055 bp, 15 predicted proteins | sample Palsa_T0_1_FD_201949 | JGI IMG/M metagenome (GOLD analysis project Ga0302324, IMG submission 201949) | Peat permafrost microbial communities from Stordalen Mire near Abisko, Sweden - Palsa_T0_1 | ecosystem: Environmental > Terrestrial > Soil > Palsa > Peat permafrost | place: Sweden: Abisko... | reverse complement strand
ACCTTCCGCACAAACGTTGATCGTCACGCAAAACCCGTGTACGACTCCGCTGACGTTTAGCGTCATACCGGCCGGAGCCTCAACGTTTACTCCCGCAACGTTACCATGCACGAATGGGCAAATCAGCGGCAATGTCGTGCTCACGAATAACACCTACGGAACCGCAAACTACACGGTTAGCGGCAGCGGTCAAACGCTGACGCACACGTCAAATATTTTCGGCGAACCGACCGTTACGATCGGCGGCGCGGCGATCACTCCGCTCAACAACGGGATCATCAGTTTCAACGGAGCGGCGACCGTCACGCTGAGCCTGACGCAAGCCGGACCGAATCCGACGCTGAGTGTCTTACTCGACTGCTCGGCGACGAGCGCGCCGAATTTCCACTCGACCGATCCAAACGTCGCGGGCATCGGCCTCAATACGTTCGGAAACTACGCGCTCAGCGGCGCGGCCGTGGCGTCGTTTACGATAATGGTGCGTCAAGGTCCGCAAGTCGTTGGAGCGGGATCAAATCTTCCGCCGGCCTGTAATCTCGACGTGAGCGCCTCGGCCGGTGGAAACTTCATCATCCCGATTAACGTCACGACGACCAACATCGGCATCACCGGCGTCAAGCGCACGATTCAAACCGGACCGCGCGTTCCCAAATAACGGGCTCTCCGGACACGTTCTAAAGGCAAGCTCTTCGGAGTTTGCCTTTTAGATTTTGCGGCCTGCGATCGACGCATCGAGTATTTCGATCGGATGTGCTGCATTCAGCGTGGTGCCGCGGCGCTGCAGTATCGACTGAATCTGCAGCGTGCAACCGGGATTCGCACTTGCGAGCAACTCAGGCGCGATCGAGAGAACGTTGTCGACCTTGCGTTCGCCGATCTCGCGCGCCGACTCCGGCTCGAAGAGATTGTAGGTGCCGGCGCTGCCGCAGCATTGATCGCCGTCGGGGACCTCGACGAGTTGCAACTCCGGAATTCCGCTCAAAAGCGCGCGCGGTTGCGAACGGATACGCTGGGCATGTGCAAGATGACAGGCATCGTGATATGCGACGCGCTTACGGATCGGGTGCCGCACGGCCAGCGGTTCGACGCCGGCCAGGAATTCGTTGATATCGCGGACGCGTCGCGCAAAGGCTTCGGCACGCTCGCGGAAGGCGAGGTCGTCCGCGAACAATTCGCCGTACTGTTTAAGCGTGGAGCCGCAGCCCGCGGCATTAATGATGACCGCATCGAATTGCTCGCGCTCGAGACGCTCGATCAGCGCCCGCGCAAAGCGCTTGGCTTCCCCGTCGCGTCCGGAGTGCAGCGACAGCGCGCCGCAGCAGCCCTGCCCCGCCGGCACCACGACGTCGTAGCCCTCGGCTGCCAACACGCGGATCGTGGCGGCGTTGACGTTGGGAAAAAATGTCCGCTGCACGCAGCCTGCGACGACCGCAACGCGCCCGCGCGCTTGCGGCGTCCGGGCGCGCGTAAACGGAGGCAACACCGATCCCAGCTCACGTAGCGCGACGGCCGGGGTCAAGGCTTCAAGCTGCGCGAGTCGCGCCGGGAAGATCGACAGAAGGCCGGTGCGGCGAACGAGCGTCTGCAATCCACTCTTCGCGTACAAGACGAGCGGCACAGCCAGCACACGCAAACGCGCCGGGTACGGAAAGAACGCGAAAATGAGATTACGAAACAGACGGTCGAGCAGCGTGCGGTGCGCGTGCTCTTCGATTTTCGCGCGTTGCGCCTCGATTAAGAGGTCGTAGCGCACGCCCGACGGGCACGCGGTGACGCAGCCCATACATCCCAAGCACTGATCGAAGTGCGCCATAACCGTCGAGTCGAGAACGATGACGCCTTCTTGCAATCCCTTCATCAAGTCAATGCGTCCGCGCGGCGAATCCATCTCGTTGCCCCACGACCGGTACGTCGGGCAGGCGGGCAAACAAAACCCGCAATGCACGCAATCGGCGATGAGGTCGTTCATATCGCGCGTCTCGGAAGGCGATTGCACTAGATGCCCCCGACGAAGCGGCCGGGATTGCAGAGATTTTTCGGATCGAAATTAGCCTTCATGCGGCGCATGAACGGAAACGACGGCGGCGGCGTGCCCCACGTCTCGACCGCGCCGCGCGCCGCAGGCGGCATCGCCGCGACGACGACGAGGCCACCGTCAAGGGCGCTACGCCAGCGAGCGATCGTTGCTGCGTCAAGGTCGTCGCCGGTCACGAACGCGGCGCCAAGTGCCGGATAGTAGACGCGACGAACACCGGCCATTTCGCCGCTGGATAGAAACTCCGCGAGCGCCGTCGGCGCTGCACCGAGACGCACCCGCCAACGCGCGTCGCATCGGGCGCCGCGTTCGCGCTCTTCTAGCGGCGTCAAGTCGTCGGCAGATAGTACGTCTGCGGCGAAGCGCAAGCGTTGCGCGATGGCGGTCAGCGCGCGGACTTGCTCGTCGACACCGCGGTGAAAACCGTCGAAAGTGACGACGCAATCGTAACGCTCGCCATTATCGTAGGCGACGATCGACGACGGTACGAGTGCTTCGCCGATCACTTCCGAACAGACCCGCATAACGCCCGCGACCGTGAGATGCCGCACGGCCACCGCGCGGCTGCGTTTGTCGATCGGGTGAACGCGAAACGTGGCGCTCGCAATGGCACCGAGCGAACCCAGCGCGCCGACCATCAGCTTGGGTATGTCGAATCCGGCAACGTTCTTGACGACTTTCCCGCCACCGCGCGCCGCGATACCGTCGCCGCGCACGATCCCGATCCCGACGATGTTATCTTTTATGGAGCCGAACCGCAGCCGCCGCCGTCCGTAGGCGTTCGTCGCGATCGCGCCGCCGATCGTCGAGCGCTGCGCGTCCGGTGCATCGATGGCAATGAACTGATCGTGGGCGGCGAGGATCTCGCTCACTGCAGCGACGGTCATGCCTGCTTCGACCGTGATCGTTTGATCCTCGGGCGCGTAGTCGATAATTCGGTTGCAGCCGCTTGTATTTACGACGGTATCGAGTGAGGTGGGCACGTTGCCAAGCTCGAGTTCGGTGCCGCCGCCGACAAATGCGAACGATTTGCCGGCCGCAAAAAGCTCGCGCACGACGGCGCCGAGCTCCGCTTGATCGCGCGGCGTGACGACGGCGCGCGGCTCGACTCCGGCGATCGTCATCCGCGTCCGGCGGTCCCGGCGACTTCGGCTGCGTGCGCGTGATACACACCGGGCCGGTCACCGCACAAGCGCGGCGTGGGGAACACTTTGTTTGGATTGAGGATGCCGTCACAATCAAAGGCACATCGCACGAGATTCATCGTCGCAAGATCGTCTTCGCTAAAAAGATCGCCCATGTAGGCGGCTTTATCGAAACCAACGCCGTGTTCGCCCGTAATCGAACCGCCGTATTTGATACAAATCTTGAGGATCTCACCGCCGACGTGTTCGGCCTTCGCCTCGTCGCCCGGAATGCGGCCATCGTAGAGGACGAGCGGATGCAGGTTGCCGTCGCCGGCATGAAAGACATTCGCAACGCGCAGGCCCGCTTCGGCCGCCAACCGCGCGATGTCGCGCAGCACCGGCACGATTTCCTTGCGTGGTATCACGCCGTCTTGCACGTAGTAGTTCGGTGAGATACGGCCCATGGCCGCGAACGCGGCTTTACGGCCCTTCCACATCAAGTCGCCTTCGCGTTCATCGCGCGGCGACCGGATCTCTAGAGCCCCCGCGTCGCGTAGCGCCGCCATCGCAGCCTCCGCCGTGTGCTCGACTTCCGCAACGACGCCGTCGACGTCCATCAAGAGCGCCGCGCCGACGTCGAGCGGCCAATCGACGTGCGTTGCCAAAACGATCGCTTCGATCGCCAGTTTATCCATCATCTCAATGGCGGCGGGCACGATACCGGCCGAAATAATCGCCGAGACCGCGGCACCCGCTTCGTCGGTCGTCGGGAAGGTCGCGAAAATCGTGCGGGTTGCTTGCGGGTCGCGCAAAATTTTGATGACGACCTCGGTGACGATGCCGAGCAGTCCCTCGCTGCCGACGAATACGCCCATGAGATCGTAGCCCAACGCGTCGGGTTCGCCGCCGTACGTGCCGATGTGCACGACCTCGCCCTCGGCGGTAACGATCGTCGCGCCGACGGCATGGTTCACCGTAAAGCCGTACTTTAGACAGTGTGCGCCACCCGAGTTCTCGGCAACGTTGCCGCCGATCGAACACACGCTCTGTGACGACGGATCCGGCGCATAGTAGTAGCCGGCGGCGGCGAGATGGCGCGAGATATCGAGGTTGATGACGCCGGGTTGCACCCGCATGCGCCGGTTTGCCAGATCGACGTCGAGAATCTTTTTCATGCGCGATAGGCCGACGATCACGCAACCTTCGACGGGTAGCGCGCCGCCCGAAAGCCCCGTTCCCGCGCCACGCGGCACGATCGGCATACCGAGTTCGCGCGCCAGCCGAATGCATGCGGCGACTTGTTCGGTCGTTTCCGGTAGGACGACGACGGCCGGCCGCACGCGAAAACCCGGCAAGCCGTCAGACTCGTACGTGTGCAGTTCGCTGCCTTCGGTGATCGTGTTGCGCGCGCCGACGATCGTAACGAAATCGGAAACGGCGGCCATATTACGCCGTCCAGTCCAGGATTGATTCCCATACCGGCTTCTCGAACCGCTCTTTGCCCTTGATCGCTTCGAGATACTTGCGTTTGCCCGCGCGGTTACCCTTACCGATCAGCACGCCGCCGACCAAGCGGCCTTCGTGAAAGTACAGTGCGCGATACTGTTTGTTCTCGTGATCGATCTTGCGTACGAGTTCGAGGTCGTCGCGATACTCGGGCGACAGGCCGAACTGCGTGATCGTTTGATCCGTGAAGATCTTTGATGAATATTCCGGTACGTCATGATAGCGCACGTCGCCGCCGGCCATGTTGGCCGCCGCCACCTTGCCGTGCGCACCGGCGTTGTTCCAGGTACCCATACGATAGTGCATGCCCGCGATCGGATCGAAGAACTCCGCCACATCACCGCCCGCGAAAATGCCTTTGACACCGGTTTCCAGGCGGTCGTCGCAGCGGATGCCGTTTGCGCTGGTGTGCACCGCGGTTCCGGCGACAATGTCGGTGTTCATCGTGAGGCCCAGGCCAATGCCGACGCAATCGGTCGCGATCTCCACACCGCCGGTCGTCACGATTTTGGTGACGACGCCGTTGGAACGCACGAGCTCCTTGACTTCCTCATTGTAATGGACGTGACAGCCGTCGGCCTTCGCGGCCGCGTCGAGCATGTCGCCTGCGACTTCGTCGAGCATCCGGCGCAAAAAGCGCGGTCCGCGAATGAGCCAATGCGTTTCGACCCCGCGCGAGACGAACGCTTCGGCAAGTTCGTAGGCGATGAACGAGCCGCCGACCGCGACGGCCGACTTCGCCGTTTCGAGCTGCTGCGAGATCGCCTTGGTGTCGTCCATGTACTGAAAGTTGAAAACATTGTGTGCGCCGGCGGCACCGGGCGTTTGCGCCGGATTGGGCTTGCCGCCGGTCGCGACCAGCAGCGCGTCAAAGGGATATTCGCGGCCGCCCGCAACGACCGTCTTCCCCACATCGTTAATCGCATCGACGCGCGTCCCGAGGCGCAAGTCGATGGCGTTCTTCTCGTGCCATGCCAGATCGCGCATGATCACTTTTTGCTCCGTCACCTGCTTGCGCAGCAAGGGCGGCAAAGCGATCCGGTTGTAGAGCGGATATGGTTCGTCGGCGAACAGAACGATTGAAGCTGTCGCATCGAGCTTGCGCAACTGTTCGGCCGCCGTCGTTCCGGCAAACCCGTTCCCGACGATTACATAGCGCCGCTGGTCTGATTCCAAATGCTCCCTTTCATCTTCTTCCGGCGGTATAGTACTTTAGCGCATCCGTGAGGAACCTTCGTACGACCATGATCGATTTACCGAGCTAGCCGTGGATCAGCGGCTCGTTCGCGCCCTTGGATCGTTTATTACGCGCAGCACGGACTATTCGCTCGCACGGCTGGAATTTTCGATGAAATTTCCGGACAGCCCCACGCCCCCGGTCCTGGATCGCCTGCCGGATGCCTCAGAGGCGACTTTGCGCGAACGCTGGGAGGGGCTCGAGGCACAATTGCACCGGGCGGTGGATTACGTGAAACTCATCGAATTGCAGCAGCGTACTACCGAACGCTCGGACTCGTCGTTCCTCTGGCTCAAGCGCACGGTCCGCGAACTCGATCAATATGCGCGCGCACTCCGCTGGGTGCTCACGGTTACCGAGGCCGATGCCTCCGAAGGAGCTCCATAGTGAACAACGATTTCGTGAACAAGGCCCTCGAACAGGCCCGGGCACTGCAAAAGACCGTCACCGAGGCCGTCGACCGGGGCCGCGAGCAAGCGGCGCCGATCATTGCCGATTCGGTCGCGAAGGCAAGCGACCTCAAAGATTCGTTGGCGGCCGGAGCCGCGAGTGCTTCAGCACAGGCCCAGCCGCACATCCAAAACGCACTGGGGCAGCTCGGCACGTTTATTTCGATGGGGAAGAGCGCGCTTGATGCCGGCGTTGAGCAGGCGCATCAGCATCTCGATCCGCTCGCGGATCAACTCAAGAAAACCGTCGAATCGACGACGGCCGCTATGGGGAAGAAACCGGAGGATACGACTCCGCGATAATCGCGGACGCCGTAAACGGCGCGTAGCGCCAAAAGCGCGCGAGCGACGCATCCCAATGCGCGATCAGCTCGCGCGCGATCTCCGATCCCGTCGCGCGCGCGTGACGCTCGACAAGATCGCGCAGGTGCCGGGCTAAATCGGAACGCGGTTCGATCGCGCAAGGGCGCATCTCGGTCGGGCCGATCCGCATGCTCGCCGGATCACCGTCGAGGACGAATGCTTCGCCGCCGGTCATACCGCTGGCAAAGTTGCGGCCGACCGGACCGAGCACAACGACCGAACCCGCCGTCATGTACTCGCAGGCGTGATCGCCCGCGCCTTCCACCACGACCGTTGCACCACTGTTACGAACCGCGAGGCGCTCACCGGCACCGCCGGAAGCGAACGCTTCACCACCGCGCGCACCATAAAACGCCGCGTTGCCGATCGCGGGCTCGCCCGGCAAACCGGGAGCGCGCACGACGATCCGACCACCCTCCATGCCCTTGCCCACGTAGTCGTTCGCATCGCCGTCGAGTTCGAGTGCGAGCCCGTCGGTGAGAAATGCACCGAAACTTTGGCCGGCGGTACCGGCATAACGGCGGGTCGTGAGCGCGACGGTTTCGCCGCGGCCGCGCTGCAGCACGATATTGTGCGCAAGTCGCGCACCGACGGCACGATCGCCGGGGCCGATCGAGGTGATGCGTCCGCTCGACGGATAATCATCCAGGTGACGCTCCGGCGGCGCCGGGCGATCCGTCATCGGCACGCGTTCCGGTAAGCGCAATATCGCACTGAGATCGATGCTGCGTTCCCAATCACCGATGTCCGTGCGCGACCGCAACAGATCCGAGCGTCCGCGCAGATCGTCAAGCGAGCGCGCACCCAGGCGCGCTAAGCGCCGGCGCACGTCGCGCGCGACGAACAGCAAGAACGTCTGGGCTTCTTCCGGCGTGCCGGCGAACTTCTTGCGCAATTCGGGATCCTGCGTCGCGATGCCGACCGGACACGTGTTCTTGTGGCATTGCCGCGCATAGATGCAACCCAAAGCAACCAGCAGTGCACTGCCGAGTGCGACGTCGTCGGCGCCGAGCATCGCGGCAAGCACGACGTCGCGGCCGGTTTTGAAACCGCCGTCGACACGCAAACGCACGCGCGAGCGTAAACCGTTCGCGATAAGCGCGTGGTGCGTTTCGACCAAGCCCAATTCCCACGGCAGTCCGGCACTTTTGATCGAAGCGAGGGGCGATGCGCCGGTACCGCCGTCGTGACCACTGATGTGAATGACGTCCGCCCGCGCTTTGGCAACGCCGCTCGCAACGTATCCAATGCCGGACTGGCTGACGAGTTTCACCGCGATACGTGCTTGCGGCGCCGCGCGCCGCAAATCGTAGATCAATTCTGCTAAATCTTCGATTGAATAGATGTCGTGATGCGGCGGCGGAGAGATCAACGGCTGGCCGGGCGTTGCGCCGCGTAAGACGGCGATTTCGGGCGAGACTTTGAAACCCGGAATTTGGCCGCCTTCGCCGGGCTTGGATCCTTGAGCGATCTTGATTTCGAGTTCATCGGCGCTTGCCAGATACGTCGCGCCGACACCGAAGCGCGCCGATGCCACTTGTTTGATCGTGCTCCGGCCCGAATCCACGGTACGCGCATAGCGCCGCGGCTGCTCGCCGCCTTCGCCCGAATTGCTCAACGCGCCCAAGCGCGCAGCGCCGATTGCGATCGTTTCGTGGACTTCGGGCGCGAGTGCCCCGATCGACATCGCTGCGGTTGCAAAGTGGCGGACGATTTCGCTTGCCGGCTGCACTTCGTCGATGTCTACCGCGTCGCCCAGCGGCAACGCTTCGATCAGGTCGCGTAGCGCAATCGGCGCGCGCTTCTCCATCGCATCGGACAGTTTCTCGAAGGCGTCGTAGTCGCCGTGCATCGCCGCTGCGCGCAGCGTTTTGAGCAGCGGCGGATCGAAGGCGTGGCGAACACCGTCACGGCGAAAACGATAGAGCCCCCGCTCCGGCGGCGTACCCGCCGTTTCCGCATGCTCGCGCCACGCCTGAATATCGGCTTCGAGTTCATCGAATCCGACCGCCGGCACGTGTGCGCGCATGCCGGGAAAACATATTTGCATGATGTCGCGCCCGAGGCCGAGTGACTCGAATGTTTGCGCACCCACGTACGAGCGTAACGTGCAAATGCCGAGCTTCGCCAAAATTTTGACCAAGCCGATGCAAATGGTGTCGAGATATGCTGCGCGCGTGCCGCCGCGTTCGGCTGCTCGCAAGGCGAGCCACGGTGTGACCACGTTTGCGCCGGCTGCGATCACGGTCGCGACCGAATGTGCGTCGCGCGCGTAGCCGTCCGCAACAGCAATTGAAGCCGCCATGCGTAACCCGGTCGTCGTTAGGCGCTGGTGGATCGCGCCGGCGGCGAGCACGGCGGGCACCGGCAAGATCGCTGTGCGATCGTCGAGCACGATGAACGTCTTACCGGCGCGCACAGCGTCTTCAGCATCGTCGCACATGTGCGCGATACTCGCGGAAAGCTTCTTCCCTTCAGTATCGAGGGCGATCGTATGCTGGACCAAGCGTGTATCGAAGCGCAGCGAATCAAAGCCGGTTTCATCGAGCACGGCACTCTCGAGCATGACGATCGAGCCGAGCGACGGTACATCGCCGTTGGTATCGCCCGATCCCACCCACGCCCGCATATCAAAGACGAAACCTTCGCGCAGCGAATCGATCGGCGGGTTCGTGACCTGCGCGAAGCGTTGTCGCAAATATGCCGCAACGGGCATCCGCCGCTCGAAGAGTGCCGGTGATGCGTCGTCGCCCATCGACGACACAGCTTCACCGCCGCCCGATGCGAGCGGCGCAATGCTGTCTTTGATTTCATCACGCGTGTAACCAAAGCGCGCGAGTTCGCGATCGAGTAGTGCCGGATCATACGGCGGCGGCGCGGCCTCGGGCAGCTCGAAGCGCCACGACGCAACGATCGGGCGGAAATCCGCGCGTTCGCGCCGCTCGGCCGAAAACGCGGCGGGTTCCACGAGTTCGCCGGAAATGAAGCGCACGACGATCCGGCCGCCGGGCCCCAAACGGCCACGCTTGACGATCGGGTCGTCGCCGAAATCGACGACGCCCGCTTCGGAGGCAACCAGGACCTTACCCGACGCCGTGCGGCACCAGCGCAACGGGCGAAAACCGCTGCGATCGAGTGCCGCGCCGACGACATCACCGTCGGCAAAGACCATCGCCGCGGGACCGTCCCACGGCTCGACCGTCGGAATATGCGCATCGTAATACGCGCGCAACCGGTCGTCGTCGGCGGCAGGCGACAGCATCAAATCGACGGCTTCATCGATGCGGTAGCCGGCGCCGAGCATCGCGTCGACACCCGTGTCGAAGTCGTGCGAGTCGCTGGCCCAACGCGGTGCAACGATACCGCGTGCCTGCATCCATGCACGATTGCCGGTGATCGTATTGATCTCGCCGTTGTGCGCAACGTAGTTAAATGGTTGCACCAGGCGCCACTGCGGCGCCGTGTTCGTACTGAAACGTTGATGAAAGGCCGCAAAGCGCGAAACAAACGCGGGGTCGCGCAGATCAGCGAAGTACGCGCCAAGTTCAGTCGACGACAGCAGTGCTTTGTAGACGACGGTCGTGGGCGATGCACTCACGAGCGTCGCCGCCCAACCGTTTTCGCGTAACACCTTGACGATTGCGCGCCGAACCACGCGCATGCGCTCGCGCACGTTGCCCGGGCCCATGTCGACGAGCAACTGTTCGTACGAGGGCGCCGTCCGCCGTGCATGTTCGCCGAGCACCGCCGGCTCTACGCCCGGCGTGCGCCAGCGCAGCGGGGCGACTTCAGCAAGCCGCACGGCGGCTTCGACTTGGGCGCGGGCTACCGCCGCCTCATCGCCGTCCCGCGGCAGAAACAAGCAGATCGCGGCGAGATGCCGTTCGGGCACGCGCACATGAAGCGCTGCCAGTTCGCGCAAGTAGAGGGCCCGCGGCGTCTCGACGAGCAGCCCGGCGCCGTCACCCGTTCGGCCGTCCGCCGCACGCGCACCGCGATGCGCCATCGCCCCGGCCGCGTCCAGGCCGAGTCGCACGACATCGTGCGACGCCTTCTGCGCTAAATCGGCGAGGAAACCGATTCCGCACGCATCGTGCTCGCGTTCGTCCTCGGAAAGAAACATGGAACGCCCAGCATAGCCCGGCTGGGACCCCGCGTCACTAGCCAGATGTCGAAGCGGTTACCCATTTCGTTGTGCGGCCGGCGCGAGTGCCCTTGGCGTTGATCAGGCTGTGCGCGATGATGATCTGGCGGCGGGTGGCGCGCTCGTCACCTTCGGCTGCGCCGGGGAAGCTCACCCCCGCCTCGCGGAAAAGCTTCGCCCACGTCGGATTCCCTTCGATGCGGACCTCATGGCCGGCCGCCCGATATGCGCCCAGCGTTGCGATAAACCGGCGCAGGCTGTCGTCCCGCATCGCCAGCACGTCGCGAACCGAAACGACCAGGGTCCGCCGCCCGACGACCATCAAGCCGGCACAGCTTTCCGTGAACGCTTCGATCAAGGTACGATCGAGGACCCCGATGAGACGCACGGCGATGGGCGATCCGACGGTCGAGCCATCGGCAAGTGGAACGGGTGCCATAATCATACGGGCCTCCTCGAGTAAGCGACTGTCTGGAGGTTACACCCATCAGCTTAGACCTGCGTGGCGCTGCGCTGAGAATCTAATGAGAATATTCTCAGGGCAGCGCACAACGTGGGCGGGTAGGTTAAACGGTTCGCAAGTAGTCGTCGAGTTTCTCGAAGCTTTGCGTCCAGCCGGCTTGCGCGCCGCCGACCGCGTCGACGGCAAAAGGCGCGACCTTGAGATAGATTTGATGCATCGTTACATCTGTTTTGCCGTTCGCTTCTTCGAGCGTTACCGTTGTACGCGCTTCAATTCCGACCACGCCGGCTTCAAATTCAACCGACATGACGAACACCAGACGCTCGGGTGCAACGATGTCTTCGAATGCTCCGTGAGTGACGAATATCGTTCCATCCGGAGCCTGCATATGCATCCGAAGCTTGCCGCCGGGCCGCAAGTCGTATTCGACAAGTGGATTGCCGTAATCGTGCGGCCCCCACCAATGCATGACGTGTTTCGGCTCGGTCCACACAGCCCAAACGAGTTCGCGCGGAGCGTCGAACGTGCGCTTGATCGTGAGTTCGGCGTTCGCCGGCGTATCAGTCTTTGTCATCCGAGGCTCCCGTCTGAAGATGTTTGAGGTAGGTGTCTAAGCGCTCGAGTCGCTCGTCCCAGAACGTGCGGTAATGTTCGAGCCAGTCCGAAGCCTGGCGCAGCGGCGCCGCATCGAGGCTGCACGGCCGCCATTGCGCCTCCCGGCCACGCGTAATAAGGCCGGCGCGTTCCAGCACTTTGAGATGCTTGGTAACAGCAGGCGCGCTGATCGCAAACGGTTCGGCCAGAGCCTTCACCGACGCGTCGCCCGCCGCCAAGCGGGCCAGAATGGCGCGCCGAGTCGGGTCGGCGAGCGCGGCAAACGTGGTGTCGAGTTGGTTTTCCGTCATGTAATACCTATTAGTTAATTAACTAATAGGTAAAATACAGGCATTTCTCCGGGCTGTCAAGGTCCGGCGTAGGCGCCGCTAGCCGTGGAAGCCCAAGGCGACCATCATACGATAGCCGATGTCGAGGGCGCGTTCGTCGATGTCGAAGCGCGCGTTGTGGTGGGGAACGCCGGTTGAGTCGCCGCCGCGCGAGCCGACAATGTAGTACGCCCCGGGGCGCTCGTTCTGCATGAACGACATGTCCTCGGCCCACATCACGATATCGTGCGGGTCGACTACGTTATCGGCGCCCAGCACTTCTCGACCGACCGTCCGGACGATGTCGTTGATGATGTTGTTGTTGACGGTCGGCGGGTACGACCAATGGTAGTTGAACGTGTAGTCAACGCGCATCGCCGCCGCGAGGCCTTTGATGATGCGCTCCATGCGTTCGGGCATGCTCTTGCGTACGGCGTCATCAAACGCGCGGACCGTTCCCTGTAATTTTGCTTCGTCGGGAATTACGTTGAACGTCGTGCCGCTCGTGAATTGACCAACCGTGACGACGGCCGGATCTTTCGGCGCGATTTCGCGGCTGATCACGGTTTGCAGCATCGTGACGAGATACGCGCCCGCGACAATGGGATCGAATGAATTCTGCGGCATGGCGCCGTGGCCGCCCTTGCCGCGAATCGTGAGGTCGTATTCGTCGGCCGATGCAAAGAACGCGCCGTCGTGGATGCCGATCTTGCCGACCTCGAGACCGCTGTAGAGATGCAGCGCAAATGTGCGGTCGACGTGCGGATTTTCGAGCACGCCGTCGGCGATCATCTTCTTTGCGCCGGCTTTGCCTTCTTCACCCGGTTGAAAACAGAACACGAGTGTTCCGGGCACCTCCGCGCGACGTGCTGCCAGAGTCGTAGCAGCAGCAAGCAAAATCGCGACGTGGCCGTCGTGGCCGCAGGCGTGCATCACGCCGGGTTTCTGCGATACGTATTCGGCGCCGGTGATTTCGGTAATCGGCAGTCCGTCCATATCGGCGCGCAGCAGTGTTACCGGTCCTGGTTTGCCGCCCACGAGCGTTCCCACAACGCCGGTCTCACCGATGCCCGTCCGAATCTCATCGAGGCCGAGTTTGCCGAGTTCGCGTGCGACGAGTGCCGCCGTCTCGTGCTCGACCATCGAAAGTTCGGGGTGTCGATGTAAATGGCGGCGCGTTGCCACCATGTCATCGTGCGGAACCGGTTCAATCGCAACTGCCATGGTCGGGGGTTTCCACGTAGCAGTCCGCGTACATTTTGCTTCCGGAGGGTAAATGCGGTGGCTTGTTGTCAGGGGTATCCGTTCGTCGACGGTGGCGATCGCGTGTTTGAGGTCGACACGTCGCGTATCGCCTACGGCAGCGGTGCGATGCAGGAACTCGGCACCAACGCGCGCTTACTCGGCATGCGGCGCGTCGCGCTTTTTACCGATGCCGGCGTCGCTGAGCTGGCTGGATTCGAGCGTGCGAAGGCAACATTAGTGCAAGCCGGGTGCGACGTTGCCGTGTACGATCGATCGCGCGTCGAGCCGACGAACGAATCGTTTGCCGACGCGATCGCCTTTGCGCAGTCGTTGCGACCGGACGGCTATGTGTCCATCGGCGGCGGCTCGTCGATCGACACGGCGAAAGCAGCAAACCTCTATGCGAGCCACCCGGCCGAGTTCCTGGCTTACGTCAATGCCCCCGTTGGCGAAGGCCGCGCCGTGCCCGGTCCGCTTGCGCCGCACATCGCGTGCCCGACAACGGCCGGAACGGGCAGCGAATGCACCGGCATGACGATCTTCGATCATTTACCGATCAGCGCAAAGACCGGAATTGCATCGCGCTTCATACGTCCGACTCTCGCGTTGATCGATCCCGATTGGACGTCAACGTTACCGGCGAATGTTGTTGCGTGCGCGGGATTCGATGTGCTCGCTCACGCGCTCGAATCGTACACGGCGCTTCCCTACACGCAGCGGGCGGCGGCGCAACCCGGCAAGCGTCCACTTTCGCAAGGTGCGAATCCGTTTAGCGATCTCGCTTGCGTCGAAGCCCTGCGCATCCTCGGTACAAACCTCGTGCGCGCGGTCAACGATCCGGCCGATGATGCGGCGCGCGAACGCATGATGTTCGCCGCGATGCTTGCCGGCATCGGATTCGGGAATTCCGGCGTACATGCACCGCACGCCATGGCCTACGCGGTTGCCGGCCTCGTACGCGATTTTCATCCCAACGGATATCCGGGCCACGAAGCAATGATCCCGCACGGGATGTCGGTGATTCTCAACGCCCCCGCTGCGTTTGCGTTCTTGGCAAGCTCAAATCCCGCGCGCCACCGCGCAGCTGCCGAGTATCTTGGCGCAGACGTCCGCGACGCCGGGCCGCGTAAGGCCGGCGCTGTCCTCGCGGCACACCTCACGGAGTTGATGCGTGCCGCGGGAATACCGCGCGACCTGCGCAGTGTGGGATATACGGCGGCAGACATCGACGCGCTCGTGGCCGGCACGCTACCACAACAGCGCCTTCTGAAGAACGCGCCGCGTGCGATCGACGCGGCTACGCTGCATGCACTTTTCACGGCCGCGCTGAAAGCGGCGTAGCTGCGCCGCCGCGCCGAGGACCCCCTGCGGTCCTAGTGCAACGGTTACGCCATGATCCTCGCTACCCGCGCTTTGACGAAGGTTTTCGCCGGCTTCACGGCCGTCGACGATGTCACGCTCGGAATTGAGGACGGCTCGATTCACGGCATCATCGGACCGAACGGCGCGGGCAAGACGACCCTGTTCAACTTGCTCTCCGGGTTCTTGCGGCCGACGCGCGGGACGATTACATTTCGCGGCGCCGATATCTCGGCGCTCGATGCGCCGGCCGTCGCGCGGGCCGGCATCGTACGCAGTTTCCAAATCACGAGCATCTTCCCGCACATGAGCGTCCTCGACAACGTGCGGGTGTCGCTCGAATCGAAAACCGATTTGCCGATGCGTTTTTGGCTACCCAACAAACGCATCGATGCGCTGACCGAACCGGCAATGTCGATTCTACACGAGGTTGGTTTGAGCGGCCATGCACACATGCTGGCGGCGCAGCTTTCGTACGGACATAAACGGTCACTCGAGCTGGGCATCTCGATCGCGCAAGACCCGCTCGTCCTCTTGCTGGACGAACCAACGGCCGGCATGGGCGCCGCCGAGATCGAGCGCGTCACTGCGCTCATTGGCAAGATCGCAGCCGGCCGAACGGTCGTCCTCGTCGAACACAACCTCAGCGTCGTTTCGCAAGTCTGCAACCGTATCACCGTCATGCAGCGCGGCCGCGTGCTCGTCGAAGGGAATTATGACGAAGTCCGCGCCGACGAGCGCGTGATCGACGCGTATCTCGGCGGCCAAGTACGTGTAAACTCCGAGCCCGCGCGGCTCGGGCGCAGCCCGAACGCTATAGATTCGGCGGAGCCGAATCCACGTGCTTGAGGTGCGCGCACTCAATGCGTGGTACGACGAAAGCCACGTTGTGCGCGGCGTCGATCTGGACGTAGCGCGAGGCGAGATCGTGACGCTGGTCGGGCGCAACGGCGCAGGCAAGACAACCACGCTACGTTCGATCATGGGGCTGATGGCCAAACGCAGCGGCAGCGTGCGCTTTGAAAGTATCGAGATTGGGACGTGGCGAGCGGATCGCATCGCTCGGCGCGGCATCGGCTTTGTGCCGGAGGAGCGCGGTATCTTCTCTACCCTGACTGTCGAAGAAAACCTTACGCTGCCGCCGGTCGTTTCAAGCGAAGCGTGGACGCTCGACCGCATTTACGCGCTGTTTCCGATTCTGCGCGAGCGCGGCCGCGCATCCGGTACCACCTTGTCGGGTGGCGAACAGCAAATGCTCGCCATTGCGCGCGTCCTGCGCAGCGGCGCGCGTCTTATTCTGCTTGATGAGCCGACCGAGGGACTTGCGCCGGTGATCGTGGATGCGATTGCGGAACTGCTGCTTGAGATCAAGCGGGCGGGCATCACGGTATTGCTCGTCGAGCAGAATTTGCGCTTCGCAACACGCGTCTCGGACCGCCACTACCTCATGCTGCACGGCCAAATCGTGGAATCGCTCGCGAATGCCGAGGTCCTCGAGCGCGAGAGTTCGCTCTTGGCCCATCTGGGAGTGTGATATGTCCGCGCTGAGTTACTCGCACGGCGCTTCCGCCGTGGCGCTGATCGGAGAAACCATCGGCGACTCGTTCGACCGGACGGCTGCGCGCTTTCCGCACAGCGCCTGCGTCGTCTCGCTCGCGCAAAATCGCCGGTTGACATATGCGGGCATGAAGGACGCGACCGATCGATTCGCGCGCGCCTTAATCGCTGACGGTGCCGAACACGGCGATCGCGTCGGCATCTGGTCGCCGAACAACCTCGAGTGGGTCATCGCGCAGTACGCGACGGCAAAAGCCGGAACGATTCTCGTCAACATCAACCCGGCCTACCGGCTAAACGAACTCGAATACGTGCTCCGCCAGAGCGGCGTGAGCGTATTGCTCGTGCAAGACCGCTATAAGACGAGTGACTATCTGGCGATGGTTCGCGAAGTGCGCGCGGCACTGCCCAGCCTGCGCCGGGTCGTTGTGATCGGCAACGACATTGCGCCGGCCGGCGACGAGTTGCATTGGGATGCGTTCGTTGCCTTAGCCGAGCGCGCTACGCCGGATGACCTCGCCGGTCGAATGCGACGTTGTCAGTTCGACGAAGCGATCAACATTCAGTACACCTCGGGGACGACCGGGTTTCCCAAAGGCGCGACACTTTCACACCACAACATCCTCAACAACGGTTTCTTCATCGGCGAGGGCTGCCGCTACACCGAGCGCGACCGCGTTTGCATCCCCGTTCCGTTCTATCACTGCTTCGGAATGGTGCTCGGCAATCTGGCATGTACCACGCACGGCGCAGCGATCGTCATTCCTGCGCCGACGTTCGGAGCGAAAGAAAGTCTTGACGCCGTGGTGCGCGAGCGCTGCACGGCACTCTACGGCGTTCCGACCATGTTCATCGCCGAACTCGCCGAGCCGTCGTTCAAGGAGTACGATTTATCGACACTGCGCACCGGTATCATGGCCGGCTCGCCGTGCCCCGTCGAGGTGATGAAGCGCGTGCAGAACGAGATGCACATGCCCGAAGTCACGATCTGTTACGGGATGACGGAAACATCACCGGTGTCGACGCAAACCGCGGTCGACGACCCGCTCGACAAGCGCACGATGACCGTCGGCCTCGTACACCCGCATATCGAGGTAAAGATCGTCGACGGCGACGGTCGAATCGTGCCGCGCGGCGTCGCGGGCGAACTCTGCACCCGGGGCTACAGCGTGATGCTCGGCTACTGGAACGATCCCGAACAAACGGCAGCCGCCATCGATGCTGCGCGCTACATGCACACGGGCGACATCGCGGTCATGGACGACGAAGGCTACGTCAACATCAGCGGACGCATTAAGGACATGGTCATCCGCGGCGGCGAGAATATCTACCCGCGCGAGATCGAAGAATTCTTGTACGCGCATCCGGCTATCAAAGACGTGCAAGTCATCGGCGTTCCCGACGAACGCTATGGCGAAGAGCTGTGCGCCTGGATCATCCTGCACGACGATGCAACCGCAACAGATGACGACATCCGCGAGTACTGCCGGCGACAAATCGCGCACTACAAGGTTCCGCGCTACATCCGCTTCGTCGACGGCTGGCCGATGACGGTCAGCGGCAAGGTCCAGAAATATAAAATGCGCGAGGAGTCGATCCGCGAACTCGGCCTGGAAGCCGCCGCAAAAATCGTTACGGCTTAGCCGC
>Ga0302324_100011613_pt1 | contig 18060 bp, 14 predicted proteins | sample Palsa_T0_1_FD_201949 | JGI IMG/M metagenome (GOLD analysis project Ga0302324, IMG submission 201949) | Peat permafrost microbial communities from Stordalen Mire near Abisko, Sweden - Palsa_T0_1 | ecosystem: Environmental > Terrestrial > Soil > Palsa > Peat permafrost | place: Sweden: Abisko... | reverse complement strand
GTGCAAACCCGCCGCGAAGGTACGCTCAAGGGCGGCTACGTCGCGATCAAGGAGACTGGCCCGCTCAAGACCATCCTGCTCGGCGCCGGCAGCGAATTGCAGCATGCCGTGGCGGCGGCAAAGCAGCTTGGCGAGGGAGTGCGCGTGGTCAGCGTGCCGAGTTTCCTCCGTTTCGATGCCCAGCCGCAGGCCTACAAGGACGAGGTCCTCCCGCCCTCCTGTCGGCGCCGCGTGGCGATCGAAGCGGGTGTCAGCGGACTCTGGTGGAAGTACGTCGGTCTCGACGGCAAGGTCGTCGGCATCGATCGCTTCGGCGCCAGCGGCCCAGGGGGCAAAGTCATGGACATGCTCGGCATGACGGCGCAGTCCGTGCTCGACGCCGTAAAATCGTTGTAAGTGTCGCTGCTCCCGGCGCGTTCCGTCGCCGCTTTTGCCTATTCTTATTCTTGATCTTCTTCTTTTTCCCCGGGCGGCGAGCAGAAAAAGAAGAAGAATACGATGACGAAAAAGAGCCCGCCGCCGAGTCCTTGTGACACACTTCATGCCGGATTTGGGTGGAAAATCCCCAATTCCGGGTGGACGCTTCATCCCTTTTTCCACCGCACTCTTTTTCATGACTCCCGATCAAATTGCCGAAGCCAACGCCGATCTTCGCGCTAAAGCGCCGCTGGAGATCGTGCGCTGGGCCATCGCTCAGGCCGCCGGACGCGCCATTGTCTCGACCAATTTCCGCCCGTACGAGGCCGTGATTTTACACCTGGTCACGCAGGTCCAACCTGATATTCCGGTGCTCTGGGTGGACCACGGCTACAACAAGGCGGCCACCTACCGGCACGCCGAAGAACTCACGCGTCTCTTGAAACTCGAGATCAGGGCGTTTGTGCCGAAAATGACCGCCGCGCATTACGATGCGACCCATGGCGGCGCACCCGAGCCGACGCCGGAGAATGAAGAGCGTATCAAGGCATTCAGCACGGTGATGAAACTGGAGCCGTTTCAGCGCGGGATGAAAGAACTGGCGCCCAGCGTCTGGATTACCGCGCTGCGGAAGGTCCAGAACCCGAACCGGGCCGGCCTGGATATCGTCAGCCACGACGCGAATTTCGGCACGCTCAAGGTGAGCCCTGTCTTTTACTGGAACGACAAGGACATGCACACCTACCTCGCGCAGTACGATCTGCCGAATGAGTGGGACTATTTCGATCCCGCCAAGGCGGACGAAAAGCGGGAATGCGGCCTGCACGCGGCGTGGGGTGGGGCGGCGGTGACCGCCGGAGATCGGAGTTAGGAGATCGAAGATCGACCATGGCCCGCAGCTTTCCACATTCCGCATTCCGCATGCCGAACTCCGATCTTCGATGAGTTCCTATCACCTCGATCACCTTCAATATCTCGAGACCGAGTCCATCCACATCATGCGGGAAGTGGCGGCGGAGTTCGAGCGACCCACGCTGCTGTTTTCCGGGGGCAAGGATTCGATCTGTTTGCTGCGGCTCGCCGAGAAGGCGTTTCGACCTTCGGACATCCCCATGCCGTTTCTCAACGTGGATACCGGGCATCATTTCCCGGAGCTGAACGAGTTTCGCGACCGGCGTGCGGCGGAACTCGGCGGGAAGCTCATCGTTCGGACGGTCGAGGGCGCGATCGCCTCGGGAATTGCGGTGCCGACGCCGGGCGAAGTCAGCCGCAACCGTCTGCAAATCCCCACGCTGCTGGCGGCGATGGAGGAATTTCAGTTCGATTGCGCCATTGGCGGCGCGCGGCGCGACGAAGAAAAGGCGCGTGCGAAGGAGCGCTTCTTTAGCTTTCGCGATGCCTTCGGCCAATGGGATCCGAAGAACCAGCGTCCGGAAATCTGGAATTTGTACAATGCCCGCGTGAATCCCGGGGAACACATGCGCGTGTTCCCGCTCTCGAATTGGACGGAGACGGATATCTGGGAGTACATCAAACAGGAGCGCCTGGAAGTGCCGTCGATTTATTTCTCGCACCGGCGCAAGGCCGTGCGTCGCAGCGGCCAATGGCTGCCGGTGACCGAAATCCTCCCGCCGAAGGAAAAGGAAGACGTCCGCGACCTGATCGTGCGCGTGCGGACCATTGGGGACATCATCAGCACGGGGTTGGTCGAAAGTCCGGCGAATACGGTGGATGACATCATCGCGGAAATCGCCGCCGCACGCGTCACTGAACGCGGCTCGCGTGCGGATGACAAGGCGAGCGAAGCGGCGATGGAGGATCGCAAGAAGCAGGGATACTTTTAAATGCATCCGATAGAAATCTTGCGCTTCAACACCTGCGGCTCTGTGGACGACGGCAAATCCACGCTGATCGGGCGCCTCCTTTACGATTCGAAGAATCTCATGGAGGACCAGATCGAGGCGTTGGAACGTTCCGCGGATATCACGGGTGGCGGACAGATCAATCTCGCCAATTTGACGGATGGACTGCGGGCGGAGCGCGAGCAGGGGATCACCATCGACGTCGCCTATCGTTACTTCGCCACGCCCCGGCGTAAGTTCATCGTCGCCGACACTCCCGGCCATGTGCAGTACACGCGCAACATGGTGACGGGTGCGTCGACGGCAAATCTTTCGGTGGTGCTCGTCGATGCCCGTCAGGGGGTCATTGAGCAGACGCGCCGGCACAGCTACTTGGCCGCGTTGCTGGGCATTCCCCACGTGGTCTTCGCGGTGAACAAAATGGATCTGGTTGACTGGAAGGAGGAGCGGTTTCTTGAAATCCGCGATGCGATCGAGGGGTTCCTGCCCAAACTCGGCGTGCTCAAGGACGTGAAGTTCATTCCGATCAGCGCCCTGAATGGCGACAACGTTGTCGAAGCTTCGCCGCACTCGCCGTGGTACCAAGGCCCCGCGCTGCTCGGACATCTCGAGACCGTGCACATCGCCAGCGACTGGGATCTCACGACCTTCCGCATGCCGGTGCAGTGGGTGAACCGGCCGAACAATCCCAAGGACCATTCGCTGCACGATTTCCGCGGCTTCAGCGGCCAGATCTCGCGCGGACTCGTGCAGGTCGGGTGGCAAGTGATGGTCCTGCCGGCGGGTATCAAGACGACGGTGAAACAAATCTGGACTTACGATGGGCTGGTCGCGGAGGCGTTTGCGCCGCAGTCGGTCACGCTCTGCCTGGAGCACGATATCGACGTGAGCCGCGGCGATATGATCGTCGACCTGGAGAATCTGCCCGGCATGAGTTCGGAACTCCGCGCCCATGTTTGCTGGATGAACCAGCGCCCCCTGCAGCGCGGAAAAAAGTATTTCCTCAAGCACACCTCACAGACGGTCCAGGCGGTGATCACCAGCCTCGACAGCCGCACCAATATCCAGACCTTCGAGCCCGAGCCCGAGCCGTCGGAACTGACCATCAACGGCATCGGCGAAATCCATCTGCGGACATCGAAGCCGCTGATTTACGACAGTTACGCCACGAATCGTCTGACCGGTTCTTTCATCCTCATCGAGCAGGGCACCAACCAGACGGTCGGCGCCGGCATGCTCTTCCCGCCCAAAGAACCCGTGCGGCCGGAATACCAGGACTTCGCCATCTGATTGCGGGTCGTTCGGGTCTGGGATGCATTCGTGCTCGGAGGCGTGTCCGAAATAAAACCGCGCGGAATTGATCTTGCGCCGTCCCGGGTTTTGGCATAATAGTTAAGTAAATGCTTAACTATTCCCAGAACATGTTGGACCGCGTTTTCGGGGCCCTCGCTGACCGGACGAGGCGCGGGATTCTGGAGCGCCTGGCCGAAAGCGACCGCTCTGTCACCGACCTTGCGAAGCCCTACGACATGTCCCTGCCGGCGGTTTCGCAGCATCTGCGGGTGCTGGAAAAGGCGGGCCTGGTTCGGCGGCGACGCCGCGGCCGGGTGCACGAATTGCGGTTGGAAGCCCGGCGGTTGAAGCAAGCGGAGGCCTGGATCGAGGAGCACTGCCGTGCCTGGGAAGAAAGACTCGATCGCCTGGACGAGTACCTCAAAGAGCTGCAAGCAAAGGAGAACAAAAATGCCTCAAAAAAATAGAACCAGGGAAGACTACCTCGGACGCAAATTCGTTATCACGCGGGAGTTTACCGCGCCTCGGGATCTTGTCTTCAGAGCCTGGACCGATGCCAGACATCTCGCGCAATGGTGGGGCCCTCGCGGCTTTACCAATCCCATTTGCGATTGGGACCCGGCGCCGGGAAATGCCATCCACGTGGTGATGCGCGCGGCCAATGGAACCGACTATCCCATGGGCGGCGAGTTCCGTGAAATCGCGGCGCCCGAGCGGTTGGTGTTTACCAGCGGCGCCCTGGACGAAAATGGAAAGCTCCTTTTTGAGTTTTTGCACACCGTGACGTTTGCCGAGCGGAAGAGTGGCACACTCCTCACGATCCGGTCCGAGGTGATCAAAACCACTCCTGACGCAAACAAGTATATCGGCGGATTCGAAGCCGGGATGACGCAGAGCCTGGTCCGATTGGAGGAGTATCTGGCCGCGGCCGGTTCCCGGTAGAGTCCGCGTGCCACGCCGTTCTGCCACTCATCACCGCCAGAATCGTTCCTGCCAGTCCTGCGCCTTCGTTTTGAGCCGCCCGTTCAGGCAAAAGAGCCGGTGCTGCCATGCTGCGGCGGAGCGCCATCTCTCGCAGGCCGGTTCGGCGACCGTTTTGAAGAACTCCTGCCAGCGCGCGGTGATGACGGCTGGATCGCTCTCCGGGGCGCGGTCGCGTCCGTTGAAGGCCATCTCGCGGCGTAAACCGGGATTATCGCGCAGCACCCGCAGGGCGGCCACGAGAGCGGGAAAAGTCCGGGCTTCGAGATAATCGAGGGTCCTGCGCCACTGCTGATGATACGCCGATTCGCGGCCCAGGATCGCGGGTACGCCGGCGCGCCAGGCGTTGAAAAGTTTGGTTGGCGGTTTGTTGGCATGGCGATTTTTGCCAACGAAGTCGCGGATGGCCACGACGACATCGATTTCGCTGAAATCATGCCATTTCTCCGGCGGCACGACCTGCCAGCGCAGCCCGAGTTCGCGCAAGGTCGCCGCCCAGGCCTCGCCTTGGATCTCGCGGGCGATGCACTCCTGGGCGCCGAAGAACGCGGCATTTTCCCAGCGATCTCCGCGCGCCGGATCACGCGGAATCAAACCCGCTTGCGGCCAGTGCGGCATGTAGAAGGTGTGGTACCAGCGATTCAAGGCGAGACGATTGATGACGATGTGCTGATGCGCATAGGGATGAAACGTAGCGTCGGCGCGCAGGCAGACGAACAGCACGCCGGCGGGAGGGATGAAGTCCCGCGGCAGCGATTTGCGATGCGCTACCAGAATTCCCTCGCGGGGCAATTCCGCGCTCAATTCACACGCCATCCCAGCGTCGCGCAGGCGCTGATACGTTTGCACGACCCAGGCGTAGACGCCGCTGCGCATGTGCCCCCGAAATCCCGTCCAGTAGACATCCGGCGATTGCGGCATGTCCGGGGGAATGGGATCGGGCAGGTAAAAGCAAATAGGAGGCGGCATCGGATTCGGAACGGGCGCGACTTACCACGCCCGAATTGTCCCCTGAGCGCAAGCGCGTCTCATTGGCCGGCGAGTCGGATGGGCAGGAGTTTTCCCGCGGCGATCGCCATCGCGCAGTCGGGCGGCCGGAGCCGTGGGTAGGGCGAGAGGAATGGGTAGCGACCGATTTCCGATCCCGCGGCCCACCGTGAAAATGCCGGTAAAACAAGGATTCCCGGTCCCGCCAGAAAGCAGGGGCACTTGACGTGTGAAGCCACCCCGTCGGACAGGGTGATGGCTGGATGTTCGTGGCCGAGGATGACACGGCCGCCGGGCGCAGCCTGGGCGCGGAGATGGGCGGCGGCGACGGATTCATCCGCCTGGTCACCGTGCAGGAGAAGATGAGGTCCGACCATGGCGCTTTCGGCAATTTCGAGGGCGATGCCCGCGGTGGCGAGCGTGGCGGCGAGTTCGCGGTCGTGGTTGCCGCCGATGAGACGGAGCCGTGCCCGCTCGCCAATCGTGAGCGCCAGCCAGCGCAATTCGGAATGCAGCGCCGGGACATCCACGGCGCGGTGAACGACGTCGCCGAGGAGCACCAGTTCCTCGGCGGGATAGCGATCGAGCAACTTCAAAAGGCGTTCCGTCGAATCTTCGCGCGTCTCCACCGGTAGAAGCTGTCCTTCGGCGCGATGCGCCCAGGCGTAACCAAGATGGAGGTCGGCGACGGCGAGCGTCTGCCATTTTTCGAGCCACACCCCCGGCTCCAGTTCAAGACGGCTGCGGTCCATGCGTCACTATTCCTTCAATTCTCCTTTTTCGAGGGAGATTTCCGCAGACCACGTTCGCGTGCGTTTCGAAGCCCATTGGATGTTGGATGTTGGATGTTGGATGTTGGGTGTTGGGTGTTGGATGTTGGATGTTGCGGCGAAGCCGCCCCATTTTCTATCTCACTCCACCATTGATGGTAGAGCCGCTCCATCGTCTCGTACGGATCCTCCACCAGCAGCGCTTCCTTGATTTTGGTGGCGTACATCGCGAACGAGAGCGGCGGCACCTGGGCCACACGACGCAAGCGGACGGGCTGGGTGGCTTGCCGGGCCAGGAAGGCCCGCGCTCCGTCGGCGTCGATAAAAGTTCGGAGCGCGTCGCGCCGCGCTTCGCGCAGAAGGACGTGATCCGGTTCGTGTTCCTGGAGCACATTGAAAATGACCTCCGTCGACCACTGCAGTTTGCGGACGGATTTCTGCCGGTCAAAGTAGTTGCGGTAGACCATGAGTCCGGTTTGGGCGGCATTGCGAAAGTGATATTTCAACATCTCGGACCGGCGCAAGGCGCCGTCCAGCGCCTCATCGAAGTTTTCCAGGCGGAGCAATTTGGGCAGTTCCGCCGCGAGGAAGCGCTGGCGCCGCGCGACGGTCAGCACGAAGCCGTAATCGTGCGGGGTGGCGATGGCGTTCCCGCCGCGCGTCTCGCCGAGGCGATGCGTGACCACGCGCGCGAGGGCGTCATTGGAGGCGCGGCCGATCAAGGAATGGAAGAAATAGTGCAAGGCGTTTTGCGCTTCGTCGTCGAGTTCTTCGACGAGCAGAAAATCCGCGGTGGGGATTTCCGAGATGTCGTGCTGGGCCAGGTGGGTCTGGAGGATGATCCGGGCGTTGGCCGCGCCGCAATCGAGGCGGCCGGCGATCCAGGCGGCGAGCCCATCCCGGCTTTCCGCAAGGGCCGAGCGCAGCTCCCGCCGGAAGTCATTGATCTCCTGCGCGACGCGATTGGAGAGTGGCATTTTGTTGGCATTCCAGCGTGGCACGGTCGGCAGGGCGCCATCGGCGCGGCTGACCCACGCTTCCATTTGCGTCATTTTCTCGAGACGCACCGGGTGGCCGGCGATCATGAAGACATCGCCGATTTGAAGCTGGCGAATGAAGGATTCCTCGACGCTGCCGAGGAGGCGGCTTCTGGTGCGGACGGTGACCTGGCCGACGCTGGGAATGGTGCCGATATTTTGCAGGAATTCGCGGCGCACCGCGCCTTCGCGCGTGCGAAATCCATCGGCATCGAGGTCAATCTTGCCGAAAACCTCCCGGTAGCGCTGGCGCAGCGAAGCGCCGCCGCCGGCGAGATAGTCGAGGACATCATTGAAGAGCGCTTCATCAAGATCCCGAAAAGGATAGGCGCGGCGCACCAGGGCGAGGGCGTCGGCGCGGCTCCAGCGTGCCGTGCAGCCCATGCTCACGAGATGCTGGGCCAGAACGTCCAGCGGGCAGTCGGGCAGACGCACGTCGTCCAGTTGCCGTTCGCGCGCGAGGAGCACCGTGGCGCAGGACTCGACAAGATCGCTGACGTTGGTCGCCATGAGAATGCCGCGGCTGATGGAATGGATATTGTGCCCGGCGCGGCCCGCGCGCTGGAGAGCCTTGCTCACGCCCTTGGGCGTGGACATCATCACCACCAGGTCGACCGACCCAATGTCGATGCCGAGTTCCAGGCTGGTCGAGCAGACCACGGCGCGCAGTTCGCCCCGCTTGAGCCGGTCTTCGACTTCGCGACGCACGTCGCGCTCCAGGGAAGCGTGATGACATTCGATTTCGCCGGCGAGGTCCGGGAAATTTTCCCGCAGCCAGTAGGTCGTGGCCTCGGCGCCGGAGCGAACATTGCAAAAGACCAGCGTCGTGCGGTTCTTGCGAATGAGGCCGCCCAGTTCGCGGATCAGCCGCCGGCCGGTGTAACCCGCCTCGGGGTACGGGTCTTTTCGCAGAGGGGTGTGGACGCTCAGTTTGATTTTCTTGGCGCTGGCGACATCGAGGACCGCGCATTGGCCATGGGTGCCGGTGAGAAAGCGCGCGACCACTTCGAGCGGGGCGATGGTCGCGGAGAGTCCGATCCGCTGGAGGCGTCCGCAGTGGAGTTCGAGCCGCTCGAGGCTCAGGGCGAGGTGCGCGCCGCGCTTGTTCTCGGCCAGGGCATGGATTTCATCGACGATCAGCCAGCGGACACTGGCCAGCGGGGCGAGCCATTTCTCCTGGCTCAAGAGCACGCAAAGGCTTTCCGGCGTGGTCAGCAGGATGTGCGGCGGCTTGGTGTACTGCCGCGCCCGTTGACCGGCGGTCGTGTCGCCAGTGCGCAATTCCACGCGAATCGGCGACTTCTCCCCGAACCATTCACGCAAGGGCGCGCGAAGATTCTTTTCGAGGTCGTAGCTGAGGGCGCGCAAGGGCGAGACGTAGACGCAATAAATGGTATCGCGCAGAGGGCCACGGGTGTGGAGGCGGACCAGTTCGTCGAGCACACCCAGAAAGGCGGCGAAGGTCTTGCCGGTGCCCGTCGGCGAGGCGAGGAGCACATTTTCGCCGCGGGCAATGCGCGGCCAGGCGGCTTTCTGCGCCGGGGTCGGTTCACCGTACCGGGCCGCGAACCACGCGAAGACGGATGGGTGAACGGAAGATTCGGCGGTCATGCGGGTGGAAAATCGACGAGTGACGGTTAGAGTCAAACACACTGCCACCGCATGAAGATTCCGCTGTTTTGTTTAGTGCTTGTTCTTTCGTTGCGCGTGCCATCGTTTGCCCAGCCGGAATTTCGTGGCGTGTGGGTGGCGACGGTCTTCAACCTCGACTGGCCGTCGAAGCCGGGACTTTCCGCGGCGGAGCAGAAGGCGCAATTGCTGGCGATGTTGGACCGGGCGCAGCAGTTAAAATTGAATGCGATCCTCCTGCAGGTCCGCTCCGAATCGGATGCCTGCTATGCTTCGCGGCGCGAACCGTGGTCGGAGTTCCTAAGCGGGAAGCAGGGGATCGATCCGGGCTACGATCCGCTGGCGTTGGCGATTGCGGAAGCCCACCGAAGGGGGTTGGAGTTGCACGCGTGGTTTAATCCCTTCCGGGCCGGGACGAGAGCCGGGGCCGCCTACGCGGCAAACCACGTCACGCGCACGCATCCCGAGTGGATCCGGCGTTATGGCGGGCAGTTGTGGGTCGATCCGGGCGAACCGGAGGCGCGGCGTTATATCCTCGAAATCATTCTCGACGTGGTGAAGCGCTACGACATCGATGGCGTGCATATCGACGACTATTTCTATCCGTATCCGGTGAAGGGCGCCGATTTTCCAGACGAGTCGAGCTGGCAGCGTTATGGCGTCCACAGCGGAATGGCGCGGGACGACTGGCGGCGGGACAATATCAATCGTTTCGTCGAGGCGATGTACCGGGAGGTGAAAGCGGAAAAGCCCGCGGTGCGCGTGGGAATCAGCCCGTTTGGGATCTGGCGTCCGCGAGTCCCCGTCACCATCGAAGCGCAACTCGATGCCTACGCGCAGCTCTATGCCGATGCGCGACACTGGCTGGCGGAGGGCTGGTGCGACTACCTTGCGCCGCAGCTCTACTGGGGCATCGACCCGGCGAAGCAAAGCTTTCCGGTGCTGCTGCACTGGTGGCGCGAGCAGAGCCGGGCAGGCCGGCCGATCTGGCCGGGCATCGCCACGGAGCGAATTGGGAAGCCGTACCCTGTGCAGGAGATTGCGCGGCAGATTGAGCTGACGCGCCGGGATTTGCCCGCCGATGCCGCGCCTGGAAACATTCAATGGAGCATGAAGGCCCTGATGCGCGATCAAGGTGGCATCGATGCGGTGATCGATGGGCAGGTTTACAACGACCGCGCCGAACTTCCACGGCGCTGACCAACCCCATGGCCCGCGAAATCTGGCACGCCGCGCTCGATGAACCCTGTCCGTACCTGGCGGACCTGGGCGCGACCACCGATTATCGGATGCTGACCGAGGTGACGCCGGACGAGCATGAGCAAATGATCGTGCGCGGATGGCGGCGTTTTGGGATGCAATATTTTCGTCCGCGCTGCGCGCACTGCCGGGAGTGCGTCTCGCTGCGTGTGCCCGTGGCGGGCTTCCGTCCCACGAAGAGCCAGCGGCGCGCCTGGCGCAAGTGCGGCCCACTGCGCGTGGAAATGGGGCCGCCGCAGGCGGACGAGAGGCGCGTTTCCCTCTTTCACGCCTGGCACGCCAATCGCGAGCGCACGCGCGGATGGCGGCCGACCACGATGAGCGTGCGGGAATATGCGCTCACCTTTTGCACCCCCAATGTGTGCGCCCGGGAGATGGCCTATTTTGACGGCGGGCGGCTGGTGGCCATTGGCCTGGTGGATGTGACGCCGAAGGCATTGAGTTCGATCTATTTTTTCTATCACCCGGAGGTCAGCGCCTGTTCGCTGGGTGTGGCGAGCGTGCTCTTTGAAATCGAGTGGGCGCGGCGGATGGGTTGCACGCACCTGTATCTTGGCTATCGCGTGAGCGATTGCCCCTCGACGGCCTACAAGTCGCAATATGAACCGCACGAATTGCTCAAAGGGCGCCCGGATATGGGCGAGGAACCGATTTGGGTCGGTCCTTGAGGGCCGGACCAGTCGTCGTGCCGGGTCAACGGCCGGACAATCGCCCGCGCCATTGACGATCACCGCGAGCCGGATGGACCACGCAGACGATCTTTGATTCAACACACGTTCTTAATCCCTGCTCGCCCTCATCGAGGCCAGGCAACGGAGGAGATAGGGCAGGAGCTGCTTTTTGCGGGAGACGATGCCGGCCAGTTCCCAGACGTGCGGGCTGGGCTGGGGGAAGTCGATTTTTTGCAGAAACGTCTCCTCGCCCTGGACCAGGAGAAGCGAGGTCTGGGTGTTGATATCGGTGACGAGCAGAGCGGCAAAGAGCAGGCCTTCGCGCTTGCGGAAAGTGTCGAGCGCGCCGAGCAGGGCGTCGCTCTTTTCGTGGAAATGGGCGAAGGAGAGTTCCTCGATCTGGGCCACGCTGAAGTGATACCCGTTTTCTTCGTAGGGCTTGCAATCGGCGGTGATCGCCTGCTCGGCGGTCATGGTGAGCAACGGCGAACCGACGCTGAAGATTTGCTCGGCGAGATCGTCGTGGCTGACTTCGGCGATCCTGGAGAGCTGCTTGAGGAGTTCGCAATCCACCGGTGTGGTCGTGGGCGAAGTGAGATTAAGCGTGTCGGCGACAACTCCGGCCATGAGGAGGCCGGCGATGCGCGGTGGAATGGTGATGCCGAGTTGCTGAAAGCACATGGCCACGATGGTGCTCGTGGACCCGACGGGGTTGTTCCAAAACAGGATGGGGCTGTCGCTGGAAAAACCGCCGAGCTTGTGGTGGTCGAGAATCTCAACGATCGGCACCTTCTCGGCGCCACGCACCGCCTGGGAGAGTTCGTTGTGATCGACCAGGATGAGCTGCCGGGGAATGTCCTTGAGAAAGTCCGATTTTGAGAGGATGCCGACGAGCATTCCATGCTCGTCGATGACCGGAAAAATGAAGGCGGCGCTGTTGGCCGCGAGCTGGCGGGCCTCCTCGAGCAGGGTGTCGGGCTGGAAGCTGCGATAGTCGGCCTCGATCATGCGTTCGACGCGCACGGCGCCGCGGGCGAGCAGGACGCTCGTCGCGGTGTCGTGAGGCGAACTGATCATGGTGACATGCGCGGCGCGGGCTTTGGCGCGAATCTCTTCGTCGATCGGCAAGCCGCCGGTCACGACGACGGCGTGGACACGCTCCGCGATGGCCATCTCCTGGATGTGCGGGCGGTCGCCGACGAAGAGGACGACTTTTCGATTCCGATGCTTTTGCAAGCGAGGCGCGAAGGAGTCCTGGGCCATGGCGCCGACCATGAGGAATTTCTCCTCCGGCTGGCCGGAGAGCGAGCCGGTGACCAGCGCTCCGCCGAAGGTCGTGACGATGTCGGCCAGCGAGGCGATGACGATCCGCGTGCCGCTGGCTTCTTCGCGCGGAGGAAAAAGGTGGTGATTGATCATGAACGCGCTGAGCAGGCCAAGGCAGCGGTTTTCGTCATCGACGACGGGCAGGCCGCGGAGGCGCTTCTTGTCGATGAGCTGGAGGGCGTCATAGACCGGCGAATCGGCGCGCACCGAAATGACGCGCGATTCCATGACGTCGCTGACGCGGGGAGAGAGATCGTTGATCAGTAGCGGCGCTTCGACGCCGAATTTCCCGAGGACGAAATCGATGCGCTCATTGGTATTGCCAGCGCGGGCCGCCACGACTTGCGAATGGCCGCCGAGGCGCTTGAGTTCCGCATAGGCAATGGCCGAACAGATGGAATCCATGTCCGGATTCTTGTGGCCAATAACAATGGTTTGCATCGCGGCGGAAGATGCACGCCGTCGGGCGATGCGACAAGCCCGGTGCGCCCGATTTAGAATTGTCCGGTAGCCGCCGGGGCGTCCCCGCTTCGCTCCAACCCGCCGTCACTGGGAGTTTCCTTTCCGAGCAAGCTCTGCTTGAGCTGTTCCATCTTGCGGCGATCCATCGTGCTGCTGCGATCGTAATCTGTCCCATTGCGAATGCGGAAGAGCTTTTCCAGATGTTCATCACGCGGAGCCGGATCGGAAGCCTGCGCGGCCGGGTCGATGACCGTGGGAGCCGACCAGGACGACTTCAAGGGAGGCGTCGCGGAAGTTGGTGGAGGAGGCGCATCGGCGGGGCCGGGCTTGAAAGCCGCGACTGGCGGAGGTTGCTGAATCCTGGTGACCGGAGCCGTTCGCGTCGCCGGGGTGGCTGCAATGGGCTTTTCGGCGGCCGTACGAGGCGCGACGACGGGCTTGGCCGGAGAAACCTGCGCCGGTTTCACGTGGGCAATGTGGGACACTGGGGCCGGTTCCTGCAGAGTGGCCGCGCGGAGGTGCGCGACCGGTCGACGAAACAGGGTGACCGCAGCCTTGCCATTTGCGCCATGCGCGGGATAGACCTTCTTTTCGAGGATTTCCACGGGCCGGTGCGCGTAAAAGGAGATCTGCTTGTCCAAATCGCCGTTCGGCAGCCAGAAAGGCGAGGCCAGGCGGTCGTCTTTCAGCCACCACGGAAAATTTTCGTCCGCATGGTCGCGATAGACCACCGCGGTGCGTGTGCCGAGCGCTTCGTCGTAATGATTACTGTAGTAATGGAATTGATAGGTGACGACGATGTGTTCCACTCCCTGATCGAGCAGCACCTGGTGCAGTTTGTCCGCATACGAAGCAGAAGGATCGGGCTCGCGAATGGAATCGCCGGGGCGCACGCGCATGACGGTTTCCCAAGTTTCGGATTTCTCGAAAACCTGGCAACCCGCGAGCACGAGGCACACGGCAATGGTTAAGGCGAGGGGTTTCGGCATGTCAGGTACGATTTCGAGGGCGGGCGTACAGGAAATCTTTCGGGGCCTCAATCATAAAAATGCTTGGGCTTATGGATTCTACGTACGATTCCGCCGGTCATCACAGCAGGCCGAAGCGGCTTTTCCAAATCCAGGTTTCCGCTTTCACCGTTAATTCGCTGGTGTTGAAGGGCTTGGGAAGGAAGTCGTTGCCTCCGCACAGGCTGGCCTGGGCCCGGTCGTCGAGAGTAGTGGCCGCAGTCAGAAAAATGACGGGTGTCCGGCGATTACGGCTGTTTTCCCGAATTCGGTTGCAAAGGGTAGTCCCATTGATGTTTGGCAGGCCGACATCGAGGAGAAGCAGGTCGTAATCCTCCATTTCGATGAGGGTCTGGGCTTCCTGGCCATCTGCGCAGGTCGTGGTCGGCAGTTGCGCCAATTCCAGCGACGCCGCCACCGTATGCAGAAGGTCGCTATCGTCGTCCACCGCCAGGACCTTGGGATGGGGCAGGACTTTGCTTTGATCCTGGTGGCGGGGGTCGAGCAAACTGGAGACGAGGTCCGTGGCCCGCAGGAGGGTCTGGATTTGCGCTGGCGTTGGGCAATCCGGCCGGCCGATGCACTCCTGGAGCATGGCCTCAATGGCCAGGCTCATCCGGACGATGGGGTGCCCACCGAGAGCGGACGCGGCTTGCGCCAGCCTGCCGCCCTGGATGGCGAGCTGGGCTCGAGCCGATCTTTCCCGGATGTTCAAGGAAAGCCGGCTCAGGGCCGACGAAAGGGCATTCAGGGGAGTCGCGACGGCTTGAAATGCGGGGATGGGGGGAACGTTGAGCTTGTGGGTGGCGCCCGATTCGGACCAAAGGTCGGTCGCCGCAAGGAGAGTCACGGTGGGCTTGGCCAAGACCGCCGGTGGCTGAACGAGAGTGGTTTGCGGAGCAGCAGCAGTTAGCGCTGCGCCGATCACCGCGGTATCGCCAGCGGGGGTGCCCGGAGTTGGCGCGGATGCCGGCGCGGGCGTTTCCCCGTTCGAGGCGGGCACAGAGTCCCGCCCCAATTGTTGCCGCAATTCCTGGAGCTCGCGGCTGTGCGTGACCTTCTCCGCCTGGAGCAGTTCACAAGCCTGCCGGGCGGCATCGCGCTCGCGGTTCGTGGCGGCGAGTTCGTTCCGCAGTTTTTCCAGTTCCAGTTTCAGGCCGGCGGTGATATGCCGCAGGTCATCGCGCTCGGCGACGATGGTCTTGAGAGTGTCGTTGCCCGCGGCCAGCGGAGTGTTGTCCGCCTTCTTCGTCACCAATCGGGCGCTGCTGAGGATATCAATCTGCCGCTGGAGGGCGACGATTTGGCCCAGGAGATCGGCGTTTTCTCCGCGCAGAAAGGCCAGATCCTTCTCCATTTGCACGGGTGACAGGCGCGGCGCCCCGGAGCCAGCCTCCGGGTCAAATTCGCATTGAACGGTCCCAAAGGCGATCCGGCACTCCTCGCGCAGGTGGTAGTCAGTGACGGGTGAACCGTCGACGAAGGTCAGATTGGTCGAACCGAGATCGTGCAGCCGGTAATGGCCGTCTTCGGCGACGAATTCCGCGTGATGCCCCGAGACGCTGCGATCGACGATCTGGATCGTATTATCCGGCCGGCGCCCAACCGTAATCCGATCCGCCGCAAGATCATGCGTTACCTCGCCCTGTTCAGGGAGCTTAATGCGGAGAATGGGCATGTGTCGGGTGATCGGGATTCACAGAACCGGGAGCTGAAAGAGCAAATGTGATGCCCATTGACGGCAACCGCTTGCGCACGCGCAGGATTTGCAGGAATGTCCGGCCCCTTTTTCTCATGCTTGCGGAAATCCAAAGAAGGCGGACCTTCGCCATCATCTCGCACCCGGACGCCGGCAAGACGACGCTGACGGAGAAGCTTCTGCTTTACGGTGGCGCCGTGCAACTCGCGGGCTCGGTGACCGCTCGCAAGAATGCGCGGGCCACGACCAGCGACTGGATGGAACTGGAGAAGCAGCGGGGCATTTCCGTCTCCAGCACGGTGCTCCAGTTCGATTACCGGGGTTACCGGGTGAACTTGCTGGACACACCCGGCCACAAGGATTTCTCGGAGGATACGTATCGCGTGCTTACCGCCGTCGATGCCGTGGTGATGGTCATTGACGCCGCGAAAGGGATCGAGGCGCAGACCCGCAAGCTCTTCGAGGTTTGCCGGCGGCGCGGGGTCCCGATATTTACCTTCATGAACAAGTGCGACCGGCCCACGCGCGAGCCTCTGGCGTTGCTGGACGAGCTTGAAAAAGTCCTGGGGATCGGAGCCTTCGCGGTCAATTGGCCGCTTGGCTCGGGCACCAGCTTTCGGGGCGTATTCGACCGCCAGCAACATAGCGTTCATCTCTTTGAGCGCACGCCTCTGGGGGCCTACCGCGCCCCGGTTCGCGTGGGCTCGCTCGCGGAGCCGTTTGTGCGGGAAAAGCTCGACGAATCCGACTACCATCGGGCGGTCGAGGAGTTGGAAATGCTGGACATCGCCGGGGTGGAGTACTGTGAGGAGAGGGTCCATCACGGGGAACAGACCCCGGTTTTCTTCGGCTCGGCCATGAACAACTTCGGTGTCCAACTGCTCCTCGATGCCTTCCTCGAGCGGTCCCTCCCGCCGCAGCCGCGCTTGGGGAAAGCGCCCGGTGCTCAGTCCTCGGTGCTCAGTTCAGCCGCTGGCAGCGCGGCTTCGGATACCGGGCATTCTGCACGGAGTACGGAGAACTCCCCGGTCCCGCTGGATGGACCCTTTTCAGGATTCGTCTTCAAGATTCAGGCCAACATGGATCCCCGGCACCGTGACCGGATCGCCTTCGTCCGCATTTGCTCGGGAAAATTCACGCGGGACATGAGCGTGACCCACATGCGCACGGGCAAACGAGTGCGCCTGGCCAGCGCCCACCGGCTCTTTGGACAGGAACGCGAGACGATCGATGAAGCGTACGCGGGTGATGTCATCGGGCTCGTTGGTCATGCCGAGTTTGGGATTGGGGACACTCTGACGGCCGATCCGTCGATCACCTATCGGGAGATTCCTCGCTTTGCGCCGGAGTGTTTTGCGTTTCTCCACAATCCCAACCCGGGCAAGTTCAAGCAGTTTCGCCAGGGCGTCGAGCAGCTCCTTCAGGAGGGTGTCGTGCAAGTGTTCGATCTGCGCGACGTGGGACAAAAGATTCCCTTGCTGGCCGCGGTCGGCCCGCTGCAATTCGAGGTCGTGCAGTATCGCCTGGAGAGTGAATATGGCGCTCCTTCGAGGCTCGAGAATGCTTCGTGGGAGGCGTTCCGCTGGCTGAGCGCGGGCGCGGATCCCAAGGCGCTGAAGCTGCCCACCGGCTGCCGCCTGGCCTACGATGCCGCGGGACAATCCGGCGTGCTCTTCCCCAGCGCCTGGACGCGGAAGTATTTCACGGATCTCAACACCGGCGTCGAACTGCTCGATCTGCCTCTCGGGTAGGGCGGCTGAGACGCCGGCCTAGACGCTCTCTTACAGCTCGCGCCCGACGGCCTCGGCGACTTTCTTCACGCGCGTCACAAGGTCTTGGAATTCGTGCGGCAGGAGCGCCTGTTCGCCATCGCTCTTGGCCAGCTCGGGACTGGTGTGCACTTCGGTCATAATGGCGTCCGCGCCTGCGGCGACGGCGGCGACGGCCATGGTGACGACATGTTCCCGCAGGCCGATGCCGTGTGTGGGATCGACGACCACCGGGAGGTGGGTCTCCTTCTTGAGCACCGGGACGGCGTTCAGGTCGAGGGTATTGCGCGTGTAGGTCTCGAAGGTGCGGATGCCGCGCTCGCAGAGGAGGACCTTGAAATTGCCCTCCGCGAGGATGTATTCGGCGGACATCAGCAGGTCCTTGATGGTGGCGGACATTCCGCGCTTGAGCATGACGGGCAGGCGCGAACGGCCCACTTCCTTGAGGAGGCTGAAGTTCTGCATGTTGCGCGCGCCGACCTGGAGGCAATCGGCGTATTCCTCGACCATTTCGAGGTGGCGGGTGTCCATGATCTCGGTGATCACGGGCAGGCCGGTGGCTTCGCGCGCCTCAGCGAGGAGTTTCAGGCCATCAACCCCGAGGCCTTGGAAAGTATAGGGCGAGGTGCGAGGCTTGAAAGCGCCGCCGCGCATCACGCGGACGCCCAAACGTGAAACGAGCGCAGCGATCGCGTCCATCTGCTCTGCGCTTTCCACGCTGCACGGACCGGCCATCATCACCACCTGGTTGCCGCCCACAGTTACGCCGCGGCCCAGATCCACCACGGTTCCTTCAGGCCGAAAGTGCCGGCTGGCGAGCTTGTAGGGCGCGATAACAGGATGCACCTCCTGCACCGCGTCCAGCATTTCCACGGCGCGGGTATCGAAAT
>Ga0302324_100011611_pt1 | contig 18061 bp, 21 predicted proteins | sample Palsa_T0_1_FD_201949 | JGI IMG/M metagenome (GOLD analysis project Ga0302324, IMG submission 201949) | Peat permafrost microbial communities from Stordalen Mire near Abisko, Sweden - Palsa_T0_1 | ecosystem: Environmental > Terrestrial > Soil > Palsa > Peat permafrost | place: Sweden: Abisko... | reverse complement strand
GACCGCGTTCTCGATAACCTTCACTCTTTGCAGTTCGTTCTGGCTCAACTCGATCACCTCTCAGCTTCCCAAGGGGTGACATAGTTTCGTTGCAGTTAGGGGGTGACATTATTTTGGAGCATCTACAGAGCGGTGCTGGCATCTTGCCGCAGCTTATGGCCGATGTCATACTGCCAGATGTTGCATTCCGGGAAAAATAACGCGGCCGAACGGCCGGCTCTTTCGATGGCGTGGGCTGTTCTGGCCCTGGCTCTCGTGCTGCTTTGGCAATTCCTCACGGTCCACTACAACCGCGCCGGGAATTGGACCGCGCTGTTTCTTAGCGGCCAAGTCTCCGCTGTTCCACCGGATTTGGCGCCAGAAACCTACAGATTTCCCGGCCACGGCTTCGACGGCCAAATGTATCGTTCCGTGGCGCACGACCTGTTCATGCGGCGCGGCTACGTGAAATACGTGGACCGGCCGGCGCAACGCTATCACCGCATTCTGGTGCCGGCGCTGGCTTATCTGCTGGTAGCGGGGCATCAACCGTGGATCGACGCGTCGTATATCGCGGTGATCGGGATCTTCGTCCTGCTGGGCGCGTACTGGCTCAGCCGTTGGGCTGTGGTGGCGGGCCGCCATCCCGCCTGGGGGCTGGCGTTCCTGCTGGTCCCGGCCACGCTCATTTCCGTGGACCGAATGACCGTTGATGTTGCACTGGCGGCTTTCACCGTGGCCTTCGCGCTCTATTGGCGGACCGGGGCCTGGACCAAGCTCTTCGTCGTTTTGGTGCTGGCTTGTCTGGCGCGCGAGAGCGGAGTTTTCCTGGCGGGAGGTTGTTGCCTGGTTGAGCTGTTCAACCGGCGGTTGGTCCGCGCCGTGATTTGGGCATCCACCGTTCTGCCCGCTTTCGTCTGGTATCTGTTCATCCGGCGCGTGCTTCCGGAGAAGACCCACTTCGGCGTCCCAACTTGGGTTGCCCGCAGACTTGGCCCGGGAATCTTCCATCGAATCCACCAGCCGCCACACTATCCGCTTTCTCCCTTGCTCAATACCATCGCGCGATGGGGCGATGTGATTTCGCTCATGGCGATTCTACTAGCCTCGCTCTTGGTGATCCTGATTCTCCGCGCCCGTCCGCTCGACCCGGTAGCGATCACGGGCGCACTGTTTGTCGTTCTCGTCTTTGTACTGACCAACGCCAACTATTGGACTGATGTCAACGGGTACGCGCGCGTGTTCTCGCCGCTGCTGCTCCTGGCCGCGCTGGGATGCGTGGCGTCAGAGGGCGGCGTGCCTTGGTGGGCCGGCCTGGTTCCCGTGATTCTCGTGGATCTGCGTCTGAGCATGGAATTTACGGCGGACGCCAGGGGCGTGGTCCGCGGGCTGTTGAGATAGGCAGGTGCCTCGACCGGCGCGCCGGAGCCAACCGCATGGGCTTTAGACTTTGGCCGGGGATGGCGCGGCCCGGCTCTTCGATCAATTCGACCCGGCTCGCCGGGTTGCCGGACCCGGTAAGCCGGCACACGAGCCAGGCCGCGATTGTTGAATCGCCCTGCCGTATGCTATACTTACGTTCAGTTTGATCGTCCCGCCCACGCTTGGCCGCAACGCAGCAACGCATCTTGCTCCTCGCAAAGCCCGCAATCAAATGTGCCCCTAAAGACGAAGGAACAGTTCATGAAAAAAGTATTCGTAGGAAATTTGGATTTCGGCGCGACGGAGGAATCTATTCGCACGGCCTTTGAAGCGTACGGCGCCGTGGAGCGGGTCAGCTTGATGACCGACCGCGACACCGGCCGCTCGCGCGGCTTCGCGTTCGTCGAAATGACGGATGCTCAGGAAGCCGATCAGGCGATTGCCGGCCTGAACGGAACGAACTTGGGCGGCCGTGCGATCAACGTTAACGAAGCCCGGCCCAAGACCGAAAGCCGCCCAAGAAACGATTTTGGCGGCGGTGGTGGACGGCGCGACCGCCGGTGGTAACCTGCCACAGCTTATCGATTCGGGTGGTCAAATAAAACCGCCAAAATTGCACAGGAGGATCTCATGGCCGGCAGGTCAGGCGATACATTCAAGAAGCGTCAGAAAGAAGTGGCCCGTGCTGAGAAGCATCGGGAAAAGCTAGCCAAACGGCTGGAGCGGAAACAGCATAAGGGCGAGGGCCAGCCGGAAGACGACATGGGCGTCAACGAGCTATTAAACGAGCTATCAGAGGATGCGGCGCAATCAGAGGAGAGCGGCGCTTCGCAGTTAGGTTGAGCGCATTTCGCGCTCAAATTCAATCAACAAAACGAGCAACATAGCACTCAAGGAGAAAATGTGAAAGAGACAGGGACAGTAAAGTGGTTTAATGCAGGAAAAGGCTTTGGATTTATCCAGCGGGACAATGGCGAAGATGTTTTCGTGCATTTCTCGGCCATCGAAGCCAGCGGATATCGCACGCTCGACGAAGGCGCTCGCGTGTCCTTCATCGTCAAGCGCGGTCCCAAGGGCCTGCAAGCCGAACAAGTCACGTTAGCGTAGTCAGAGCAACACGACAGTTAGGGTCTGGCCGTTCACACAAGCGGCCAGTTGCCATTTCGAAATATCGAGCTGGCGCTCCCGCGTAGTCCGGCGTGTCTGTAGTGCCGTGGAACAGTAGTGCCGTGAAAAAGGTGCGGCCCCTTAACAATGCAGCTCCTATTTAAAGGCTTCAACCAGCGAGCGAATATTCGCAGCTACCGGTTTGATGGCGTGCTGCCTAGCGAGCGGCCGACCAAGCTCCGCAAGAATCTGGAATTCCTGCTGAACGTTGATATGACCGTGCTGGCGGAGAACCGGATCCGCGTCCAGGACGGGCCCACGCTGTGCCTGCGCATCTTGCAAAGTGCTTTGGCCACCCCAGGAGCCGACACTATCCCCTTCGTCAGCTATACCGTGACCCGCGCCGAGATCGTTGCGTTTGCAAGCGCGCGCAACGCGGTGGAGGAAGCCAAGGCCGGCCGGAGGAAGCATCGCCCAGCCTTTAAGCCCACCACCCCCGCGCAATGGAAGTGGCCGGGACAATAATCGCCGATTCAATCGCACAAAGCGAGACCCGCAGAGACTCCTTTTACCAGATCGCGTTGGGATACCGCTCGTGAATTCGGCGATCCGATGTAACCAATGGCGCCTCATTATTGGCGATCGCGTTTGCAACGATAATTCGGTCGCCCGGCTCTCGAGTCCACTTCACTCCCAAGGCGGCGCTCATGACGGTCGCCATTGGAAATTGGCGGACCGACAGGCCGATCTGTTGGTTGAGGTCGGAAAGGATGTGGGATGCGGCGTATTTGATGGCGCCCTTCTCAAACAGCATTTCGAGCTCGAGCATTACCATCGCGGATACCAGCAGATCGGCGCTTTCGATCTGCTCCGTGGCTCGCTGCGTCAATTGAGCAACTTTGCCGGAATGCAGAAAAATGGCAATGTTGGTATCAAAGGTAGGAGATCACAGCTTGGTATCCCATTTTTCATCCCAAGAGATACGCATCTCCTCATCCAACTGACGCTGGCCGCGATCAAGATCTTCAACAGTCCCGTGGATCGTATCTCGCTGGATGAGGCGAGACATCTTGCTTAGCCTCTCTCCGGGTTTTCGAAACTTGGTGGTGGTGACCTTCACCACTCCAGCGTGCCACAAACGCGTGCGCTACGTCATCACGGACAAACCTGAGCTACCCAACCGCCTTCGATGAGGCCGGCTGACGGTACCCCTACGGAAGCGCGAAAACGTTCAACGTCAACCCCGAGACAATCGCCACATACTGCTTGCCATCCTTGCCTTCGTAGGTCATCGGAACCGCATTTCCCGCGGAATCCAGCCTCGCCGACCATAGTTCCTTACCGGTTTTCGAATCGATCGCGCGGAAATAGTTGTCGTTAACGATGCCCGCGAAGACCAGCCCGCCCGCCGTGGCCGTCGGTCCCGCGAATCCGCCGGCCCGCCCGGTATTCCGCCGCTCAGGCCCAAACTCCTCGGTAACTCCGAACGGAATCCGCCAGGCGAACTCGCCGGTATTCGCATTCACCGCGGTCAGATGGCCCCAAGGCGGTTTCTGGCACGGCCATGCGCCTGCCGCGCGATCGCCCGGTTTTACAGGCGCGCTGAAAGTATGAAATGGCCCCGGCGGATCATCCACGGCCGACCGCGTGTATTCGAGCTTGGAACCATGCTCGTCGAACGAATACTCGATGCCGGGTCGTTTCTTCTCGGTCCAGCCGACTTGCCCTTGATCCTGCGTGTACACGAAAATGTACCCGTCTTTCGGATCCACGGCCATGCCGCCCCAATTGGCGCCGCCCGTCGCGCCCGGGAAAATGATGCTCGACTTCGGCGGCTTGCCTTCTTCGTGGTACAGGAACGGCGTGAAGGGACCGGCGTTGTAAAATCCGCCGCTTCTCTCCACTAGCGCTTTGCAGGCTGCGGCGTGCTCGGGCGTCGTGTCGGCGGCCGTCACCAGATCCTCCGGCTTGTAATCCATGCGCGCCAGCGGCGGCGGCTTCAACGGGAACGGCTGCGTGGGCGAATACCACTCGCCCGGCACGTCGCCCGCCGCTACTTTGCGCTCCTCCACGCCGAACACCGGCTTGCCGGTCTCGCGATTCAAGATGAACATCCATCCCGTCTTGCCGATGTCGGCGATCGCCGGAATTTTTTGGCCGTTCACATTGATGTCCACCAGCACCGCCGCGGGCGGATTATCGTAATCCCACAAGTCGTGATGGACCGTTTGGAAATACCACTTCAGCTTTCCGGTCTCCGCGTCCACGGCTACCAGGCTGTTGCCGAAAAGATTAGCGCCCGGCCGGTCGCCGCCGTAGTAATTGGAAGCGGGGCCATCGATGGTCATATAAAGGATCCCGCGTTGCGCGTCGGCCGTCATGGGCCAAGCCCAGATATTGGTTCCGGACCGGTCCTTCCAGCCATCGTTCAGCCAGGTCTCATGACCCGCTTCGCCAGGCCTGGGAACGGTGTGAAATTCCCACAGCTTGGCGCCGGTGCGAGCGTCGTAAGCGCGCGTATCGCCGGGCGGGCCGGTGGGAACTTCGAGAACCGCCGCACCTACCGTAATCACGTTGCGAAACACCGTGGGCACGCCCCCGTAGCCGATCGCCATGTCGACCATGCCCTCTTTGCCGAAGCCCGGATCGAGCTTGCCGGTATTGGCGTTCAGCGCGATCAGATTGAGGCCGGCGGTAAACAGGATGCGGGGCGGATTCTCCTTGTCGCCGGGCCAGTAGGCCACGCCGCGCGTGGATGGCCGCGAGCCGCTGACCGTGTAGCTCCACGCCTCTTTGCCGCTCACCGCATCCAGCGCCACCACGCGCGCCGACGCAGTGACATACATGATGCCGTTCACTACGATCGGCGTCGCCTCCGACCCACCTCCGCCGAATCGCGGCGGCGGCGCTTCGCCTTTCAGCGAAAACGTCCACGCCGATTTCAACGTCGCGACGTTCTTCGTGTTGATTTGGGTGAGCAGCGAGTAGCGCGTGCTGGCCGGGTCGTGATCGTAAGAAGGCCAGTCGCCCGCCGGTGTTTTCAAGGATTGAGCCATTGCACTCGCTGCAATCAAACCGAATAATGCGCAGCCGCTTAGAATCGTTTTTTGTGAAATTGTTCCCATTCGTTAGGGCCATGCTATCACTTCTGAACGCCGACAACGGAGCGCGACAATGAGAGCATGACCAAGGCACGCCAACTGCGGGAACTGCTTTGCAATGCCGGGCTGATCACGGCGCCGGGCGCCTACGACTGCATCACCGCCAGAATGATCGAGCAGGCCGGATTCAGCGCCGTATACATGACTGGCGCGGGAACGGCCGCCATGCTTGGATATCCCGATTACGGCTTGGTGACGATGTCGGAAATGGTGGAGAACGCGGGCCGGATCGCGGCAGCGGTGAGCGTGCCTGTGATCGCAGATGCGGACACCGGCTATGGCAATGAGCTGAACGTAATCCGCACGGTGCGGGAATATGAACAACGTGGAGTGGCTGGACTTCACATCGAGGATCAGGGTTTCCCGAAAAAGTGCGGGCATCTGGAGAACAAGCTGCTCATCCCGCTGGAGGATTACATTGCAAAGATTCGGGCGGCGGTGTCGGCCAGGCGCGATCCCGATTTCCTGATCATCGCGCGGACGGATGCGCGCGCGGTGCTCGGGTTCGAGGAGGCGGTGCGGCGGGCGAATGCGGCGATCGATGCGGGCGCGGACATGGCTTTCGTGGAAGCGCCGGAGTCGCTGGAGGAGGTGGCGGAGGTGCCGCGATTGGTGCGCGGCGCATGCCTGCTGAACGTGGTTTGGCGCGGGAAGACGCCGGACATCGCGCTGGATGATGCGCAGGCGATGGGATACAAAATTGCGATTCTGCCGGTGCTATTGTTCAACGCTGTGGTAGGGGTGTGCGACCAGATGCTCGGCGAACTGAGGCAGACGCGGCGTCATCCGGTGCCGGTGGCGGACGTTGCTCCGAAGGAGTTTTTCCGAAGGATGGGCGCCGAGGAATGGGACCGGATCAAATAGGGGAACCGCTTACTGACGTGCGCGGCTCAGTAGTGACACTGGCGCTTGCACGGGCCGGCTCAACCGCCCCCCGACGAACAGGCTTGCAAAAAGGAGCGCCTGGATCGCTGCGGCCGTGATCAACGGTCCCAGATAACGATTATTTCCCAACGAATCCGCTATCAACCGGAACAGCCATGGGACGTTGATGGCCGGCACGAGGCCGAAATTCCAGACGGCCAGCATCGCAGCAAAGACGACCACCGCCGGAACAGCATCGGAACGATCCCAGCGCCCAATCATCCAGCCCGTTGCAGCTAGCGCGACGCACTCGAGCGCCAACTGCACGGTCGGGAGCCAGCTTGGGCCCAGCAATGGCGCAGTCCAAACCAGCAGCGGACGCTCCAAGTAAGTGAACGCGAATAGCGTGGCCCAGCCAAGCAGGATCGAGCGCGCCGCGATCAACAGGCGATGGCGCATGCTGGTCGTAATCTAGCAGGTACCATGGGATGGTGGCGCGCGCGGCGGCAGCTAGGAAGGCATCCAAGAAGCCGGTTTCGAAGCATCCCTCGAAAACATCTTCATCCTTCGTCCTAATTCTTATCGGGCTCTTCAAGCTGCTCAAAGCGTTGCTGCTGATCGCGGTCGGATTTGGCGCAATCAAGTTCCTGCACAAGGACGTCGCCGGTACAGTGATGCATTGGGTGCAGGTGTTGCACGTCGATTCGGACAATCGATTGATTCATCGAATTCTGGTGAGGATCTTCCGCGTAACACCCAAGCAGTTGAAGGAGCTGAGCGTGGGCACGTTCCTATACGCCGGGGTGTTCTTGACGGAAGGTGTTGGCTTGCTGCTTCGCAAGCATTGGGCGGAATATTTCACCATCATTTCCACCGGCCTGTTCATCCCGCTCGAGATCTATGAACTGGCGAAGCACTTCACGATCCCGAAGCTAGTGGTAACAGCGATCAACGTGCTGATCGTTTGGTACCTGGTGGCGCGCGTGCGATCGCGCGGAAAAAGTTGACGACGTCGGTCGATTCCGCGGATCCCCGTTCGACTACATAGTGAAAGGCCAAGGAGGCATATGGAGTATCTATTACTGATCTATGGAAACGAAGCTGACGTCAACAAGATGCGGGAGAGCGAACAAGCCGCCATGTACCAGGAGTTTATGGGCTTCACCCAAAGCATTGTGGCGTCGAAGAATTTCGTGGCCGGTCATCGATTGGAGGATGTGGCGACCGCGACTACGGTTCGCGTGCGCGATGGCAAACGGCTGGTGACGGATGGGCCGTTCGCGGAGACGCGCGAGCAGCTTGGCGGATTTTATATGATCCAAGCCAAGGATCTGGACGAAGCGCTCGCGATCGCGGAGCGCATTCCTTCGGCGCGCTGGGGATCCATTGAAGTGAGGCCTGTGGCCGCGCCGCCTCCTCCCAGGTGAGGGCCAAAAATCGGGGATGAATCTCGAATCGCTCTATCGCGAGGAGTGGAGGCGCGTGCTGGCTACTACTGTGCGCCTGACGGGCGATTTCGATTTGTCCGAGGAAGCGGTGCAAGATGCGTTTGTGGCGGCGCTGGAACAGTGGCCGCGCGATGGAGCGCCCGCGAACCCGTACGCGTGGCTGGTGTCCACGGCGCGCAACCGCGTGGTGGATCAGCTTCGGCGGCGCGCGCGTTTTATCGAAAAACAGCACGAAGTCGAACGCCTCGCGGCCCTTCATGAATCCGAGATCGATCTGTCCGAGGCTGCCATGTTAGATGACCAGCTGCGTCTGATTTTCACTTGCTGCCATCCAGCGCTGGCTTTGGAAGCGCAGGTGGCGCTCACGCTGCGGACAGTGTGCGGACTTACGACCGAAGAGATCGCGCGCGGTTTCTTGGTGCCGGTTGCGACCATGGCGCAGCGCCTGGTGCGGGTGAAGCGCAAGATCCGGGACGCGCGCCTGCCCTTCGCAGTGCCGCCTAGAGAAAGACTGGCCGAGCGGCTGGACGGCGTCATGCTGGTGGTCTATCTGGTTTTCACCGAAGGCTACGCCGCGACGTCGGGCAAGGTCTGGATACGGCGGCAGCTTTGCGAAGAAGCGATCCGGTTGGGGCGACTGTTGTGTGAGCTGATTCCGCGCAACCCGGAGCTGCGCGCTTTGCTGGCGCTGATGTTGCTGCACGATTCGCGGCGCATCGCCCGCGCCGGACCTGACGACGAAATCGTCACGCTGGAGGAACAGAATCGCGAGCTTTGGGATCGGCGAGAGATCGCGGAAGGCGTGCCGCTGCTGGAATCGGCGCTGCGCGAAGGCGCCACGGGCGTTTACGCTTTGCAGGCGGCGATCGCGGCGCTGCATGCCCGTGCGCAAAGCGTGAAAGAAACGGACTGGGCGCAGATCGCGCGCTTGTACGATGCTCTGGTTCGGAAACAGCCATCGCCGGTGGTGGAATTGAATCGAGCGGCCGCCATAGCGATGGCGGAGGGTCCATCGAGCGGCCTTGTTTTGATCGACGAGCTGGAGATGAACGGCGAACTGGCCGAATATCATTTGCTGCCGGCTGCGCGAGCGGATCTGTTGCGCCGCGATGGCCGCTGGAGAGAAGCGGCGGAAGCCTACAGGCGGGCTCTGACCTTGGTGGCGAGCGACCCAGAACGGCGCTATCTGAGTCGCCGTTTGGCCGAAGTGGAGGGACTACAATCGGCAGGTGGGGCCTGCGATATCAATTGACCCAATGCGCCCGGAAGATTGGCCGGCGGTGCGGACGATCTACCTAGAAGGCATTGCTACCGGCAACGCGACCTTCGAGCAGACGGCGCCGGAATGGGAGCAGTGGGACGCCGGTCATTTGCCCTCGGCGAGGATCGTGGCACGCTCGGATGGCGGCGCTGTTTGGGGATGGGCTGCTTTGAGTGGCGTCTCGAGCCGCTGCGTTTACGCTGGCGTGGCCGAAGTCAGCATCTACGTCGCGGAACGGGCGCGAGGGCGCGGAGTCGGACGGCAACTGATGTCGCGGTTGATCGTCGATTCGGAAACCAATGGCATGTGGACGTTGCAAGCCGGCATTTTCCCCGAGAACGTCGCTAGCATCGCGCTGCACGTACGCGCGGGATTCCGCATTGTGGGCCGCCGAGAGCGGCTGGGGCAAATGGACGGCCGCTGGCGCGATGTGGTGTTAATGGAACGCAGAAGCGCCGTGGCGGGCCAATAGCAGCTAATTCGCGTTCTCGCTAATTCACTGCCGGTTTCATCATGCGCTGTTTCTTGGTTTCGAGATTGGGCAGGAATCCAGTTAGTAACCCAATGGCCGGCAAAAAAGAGCAGACCTTGTAGACGAAGGCGACGCTGGTATGGTCGGCCAAGTTGCCAAGCAACGCCGCGCCCACGCCGCCCATGCCGAAAGCCAATCCAAAGAACATGCCCGAAATCATTCCGATCTTTCCCGGCATCAGCTCCTGCGCGTAGACCAGGATCGCGGAAAAGGCCGACGCGAGAATCACGCCGATGACGACGCTGAGGATGCTGGTCCAGAACAGATTCGCGTAGGGCAGCGCCAGCGTGAAAGGCAGCACGCCGAGGATGGAGCACCAGATGACGTACTTACGTCCAATCCTGTCGCCGATGGGCCCGCCGATGATAGTTCCGGCCGCGATCGCGCCCGCGAACATGAATAAGTGGATCTGAGCGCTGCGCACGGGCAGATGGAACTTACTCATCAGAAAGAACGTGTAGTAACTATTTAGGCTCGACAGATAAAAGAACTTCGAGAACATCAGGGCGATCAAGACGGCAAGCGATAAGTAGACTTTGCGAGGCGACAACAGCGGATGATATTCAGTATGCTCAGTCCGCGATTTTCGCGCCGCCGGCCTGTTTTTCTTCGACCAGGAACCAACTCGCGCGAGCACGATGATACCGAGAAGAGCCACCGCCGAAAACCACGCGAGACTGCGCTGGCCATTGGGTAGCACGATAAAGGCCGCGAGCAGAGGGCCCAGCGACGACCCGGCATTGCCTCCGACCTGAAAGAACGCTTGCGCGAAGCCATGGTGTCCACCGGAAACCATGCGGACCACGCGGGAGGATTCGGGATGAAACACCGCCGATCCGATGCCTACCAGCGCCGCGCCGCACAGCAGCGTGGGGTATGTGGATACGCGCGACAACGTCACCAAACCGACCAGCGTAAAGCCCATGCCAATCGCGAGCGAATAGGGCCGGGGATGGCGATCGTTGAAGTGGCCGATGAGAGGCTGCAGCAACGAAGCCGTGATTTGATAGGTCAGCGTGATCATCCCGATCTGCCCGAAGTCGAGATGGAAGGATGCCTTCAGCAGAGGATAAATCGCCGGGATCAGCGACTGCACCATGTCGTTCAGGAAGTGGCAAAACGCGGCGGCGAGCAGAATCGAAAAAACCAGTTTGTCGGCGACATGTTTGGCCGCATCGGTCTGAACCGGGCTGGCGGTGGATTGCATAGGAACTACCAGAGTATCGTCTTTGCGCTGGTCTCTGCTCGGCGGGCGAATGGTATTATATACAGACTTGGGAACGGAGCGCTAAGCGTGTCCCCCGAATTGCATGAGCGAGTTCGCAAGCTTTTTGAGGAAGCGGTCGAAAAGCCGGAAGGCCAAAGACTTGCTTTTCTGAAGGCGGCCTGTCCCAACGATCTGGAGACATATCAAGGTGTAGTTGAAATGCTCGGATCGGTCGCTACCACCGCGTCGTTCCTTCGAGAGCCCACACGCCCCATGGAGCGGATTGGGCGCTATGTCCTAAGCGGCGAGTTAGGCCGCGGCGCCATGGGAGTGGTGTACGAAGCCACGGACCCGCTCATTGGACGCAGCGTGGCCGTTAAAATCATCCATCTTCAGCTCCGCCCGGACTCGACCGAAGCGGAGTTCATGCGCGATCGCCTATTCCGGGAGGCGCGTGCAGCCGGCCGGCTCTTTCATCCGGGCATCGTCGTCATCCTAGACGTGGGACAGGAGCGTGACATCGCCTTCATCGCCATGGAGCGCGTTGACGGACCAACCCTTGAGAGAACGCTGGCCTCGCAAAGGAGGTTAAAGCTCGCCGATTCGCTCGATATTTTGCGGCAAACCGCCGCGGCGCTCGATTACGCTCATCAGAACGGCGTCGTTCATCGCGATATTAAACCCGCCAATATCATGCTTCACAAAGGGAATACGGTGAAGGTCGCCGATTTCGGAATTGCGAAGAGCATGTCAACTGAACATGGAACCATGGCGGGCATGATCATGGGCACGCCGAGCTACATGGCTCCCGAACAGATTGAGGCGCAGCCCGTCAGTGGGCGGTCGGATCAGTTCTCGCTCGCGGTAGTGGCTTATGAGCTTCTGAGCGGAAACAGGCCGTTTCAGGGAGATTCGCTTGCGACGCTCGCCCACATGATCGTGTATGGGCACCGGCCTTCGATACGGTCCATAGACCCCACGCTGCCGCCCGGCCTGGATGAAATATTGCATCGCGGGTTGGCCAGGAAGCCTGAGCTGAGGTATGAGAGCTGTAGCCAGTTTGTTGCGGCGCTGGATGAAAAGTTAAACCACGTTGGGGTTGTCGAGAATGCCGGCGAGTTTGCCATAACACAGCAGATAGCCTCTCCGGTCCAAGAGATGCCGGCGACGGATTCACCGCAGATCGCTAAGAGGCGGCGGCCCAAATCCCTGTGGTACGTGGCAGCCGCGGGAGCCGCGCTCATTATTCTCGATCTCATTCTTTTTTATTACCGGGCGGCCCATCCTGCGCATCGCGTGCCGGTGGTTTCCGATGAGAAGAGCCCGGTAGTTGCCCACGTAGACACGACGCCAGCTTCCGTGAAGTCGCCAGAGGCAAACCCGCCCGCTGTGCCAGCAGCCGCTGCTCCGGCGCCCGCTCCGTCAGCCCCTGCTCCGTCAACACCAGCCGCGCAGCCCTCGCCCTCGGTGGATAAGCAAGTTCTCGCCCGTCAGCTCTACAGCACGGCAGGCGAAAAACTGCACGCCGGCAAATCCAAGGAAGCCGTGAAGCTCTTCCAGCAGGCCGCGGACCTTGGAGAGTCTCGTGCCATGCAAGAGCTGGGTGAAATGCTGATGGAGGGGAGTGTGGTGGACAAGAACGATGAGGAGGCTGCGAGATGGTTTCGCAAAGCAGCGGATAAGGGCAATACGTCCGCGATGCTGTTTCTCGGTGGGATGTATCGGCTGGGCAATGGCGTGGAGCAAAGCGACCAGGACGCGGCCGCTTGGTTCCGCAAAGCGGCAGACACGGGAAACCCGGCGGCTATGTACAATCTCGGAACGCTTTATGAGGAAGGGAGCGGCGTTCCCAGGGATTTGCGAAGAGCCAAGAAACTCTATCAAGACGCCGCCACGCTCGGCGATCAAGAAGCGCAGAAGCGCCTTGATGAATTGCGCTGAACAGTATCCGCATTAGATTCCCAAGCGCTGCTTGAGTTCCCGCACGCGATCGCGCGATACCGCAAGCTCGGTGTGTTTGGCGTCTTTCAAACGCACCATCATCTTTCCCGCAAACCAGGAGTGCAGCTCCTGCACGTGATCGACATTTACCAGTGACGCGCGATGGACGCGAACAAATTTCGCGGGATCGAGCTTCTGTTCCAGCTCCTGGATGGTGTAGTCCACCGCGTAATTCTTTGCGGCCGTGGCTGCGAAGGTGAGTTTGTCCGAGGCGAAGAAGTGCGTCACTTGTTCGAGATTGATGAACTCGATACGTTCGCCGACCTTGGATGCAACGCGGTCGGGATAGATGGGCGATCGCACCGCCCCGGCGGCCGCGGTCAGCCGCTCGATCAGCTCAGCCATTCCCGGAGGAGAAGCGGCGCTTCCGTGCAGGCGCTCGATCTTGTCGAGAGCGCGATCCAGTTGCGCTGCCTCGATTGGCTTCAGCAAATAGTCGACCGAGTTGACGCCAAAGGCCGCGAGCGCGTAGCGATCATAGGCGGTGGTAAACACCACCCAGGGCTGCGGCTGAAGATGCGCGAGCATCTCAAAACCGGTCATGCCGGGCATTTCAATATCCAGGAAGAGGATGTCGGGTTTCGCTTCCAGAATCGCGGGTACCGCCTCAACAGGATCGGTGCTGGTGCCGACCACTTGTACCCGCTTGGTCCCGGCAAGCATCCGCTGCAGGCGCTTCAGGGCGAGCGCTTCGTCGTCAACCAGAAACGCCCGCATGAGGAACCGACATGATCAAGTTATTGCGCCCGCCCACACGCTGCAATATGAGAGCCGCGCGATCTCCGAACAGCGCCGACAATCGGTCCTTGAGATTGTCGAGTCCATGGCCGGCGGGCGCCGCTTCAAGCTGGAACTCCGGTCCGGAATCCGAAACTTCGACGCGGCACAGGCCGCCGGCGCAGGCACCGGTGATGCGAATCTCGCCGCCGGCGCGGTCCTGCGAGATGGCGTGCTTGACGCTGTTCTCCACCAACGTTTGTAGCGACAACGGCGGGATGCGGGATTCGTTCAAGTCGGCCGGAACATCGATTTGATAGCGCAGGCGTTCGCCAAAACGGGCCCGTTCGATATCCAGATAGTCGGCGACAATCTTGAGCTCGCTCGCGAGCGGCACCAGGCCGGATTGATTGGCGTCCAGCGAGAAGCGCAGCAGCGCGGCCATCTGCTCCACCAGGCGTTCGGCGCGGGCAGGATCTTCGGGAATCAGCGAGGAGATCGAGTTAAGCGTGTTGAACAGGAAATGCGGATGAATGCGCGATTCCAGCGAAGCCAACTGTGCTTCCGTCGCCAGCTTGAGAGCGCGCTCGCGTTCCAGTTCCTTGGTGCGGAGCTGCAACGTGGTCTCATCCAGCCTTTCGCGCAGCGTGCCGTATATGCCAATCGCGAGCCCGGCGCCGATAGTCAAAAGAGCAGCCAGCTTCAGCGAGCCCAGAAACTGCGGCCAATAATCGTTCATGGGCTGCCAGCGGAATGCGACGAAGGCCAGGCCGGCGATCAAGGAGCCTGCGAGGCAGGCGCCAAACATTGACACCACACGGGCGCTCCAGCGAAACCATTGCGGTTGAGCGCAGGTTCCCATCCAAATTCTCGGAATGAAGAGGAACGCGATGCCGCCGATGCAGTTCGAATAAATCAAAGAGAAACGAAAATCTTGGACCAGCTCCGGCCACGTTGTATTCGTTTTCATCGTGAACAGCAGAATCGGCGCGACCAAGGCGAAGACCGAATCCCAGAGCACGATCTTCCAAATGCTGGTGTGATACTTTTGCGTGTCCATGAATGGCCTGCCCTTATCTTACTTCTGCCGCGCCCGTATGGCAGCCCAAGCAGCCAGCCTGCCGGGGCGCGAGCGTCTTGGTAAGCAGCCAGGTGGTGGCCGAAGTGGCGTACGGGGTGCCGGGCAGGTCTTTTTGAATCCGCTCAAACCACTGTTGCGCCTTCTCTTGTTGGCCTAATCGCGCGTAAGCATCGGCCATGCCGATCATGAGCTCGCCACTCTTGTGGGTGCCGAGATGGCTGAGATCGGGGCCTTGGACCGAGTACGCTTTCTCATAGTCGCTCAGGCCCTTTTCAATTAAAGGGCGGGCCGCCTCCGGATCGGGCAGGTACTGCGAGGCGATCAAAAGCACTGCGCCGCGAACGATGCGGACACCGAGATCATTGGGCGCCATGGCCTCCGCTTGGTCCATTTCGTCCAGGCCGCGCTGCCAGAGCGCCGCGCCGTTCTGCTGATCGCCCTTTTGGAATGCTTCACGGGATTCGGTAAGCAGGCCCGTGCCGTGCCAAACCAGGGCTTCGGGCTGCTTGGGATCGTTCGCGAGGATGTCTTCGCAGATCTTCATTCCCTTTTGGAGCGAAGCGGCGTCGCCCGCGAGGCCGGCGAAGAAGTAGTTGCGGACCTTCATGTCGAAACGGTCCTGGCTCAGGAGGACGCCGGCGGTGAGGATGATCACGGCGGCGATGGTGGTTTTTTGAAGTTTCATGGGGTGCTCCTTACGAATCCAGATTAGGCGGGAACCGGCGGATTGGGAGCAAGGTTCGGATGAAAGGCCCAAAAACCGGATGAGCCGCATGGCTGGAGGGATAGACCGGGCGGCGCGATTTGTGCCATCTCCGCCCAACAGCAGGGATTCGCGGTATCCTTTCTGGAAAGCCACATCTGCTTGCCGAAAGGATGCTTCCCATGACGACAGTCTTGAATGCGGTGGCGTGCCGGCGCTTGGCCGTGGCCGGTTTGCTCCTAACCGCGGCTGCCTGGATCGCCGGCGCGCAGAGTGTCAGTGTCACGCAAAGCCCCGATGTCACCCAACGCCTTGAAGGCTTCGACGACTACATGGCGAAAACCCTGAAGGACTGGAACGCGCCCGGCGTCGGCGTTGGCATCGTCGTCAATGACAAACTTGTTTTCGCCAAGGGCTACGGCTTCCGGGATTACGAAAAGAAACTTCCGTTCACGCCCGCGACGATGATGCCCATCGCATCCAACACGAAATTATTCACCGCGGTTGCGGCAGGTATGCTGGTCGAGCAAGGGAAGTTGACCTGGGACAAGCCGGTGCGCGAATCGGTGCCGGCCATACGTTTTTATAACGACCAGCTCAACAATACCGTCACGCTGCGCGACATGCTGTCGCACCGCACCGGCATTACCCGCCACGACTTGATCTGGTATAAATCCGACTTCAGTCGTAAGGAGCTCTTCGAGAAATTGGCTTACCTGGAGCCGCAGGAACCTTTGCGGGAGACCTTCCTCTACAACAACCTGATGTTCTCGGCGGCGGGGTATCTGATCGAGCTCCAGTCCGGAAAAACCTGGGAGCAGTTCGTCAAGGAAAACATTTTCGATCCGCTTCAGATGAACTCCACCAGTTACAGCATTGCGGACATGTTGAAGCGTCCGGAATTCGGCGTGGGATTCACCGAAAGGCGCGATTCCTTTGAGCTTTACAGAATTCCATACTACGAGGACATCGCTGGCGTCGCGCCTTGCGGAGCCATTGTCTCCAATATTGAAGAGCTCTCTCATTGGTTGATCGCGCTGATGAACCAGGGCAAATACGACGGCAAACAGGTGCTTCCGCAGGAAGTGCTGAAAGCTACTTTACAACCGGCCATCGCCCTTCCCAACACGAGTCTCGAAACCCGCGGCTGGTCCGAGATGCTTAATGCGGCTTACGGCATGGGGCGGGAAACCGCTTCCTACCGGGGCCATCTCCTCACCTTTCACGGCGGCGATTTACCGGCCTTCCATACCCAGGTTTCATTCATGCCGCAGGACCACATCGGCGTTATCGTTTTCGTCATTGGGAATCACAGCCAGCCGCTCTACAACATCGTCAGCTACAACGTTTACGAAAGATTGCTGGGCATGAGCCAGACGCCGTGGAGCGACCGCCAGCTCGAGATTCGTTTGAAGAACAAGAAGGCGGAAACCGAGGCGCGGACGAAAGCCAACGAAGGGCGGGTTCCAAATACCGAGCCCTCCCACGCCCTCGCGGATTACGCCGGCGCATACGAGAACCCCGCTTACGGCGTGATGAACATCGGGCTGAAGGACAAACAGCTTCAGTTCGATTTTCATAAGATGCGATTTACGATGACGCGCTTCCACTATGACCGCTTCGACACGCCCGATGACGAGCAGGACGGCAAGTGGTCGGTAAACTTCCGCACGAATCCGCAGGGTGATATCGATGAGGCTGTGATGTCGCTGGATGAAAAAGAAGCCGTGTTCACCCGCAAGCCCGATGTCATCGACCCCAAGTTGTTATCTCAGATGGCGGGAGAATACACCACGCCCAGCGGCGGGAAGGTTCAGGTGGCGCTGGCCCCGGGCGGCCAACTCTCGGCCGTTTCGCCCGGCCAGCCGGTGATTCCGTTGATCCATGTAAAGGGCCTGGTCTTCCGGACCCCTCAGTTCTCCGATCTGATTTTCGAATTCGCGGTCGAGAACGGACAAGTGAAGGCACTCAAACAAAGGGACCCGTCGGGTGAGTTCACGCTCCCGAAGAAATAGCCCGGGCCGACTATGACTATGGGCGTGCGCAAGTTGAACACGGAAGCCAAGAGGCGAACCAAGCTCGGCTTGGCTCTTGAGCAGAGCGCCAATGAGATTCTGGCTCACGTCAAGGGAGACGCGCGACTGCCAACGCGGCGCATCATCTTGCCCGACGAGGTGAAGGTGAAGCGCATCCGGACTAAGTCGGGAATGTCGTAAGCGTAGTCACGCGCGTATGCCTAGCGGTGATCGCTTAAGAACCGCAAGGCAGTGTTGAACCCTTGGCGTCTTGAGATGCAGGAATCGGCGTTCAAGCGCGGGAGCCGCAGTTGGCCAATGGGCGACATGGCGACTATCCGTCAATGCGAATTGTTTTCGGATCGCGAGCCCCTGCTCCGCTGGTCCCCGGCCCGAAGCACTACAGTGTGTCCTGTTGCTTGTCCCTCTTTGTGGTTCGGTAGACTTAGGTAACTACCCATATGCCCCTGCCCGTAGGAGAGCGCCTCGGTCCCTACGAGATTCTTGCGCCCATTGGCGCAGGCGGCATGGGAGACGTTTATAGCGCGCGCGATACCCGCCTC
>Ga0302324_100011609_pt1 | contig 18063 bp, 12 predicted proteins | sample Palsa_T0_1_FD_201949 | JGI IMG/M metagenome (GOLD analysis project Ga0302324, IMG submission 201949) | Peat permafrost microbial communities from Stordalen Mire near Abisko, Sweden - Palsa_T0_1 | ecosystem: Environmental > Terrestrial > Soil > Palsa > Peat permafrost | place: Sweden: Abisko... | reverse complement strand
ATGAATGACATGCGTTTTTCAAACTACCATCTGTTCAGGGCAGAGTCGCGCATCTTGCCTGGTTTCAAACCAGACAAATGACTCATGGCAATTTGACAGCGACCCGTTCGTTCCAGGGCGCCACACTTTCCTCATACTCCATGGGATCGCCGAAACCCTCGGTTGGAACGCCGAGCTGGCGTAAAGCATCCAACGCCATCAATCGGCGATGTGCATTGAATGTCATGATATGAGCAAAGACGCCGCCGAACGTGAAGGTTTCAGCCGGCTCGCACAGAGCATCGACGAACGTATCGTCCCATGCGGAGCGGCTTCTCACGTCACGGAAAATTCGATGCAGTTCTGCATCCGTCTTCTCCAGCCTTTGAAGCATTGCCTTCGGGGAGCGCTGCGATGGAGGAGGGCCATTCACGTCCATATCGGCCCCCGACAGCGCGGCCGTCCACACTTCTTTGGTGAAGATGATGTTTTCCAGGAGCTGCCTTAACGTTTTATTGGACTCCCGCCAGGGCAGCAGTTCGATGACAGTGGGCAGCGGCCGGTCTAATTGTTCTTCTGTCAAGGTACCCGCGTATTCCAACAAACGCCGAGTGTGCCAGGAGTCATTGCCTGCAAAACGATCGAATAGATCCATGTCTCTTCCTCCTTCTGTCGATGAGCCAGGGGCAAAAAAGTGAATTTTGTTGGACGCCGGCAAGTGAAAGTGCGGATCACGCATGCGGAGGTAGAGGCTGGGAGAAATCCGAAAAGCTTTTCGGAAAGCGCGAGTAAACGCCTCCAACGAACCGTAGTTGGCGTCCAGGGCTACGTCCGTGACGGACGTAGCGGTATGCCCCAGTTGATACGCTGCTCTTTCCAACAATAGCCGTCGTCGCATAGCCGCAGGACTCTCTTCGACCACGGTGCGGAATAGCCGATGGAACTGCGTGCGGCTTCGATACGCCTGGCGCGCCAGATCTTTTGTTTTCGCCTGAGTGTCCAGCGAGTTCACGACAATGGCAGAGAGCCGCGCGACCGTGTCCGCTTTATTCATGCGTCCGCTTCCTCATCCAGAATGAATCATAGACAAAGACGACCTCTCTCGCCTGATCGTACGTACCAATCTTCTACCTACATCGTCCCGCAAGAACGACTGAAAGCAGCCTCGGCGACAACATTTTTGCTTTGTATCAGGGTACGACTTTAGTCGTGCCGTCCCCAGGCAAAATGGCCAGGGCTTTACAGGCTGCGGAAAAACTCTGTTCTTTGAAGGGTACGGGCTTCAGCCTGTACATAAACGATTGAAAATAGGTACGGCTTTAGCCGCTGAGGGACGCATCTCCATTCGTCTCCCGACTTTTTCCTCAGCCTCTTTAGCCCCTGCCGCCGTAAATTTGCACAAGATCCAAATGAAAACAAATGCGCAGGGCTAAAGCCATACTTTTTTTGCCCTTTACGGCACGACTATCGTGACCGGCTACAAAGCAACTGCCGTCGAAGGGGACGGCCTTCAGAGTCTGCTGAAAACCCTACACTTTAGCTCCAGAATTCTGGCAGGCGTGGTTCCTGCGCGCCGCGCCTCTTCGATCGAGCCGGGGCAGTCCTTGAGAACAGAATAGATGTTGGAGCTCTTAACCGCCCTCTATGGGCGTCGTCGCTCTCTCGTTGGAGGCTGCCTGAATGATCGGCGAGCCAATTCGTAACAGTTTTTGACTTCTTAACAGTTCATCTTGGAAACGATGTTTAGCGTCCCTAAACAAATTTGTCATCTCGACCGGAGCTACCCCGGGTTCCTCTGCAACAGGAAGGCCGGGAGCGTAGTGGAGAGATCTGCGGTTTCTTTTCTCTGCTTCTCGCGCAGACACTGGCAGCCCTAAGCCGAAGGGCCGAGTTCTATCCTAGGTAACCTCTGGGTAGGTACTCCCGTACCGAAAAGCGCATCTCGCCTGGTGGAAAACCCGGCAGCTTGTATCTATTAGAGCAAACGATCTCGACCGGCGGCGCCTGGTCGGCAGTTTCCGCCAGTGCGGGGACTAAGCGCGAGCGGAGGAAGCTTCATCGATGTCCGGTGACATACTCGATCCCTGTCTCAAATTAACCAGCACCAGCCCAACACCCAGTCATGAGTGGCCCACCGCCGCTCTCAAACCCTTGTGCATCAATAGCCGGCAGCAAACAAACCCCCACAACCCCGCTTCCCCAATCTCCAGCAAACCAAGGAACGAGACGACCCATGCCAAAAAACACAGTCAATGATCCCATCACCGATCAGGAAATCGCCTTTGCTCACCTGGTCCTTTCCGGAACCATGAACGACCGCGCCGCCGCAGAAGCGGCCGGTCTCAATCCCGACACCGCCTCCTATACCAAATCCAAGCCTCGCGTCCACGACTACATGATCGAGCACCAAAACGCTGTGACAAAAAAATTGATAGACCAGGAAGTCGAGGGCCTCCGCAAGCTCAACCTTGGTCGCGACCAGGTCCTGGCCAGGCTCTGGGAACTCGCCAATCTCAGCCACGAAGTAACCAGAGGCTTCATCGCCGGCCAGGTCAAGGCGATTTCGCTGATCGTAGCCATCGAAGGTCTGATTCCGTCCGGAACCATGAATGGCCACCGTCTTTCCTCATCTGCTGGAGCACAACCCGCGGCCCCACCCGCCGCGCGCCCGATTCCCGGGCCGGAGCCTACACCAGAGCCAGCCCCCAAGCTGGCGAACGACACGTCGTTTCCCAACACGTCGTTTCCCAACCTTCATCGGCCCCAACCCAGCCCCATCAACCCCTTCATCAACCCCGAAAAGCCGAACCCGTTTCCCGCCGCAACCGACCTTGTCTTCGACGCTGTTCTGGACAAAACCAGTTCCCTCCGGCTCTCCCTTTCCCCAGAACAAGGCTTATCTGGGCGGCGCCTTGAAGTCAATAAAAAGCCAACTTTTATCGAATTTTACAAAATATCCCGCTCCCTCGACTCGAGTGGCACGGCATCACCCGGACGGAAGAGACCTCTCCATCAAGCGGAATTCCATGAAGGCAATCGCACGTGGCCAAACGGATCTCGACCGGAGCGTACCCGAATTTCCTGCCACGCTCCACTGGACAAAGCGGCAAGTGCGCCTTTTTGCAAGGCCGCAGAGTGCCTTCGGACGCCTTGTTTTAAAAGAGACAAACCGCTGACATCCCCGTGACAATTGCGCTCCGGAAAGGATCTATCGTCCATTCAAGCGAGGAATACGAGTTGTCGAAGTCCCGCAAAATTGTTTTTTTCTTCCCCTCCTTCGCAAGCTCCGACGCAACGGCGCCGCTTGGCATCTTGGCTGTGGCTACACCCTTGCTTCGCGCCGGATATCAAATATGCCTGATCGATTCCACCATCACGCCCAACTATAAAAAGCGCGTGCTCGAAGAAGTGCGGGATGCCCTCTGCCTTGGGATCTCTCTCGTGACCGGACCCATGATCCGGGAAACGGTTGAAATTGCCCGCGCCATCAAAGAATGGAATCCGGATTTCCCCATCATCCTGGGCGGTTGGCACCCTTCCCTGCTCCCGACGCAGACGCTGCAAGCGCCCTATATCGACTACGTGGTCCGGGGACAAGGCGAAGACTCACTGCTTGAACTTGTCAACCACATTGAGAAGGGATCAGCGCCTGACTTTGTTGCAGGCATCGGCTTCAAACGCGACAACAAGTTGATCTTCACCTCCGAACGGCCTCTCAAGCCGCTCGTAGACATGCCCCCGAAGGCATACCACCTGGCGGACTTCGACGCCTATGAAAAGCTGTGCGGAAAGCGCTGGGCGATGTATACCTCCAGTCTCGCCTGCCCCTTCAATTGCGCCTACTGCACCAACGCAGGCGTCTACGGACGCAAGTGGAACGCTTTGCCCGCCGAACAGTTCGTCGAAGAGACGGTCGATCTCAGTCGCAGATACGGATTGGAAATGCTGTGGATCGTCGATGATAACTTCCTCGTCGACCTTGACCGGGCCCGCGCCATCTCCGAGGGACTGGTGCGCGCCGGCTCCCAATTTAAATGGAGTATTCAGGCGACCACCAACCTCACCGCGCGCCTCTCTCTCGAAGACCTGAAGCTGCTCCACAAAGCCGGGCTGCACCAGATATGCCAGGGCGCCGAATCGGGGTCGCGCAAGGTCTGGAAGGCCATGAACAAGGACTTTCAGGACTTCCCGACGATTTATGAAAGCGCCGCCCGCTGCTTGGCCGCTGGGATTCGCCCATCGTTCAACATCATCTTCGCCTTCCCTGGGGAAGGATCAAAAGAGCGCAGAGAGACCATCAATTTTGTGATGGATGTGTGCAGGAAGTTTCCCGGAGCAGAGTTCTGGACCAACATCTTTACCCCGTATCCGGGCGCTCCCGTCATGGAGAAGATTGCAGAGCTTGGCGTACAGGTGCCGGATTCACTGGAAGGCTGGGTGGACTTTTTCCCGCGCTATACCAAGCTTCCCTGGTTGAACGGCCGCGATCACCAGGAACTGCAGGTCATGCGCGACTATCTGCGCATCGCCTTCGATCGCATTCCAATTTCAGCAGACACCCGTACACCGATCACCCGGCTGGCACAGAAATGCATCTCGATGCCTGCTCGGTGGCGTCTCGACCACAGCGTTTACCGCTTTCCTGTCGAGCTCTGGCTGAATAAGAAGTTGAAAGACCGAACCGCCGCTCTGAAACCGGCCGTCGATGCAAAACGTCTGGAGCCAAACGCGGTGGAGGCCACATGCTGACCCGGGGGAAGGTGATCCTCTTCTACCCGCCGTACGACGGGCCGCCGCTCGGCGCTCCGTTGTGTCTGCTGGCACTCGCTTCTACTCTGCGCGAAGCGAACTTTGAGGTCGTGGTCATCGACGCTGCGATTGACCCGGACTATCGAACCCGCATCGAGTGCGAAAGCGTGGACGCGCTGTGCCTCGGGATCTCAGTCCTTACCGGTCCTATGATCCGCGGCGCGGTTGAAGTGGCCACTGCCATCAAGAGCAATCTGCGCTGGCTGCCAATTATCTTTGGCGGCTGGCATCCCACTCTGCTGCCCGATGAAACCTTGAGCGAACCGTACGTCGATGTGGTGGTCCGGGGGCAGGGCGAAGTCACGCTGGTAGAAGTGGCCGAAGCATTGCTCGAAAAACGGTCCCTGGAGGGCATTGCCGGAGTTTCGTGGAAGAGCCAGGGGCAACGCAGGCATAATCCGGACCGCCACGTGGAGCCTCTCGATGCGCTTCCTGTGCCGGCCTTCGACCTGACCGACTTCGACGCCTATGAGAGGCTCAGCGGTGGCCGGAAGATTGGCTATGCCACCAGTGTCGGCTGCCCCTACGCGTGCAACTACTGCACCGACATGGTCTTTTACAAGCGCCGGTTCAACGCCCTCTCGGCAGAGCGGGTGGTTTCCGAGTTGGTCGACCTGGTGACCAGGTATCGCATCGAAGAAGTTGCCCTGCTGGATTCAAACTTTCCCGTCCAACTTGGCCGCGCGCTCGACATCGCCCGCGGCATACTTGCCTCCGGAGTCAAGTTTCGCTGGACCTTTCAGGCTTCGACCGACTTCCTTTGCCGCATGAGCGAAGAAGAAGTCATCTTGCTGGGCAAAAGCGGCGTTTCGCACATGGGCTTTGGCACAGAATCGACTTCCGAGCCTGTTCTGAAGCTGATGAACAAGCGCCACCAACGCGTCAACGAGATGTATGAGACCGCGCGCAAGGCCCAACTCGCCGGCATCCGGGTCACCTTCAATCTCATCTTTGCCTACCCCGGTGAAACCGAGGCCGACCGCACCATCACCTTTCAAACCATGAGCGATATCGCGAGACAGTTTCCGAATGTAAGCTTCTCGCCCAATATATTCACTCCCTATCCAGGAATTCCCATCTGGCCGCAGCTGCGGGAACTGGGAGTGCCCGAACCACACTCCCTGCATGACTGGATGGAGATGCCGCTGGGCGCCAACATGCTCCCCTGGCTTAAAGGAAAAGAGCTTGCGCGCCTCGAACGGATGGTCGAGTACTTTTTGCTCAATAGTCAGATTTACCGTCAGACCGGAAAGCGTTCGCGGTTGCGGAGTGCGGTGCAATTTGTCATTAAGTCGCCGATACGCTGGCGGCTGAATTCGAATCAATGCTTTTTTCCCTGGGAGCTTTGGCTTGCAGCTGTCTCTGAGCGGTTCGCCTTGCGCCGATCGCTCGTAACCGGCCAGGAACTTCCCAAACTACCCGCAAGTGCGTGTTAGTTCTTGCAAGGGCGTGTTAGTTCCCCGCAAGGGCATGTTAGTTAAACGATCGAGTCGAGGTAACCGTGGCAGATATACTTCTGGCGCACTCTTATCATCTGGGGTATGACCCCAAGCAGGTACGGAAGATGCAACCGTATCCGCCGCTGGGAACTCTCTACGCCGCCACTGCGCTCAGAGAGCAGAGAATCTCGGCGGCTGTTTTCGACCCCATGCTGCAGGACCCGGTGAGCGGTTTCCCCGAGATGCTGCGTCAGGAGAAACCGAAGATACTCGCCATCTATGAAGATGACTTCAATTTTCTTACCAAGATGTGCCTGACTCGCATGCGCGAGCTGGCCTGGCAGCTGGCGCGGGCTGCACGGGCTGCGGGAGCAATCGTGATTGCTCACGGCTCAGACGCAACAGACAACGCTAAAGAGTATCTGGAGAATGGAGTCGACTTCGTTCTTGTGGGCGAGGCGGAACAAAGCCTGGTAGAACTCTGCGCAGCCATTCTGCATGGTGGCGCGCTTCCCACGGATATCCCGGGCGTTCTCCACCTCGACGCCGCCGGCCGCCTGGTGCAGAGCCCGGTGAAACTAGCGCGAAACTCGGGCTGGAAGAACCTGCGTAAGCCGTCGCGCGAGTTGATCGATCTCGAGCCTTACCGCCAGGCCTGGACCTCGGCGCACGGTCGATTCTCTACCAATGTCGTCGCCAGCCGCGGATGCCCTTACCGCTGCAACTGGTGCGCTAAACCGATTTCAGGAAACAAGTTTCAACTGCGTTCCGCGGAGCACGTGGCAGAAGAAATTCACGAGCTCAAGGAAGTTTATGGAGTACAGCATATCTGGTTTGGCGATGACATCTTTGCCCTCAACCAGCATTGGACCCGGCAATTCGCGGACGAAATGGAAGCGCGGGCCTGCGCACTCCCGTTCAAGATTCAGTCTCGCGCCGACCTGATGAGCGAGGAAACAGTCGCAAGCCTGAAACGAGCAGGTTGCGATGAAGTATGGATGGGCGTGGAGTCGGGATCGCAGCGCGTGCTCGACTCGATGGATAAGGGCTTACGGGTCGCGGAAGTAGAAACCGCGCGTGCGCGCCTGGCCGGCGCGGGCATTCGCGCTTGCTACTTCCTCCAGTTCGGATACCCCGGTGAGCAGTGGGAAGACATTGAACAGACGATCGAACTGGTCCGCAACACGCGCCCGGACGATATCGGCGTTTCGTTCTCGTACCCACTCCCCGGGACCGCATTCTTTGACCGGGTGCAGGAGCAGATCGGCTCCAAGAGAAATTGGACCGATAGCGACGACCTGTGCCTCATGTTCAAGGCAGCCTACAAAGACGAGTTTTATCTGGCGCTACGAAACGCTCTGCACGCGGAGGTGGACTCCTGGCACAACGGCGGCAAAGTCGACTGTGCCCTGCTTTGGGAAAATGTGTTCGCACTGGAGCTAAGCAGCAGAAACTCTGAGGCGACCATCTTCGCTGCCTATGAAACACCTGCCAGGGAAACCGGCCCGGACCAGCTGGTTCATCTGCAGGTGGTTCCATCGGGAGGCTCGCATGGCTGAGCTGTTACTCGCACACGGCTACTTTCTCTATGAAGATCCCAAAGAGCTTCAAATCCTGAAGCCTTATGCACCCCTGGGTATCTTGTACCTGTGCTCGCACCTGCGAAAGCAGGGTTTCGATGTCGACGTGTTCGACACCACTTTTTCCAGCCGGGAGGCGCTGTTTCTCCATCTGCGCAGCGAGAAGCCTTCGGTGCTGGGCATCTATGCGAACTTGATGACGCGCAAGAACGTGGTTGAAATTCTCAAGGTCGCACGGGAGGCCGGCTGGAAGACCATCGTCGGCGGTCCGGAGCCCGGAGCGTACGCTCTCGAGTATTTGCAGGCCGGTGCGGACTTCGTCGTCTTTGGCGAGGGTGAGCTGACGGTGGCGGAATTACTCGAGTGCTTTCGTTGCGGGGAAACCGACTACGCGAAGATTACCGGCATCGCCTACCTCGATTTCACTGGGCACATGCAGGAGACAGGGCAACGCACCCAGATCGCCGATCTGGACAGCCAACCCTGGCCCGCCCGCCAGGCCATCGACGTCCACCGCTATGTGAAGACGTGGCGCGATGCGCACGGTACGGGATCGGTCAACTTCATCACTGCGCGCGGCTGCCCTTACAAGTGCCGCTGGTGCAGTCACCAGGTGTTTGGACAGACGCACCGCCGGCGCAACCCTTTGCTGGTGGTCGACGAAGTGGAATGGCTGCTGAACACCTACAACCCGGACATCGTCTGGGTCTCCGACGATGTGTTCACCATCAACCACCAATGGCTTCGCCAGTATGCGGCGGAGATGCGCGCGCGCGGCCTTAGCATCCCGTTCGAGTGCATCTCGCGCGCTGATCGTCTCAACCCGGAAATGCTTGACCTGCTCGCCGAGCTAGGTTGCTTTCGCATCTGGATTGGTTCGGAAAGCGGGTCGCAGCGCATCCTCGATTCCATGGATCGCGGAGTCAAGATCGAGCAGGTACAGCAGGCAGTGGCCATGAGCCGCGAGCGCGGCATTCAAAGCGGAATGTTCCTGATGTGGGGTTACGAGGGAGAGGAACTGGAGGATATCGAGGCGACCATCAAGCACGTGAGCATCTCCAAACCCGACATCTTCTTTACCACAGTCTCTTATCCAATCAAGGGAACTCCTTACTACAAGAAGGTGTCCGATCGCCTGGTTCAACTCCAGCCCTGGGGGACCAGCTCTGATCGCGACCTGAAGATCAAGGGCCGCCACTCGCAGAAGTTTTACAGCTATGCGGACAAGCTTCTGAAAGAGGAAGTGCAGTTGGCCCGCCTGGCCGGCACACCCGCGGCAGAATCCGAGAGTGCAGCCACTCTTCGCCTCAACATAGAGCAGGCCAGGGCAGGAATGCTGTCATCTCTTTCCGAGGCGGACGCATGACGGTTGTCAGCGAAGTTCCATCTCAGACAGTCCTGGCGTTCGATAGCCTGGCCGCAGGTTACGATGACCTGTTCACACGGTCCATGATCGGCCGCGCCCAGCGCGACGTCGTATGGGACGCACTGATCGACATCTTCGAGCCTGGCGCTCATATCCTCGAGCTCAACTGCGGAACCGGGGAAGACGCGCTCTTTCTTGCCCAGCATTGTGTTTCCGTGATCGCTTGCGATGCTTCGGAAAAGATGATCCAGACCGCTCGCCGGCGCATGCAGGCCGAGGACCCGGAAGCGCCTATCGATTTCGAGGTTCTCCCCACCGAACATCTTTGGAAGCTGCGCCCGGGTGAGCTGTTCGACGGGGCGTTTTCGAACTTCTCCGGCTTGAACTGTGTTGCGGACTTGCACCGGACGGCGCGCGATCTGGCCGGACTGGTCACCATGGGTGCGCCCGTGCTGGTCTGTCTTTCCACACGCTTCTGTATCTCGGAAACGATCTGGTATCTGCTCCACGGTCAGGTGCGCAAGGCCTTTCGCAGATTTTCTGGGACAGCTATCGCCCGAGTCGGCGAATTTACGGTGAAGGTGCAGTACCCGACCTTGCGGGCGCTGAAGCGGATGTTCTCGTCACACTTTATCCTGCGCTCCTGCACCGGGATCGGGGTAACAGTGCCACCCTCCTACTTGGAGCCGGTCATGCGCAAATATCCTCGACTGCTCAGCCTGCTCAGCCGGATCGACAAGCGCATCGCCCGCCTCCCCTGGTTTCGGACCATTGGCGACCACATGCTCATTCACTTTGAGCGGGTGGAGGGACCATGCTGGTGAGCTCACAGGCACAGATCAAGCAGCACAATGGGGTGCAGAGCGCGGGCCTCCGGCTGCGATGCCCACAGTGTTTCAGCGCGATCGGGTATTTGCAGGACGAGGATGCCACTCCACTTGACTGTCTGATCTGCGGATCCAGACTAGCTTGCGAGCATGGCATCTGGAGAGCACTTCTGCCCGAGGCGGTGGATCGCTATGCGGACTTCGTAAGGAACTATGAATCCATTCGCGCGGCGGAGGGCCGCGGAAGTACGACCGCCGGCTACTACCTCGCGCTTCCCTATCAGGACCTTTCCCGCGTTCATACTTCGCAATGGGCACTGCGTGCGCGCACCTTCCGCTACATCGAGCAGAAGATTCTGCCACGTATCGCCACGCTGACACACAACAAGCTTCGCATTCTGGACCTCGGAGCAGGTAACGGCTGGATGAGCTATCGCCTGCGAAGTAAAGGCCATGCGCCCGTCGCCGTCGACTTACTGGCGAATGATCAGGATGGCCTTGGCGCTGCGCGGCACTATAAGCAGAAGCTGAAAACTCTGTTTCCGCGGTTTCAGGCGGAAGTGGATAACCTGCCCTTTGCGAGTGGACAGTTTGACCTGGTGATCTTCAATTCCTCGTTTCATTATTCAGAGAATTACGAAAAGACACTCGCGGAAGCGCTCCGCTGCGCGCGCAAAGATGGAATGGTGATTGTCGCCGACAGTCCGTGGTATGGCGATGAGCAAGACGGAATCAAGATGCTCGCGGAGCGCCGCGCGGCATTCATCAAGCATTATGGCTTTCCCTCGGACGCTCTCAAGAGCCTCGAATTCCTCACCGACCGGCGACTGGAGAGCCTGGAACAACGGTTCCATATCCAGTGGGAAACTCATGAGCCGTATTACGGCATACGCTGGCACACGCGGCCACTGTTGGCGAAACTACGCGGACGCCGCGCACCCTCCCGCTTTCGAATCTATGGCGCCAAGGCTACCAAATGATCATCCTCTTCCATCCCCGAGCCACCAAGCCTCGCAATTGCCGGCTCCCGCTCGCAGTGCTTGCGCTCGCGGCTGTGCTGGAGGGCCGTGAAGAATACAGAATTATCGATGGCAACCTGGAGGATGATCCCACCGGAGCCATCGTGAGCACGATTGACATGCACCAGGTTGAGCTGCTGGGTGTTTCCTGCATGCCCGGCCCACAAATGGTTGCGGCCATGGAAACCTGCCGCGAAGTTCGGCGGCTCCGTCCCCGGGTGCGCATCGTCTGGGGCGGCTACTTCCCCTCGCTTTATCCCGATACGGCGCTCAACGCGAAGTACGTCGACTATGTGGTTCGTGGCCAGGGCGAAGATACCCTGCTTGAGCTTATTGACGCGTTGCGAGGAAAACGGACGCTCGATTCCATACTTGGGCTTTGCTACAAGGATAGTTTCGGTTTTCATCGCACCAATCCCGAGCGGCCGATGAAAGGTCCGGACGAATTTCCCTGGTCTCCGTTTCATCGCCTTCCGGTTGAGAAGTATCTGCGGCCCTCTTTCTTCGGCAAGCGCACGGCCGTACACCATGCCAGCATCGGGTGTCCCTTCAATTGCAGCTTCTGTGGTGTCCACGCCGCCTACGGAAGAGCGGAACGAATGGAATCTCCTGAGCGGACGGTGCAGATCCTCAATTACCTGGCGACCCGCTACGGTGCTGACTCGGTTCAGTTCTACGACATGAACTTCTTTCTGCGCGAAGATCACGCGCGCGAGCTCGCGGATCGGCTGGCGCCGCTGAACCTGCGCTGGTGGTGCGAGGCGCGTGTCGATATCATGTCGCGCTACTCAGATGCGACGCTAAGAGCAATTAAGAAGGCTGGCTGCGCGATGATTTTCTTCGGAGCGGAATCCGGCTCGGATTGGGTGTTGAAAGAGATGCAAAAGGGCATCACGACTGAGGAAACGGTCACGATGGCCCACCGCACGCGGCAGTTCGGCATCATTCCCGAGTTCTCATTCGTGATTGGCAACCCGGGAGATCCAGAGCGCGATACCAGGGAGACGGTGAGCTTTATTCGCAAGCTCAAACGAATCAACCCAGACTCCGAGATCATCATGCAGCATTACACCCCAACGCCCCAGCCGGGAAACATGTATGGAGATGTCGATAGCCAGATTACATTTCCCGACAGTCCCGCCGGATGGGCCAGCAAGGAATGGCTTGATTACACCCTGCGCATCGATACCCATGCCCCGTGGCTGAAAACAAGGACGAAGAAGCTGATCGACAATTTCGAAACAGTGGTTGCGTCGCGCTGGCCGACGGTACAGGACATACGTGCTCCCCAATGGAGCCGTGCGCTGCTGAAGGTGCTGAGTTGGTGGCGCTATGCGCTGCGCGTTTATAGCTTCCCGCTCGAACTCCAGTGGGCCAACAGCTTCATCAATCTCCGCAAGCCGAAGCGAGAGAGCTTATGAAACAGATCTCCTGCTTCCCTGCTGAGGCGTTTGACACCTGGGCGGACGTCTACGACAGCCAACCGAATCCGCTGCTTGCGCTGGAACAGCGTTTTCTCGGTCCCATGCTGCCTGATGTCCGCGGACTGGACGTGCTTGATGCAGGATGCGGCACTGGCAGATGGCTGCATCAGTTAGCCGGCAGGTCTCCACGAAGCTTGCTGGGCGCCGACATTTCCCAGCAGATGCTGCTCCTGGCAGCGGCCAAACTTGGCCACAACTGTGATCTTCGCCTGGGTAGCTGCACTACGCTCCCGTTCAACAATGGCGTCGCCGACTTGGTCCTTTCCTGTTTCGTCGTTAGTTACGTCGACGACCTGGAGACCTTTGCGCGGGAGATTGATCGTGTGGCCCGGCCAGGCACAACTATCTTTCTCACCGACATGCATCCGGAGACCGAGGCATCCCGCAACTGGAAGAGATCGTCTGCAGCAGGAGACTCGAGCAATGGACTGCAAACCCGCGGGTGGTCTCTGCAGCAGATCACTCTCGCCTTCCTGGAGCGTGGATTTCAGCTCGTTTCCCTCGTCGAACCGGGTTTCGGTCTGGAAGAGAGGCAGATCTTCGAACAGTGCGGGAGGTCCGATCTCTATGATTCCGCGGCGACTGTTCCGGCAATCTATATTCTGCAATTGCGAAAGCACCCAAGTTCCACGCGCCTGAAGAAGCCGGCGCAGAGCATCACCGGAGCAATCCGTCTTACGGGAACCCGCTGTGCACTGGGACCGGATGCAGCCGCACCGGCCTCGGTGTCGATCGTGGGCAAATACCTTCATTCGATCCGGGACCGATCGCCCATCCATCATCGAACCGATGACAAGTCCGAAGGCAGCGTCGATCTCTCGGGTTATCTTCTGCTGCCCGGGTTGATCAACGCACACGACCATCTGGAATTCAGTCTCTTTCCGAATATCGGGGATGGACCCTATCAAAACTCCGCCCAATGGGCCGATGATATCCACTCCACCAGGGCGTCTCTCATCGCACAGCATCGCACGGTACCCAGGACGATCCGCCTTTGGTGGGGCGCTATTCGCAACCTGCTATGTGGGGTTACGACGGTCTGCCATCACAACCCGATCACTCCGGAGCTGTTGAGCTCCGAATTCCCGATTCGCGTCGTCTCAGACTTTGGCTGGGCACATTCGCTTGCGCTTGAGCCACAACTGGCCAGCAAATTCGCGGAAAGCGACGCCGATCTGCCGTTCATTATCCATGCTGCGGAAGGAGTGGACGAAGAGAGCGTGCAGGAGGTATTCGAACTCGATCGGATGCGCGCCCTCGACCAGCGCACAGTGCTTGTCCATGGCCTGGCCTGCACCCCTGAAGCGGTGTCCCTGATCAATCGCCGGTTCGCTGCGCTCATTCTTTGCCCTACGTCCAACGGGTTTCTCTTCGATCGGTCACCCTCGCTTGCGTTCATCCGCTCGCTCGATACCGTGGCGCTGGGCAGCGATTCATCGCTCACCTCCGCCGGCGACCTGCTCGATGAAATTGCCTTCACTCACTCGCTGATTGGCCTCGATGCCAACTCTGTGTATGGGATGGTGACCGACCGGGCAGCGGATGTTCTTCGCCTGCGCCAGGGAGAAGGCCGGCTCTGGCCCGGTTCCGTTGCAGATATGGTTGGGGTCCGCGATATTGGTCTCAGCCCGGCGGAGACGCTGGCCCAACTGACCATGGAACAGGTGGAATTGGTGATCGTTGGAGGGCGGGTCCAGCTAGCCAGTCCACCGATCCTTAAGCGACTCCCTTTGGCGCTAAGGGAGGGATTGCAACTTCTCGAGGTAGATGGTCACCAAAAATGGGTACGCGCTCCCATCGAAAAGCTGCTGGCCGGCGCAGAAGAGTTTTTGGGGAGCGATCTTCGTCTCGGCGGAAAGAGAGTGCGTCGTGCCTCTGCTGCATGAGGTCGCGCCTGGCCGCGGGGCTGAGCTCGCGCCTGGGAAAGGGTCTGCGCTGACATCCATGCCGATCCTGATTCTAAATGTCCACAGCAACTGCAACAGCCGCTGCATCATGTGTGACATTTGGAAGCGGGAAACTCATGAGCAGGTCAGAGTCGCCGATCTGGATCGCCATCGTGCGTCGCTGCGCAATCTCGGCGTCCGCCAGGTGGTCTTATCCGGCGGCGAACCTCTGCTACACAATGATCTGCCCGCGCTCTGCGAATTTTTTCTGGAACAGAATATTCGTCTCACGCTGCTGACAACCGGCCTGCTGCTGCTCAAGCGCGCACACGAGGTCTCCAGATTCTTCGACGAGGTGATCGTCTCGATCGATGGTCCGCAGGAAATCCACGATGGCATCCGGCGCGTCAAGGGAGCATTCGATTTGATCGGTCAAGGCGTTGCGGCGGTTCGGGCGCAACAACCGGATATCCGAATCACTTGCCGCACTACGGTGCAGAAGGCCAATCATCGTTATCTTGGTGCTACGGTGACGGCGGCGAGAAGGCTGAGATTTGATTCCATCTCCTTTCTCGCAGCGGATCTGACATCAGAAGCCTTCAATCGGCCGCTGGTGTGGCCGGGAGAGAGACAAAGCGAGATTGCGCTGACGGCAAGCGAAGTAGCCGTTCTGCACGATGACATCGAACGGCTCATCGTGGAACACGCCTACGATATTCGAGACAGATTTATAGCCGAATCGCCGGAGAAGCTCAGGCGCATCGCTCGCCGTTTCCGCGAGCATTTGGGACAAATTTCTCCCCAGTCTCCGCCCTGCAATGCACCCTGGGTTTCGGCCGTCGTGGAAGTCGACGGCTCCTTGAGGCCGTGCTTTTTCCATCGTCCTGTTGGAAACGTCACTTCTTCGACTCTGGAAGAGGTTGTGAACGGTGAGGCAGCTCAACGTTTTAGAGAGTCACTCAACGTGGCGGAAAATCCCACCTGCCGGCGCTGTGTGTGTTCGTTGAATTACCACCAGGAGTGACCCCTTTGGCAGTCTGCCCATATCACCCGACAGCACTGGCCCAGGAAGAGGATCGCGGCCCTGGTCTGCATGTTGAGAAACCCTATTTCGATACGCAATGGAACGGTTGGGTTCTGAGCCGGTATTCCGACGTGGCGGCAGCCTTTAACTCCCCTGACCTGGTGATGGTTGGTGCCGCAAGCAAGGATGAGTATCCCGAGGTGGATGAAGCGGCCCGATTGAGGATGCGGGCAGAGACGAGGGAGGCACTTTCGCCGGCCGCATTGCGATTCTGGCGCAGACGGATGCTGCATGATGCCAGGGCACGAGTGGCACAGTTCGAGTGCGGCCAGCCTATCGACTTGATTAAGGACTATGCAGAGCCGGTATGTCTTGCGTTGGCTATCCTGGCGACCCGGCCCGATCCTGCCCGCGGTCGATATCTCGCCGCGCTTGCGGCCCATGTCTCGCTGGCGGCAGCCGATCCTTTGGATGAGCACCTCAAAGCTCAATCGAGGCGTGCGACGGAAGAGTTGCGCCCCTTCTTCACGACAGGTCCGGAGACGATGCGGGACTCGGGTTTTGTCGCTCTTTCGCGAACGATGGTAAGTCTTCTGGGAAACGCATGGTTTGTCCTGGCACGCCATCCGCTGGAGTGGCAGCGGCTGCACCGGCGGCCGGCATTGGTGGCGCGTGGGGTAGAAGAACTGCAGCGGTTTGCCGGGCTGACAAGGCTGCTCTTCCGCCGTGCGATTGCAGACACAACTCTCAACGGATTATCGATTCGTAGAGGAGACCGGGTGATCTTGAGCCTGCTTGCTGCCAACCGCGACCCTGCGCGTTATCCCGATCCTCACGAATTTTCCGTGATGCGGCCTCGCATCAGTCACGTCAGTCTCGGTGCAGGCCCGCATGCGTGCGTCGGCGCTCCTCTCATTCGCATGGCCACCATTGCCACCACGTTGGCCTTGGTAGAGAGATTTTCGAGTGCACGGGTGATTACGCCAATCGAATGGCAGGGTGGCGTCGGATTCGTATCGCCGGTGAGCCTGCCGGTCCTGCTTGGTACAGAATCGGGACCTGGTTTTGAGAGGAATGAAGAGTCTGCGTGAGACTACTGTCTCGCAATGAGTCCCGTGGGTGCGGGCGGGGAGAGACCCAGAACTGCGTCCCATAAGAGGTAACGTTTGTTTCGGATGTATCGCCAAAATCCCGACAAAGGCGTCATCCTTGTATCTGTAGATCAGCGCCAGTTTCTGTGAGACTGGAGCTGTGGGGGAGCCGACGTCTTGCTCTCTCGATCCTCCTGATACGCTGACGTCGCCCTTAAGCTGAAGGCCCGCCGTTTTCCGCTGTACGCCTATTGACTTGAGTGACAAGATGACAACTAATGCTTCCCCGCCTGGCATGTCTGATTGCCGTCTTCCTGGCCATCCCTGCTCTCAGCGGACGGCTCGCGGCACAGAGCTTCGATCTGGCTGATAACGGCCAGCAGATCATTGCGCTTGACCAGGTCATGCGCTTCCACCCGGGCGACGATCTCACGCTCGGCTGGGCCAAACCTGCCTTCGACGATTCCTCCTGGCCCCTTATCCGCGGCAACGAAACGTGGTACGGGCAAGGGTATCCAAAGCTCACCGGTTCTGCTTGGTATCGATTCAAGGTTACCCTGCCCGGCCACCCGGGTCCGCTTGCCCTTTGGGTTCCCCTCATCGCCACTAACTATCAAGTTTATGCAGACGGCCGGCTGATCGGCGAGAACGGCGCCATGCCCCCGAAGGCCAGCCCGCGATACGGACCAAACCTCGTCTTCCCCATCCCCGCCGATCTTGCGCAATCCGGCCAGCCAGTCAGCTTTGCCGTCCGCGTGTGGCACTACCGGTGGGAATATCAGCTGTTCGGTGGACTCCAGGAACCCATGCAATTGGGCGATGCCAGCCTCGTTCGGGAGTGGCAGGCACAGAGATGGCGCACGATATTCTGGGGCAACACGCAATTCAACATCAATTGCCTGGTTTGCCTGCTGGCAGGCCTCGGCTCCCTGATGCTGTTCTTTCTGCGCCCGACCGACCGCGAATTTCTCTGGTTCGGCGTGTGGGAGGCCTTTAACGCTCTCTACATCATCCTGGGGGTCTGGTGCGATTTCCATTCCTTCAACGTCATTTTCTGGAGATTGCGCGGGGCCATCCTGCTGGCCGGTCTCAATGGGTGTTTGCCGATCCTGATCCGGCATTTTGGAAAGACTGGTCGAAGCCGTCTTTACTGGGCTGCTATCGCGGTCGCGCTGCTCGACTCCGCGATCAACGTTCTCCTCGCTTTCCATGGGATGAGCATCTTCTGGTTCTGCGTCATTGAGTCAGTCATGAAGCTTCTGCTCGGGGCTTTGAATTGCGGTTTGCTCTTCCAAACCTCGAAGGAGAGCAAGGTGGAGATGCGGGTCTTTGCTTTGACGGTGGCCGTGTACTTCCTGAATCTCACGGCCGTCTACGGAGTATTCGCCCTGCTGACGCAAGGCGCAAGCGGGGTGGGCGGTTTCATGCAGATCTTCCTCGGTTTCACCGATTGGCCCTTCCCGCTGGGAACGTATCAAACCACCGGGATCGTCGTTCAACTCGCGCTCTTCACCATTCTGCTGTTCCGCTTCGTCCGCACCCGTAGCGACGAGGAGCGC
>Ga0302324_100011606_pt1 | contig 18066 bp, 11 predicted proteins | sample Palsa_T0_1_FD_201949 | JGI IMG/M metagenome (GOLD analysis project Ga0302324, IMG submission 201949) | Peat permafrost microbial communities from Stordalen Mire near Abisko, Sweden - Palsa_T0_1 | ecosystem: Environmental > Terrestrial > Soil > Palsa > Peat permafrost | place: Sweden: Abisko... | reverse complement strand
CCGGCCAGGGCGGGGTAGGCGCGGACGGCGGTGGGCATGATCTGAATGCGGCCGCCCGGCTTGAAGGCCGACGGCGTGGCTGGCGCGCGGATTAATTCGCCTCCCTCCGTGAGGATCAGCAATTGATCGCCCGCGAGAAGGACGGTGGCGGCCCCCACCGAATCGTCCTGCCAGCGGATTTTGCCCGTCTTCAACTCGACGCAGCGCAGGCTCGGCGCGGGGCTGAAGCCGGGATCGGCCCGGCCGTCAATGCCGTAAAGAAAACCGTGGTCATACACGCTGGTGGCATAATGGTTGGAAAGAATGTCGTCGCCCGACCAGACCTTTTCCACCGCATTGTCCCGCACCCGCAACAGGATCGCGCCTGTGCCGTAGCAAGCCGAGAGAAAAATCGAGTCGTCCACGATGAGCGGCGTGGCGGCATTGACCGACGCGTCCATCCTCGAACGCCAGGGGTATTGAAACTGAACCGCCCCGTCCGCCGGGTTGACGGCTACGAGGCCCGCGCGCGTGAAGAAAAAGGCGTAACGCCGTTCGTGGATGGTCGCGGCGGTGGGAGAGGAGTAACTCGCCTCGTCGTCCGAACTTTTCCAGAGAACGCGGCCCGTGGCCTTGTCGAACGCCACCAGGCCCGCGCCCCCGGCGCCGCCGATGTTGAGGAGGACGGCGTTGCCCTCCACCAGCGGCGAACAAGCGTCGCCGAAAAATCCCTTGCGCGGGTGAAACTCGTTTTTGGTATTGACTTGCCAGAGCATGTTGCCATCCTCCAGATTCAGGCAACTCAACATGCCCTCCGCGCCAAACGTGTAAACCCGCCCCTCGGCGACGCACGGCGTGGCGCGCGGCCCCTCGTCGAAGCCGAAATCGTCCCGGTAGGCGGTGGGGTAGTCCTTGGTCCACTTTGGCTCGCCGGTCCGCGCGTCCAGGCAGGCAACGATTTCCTTGTCGTCGAGGCGGTGAAAAAGAATGAGCTTGCCGTCCGCCACCACCGGCCCGCTGAAACCCTGTCCGATATTTTTTCGCCAGACGACGGGCGGGCCTTCCTTGGGCCAAACGGCGGCGAGATCGGAACCGGCATAGACGCCATCGCGGGTCGGGCCGAGGAATTGCGGCCAATCGCCGGCCCAACCCTGCTGGGAGGCGCAAAGGCAAACAGTCAATAATAATTTTAATTTGCCGGGCATAACCATCAGACAGCGAATAATTCGGCCACGGCCACGTCAAAACCCGGCAGCAGCGACTCGACCAGGCGCTCTTTGCCGGCGAGGATGCCGCGCAGCGCCAGGCCGTAGGGCATGCCGTGATACGTTTCCACGTTGTCGTAGCGCGGATCGACCATCCATAGCCGCGCCAGGTTAAAATCCTCGTAGATCGTCTTTTTCAGCACGGTGTCGGGCTGGTGGTCCTCGGAATTGATGATTTCCACAGCCAGCCATAGTTTGCCGGTGGCGGCCGTCACCAGGGCCAAATCCGGACGGAGCATCGTTCCCGGCGACAATTGGACGACGGAACGCGGAGCCAGCAAGCGCGCCACGGTATTGTTGGCCAAACTCTCGGCCAGGCGGGCTTGCAACCGGGCGCAAATTCTTTCGTGGCGCGGCCCCGGCGGCGAACGCATCAGCGTTTCACCATGCACAATCTCTTCGTAAAGCAGGCTCATGTCGCGCGCAACGGCTATTATTCGAGACGCATCACGGTCAAAGAATGTGGCGGGAACGTATGGCTGGTGACCCCTTCCTTGATCTCGTGTTGCCATTCGCTATGTTTTGGCACGATGGCTTCCGTTTGGCCGGCGGTGTTGACGGCATCCGGTTGCCCAGACAGCTCCGTCACTTGCGCCGTCGGCATGACCGAAACGAACCCGGCAATGTGAATCTGCGCCGTCACGGCTAGATCGCCTGGATTCACGGTCTGCAACACCAGCGTCTTGCCGTCGTCGCTGCGTGTGGCGCTGGCATCCAATTGGCCCTGTGCTCCGGTGATGCCACACTGCACCAGTTGCGGCAGGTAATTCCGGGAAAGCATCTGCGTGACGTAGCCGGGCGGTTGGAGCCAAACCTGGGATGGATTGAGGAACAAAAGGCCCTGGTCCCAACCATTCTCATTCTGGCCGTCGGGCTGCAAACCGTTGGCGGAGGTCGTAATGGGAATGCGCCCGTCGCGCTCGATGTCAAGTATCGCCTGCGCGTTGGCCAGCGCGCGCTTTTGGGCGTGATTGCCGGCGTTGAGTTCGAAGACCACTACCTTGTGGCGTGCTCCCTCAGCCATCTTGTCCAAGGCATCCGCGAAAGAGAACATGCCGGCGAGCGTCTTATTGGTGGGTACGGGCTGCTCCGTGTTGACGTGGACGTCGAACCAAACTTCGCCGTGGTATGCCTTCGCAAACTGAAGTATCCGCCGGTGCCCAGCAAGATTGGTAATCCCTGAATCCGCGCCGGAGAAGTTGAACGGATCTTGAATTTGCCTGGCATAAGCAAAATCGCCAACCACCGGTATGATGTCCTTGTCCTTCGTCCAGATGGCCTTGGCCAGCGCCTCGAACTTGTCGGCGTATTGGGCGTCCACGCGTTCCTCGTTGCCGAGTTCGAGGTAGCGGAGACGGTAGGGTTGCGGATGTCCGTCGGCCACACGGCGTCGGCCCCACTCGGTCTCGGCTGCGCCCTTGGCGTATTCGATGAAGTCGGCCATGTCCTGGGGCCTCTCCCCCATATTGAACGCGGGGATGTATTCAAAGCCGGCCGCCTCGCAGAAATCCATGAAATCGGGAATGCCCCACCCATCCGAGGAGTAGCGATACCACAAGCCCGAATAGGGCGGCCTCCGGTCGCGCGGACCGATCATGTTCTTCCACTTGTAACCGTCGCAGTTGACCATCGAGCCGCCATAGCGAAGGACGGTGATGCCCTGGCCGATCAGTCCTTCGGCAACATCCCGGCGCACGGGCAGGCCTTTGAAGCGGCCCCATTCTCCTGGCTGGAGAAACGCGTGGCCGAGGGTGACGGTGCCCGGCTCTTTCAACTTCAGCGCGAAACGACCAGTTTGGTCGGAGGCGTCTGGCGTCAGCGTGAAATCAAGCCGCTGCCAATCGTCGCTCGCGACAACAAGCGGAGTCTGCGCATAGACTTGCGAACCATCGCGACTCTCCAGCGCCGCGACCAATTCCGTCTTTTTCCCGGCGCGCGCCCAGACGTAACCTTCGTAGGTCTTGCCGGCGACGAAGTTCAGGCCCCAGTGATTGAGTCCCTGATTCTCAATGCCCCACTCGCCTTGACCGGAATCGAAACTCACCTGCTGCGACTGCCTGCCGGCAAACGGCCTTTCCGTAACGATAGCAAACCCGCCGATTGCCGTACCGCCGCGCAACGGCCGCCACATCCCGCTGATCTCGGGCCCTTTCTCAGTTGGCCTGGGCGGTGGCGGAGCCGGCTCCTGGAAGCTCTCGCCAAAAAGCATCTGACTGTAAAGGCCGCCGTAAATTTCGTGGTTCACATCCTCGATGCACGCGCCCGTCAGGAGTCGGGACACCGGCCCGACGACGTGATCAGCCTGCACATTGATAGTGACGTCGGCTGCGTAGCCATGCGCGGCGGCGATGACGAACAGGCAGATCGCAAAATTTTTGTGTACTGGCTCCACGATGCATTCTCCTATATCGGTGGAGAGTAAAGCAGGTTTCGCAGAAATCGTCCAGTGTGGGATGATTTGTTTTTGACCACAGCTTTACCAGCGAAAAAAGCAGATTGAATCGCGCAGCCCGATGGAACGAGCAATTACGCTACGCTTTCGACCCCGCCGGAAACCTCAATTATCGGACGAACAACACGCTGATCGAGAATTACCAAGTCAATTCCGTGAACGAGTTGACGCAAAACACCAACGGTGGAACTTAGAGTTAATCACGACTCGTAGAGTTTGCGTTCACAACGCTCAATCCGATGTTCCCAATCACCACACCAGCGTTGCTCTTTGGCTTGGTTACACAAGCGGATGACGGCGGCGTAATTTTTTTGCCTTTCTAAAATGATTGCTAGTTGCTCGTACCCTTTATGGTATGGAATTTTCGGTTCTGGAAAATCTCCCTCTTGAAATGCTTTTGCGGCTTCGGCGGCAATGGCAATCTGTTTTTCGCACGCCCATATTGCGCGCTCCAAAGCAGATGGGTCAACGTTACGCGCACGATAATAGATTTCCATCAATTGTGCATACGCGAAGTGAACATCAATTATGTCTGAATCAGTCAAGTCAATTACTTCAATCAGCTTTTTTATGAACCGTTTTCTAATCAGTGATGCATCAGCTTTACTGAACCAACCAGCCAGACCAGTAAGAAGGCTGACAGTTGTTTGGGTGGTCCAGGAAATCTTGCTTATGGTTAGTGAGCGAGGCGGAGCACCCATAGGGTTGTAATTTAGGTCAATATACTCCCGCTCCTCATCCGTAAATTCTGTAAGCCACCAGTCAATCAATCCAAAATATCCAATCGTGCCTTCCACTTGGATGGATTTTTCGGGAGAGGTTTGTAACCTTGGGGGTGGTGATGACAATGATTTTTGCCGAGAGAGTGTTGTTTTTAAGCCACAATGCGGACATTCCACAGGGCGAGTCTCCCTCTCATCCAATTGGCTGGTATCAAATTCAATTCCCCCAGCACCATGCTGGCACTGGCACGTCACGAACCGGGCGTTTTCTGATTGATTGTCCATGCTTTCACCGCAAACCGTTGCATCAAAGCAGACACGACCAGTGGTCACAAGACGATTTTGCCAGCCATTGCCCGGTTTGGTTACTGGAGGCAATTTGTGTTGGAAAAGAACGGTTCTTGCCGGTCAATGGCGCGCATGCTCGTTGATTATCAGCACTCTTGTTGACATATCACCCAGACGGGATAATATCGCAGCAATGTCAATCCCTCGCAAAAGGCATTGGTTTAAAAGGCTTTGGGGAGACCCGTTGCTGTGCGAAGCCATCATCGCACTTGCGGCGCTCCTTTTAGCGATTTGGGAGGCCCTTTACAGCAGCAACAAGGACGTTAAAGAAAGAAGGGTAATTTGCGTTTGCGCCTCTGTGATATTCATATTCACGATTTTGAAAAGCGTAATCGCATGGTGCAAATCCTTACGGAAGGAATCACCACATGAATTATTTGGGTGTCTCCAGACATTACATGCAATTCTGCTGGCAGAAGGGAAAGCAGTTTTAAGGATCACCATTCATGTCCCGGCGATGGAGGGCCAAGAGGTTGAACAGGTCATGGATTATGTCGGAGAACCACATGGAAAGAAGACAGCAGGGCGCCGTTTTCCATCGCAAAGCGGAATCGTTGGCGAGGCATTCAGGCGCAAGCTGGCAGTATCAATCGGCGAACGCATAAATGAAGACTATGAGGCGTTCATTCAAGAGCTTGTCAAGGACTGGCATTACACGGAAGCGGACGCCAGGAAGTGCAATCCATCCGCCCGAAGTTGGATGGCAGTCCCGTTGTCGAATGACGAACAAGAGGTCGAGGGAATTATTTTCTTTGATTGTAATGAGAGGCATTTTTTCACGACGGATCGGGCACAAATTGCAATTTGTGCTGCTGCCGGAATTGCAAAATTTATTAAAAAGCGATATTAACACCTTGCTTTAATGGGCGAGATACAGTAATTTGGACTGTATGGAAGATCGCGATAAAGAAAGATCGCCGCAACGCGACGTGCAGCAGCCGCAGTCGCAGCCGGATAATTCTGAGGTGATTTCCAAGCCCGGAGCATCATTTCAGGTTCGGGTACTCCCATTGAGTGCTCAGGCTGCAAGCAACATAAGCACGGCGCTTGCTTTTGGAAATGCACCTAATAAGCGGTGATTGTCTGGTTTTTCAATTGAGTCAAGCTGCTTCTGAATTTGGGGCATGGGCAGGTCTTTATTCAAGAATGGTTTGCTACTTGAATCGGCCCCTTATTGGAGCAAGTTTCGCAGGAATCGTCCAGTGTGGGATGATTTGCATTTGGCCACCGTTTCCGGCGTGCCCTGGCAAACGATGCGCCCGCCTTGCGCGCCCGCCTCCGGCCCAAGATCAATCACCCAATCGGCTTCCGCGATCATTTCCAGGTTATGTTCAATGACCACGACGGTATGGCCGGCGTCCACCAGCCGCTGCAAGACATCCACCAATCGTTTGACATCCGCCGTGTGCAAGCCAATCGTCGGCTCCTCCAGCAGGAAGAGGCACCCGCGCGCGCCCGCTTCATCGGTGGAGCGGAAGCCTGTCAACAAATGCGTCACCAATTTCATGCGTTGCGCCTCGCCGCCGCTCAAGGTTGGGCTGCTCTGGCCCAGCTTGAGATAATCCAGCCCGGTGTCGCGCAACGCCGTCAAGGCCCGCGCCAGGCGGCGGAATGGAGCAAAGATTTCCAGCGCCTGCGCCACGCTCAAATCCAGCACCTGCGCGATGTTCAGGCCGTGAAACAGGATGTCCAGCGTTTCCAGGTTGAAGCGGGCGCCCTGGCAAGTCTCGCAACGCACAAAGGCGGGCGGCATGAAGCTCATTTCCAGCTTGATGATGCCGGCGCCGAGGCATTCCGGGCACCGGCCCTGCGCGCTGTTGAAGGAGAACCGGCTGGAAGTGTAACCCCGCAAGCGCGCCTCCGGCGTTTGCGCGAACAATTGGCGGATTTCGTCGAGAAACCCGACATACGTGGCCGGCACCGAACGCAACGTCCGCCCGATGGGCGATTGATCCACTTCATAGACGGCGCGGAGGGATTCCGTCCCGGAAACGGTTCCCGCACCTTCGAGCGCCGCCGTTCGGCCCGGTTTGCGGGCCAGTCTGGCCTGGACTGCCGGCAGCAGGCATTCGCGCAGCAATGTGCTTTTGCCCGAGCCGCTCACACCTGTCAAACATATAAAATGCTGCAGCGGAAAAGACACAGCCAGGTTTTTCAGCGTGTGCCGCGTTGCGCCGGAAAGGACCAGCGCCGGACCCTTCCGGCCGGGCGCGACGGGCCGGCGCTTCCCGCGCGCCGGATACGTTTTGCGTTCGCGCAGAGATTGGGCGGTGATGGAGTTTTCATGCGCCATCAATTCCTTGAGCGTTCCGCTGGCGACGACTTCCCCGCCGTGGACGCCCGCGCCCGGACCCAGATCAATGATGTAATCGGCGCGGCGCATTGTTTCTTCGTCGTGCTCGACCACCAGCAGCGAGTTGCCGCGCGCCTTCAACGCTTCCAACACGGACAGCAATTGTTGATTGTCGCGCGCGTGCAGGCCGATGGTCGGCTCGTCCAGGATATAGAGCACGCCGCTGAGATTGGAGCCGAGTTGGGCGGCGAGGCGGATGCGTTGCGCCTCGCCGCCTGAAAGCGTGGTGGCGCCGCGGCCCAACTGCAAATAACCCAGCCCGACTTCGCGCAGAAACTTCAACCGTTCGCGAATTTCCGGCAGGATGTCGCGCGCGATTTCCGCCTCGCGGCCTCGCAACCGCAGCCGCTGCACCCAGGCCAGCGCCGCCTCGACCGAGTCGTTGGAAATATCCACAATCGTCCGCCCCGGCGCGGAGCCGAGGCCTTGCAGGCGGACGGCGCGGGCGATGGGATTCAGGCGCGCGCCCTGGCAATCGCCGCAGAGTTCCCGTTTGCCCTCCTGCCACTCGAACCAGGATTCCTCTATCGCCTCGGCGCGCGCTCCGCGCTCGACATCCGGCAGGTAAAACAACTCGCCAAAGCCCCGGCAGCGCGGGCACCAGCCGCGCGAAGAATTGTAGCTGAACATCTTCGGGTCCAACTCCCCGAAGGAATCCCCGCATTGGGGGCAGGAACGCTCGGTTGAATGAACGGAAATGTGCCGGTCGTTCCCGAGCGCGAAAAGCGTGCCGCGCCCAAGCCGCAACGTTTCCTCAATAAGTTCGCGCGCAGTCTTTTGACCGGGCCGCGTCCGGCGGCCCTTTTTTTCCAGGACGCCCACGACGAGCTCCACATCGTGCTCGCGAAACCGGTCCAGCCGCAGTCTTTGGGAAGTTGGGTGCATTTTCCCGTCGGCGCGCACCTCGGCGTAGCCGTGTTTGGCCGCCCATTCGGCGACCTCGGTGTGGAAGCCCTTGCGATTCTTGACCATCGGCGCGAGCAGGAGCAGATCGCCGCGGCGTTTTGTTTCCGCGACCAGCCTCCGCCCGGCTTCATCGCGCGTTTGGGCCTGGACGGGAAGCCGGCAGCGCGGGCAAAACTGCGTCCCCACCCGCGCCCAAAGCAGGCGCAGGAAATGATAAATCTCCGTTACGGTGGCGACGGTGCTTTTGCCGCCCCCGCGCGACTGCCGCTGCTCGATGCTGACCGTCGGGGGAATGCCGGTGATCAAATCCACCTCCGGCCGCGGCAATTGCTCGACGAATTGCCGGGCGTAGAGGTTCATGGAATCCAGGAAGCGCCGTTGACCTTCGGCGAAGAGCAAATCAAACGCCAGCGTGCTCTTGCCCGACCCGCTGACGCCCGTCACCACGACGAACTGATTGCGCGGAATGGTCAGCGAGATATTTTTCAAATTATGCTCGCGCGCGCCGTGAATGGCGATGACCTCGGTATCCGTGTTAGTTTCCGTGTCCATTGATTTCAGCACACCCCATTATCGCCGAGCCGCTCCATCCTGCAAGGCGGCGCGTGGAATCGGCGCAAAAGAAATTCGCTCGTTGCTCCGGTCGTAAAGGCATCGCAAAAGGAGGAGATAAACTATCGGCCCCGTTTGGATGTAGTGTGAAATGTTTGACAATGGTGTTCCCATTCCTAAAATCGGGTCATGCCTGACAATCTTTCTGTGACCGATGGGTTGGTAGTTCGCAAAAGCGGCGAATGGGCAAAGCGCAAACATCATTATCTTCAGAACTATTGCGGAATCACAACCCGCTCTATGCGGAGGAGGTTCAAACTGGTTTATCTGGATGTCATGGCCGGACCGGGGCGCTGTAAGATTGAAGAGACGAACGAAGAGTTTCCAGGCTCACCTATCGTAGCGCTTGAATACGATTTCGCGGAATACATTTTTATAGAAGACCACCCTGAGTCGGCAGACGCTTTGAAGAAACGTGTTTCCCGACATTCAAAAGTGTCCAAAATCAAAATCATGCCAGAAAACTGGATTAACGTCGTTGGGTCAGGAGGATTGAAATTTGATGCTGGCACACTTGTTGTCGGCTTTGTTGATCCGACGGGCATTTCTCAAATGCCCTTGTTCGCCATGAAAAAGCTGGCGAGTAATTCCAGAATTGATTTATTGGTAACCATTCAACACCGTCTCGGCATCGTTTGGAATGTTCCACAATATCGCAAATCAAATAGCGGGCAAACCGCTCTTGACAACTTTCTGGGCGATCAGATTTGGCGCAGTTGGGAAAATAAAGACCCTGCTGAATTTGGTCGTCTCGCTGTCGAACACTTCTGCAATAAGTTCCAAACAGAGGAGCAGTTCATCGGCACGCGGCACGTTTCCATTCCTGAAAGCAATCCTTTGTATCGTTTCACGTTATTCAGCCGCCACCGGTGCGGTGAAGATTTTTGGCTGAAAATTTTGAAGATCGACGAAAGAGGCCAAAGAGATTTACCGCTTTGATCAACTCTGTTGGACAGCATTTGTCCTACCCTTTGTGAGAAAATGAACATATTATCAATCACATGAGCGCCAATTCAAAGATCGAATGGACGGACGCAACCTGGAATCCAGTGCGCGGCTGCAGCAAGGTTAGTCCGGGTTGCCTGCATTGCTACGCCGAGACCTTTGCCGAGCGCTTTCGCGGCGTGCCAGGCCATCCTTTTGAGCAAGGATTTGATCTTCGTCTTGTGCCGGAAAAACTGGGCGATCCGCTTCGCTGGTCAACGTCTCAGATGGTTTTCGTAAATTCAATGAGTGATCTTTTCCACGAAAAAGTGCCGGACGAATACATAATCTCCGTCGCACGCGTAATGACATCGGCCCACTGGCACACGTATCAGGTTCTTACCAAGCGCGCCGATCGCCTGCAAACTTTATTGAAGGGCAAACTCCAATTCGCGGCAGAGCAACCCCATATTTGGTGGGGCGTCAGTGTGGAAAACCGCAAGCACGGTTTACCGCGGATTGATTTGCTTCGCAACTCACCGGCACAAGTTCGCTTTCTCTCCATAGAACCGTTACTGGAGGAGGTCGGCCTGCTCAACTTGAAAGGCATCAAATGGGTCATCGTCGGAGGTGAGAGCGGCCCAGGCGCGCGGCCCATGCACATTCGCTGGGTGCGAAACATTCGCGCGCAATGTCGCGGCGCAAACGTGGCCTTCTTCTTCAAACAATGGGGCGGCGTCCGCAAATCCGAGACTGGACGCGAACTTGACGGCCAGACCTATGACGAGTTTCCCGAGCGTCGTCAAAACCCTGTTCCGAATTTGGAGTTTCGACGAAATGCTCTTGAGCAATTGGCAGCAGAACGAGTCTAATTACGAATGCCAAACTTTATTGGTTCTGGCGCGGCACTGACGCCGGAAAAGTTTGCTTGCGTCAGGCCGTAGGGCTACGCTTCCCCGTCAGACAAATTTTATGAGCCCTCGGATGTTGGCCAGGTTGATTGGAGTCGCGCTGCTGGTGTTCGTGGTCGTCATTATGGCGGCGGCGGGCACTTACGTCGTCAATCCGGGCTACCGTGGTGTCGAGGTGACGATGGGCAGGGTGTCGGACGCCTTCAAACCGGAAGGGTTCGGCTTGAAAGAGCCATTCGTTACCACCATCTATCCCGTGTCCATCCGGCAACAGACGGCCGAGGACAACGCGGAATGTTATTCCTCGGACTTGCAGCAGATTGTGGTGGATTTGCGGGTGCTCTACCGCATCCCGGAAAGCTCGGTGGTCAAGCTCTTCCACGAGTACTATGGCGACCCATTCGAGAGCCTCATCGCCCCGCGCGTCCAGGAGGCCCTGAAGGAAGTCGCCGCCTCCCAAAGCGCCGAGCAAATCGTCAAGAATAGGGAGCAAATCAAGACCCGCGCGCTGGAACTGGCGAAGAAGAAGGTCGGCTCCCTGGTGGTCATCGAGGACATTGTCATTCAGAATATCACGCTGACCAAGGAGTTGGAGACCGCCATCGAAGCCAAAATGGTGCAGGAACAGGACGCGGCCAAGGCCAAATACATCCAGCAACGCGCCCAGATCGAAGCTGACACGGCCGTCATCCAGGCCAAGGGCGAGGCGGAATCCATCCGCATCCGCGGTGAGGCGCTGAAGGACGACCCCGCTTTCGTGGACCTGAAGATCGTGGATAAGTGGGACGGTTCCACGCCGTTGGTCATCGGCGGCGGGGGTCTCGTCTATCAACCGGAGGAACTGGAACACTTGAGTCAATTGCAACAAAGCAACGCGCCCGCGTCGTCGTCGCGGACGAACGCGGCCCGCCGGTGAAGTTATGCAACGAGCCTCCTTGCCCATGTTGATTTTTGGCGCGGTCCTGGTGTTTGGGGCCGTTATTTGCTTGTCTTCGACCTCCTATGTCGTCCAGCCCGGCACGCGCGGGATCAAGGTCACTCTGGGCAAGGCGGAGGATAAGTTTTTGCCGGAAGGCTTCGGCGTCAAGGCGCCGTTTATCACGACCATTGTGCCGGTTAACGTGCGGCAACGGACCCAAGCGGTGAAGGCCGAATGTTTTTCCTCCGACCTCCAGCAGATCGTGGCCGACGTGCGGGTGCTCTACCGCGTCCCCGAGCAATCAGTCGTCCAAATTTACAAGCAGTATGCCGGAGACCCCTTTGACAGCCTGATCGCCCCGCGCGTGCAAGAGGCCCTGAAGGAGGTCACGGCCTTGCAAACGGCCGAGCAAATCGTCAAGAACCGGGAGGAGATAAAACAAAAGACGCTGGCTGCGGCGCGGCAGAAGGTCGGCGACATGCTTTGGGTGGAGGACATCGTCATTCGCAACATTGACTTGTCAGCGGATTTGGAGCGGGCCATCGAGGCCAAGATGGTGGCCGAGCAGCAGGCGGCCCAGGCCCGGTTCTCCCAAATGCAGTCACAGGTCGAAGCCGAGACGGCGGTCATCAAAGCCAAGGGCGAAGCGGAAGCCATCCGCGTGCGCGGCGAAGCGCTGAAACTCAATCCGGCTTTCTTGCGCTTGCAAATGGTCGAGCGGTGGAACGGCAAAGCGCCCCTGGTTGTTCCGGTCGGAGTCAATAATAACGGCGCGGCACTGTTGATGCCGATGGGGGCCGTCGAAACTCCTGCCGGGCCATGAACCCACGCTGGCGCGCGGTCATCCAGGTTGCTGTGCTGCTGCTGGTGGTCCTGTCGCTGGTGCTGGTTTTCCCGCGCGCGTTCGGGTTCGCCGAGATGGCGGCGCGCGAACTGCGTTACTTCTGGTGGTTGGTGCTCATCGTCGCGCTGGCCTTGTGGCTGATCATTGGCCTCGGACGAAAACCGAGGTAAATTGGCATTCGTTATGACAGCGCTCAAATCATGCCAGACGGCCCTGCTCGGTGGCGCGCTGGCACTTTGTTTTTCGGCGGGCGCGACGCCCGCGCCAGCTTACACGCTCGTCCAGGGCCTCGATAAGTTTGAAGGTTCGACCGCGGCCTGGCATCTGCTGGAAACAAATGGGTTCGTCGTGGCCGATCCCGTTTTCAAACAAATCTTTGAGCCGTACCTCGATGACTCCATGCCGATCTTCATCACCCCGGGTTCGGCGTGGCACGCCTATCACGTTTTGCTGGAGGAAGGGATGCAAGACTTGGAAATGACCCAAAGCCGGCGGCTGGCGGATTTCTCGCGCCGTCTGTGGACCAGCGCCAACGAGCAGGCCAAGTCCCCCAACCCGGATTTTTCCGAACTGGCCCGCTTCGCCGCCATCGGTTTGGCGCTCCAGGACGAGACTTTTCGAAAGTCGTTGCCGGATGACCAAAAACGCCTGGCTGAGACGCTGCTGGCGGGAAAGGGCGAAGTCCGGGTGGAGATCGGATTTCCGCTTTGGGCGCCGGCGTTTCGGGCCGGTGGCCATGGAACCTCCGCGGACTGGGCCGGTTACGTTGCCGCCCGGCAATGGTACGCGACGGTCGTCTTCCGCCTATCCGACGCGCGGGAAACACGGCTGGCGCTGTGCCTCTCATGGCTGATCCACAAGGATCCGGATTTGCTCCAAGTCTGGCGGCAGCTTTCCGATCCGTGGGATGCGTTCCTGGCGCCGGCGGAGGACGGTTCGGTGCCCCTTTATTGGGATTCGGCCGTGAAAGGGCTCGGCGCCGACTTCACGCTCGCCACCCTGCTCAAGAACACGGCCACTTTGCAACCGCGTCTGGTGGAATCGCTTCCGAACCCCCGCGTCAACGACCAGCGCCTGGCGGAGGACGATGAGGCGCGTTTTGGCGAAGTCATCAAGGGCTTCCGTTTGCTGCCGCTGCGTAGGCTACCCAGCGATGTCTGTTTCCAGAACACCAGCGGCCCACAGATTCCGGGACGGACATTTCCCTCGGGACTCGATTTTTTTGTGGCATCGCCGTCCTTGCGCTCGCCGGCGGCGGAGCGCGCGTTGGCAGCGGCCGAAGGCAGCGCGGTGGTGGAGGCGGTGCGGAAGGCGGCTGGCGGACCGCTGCCCGATTCTCTGCAAGGGAGGGCGTTGCGTCTGCTGGCCACGCTTCAGGAACCGTTGCCGGAACGGCTGGCGTCGGCACTGCGCTCTGAGGCCTGGGCCGATGCGCAGCTTTGGGCGCAAATGGGCGCTTGGGCCGAAGAAGAACACAGGGGTAACGAACGTCGCACGGTGTGGGTCGAAGAAGGAGCCATCGTCAAACCGTCCTCGGGTGTGGTGGCGCCCTATCCGGAGTTTTTCACGGGCTTGGGCAAGCTGGCGCTGGACACCGCGGTCACATTGGAAAAAGCGGGCATCGACGAACCGTTCGATTCCAAAACCGCCGCCCGCAAGTTGCTCGAAAGCCTGCTCTGGCAGGAAGGATTGGGGGCCAGCGCCCAGGAAGAATCGGAGCACAAGGCCGGCTTAATGGAACAATTCAACCAGTTCTGGCAGCGTTCCCTTGAGCCGCACAAGGCCGAGATGGAGAATAATCCGCCCGCCTCGCAAAAGTTAATCAACGATCTTGAGGCCCTGGCGCGCCGTTGTTCGACACAAACCGCCCCCGCCGACACTGACCGAGACGTGTTGTTGAGCTTCTTCCAGGAACGGCAGACGGTCCCGAAATTGTTGCGCGATTTCGCCCCCTTCTGCGACAAGCTGGCGGAGTTGGCGCGCAAACATTTGGAGGGAACCGCATTAACCGAAGAGGACACAAAATGGATCGCAGATTACGGGACGACCCTGGCGCATTTCCAATCCTATTCCGGCACGTCGGCGGATACACCCCGCGATGATTTCCCCATTGTCAACCGCATCCAGGCCAATCCAGGGCGCGATGCCAGCTTATACACCGGCCTGGGACGGCCGCAGGCGCTCTACATTATTCTGCCCGCCGAGGGAAAGTTGCGGCTTTTTCGCGGCGCGGTCATGACCTACCGGGAATTTGTCCGCACCAACGCGGAGGAGCTGGACGACGAATCATGGCGGGCGCTGGCCCGCACCGGCGAAGTCCCGCCGCCGCCGGCGTTCACGCGGAGTTTCCATGCCGAGCGGGACGTGGCGGAGTTGATCGAATCATTCGCTTCGGTCAGCGCCGATATGCAAGGCTACAAGGAAATTACTGAAGCGCTGGAGGAACTCCAATCCCGCGTGACAGATCGTGATGTGTCCGAATTGATCATCGCGCTGGGAAAAGCCTTCAGTTTGCAGGCGGAACCGGCCGAGGGGATCGCCGCCGCCATCGCCAAGCTGCATTGGGAACCGCACCAGAGGGAGCTTTTGGCTCTGCTGGAAAAGAACGACGGCCAGGGGGTCCAGTGGGTCGCTCCCATCTTGTTGCAGCGGCCCGAAGGGCTGGATGCGGTGTTCCTGCGCACTAATTTCGAGGACGCGCCAGCCCCCGTGCGCCGCGTCTATGGCGCGTTGTTGAGCCGCCTCCCGCAAACCGATCAGACGCGCGGCGTCTTGCTGCGCGCGCTGTCCGACCCCGCGCCCGGCGTGCGCTGGGAGGCGGCGACAGTTCTGGGCGCCGCCGCCGGAAACGTGGCGGAAAAGACGGCCGCCTTGTTGGTGCGATTAAACGATGACAACGAATATGTCACCGCCGCCGCCGTGACCGCCTTGGGCCAACTGGACGCGACGAACGCCGCGCCGGCGCTGCTGGCAAACCTGGAAGAGCGCCTGCAAAAACCGGAACCGTCGGTCGAGAACTTGCAGCCACAGAGCGAAGCCGCGCGAGATTTCGCGTTGAACGCCGCCACTGAGCAGCCGCGACTGGCGCCGAACGGGCAGCCTCGCTTCAATGGCATGAGAATGGGGCGGTTTGCCGGCGGGTTCCTCATGCGTGGGGAGGGGTCCCCGGCCAGAGCGGCGTTGATCGAGACTTTGGGCGATCTTCACTATCAGCCGGCGGAGGAACGAATTTTCGGTTTGCTCGACGGGGCGCACGCGGCTTCGGCGGCCAAGGCGCTCAAACAGTTGGCGCCCGAAAAACTGGCCCGCCGCCTGGAGGCCGAGGCCTGCGACAAGAAGGCCGATCCGCAAGCGCGGGACCGCGCTCTGCTGCTCCTGGGCACGCCGCCCGCCAACAGCTCGGCCACGGATTTGATTCCTCTGCTTGACGACACCACGGTCGTGCCTGCGCCCGGCCACCGCCCCATGCCGGGACGGGAATGGCGCATCTGCGACCGGGCGGCGGCGACCATCGCCACTTTGTTGGGGCGGTCGGTGAGAATCATACCGATGCAGCCCACCGACCAACGCGACCAGCAAATCGAACAAATCCGCCAATCGCTCAAGGCGGCCTATTGATCACGGAGAGAGCAAAAGAGCGCCGGCATTTGTCTTGGTGACAAAATATCCGCCGCCGTTCGTCTGGCCAGGCAGGATGGCCGCGTAACCAATCGTAGTGCCCTTGCCTATTCCATCGCCAAAAGTGATTGTCAGCAGGCCGGTTTTTGGCGCGAAGGTTCCCGTCAACGAATTAGTTGGACTCGCCGCCGTTCCAGACGCTTTGCCGACGCTATTGTTGGTGAGAGAAATGGTAAAAGCCAAGTCGAGGTTGGCATTCGTTATCGTGAGCGCGGCCTGTGAAAAGGAAACGGGGAACGCCTTTGTCATCGAGTTGGTCCAACCGGCACCGGTGACCAAGAGATAATTCGTGAAACCCTCGGTGTAAATGCCCGTGCGGGCAGTGGGTTTAATCCAGGCCATTGGGGTTTCCACCCCGACTATGCCACCGGCCAGGCCCAGCCAGCCCAAGAGCAATCCAGTATTGCCATAAAGATTGGCATAAACGGGGATGTCACCCATGACTCCCACTGGTGGCGCCTCATTGAAGGCTGTGCCATCGGCCAGCACACCGCTTAACATCACGCTTCCGTTGTGATTAGTAATGAACATGTAACCAAATCCCGGCGGAATCTCACCCACGGCATTGGTGCCTGGCGCGAGTAAAACCGTGTATTCGGCCGAGATCGGCGCCACCGCTGATTTCTCGGCCTCGAGGGCAGAAACCCATCCGTCAGCATCGAGGTTGGAGACGCTTCCACTGATCTCCCCGCTGGCCCAATCCAAAGTCATCTCGACAGCCAGCGGCCCGCCACTCGTGCGTTTGACATAATTGCTGGCGTAGCCGGAAGTGTTAAAACTGCTCGTGAGCGTGTAAGTGCCGCCGTCCAGCAGCAAAGTGCCGCTGTAAGCCCCCGTTGAACCAATCGTCAAATTCTTCAGCATCCCGGCGGTCTGCTCCGTCACTCCGTTGCTTTGGTAAAAAAGCCCGTTGTACGTCCCCTCTGCTATGAGAAAGTAGTTGGTGCAGAAATTAGCCGTGATGGCCAGGTTGGTTTCCATGATGAAATGGAGGGTGGGGGAATTACCGATGACGACGTTGAGAGAAGTCCAGTTTGACAATACATTATTCTTGACTGGAACAGCAGTCAGCGTGTAGCCCTCGCCGATGTTTAGCATCGCGCCATTGGTCGGCCGGACGTCACCGGCGATGGCCGCGCTGCCGGCGACAGTGCCGGGGCCATCCGTACTCAACGTAAACACAGCCGGCGACTTGTAGAAAAATTCGCGCGCAGCGAATGTGGATTTGTTGCTCGAGTAATCGACGCTTTGCACGCCAAGATAGTTTGTGCCCGGCAAAAACACGTTGGTGAGGGACCACGTCTTGGTGGTTGTCCCGTTGGTGCTTAGGCTGGCTGTTCCATTAGTAGTTATGCTTTTCCCGGCGTTGACATTGGTAACCCAGTAATTGACCAGGACAACTTGCGCGTTATCCGTAGCCGACCCAGTGACGACCAGATTGTTCGTGCGCGCCCCGGCGGCGGGCGAAGAAATAGTGACCGTGGGTTTGGTCACGTCCTGCACAACTTTCAGAACGGCGGCCACGCTGGTGTTCAGTTTGTAATCGTTTGTCACCACCACGAAATAACTGCCGTCGTCCATGGCCGTTGCCGGGTTGATCGTCAAATTGCTGGTGGTGGAGCCGGATATTCCATTGGCGTCGGAGAGCATGTTTGTAACCAGGTCCGCTGTAACCCAATACCATTGGAAAGCCAAAGGCGGCGAGCCGACGACGCCGACGCTGAAGGTTGCCACCGATCCCTCGGGCACATCGTTTTTGCTGACTGGCTGGGTCGTGATTTTCGCCAGGACTTTGTTGGTAAGCGAAAAACCGGAGACGGTCCTGGTGCTCTCGAGCACGGAAACACCCACGACCAATTGATACAATCCTTGGTCGGCGGCTGTCACGTTTTTGATTGTCAAATTGCTGGTGGTGGAGCCGATGAAGTTATTGTTGTCGGTCAGATTTGTTCCATCGTGCTGCCATTGGAAGCCCAAGGGATTGTTGTTCGTGTCATAGTTCGCGATGTCTTCGACCGTGAATGTCTCTGTGGCGCCGATGTCGGCCAGTTGGTTTCTTGGCTCGTCCACTTGGACTAGGGGCCGAGCCGCGTTGGTGTCAAGGGTGATGGGGTTAAGCTCGTAGGCGCCCGCGCTGGTGGGCGAACCGCGGG
>Ga0302324_100011604_pt1 | contig 18067 bp, 19 predicted proteins | sample Palsa_T0_1_FD_201949 | JGI IMG/M metagenome (GOLD analysis project Ga0302324, IMG submission 201949) | Peat permafrost microbial communities from Stordalen Mire near Abisko, Sweden - Palsa_T0_1 | ecosystem: Environmental > Terrestrial > Soil > Palsa > Peat permafrost | place: Sweden: Abisko... | reverse complement strand
GCCTTCGCCGGATGAGATACAGCAAGGGATCCACATGCAAACCAAGCCGCACATTATCTCGTTCAACGCAACCGTCGAGCCCCAGCATTCCACACCAGAGGCTGCACGTCTCTTGGCTGGCGATCCGCAGCTGACCGTTTGGAACCATTATTCGGATGCCACCGCGCAGTTTTTCGCCGGCGTGTGGGCGGCGAGTCGCGGCCGTTGGGTCGTGCATTATTCCGAACATGAGTTCTGTCATCTATTGGCAGGCCGTGTGATCATTACGAGCGAGGAGGGCGAGCGCATGGAATTTGGCGCCGGCGACAGCTTCGTCGTTCCAGCCGGATTCGTCGGAACATGGGAAGTGACCGAAGACTGCCGCAAGCTCTACGCCATCTTTGAGCCGCGCTAGCGCGGATTGCGGCCGTATTGAGTGCCGGGAAATTGAGTTCCTACACGCCCCGGCACACCACCGCAAGTTTATTACCGTCGGGATCGCGGACGTAGGCTGCGTGGAAGTCGGGGTTGTAGTGGGTGCGTAGCCCGGGTGCGCCTTCAGAGCTACCTCCGTGGGCGATAGCGGCGGCATGAAAATCATCAACCGCTTTTCGGGTCGTCGCGCGCAGCGCCACCATGGTGCCATTGCCGGCGGTGGCGGTCTTGCCGTCGAACGGCTTGCAGACCCACAGTGCAAGCTCGCGGGCGCCCTGGTCCTCGTACGTACCCCAGCCGACCGCTCCGTTCCAATCCGCTTCACCCTGCGTATTGCAGCGCGCGAGCCCCAGTGGCGCTAAAGCCGCGTCGTAGAACTTTACCGCGCGGTTGAAATCATTGGTTCCCAGACAGATATAGGTGAACATGGCAAACCCCGGTGAGCTGATACAATTCGCATGGCTCGAATTGGTTCGAAGCGCATCCCTTGCGCGGTCCGACCGATCCGCAAAATACACTTCGACGTCAGCAAGCCTCGCTTGTCACAGGCCCGCCCGCCGGAACGGGAATGTCCGAGCAGTGCCCACGTCGATCTGAAGGTATCAAAGTATGCACGCTATCCGACTTTCGCAGGACCGCGGCCGCGCCGACCATGGCTGGCTCGATAGCCGTCACACGTTTTCGTTCGGAGATTATCATGATCCACGTTTCATGAGTTTTGGCCCGCTGCGCGTCATCAATGAGGATCGCGTCGCCCCGGGTGCAGGGTTCGGCTCGCACTCGCATAGCGACATGGAAATTCTTTCGTGGGTGCTCTCCGGTGCGCTCGAGCACAAGGACAGTCTCGGGACCGGCGCCGTGATCCGCCCCGGCGAGCTGCAGCGCATGACGGCGGGAACCGGCGTCACGCACTCGGAGTTCAACGGTTCGAAGAGCGAGCCGGTGCACTTTATGCAGATCTGGCTGCTGCCCGAGCGGCGCGGCCTGCATCCGAGCTACGAACAGCGCTCATTCCCGGATGCCGAACTTGAGAACCGCTGGCGCCTCATCGCCGCGCGCGAGGGTCGCGATGGGGCAGTAAAGGTGCATCAGGACGTCGATCTATATGCTGCTCGGCTCGCAGGGGGCTCCGAGCTTTCTTACAAGCCGGCGCCGGGGCGCCGGCTCTGGTTACAGATCACTCGCGGCTCGGTCGATGTCGACCGCGCGCCCCTGTCTGCCGGGGATGCGATATCCTGGGTCGAAGCTGGTGGCATTACGGTTCACGCGCGCGACGCCGCAGAGGCATTATTGTTCGATATGGCGGCATAAGCTCAATTTCGACGGATAACGCGTATGGAGTATTCTTCGGGGAAGAAGGCGCAGCGACGATGTGCCATTTGCGCGGCGGTGCTTCTTTGCGCCTGTGCAATATTGAACTCGTACACGCGGGCGGAAGCTGCGGCCGCACCGACGGTCCCGGTTGGCGCGCAGTACGATTCGACCCATGTGTACCTTGCAACCCCAGCTGCTCTCGACGCGTTTGTCAAGAGCTTCGTTGCAACATTCGGCGGCAAACCCGCGGCGCGCATAACCGCGAACGTGTTGCCGGTCCCAAGCAGTACGATTTTTCAGGCGGTCCTGGCGCCGGTCGGAATTCTTTCGGTGTTTGCATATCAGACACCGGTGCCGTATCCGTTCGGACTGGAACGTACCGGCTATTTGGTAACCGACATGGATCAGGCGCTCAAAGCCGCGCGCGCGGCCGGTGCAGAAGTCATCGTCGAGAAATTCAAGGATGCGCTCGGCTACGATGCCGTGATCCAGTGGCCGGGCGGCGTCAAGATGCAGCTCTACTGGCACTTCACGCCGCCGTCGTACGCGCCTCTTGAAACAATTCCCGACAATCGCGTCTACGTGTCGCCGGATGCGGCAGATATTTTTGCGCGCAGTTTCATCCGTTTCTCGCGTGGCAAGGTCGTCGCAGACGAGAAGCAGGCGGACGCCGGGGAGATCGGGCGACGCGGCGCAACTTATCGCCGGATCGATGTTGAATCGGATTTCGGAAAAATGCGGGTGCTGGTGAGCGACGGCCACCTACCGTACCCATACGGATACGAACTGACCGGCTACGAGGTGAAAGACCTCGCCGCAACCCTGGCGCTTGCGACGGCGGCCGGTGCGAAGATTCTCGCGCCCACATTCGACGGCCGTGACCGAAGTACGGCGATCATGCAATTTCCCGGCGGCTATATTGCTGAAATTCACGCCCTGCGCAAGCAGTAGACTCTCAGGCAGGGACGTGAATCCGCAGTGCTTGCTGCGCGGCGCCTGCGCAGAATGAACGAGGTAAGGCAGCACGCGCGAAAGGCCGCGGTGGTCGGGAAGTAATTTCAGTAGATCCGGGTTTCGCCCGTCTCGAGAAGTTGAAATGCTTCTGCTGCGACGGCGTGCCTTTGACGCGCGGCTGCAAGCTCGATGCCAGGATCATCAATACTCTCATCGGTCAGTTGAAAGCAGCCGAAGTGGGTCGCGACGGATTGCCGCGCCGCAAGGTCAAGATGCGCGCGTACCGCATCGTCGGGATTCATGTGCTGTTCGCGCATGAACCAGCGCGGCTCATATGCGCCGATCGGCAGAAGTGCGAGGTCGACCGCGCCGAATCGCATGCCGATATCTTTGAAGTGCTTCCAGTAACCCGTGTCGCCTGCAAAGTAGATTTGCTGAGCGCCTGCGTGCACGATAAACCCGCCCCACAGGGTTCGATTACGACTTCCCGGACCGCGCGTCGACCAGTGTTGTGCCGGCGTCATGGTTACCCTTGCTCCGGCGGCCTCCACACTTTGCCACCAGTCAAGCTCATCGACATTGCGTAAACCGAACTGTCGCAGGAAAGCGCGGTTGCCGAGGCCCGTGATGAAACGAGGGGCATGCGCTGCTTCGAGTCTCATGAGCGTGCGGATATCAAGGTGGTCGTAATGGTTATGGCTAATGAGCACTACGTGAATGGGCGGCAGATCGGAAAACGCCAGGCCCGGATCGCGCACCCGCCTGGGTCCCAGTCGCTCAAACGGGCTCGCGCGCTGCGAGTAAACAGGATCCGTCAACACGTTCAGGCCGGCGAATTGAATGAGAAAAGTAATGTGATTGATAAAGGTCAGCGCAACCTGGCCCTCGGCTAGGCTCGGCGGCAACGCGGGAATCGCGCCGTTATGCACCTGAGCAGGCCAGGGTTTGCGATTCGCGCTGCGCTGCCAGCGCAGAAAATCTCTGAATGAGCGTCCCGCCGGAGCATCCGGGTTGAAAAAGAACCGGCCGTCGAAGTGGTCGGAAGTCGGCCCTTGGTAGCCGGGGCCTCCGGCGAGCGAGCGCAGCATGTCGCGTATGCCAAAATGTTTGCCCGTCGTGGCGTTGGCGTTTCGGGCCCGAGAGTCCATTAGCGGATCATCGCACGACCACATGGCGGCTGACAGCCGACAGCGTGCGCTCCTCTACCTGGCGCAGCTCATCGTTTCCGGCGTATGCGGGCAGCCCGAATGAGATGACAATCCGCACTGTACCGGTTGCGGCGTTAATTGAACCGCAGTTTGAACGTGACCCCCACTGTGCGCGGGCGCACGGTATACGCCTCGAATACGGTGTTGACTTCGGGTTCCTGAATGATTTTGCGATCATTGCCCAGGTTCTTGGCGTACACGCTGATATCGAATATTTTTTCCGCTAAGCCCGAGCGTGGCATTGAGTACGCCGTAGCCGGGATTTCGGTAGTTGGGGTTGGGCGTAGGAGGCGTATATAAATAATCGAACGGCTGGTAGCTGCCATACGAGCTGCACTGTAAGTGTAGTCCAGCCGACTATAGAGGAAATTGCCGGGGGCAAGCTTAATGTCGTACGCGGCCGATACGGCGTAATTGAATTTCGGCACGTCGATGAGCCCGGACCCGACAGTCGCCTCACTCGGGTTGGCCGCGCTTGAGATGTAGGCATGCTACGCGCCGCCGGAGAGGCCAAAAGTGAGCTGCGAGACACGGACAGCTCTCGGCATCGTTCAAAACGCGTAGCTCGCTCCGAGAGATGCCGTCCAGTGCGGGAAGAGCTGATAGCCGTCAAGCTTGCTGTACACCGGCAGTTGCACAAACCCAAACAGATGCAGCTTCGGCAGAATGCGCACGCTGATTCCGGGACTTAGATAAGCGACAGTGCCGGCGGTGTCCGGGCGGTCGGCGAGGGCGCCCTCATCAGCACTCTTGTGCGATAGATTGATCTGCAGTTGCGGCACGACCAGCGGAGTTCCCGCATAGCGCAGGCCAAAGCTCACCGTGGCGGAGTTGCCGGGTTGGAAGTCGTTGCCCGGCTCATCCTGGCGGTGCGCGACCGCCGCCTGGTACTGACCGTTGATGAAGGCCTCGAAATTCACGCTGACCGGCTGGTAGTAATACGCACCGACGATGATGTCGGTGCTGCCCGTGCCTGCCTGCAGGCTGGCATCCAGGGCTGAGCCGGCGTTCGGGCCCGAAGAGAAGTTCACTCGGGTGCCGTACGCGCCGGTCGGCAGCTTGATGCCCAACTGCAGACCGAGATTACGGCTCGCAAGGATCCCCTGATAGTTGCCGATGAGCTTGATGTCGCCGAGCCCGGAGACTCGGGCGCCGCTGACTTCATCGGGCGCCGTGTCAGTTGGGCTGTATGGCGAGGACTGCACACCGTAGGTCGTATGGCCTCGTTCGACGTACGGCAGAAGCACATTGATGTTCCATTCCGAGGACGGGCTGTAAATGACTCCCAAGGTGACATAGCGGTTGATGGTCTGCTTCTCGATTTCCCCGCCGCCTAGGGCTGGATTCGACGGGTCGTTGACGACCTGCGAGGGACTGGCCTTGGCTGTGCCGCCACGCAGCTGATCCTGATCGATGTAGTCGGTCTCAAGGTTTAATCGCCAGCCAGGAATCACCGCATAGCCCATGGCGGCATCCGCACTTAGCGTGCACCCACAGGTTGCACAGGCCAGAGTCCGCGTGGGCGTCAAGCACAGCAAAAGGGCGGCGGGAAAAAATGACCACAGCCGAATGGCCCGATAATGCATCTGAATCCTGCCACGTTCGCGGTGGCGAACGTCTCATCGATCCCAAAGGGCACGCACGAACGGCGAACCCGGAAATCCTCCGGGCCCGCGACCGGCGCAGCCGAAATCCGGTTTAGATGAGTGCAGGAGGGCCGCGGGGTTGGTGCGCACGCTCGGCGCGAACTTTTACGGCCCGTGCCGCAAAGCAGGCAATGCGCTCGAGCACAGGCTCGAACCGGGGCATCGTCGGCGCCATGTGCGGTACCGGCGCTCCCGCCGGAGCTGCCCCGAACGGACAGTGGTCCGAGCGCAGGCCACCACTCGGATGATGGCCGGTCAAGTGCGCGGCGAGCGCGCTTGAAAGGCCAACGTGGCAGATCTGCAGTCCAAACGATCCGTCCGTGGCAGGCATGAAGCCGACCGGGACGAGCGCGCGGAATGCCAGCGCCACCAGCAGTGCGCCGGCGATCAGCTCGCGCCGCCCCCGTTTGAATAAAGTCTTGCGCACGTATCGTTTGGGACTTGCCGCTTGGAAGCCGCAGTCTATCCCACACGAACGAAGAATGTGCGAGCCGAGACCCCCGTGGTCCTTCCAGGGTCCGAGGGCGTCAGGACCTTGGGACGGGAGGCGTAAGTTCTGTTTCCGGGCGCTGCCCGTTCGGATCGGGCACACGTGCCGTTGGGATTGGAGCACGCGATTATCCTAATGTTTCCGCAGCGTGAGCTGCATGGATGAACCCATACCAGGAATGTTGCAGTGCGCCTATCCCAAATAGCGGACGATGGCGTACTGTACGACCCGGATGGTCCGAAACATGGAGCGGGCACTCATGACGGCGCCAGATCCGAATTTCGAGCAAGGTCTGCAAACCATTCAAATTGCATTGGAAACCGAGTTCGCACGGCGGCGCGTACGCGTTGGCTCGATCAGTCAGGTCGCCTCACAGTCCCATCCGCAAGATGCGGTGTTCAGGATAACGGCCAACGGCGTTTCTCAGGATATGCTGTTTACGAGCGAGGAAATCACCCGCTCCACGCAAAACATACGCGCTTCTGCCGCTGATAAAGTCCGCACCCTCGGAGGCTTTTTTGCCAGCATTGACGATACACAGTAGAGGTTGCGCGCGTGCGCTCTGCGGCGGCAACAGAATCGCAGGAAACGAAGTATAGGAATTCGTGTCCGGGACTTTGGAGCGACGAGGGATGCACAACATCTGCTTTTCTTTGCAAACGACACGCAATGTGCGATCGGCGCAAATCCTGGCCGGCGCCGCGGCCCCCCTTGAAACCGGTGTTGAAGGCATGCCACGCGTTGTTGGCAGGCAGACGTGCCGCAGGATCCTGCGCGAACACAAAGGGCCGGCAGGGTGTTACCCCTGCCGACCCTCAAGTACTGCCGATCTTATTATTGTGGAAAGTCTAAATTACGGATTGCTGCGAGTATCGGGTGTCCCGGCGGGCGGCGCGAACGGCACCCCCAGGAAGTTCACCGTGTCGAGCGTGCTGTTGCCCAGCACTTCGCTATACGCCTGGCCCGGCTCTACGGTGTAGAAGCGATTGTAACCTTTAATGTCCCGGTGGAAGTACTGGAACGGCTGTGGCGCATGTATGCCACCGGCGATGGTCTGTATCGCCGACAAAGAGTAGATCTGCGGGTTGACGTTACCCAGGCGCCCTCCGTTCAACTCAATGGCTAGTGCCATCACGCCGGCAAATTCCGGCGATGAGGAACTCGTGCCGATGAGACCGTAAAGGCCGCCCTCAATCCAAACGAGCGTGAAGCTTCTCGGCAGAACCGTGCAATTCAGGGCCGTAAGGTCAGCATCTGACGGGCAACCGCCCATCTGCAACGACACATCCGGAACAGCGCGGTGCCTGTTGCTGCCGGTGTTCACCAGGTTCTGGTACCAAGGCTTCGCCCAGATCTGGCTGAACCCGCCACCCGACCCCCAGGTGTTCTTGCTGATCGGGTTGTTCGCGTAAACGAAGTCCTCCGATACCCGCGGGTCATAGTTGGCATTCTCGGTGAGATACGTGGCGTCGTTCGGTCCCGGCACGGCTTGTGTGATGAGGTTCGTTCCGCCTACCGCCGTGACATTGGGATCACTCGCAGGAAACTCTACGCCAGGAATCCACGACGTACCCTGCTGATCGTTGACTAGATAGTTTGCCGTCGTGCATCCAAGCGCACCCTGATCACCGGAGCTGAAGAGGAAGGTGATGCCCTGAGCATTGCCCTGCTGGAAGAGGGCGTCGTAGACCTTGAGGATACCGGTCATGTCGACGCCGCCGTTATATGCTTTGGTGTAATCGAGCTCACATCCACCGAAGGACGAACTGACGACATCGACCGCGTTGAACTCATCGATGTCCACATAGCCCGCGATAATGGAATCATCGTTCAGATCCGGAATATCGTAGAGGATTTCCCTGGCACCCGGCGCCGTCCCCAGTGACATCTGCGTATCCAGCGAGGCTTCCCCCGCGGCATCGTTGCCGAACGGTCCGCTGCCGCCTTCTACCTCAAATACCGTGACCGTCGGGACGGGCAGGTTCGAGTGTGCGGAGTACGCCTGAAGATCAGTCGCGCCATCGACGGTGACCGTGGAATTGAAGGAAAGCGCCAGGTCATCAGGATCGATGGTCGATGACATGAGAATGCCGATGGTTACGCCCACTCCTGCAATTTGTGCGGGATGACGCTCGTGCTTCGGAGTAATCTCGTCGACGAACGATGGCGAGCGGTACGCCTCACTCAGATCGTCAGGGTAATAGCCGCTAATGGCTGTGCTCAGGCGCTGGCCGGGACCCGTCGTCGTGACGTTGGGCAGCGGTCCCCTCGTAATGGGCCCGAGGTTCACTGAATGCACATGCGCCTGGTGTGTCGCATATTCAGGCACGACCGCGCCCAAGGATCCGAGCGTCGCTGGCATGACGAGGTGCTTTTCGGCGGCCGCAAATTTGGTTTTGCCGGTTTCGGTCTTCACGAGCTGCAGGTGCGCTGAGAACATCTTCTCAACGGCGCTTACAGGCCCTTGAACCGAGAGGCTCTGTGTCTTCTCAGCTGTCACTGTGAAGCCCGCGGCTTTTAATGCCGCGGTTGCTTTGGCGACGTCCGCGCGGCTCGGACCGAACTGCTCTTTGAATTCCGCTGGCGTCAGCCAGTGATGGTAGTTTGTTGAAGTTGAATCAGTCTGCTCCTGCAGGAGTGTTTCCAGAGCGTCCTGATTGGTCAAAGGCAGAAAGACATTGAAGTGTGTGATGGCGTTTTGATCTGCCGCACCAAGCACCTGGGCTTGCGAAGCGGCCGACGCTTCATGAGGCAGCGTAAAACTCATTACGCCTAGGGCACCGATCATGGCGCCCGTAACTAGCGACGGAATTTTCATTTTGCTTCCCTTGTTCGAGTTGGTTTTCGGACAACTGTTAGTTCGAGTTGTTTTTCGAGGGCAAACGCCACGCACTGGCCGTGCAGGCCGCCCCGTTTCGTTTTCCCCGTGTGACATACTCTAGCGCCTTCGATCGCTTTCGCATAGGTGCAAGCGAGTTGAAAAACTTCCGCGCTTGTTGATTTTTGGAGAGCTGCTTAAAACCTGATCGCACTTGCAGGAACTGCGATCAGGGTCTTGCCAGTCAGCACGCTCACGCTTCGCGCGCTGTGACGGCGTGTAACCGCATCGTCATACGAGCATTGTCCTGAATGCCGCACCGCGCCACGCACGAACATCTTTTTCGATGAACGCCAGCATGTGAATCGGGCACTCACGCTTGCGGGTTGGTGCGCATCGCACTAGTTACCATAATGTCGGAGCGTGTCACTCGCCGACGTCGCTGCGCGGTGATCCGCACGGGCTGCGGGACAGTCGCGCGGCATGAGTGCTGATCGCACGAGGTAGGCGAGGCGTTTTCGATTCACGGACGCGGCGCGTGAATGCGCCGCTGTTGGCAGGGAGGTCTCAGCGCTGCAGCTGCAGCAGCTGCGGCATCGACAGCATATTCGCGTTCAGATTCGCCATGATGATCATCGAACCGAACACCACGAGGCCGACCACGAATATTCCGAAGGCAAGTGCCAGAACATTGTTGGTCTGGTCCGGCCCGCTTGAGATGTTGAGGAAGAACACCAGATGCACGCCCATCTGAGCGATCGCGAGCACCGCGAGCAGCACCGGGATGCCGGGCATCCATATGGCGTGCGTTCCGGCCACCCAGAATGAGGCCAGCGTCAGCGCGACCGCCAAGCCGAGGCCCAGTACATATCGGCCGAGGCTCCCGTGCGCGTCAGCATCGCTATCGGATGCCTCGTTTCGTGCCGAGCGACGTTCGGCCATCAGCGTGCTCCCAGGTAGACGATGGTGAACACGCCGATCCACACGATATCGAGCGCGTGCCAGAATAGAGCGAAGCAATACAGCCGGCGCTTTACCATCGGCAGAAAGCCCAGGGTTGCAACCTGCGCCATCATGACGAGGAGCCAGCCCAGGCCCAGGGTCACGTGTAATCCGTGCGTTCCCACGAGGCTGAAGAACGCCGATAGGAAAGCACTGCGCGTGGGCCCGTCACCGGCGTTCGTGAGCCGCACAAACTCCGTCAGCTCAAGAGCGATGAAGGAAGCTCCGAGCAGGAAGGTGACCGCTGCCCAAAGGTAAGTCGCCGCGCGGTTGCGCCGTTCGCTAGCGAGCAGGCACAGCCCGCAGGTGAAGCTTGATGCAAGAAGGCAGCTTGTTTCGATCAGTACATGGCTACGATCAAATAATTCAATTCCCGCAGGCCCTCCCGCCGTCTGGCCCGAGAGCACGGCGTACGCGGCGAACAGCGTCGCAAAGATCACGATGTCGCTGAGCAGAAACAGCCAGAAGCCGAAGCCGACAACGATCCGCGTCGAGGCCGGGCCGCGCTTGGAGAGAGGAATTTCCTCACGCGCAAGATCCCCGGAAGCGGTGGGGTTAGCAGCGTTCATCGCTCCGCCCGTGACTTCTTCTGCGCTTGCTCGAAAGCGGCGATGGTCCTGGCTGGGATGGCGATCTCCCCGTCCACACGCCACGCGTGTGTCAGCACTGTGCCGGCAATTCCGCCGAGGCCTGCGAGCGCCATCCACCAGATGTGCCACACGAGAGCAAATCCCAGGACGACGGCGAAAAACGCTGTCACAAAACCAATGGCACTTCGCCGGGGCATTGTGATCGCCTCATGGCGAGGCTTGGCTTTAACGCCGCTAAAGTCGCTGCCGCCGCGCTTCATCTCCCAATACGCATCCACGCCATCCACATGCGGAAGCACCGCAAAGTTCCACGGCGGCGGTGGCGAGGACGTTGACCATTCGAGTGTCCGCCCGTCCCAGGGATCACCACTCAAATCGCGGCGGCGCTCGCGACTGCGGATGCTGACGACGAGCTGCAGGATCATGAGGGTTATACCGGCGAGCAGGACGATGGCGCCGCCCAACGCGACGAGCATCAACGGCTGCCAGTTACTGTCGGAGTAATGCTGCATCCGCCGCGTCGCCCCCATAAGGCCCAATGCGTAGAGCGGCATAAAGGCAAGATAAAAACCGATAAACCAGCACCAGAAGGCGGCCTTGCCGAGCCGTTCATCGAGTGTGAAGCCGAACGCTTTAGGGAACCAATAGGTGTAGCCCGCGAACGCGCCGAACAGTACGCCTCCGATGATGACGTTGTGGAAATGCGCTACCAGGAAGAGGCTGTTGTGGAGGACGAAATCCGCCGGCGGCACGGCCATGAGCACGCCCGTCATGCCGCCGATCACAAAAGTGACCATGAATCCCAATGCCCAAAGGAGTGGCACGTTGAAGCGGATTCGGCCGCCATAAAGCGTGAAGAGCCAGTTGAAGACCTTCACGCCGGTAGGCACAGCAATGATCATCGTCATGATCCCGAAGAAGCTATTGACGTCGGCGCCGGCGCCCATCGTGAAAAAATGATGCAGCCACACCATGAAAGAGAGCATGCAGATCGCGAGAGTCGCAATCACCATGGATCGATAGCCGAACAACGGCTTACCCGAAAACGTAGCGATCACTTCGGAGAACACACCGAACGCGGGTAGGATCAGGATGTAAACTTCCGGGTGTCCCCACGCCCAGATGAGATTTACATACATCATGGCATTGCCGCCAAGATCGTTCGTGAAGAAATGGAAGCCGACGTAGCGGTCGAGCAGCAGCATCGCGAAGGTTGCGGTCAGAATCGGAAAAGCGGCGACTATCAGCAGGCTCGAGGCAAGCGCCGTCCAGCAGAAAATCGGCATCTGAAAATAGCCCAGTCCCGGCGCGCGCAGCTTCAGGATCGTCGTCGTGAAATTGATGCCGGTCAAAAGTGATCCGACGCCTGATATCTGCAGTGCCCACAGATAATAGTCGACGCCAACGCCGGGTGAGTAGGCAAGCTCCGACAGCGGCGGATAGGCGAGCCATCCGGTCCGGGCGAATTCGCCGATGACGAGCGACAGGTTAACGAGCAGCGCGCCAGCGGCCGTCAGCCAGAAACTGACAGAATTCAGTACCGGGAAAGCGACGTCGCGGACCCCGAGTTGCAGTGGCAGCACAACGTTCATCAAGCCGATCACGAACGGCATCGCCACAAAAAAGATCATGATCGTGCCGTGGGCAGAAAAGATCTGGTTGTAATGCTCCGGAGGCAGGTAGCCCTGCGCTCCGCCAGCGGCGATCGCCAGCTGCGCGCGCATCATGATCGCGTCGATGAACCCGCGCAGCAGCATCACGAGCGCGAGCAGCGTGTACATGATCCCGATGCGTTTGTGGTCAACGCTCGTGATCCACTCGCGCCACAGATAGGGCCACCAGCCTTTAATGCTTATGAGCAGCAGCACTGCCGCGATCGAAGCGACGACGAAGACGGAGGCCGCGAGTGGAATCGGTTGGTCAAGCGGAAAAGCCGCCCAGTTGAGTTTGCCGAGCATGTCAGTTTGCCGCACGACCTGAGGTCGTGCCGACAGGCACACTCACGCGCGGCTTCGCGGACGCGATCGCATCGCCCATCACCGCAGTCTCGAACAATTGTGGCTCGACAGCGCCGAATGTCGCCGCTGGCGTTGCGATGCTTGGCCGCGCGAGGGCGGCGTAGCCTGATGCATCGAGTTTCCCGCCCCGTGCGCGCGTCGCCGCAAGCCACTGCGCAAATTCGCTGGCCGGCAGCGCAACGACATTAAAGCCCATGTCGGAGAAACCTGCGCCGCTGAACTGGGCTGAAAGACCGCGGTAGATTCCAGGGCGGTCGGCTTGCAGGTTGAGCCGAGTTGTCATGTGCGCCATCGTATAGATCTGGCTGCCGAGCTGCGGCACGAAGAAGCTATTCATGACGCTCGCCGACGTGAGACGAAAGCGGATCGGAGTCGAGGCGGGAACCACCAGGCGATTGATGCTGGCGATGCCCTGATCCGGATAGATAAAGAGCCACTTCCAATCGAGCGACACGACTTCAATATCAAGCGGCGACTTGGTTGAGTGGATCGGCCGCGGTGGATCCAGGTCATGCGCCCCGATCCAGGCGATGCCTCCCAGGAACATGATGACGAGCGCTGGTATCGACCAGGTCACTAATTCGATCCGGCCTGAGTACGACCAGTCCGGCACGTGGCGTGCACGCCGGTTGCTCGATCGGAACCACCAGGCGAAAACCAGTGTCAGTACGATGATCGGCCCGATCACGGCGAGCATGATCACCGTTGCATTGAGGAGGATGGTGCGTTCCGCTGCGCCAATCGGGCCCTGGGGATCGAGGACGCCTGCCTGCCACAGCCACGCAGAATGCAATGCTCCTCCCTCAATCATATGACGAACTCGCGCGCGCCCGGGCGGCCACGCGTTCCGCGCGGCCGACAACTGCCAGCGTAGAAAGCAAAATCGCTGCGAACAGCCAAGGTAACGCGACGAACAGGATGTTTGAGGCCGAGAGTGCCTCCTGCAGCGCGTTTTCAATCAACCGGAAAGCCAGAAACGTAACGACGCCTGCACCCGGAAGCGATTCGGCGCGTGCGGACGTTGAGGGCGTTCTGATCAAGGTGCTGATGCGTTCCGGTGGCGCCTTCCATTGTGGGGGACTTTGACTAATAATTGCACGCCCCCAGTTCATCAAGGAAGCAGCTTTATGGCCGCGCTGAAGCCGGGCACGCTCGCTCCGCCATTCTCACTATCGAGTTCACCCGATCAACGCATTGCCCTGTCGGAATTCCGAGGTCGCCCCGTTATCCTCGTGTTCTACCCGGCCGACTGGAGCCCGGTTTGCGGCGATCAGCTCGCACTCTATAATGAGCTTCGCGAGGAATTTGCGAAATTCAACGCAGCGTTGCTCGGGATTTCTGTCGACGGCGTCTGGTGCCATCTGGCGTTCGTGCAGAATCGCGGTTACCACTTCACGTTGCTCGCTGACTTCGAGCCCAAGGGTAAGGTTGCGCGTGAATACGGGGTGTACAGGGATAAGGAAGGATTCTCAGAACGCGCCCTATTTGTTATTGACAAGGACGGCATAATCCAGTGGAGCTTTGTGTCACCCGTCGGCGTCAATCCCGGCGCGGATGGGATCTTGAGCGCGCTTGAGGCGCTGCCGCGGTGGCCTGCGTGAGCCTGACAATTGCCGTCGGCAAAGAGGATCACGTCCAAGGTCCCGTCACGGCACCGCTCACTTTGGTCGAATACGGGGATTACGAATGCCCCTATTGCGGCGCCGCGTATCCGATGGTCAAGGCCATCGCCAAGCGATTTGGATCGAAGCTTCGCGTCGTCTTTCGAAATATGCCGCTCAACGAAATGCATCCCAATGCGGAGCTTGCCGCCGAGGCGGCGGAAGCCGCCGCGGCACAGGGTAAGTTCTGGGAAATGCATGACGCGCTTTACGAACACCAGTCCGAGCTGGGTCCTGAGCTGGTGCGCACGCTGGCGCGTCGATTGCATCTTGATGAAGCGCGGCTTGAGGACGATCTCACCTCACGCCGGTTTCGCGACCATGTGAGACGCGATTTCATGGGTGGGGTGCGTAGCGGGGTCGCCGGCACCCCCACCTTTTTCATCAACGGCGAGCGTTACGACGGCGTACTCGATGAGGAGTCGCTGGCGGCTGCGCTGCAGCGTCAGATCGGCTCAGCAAAATAGCGCCTCAGTCGATGGGATCGACCCGCGCCTGGATTTCATTGGATGGCCCGCTGCTCTTAGCCGGTGTGACCGCATTTCAAACCCCCTGATTCGCGTACTCCCGGCCGGAACCGGGGTGATGTCAAACGTCCAGCCGTTGTCCATGGAACTGTGACTGAGGCGTTACATTTCTTCACATATTAGACGCGCCCCTGCGGAGTAGAATCTGGGTCGCTTCCTTCCGCGAAATCGCGCCGAATTGACGAGGCGTCAATGATTTATTTTGTAGCGCTTATTCCCGCAACGGCCCTGACCATCGCCGGTTATTTTGCGTTGTATTTGTCTAATCGTTCTGAAGGCGGTTTACGCACGTTTGGCAAATACCTTGGTTTCTGGGCTTTTATTTTGGCGGGCCTGGTGATACTCGGGTCGATATTCGCCGCCGCGCACGGTGGCCGCCACGGCATGATGGGGGGTCGAGGTATGCACGGCCGAATGCATGGGCCGTGGCACGGTGACCCAAGGTTTTTCGGATTTCACCGCGGGGAGCGTGGCGATACGGACGCGCGCGGTGACGGCGGGCATGGGCCGCCCGCACAGAGTCCGGACGACGCTGGCGCGTCCGCGACGGCTCCGGCTCCCGGCTCGCCGCCGTCACACTAGTCAGTGCCGGGCTTTCATCACTGCGCGACTCCGGTCGTGCAGCCCCGCACTTGCGCTGCGGGAGGTGGGCCGGCGTCGCGCGACCGACTGGGCCTTGCGTACTTGGGTTAGCGCTCGATCATTCGCAGGCTCCTTGCCTGCCGGCGTCTGTGGGCCGGTCAATTGCCAAAACCGGCGGAATAAGCGCGCGCAAAATGGCACAATCTCTTAATCATGAGCGAAGATCGCTGGCCGGCGCTGCCGTACGACGCTTGGAAGGACACCTACGCCACGCTGCACATGTGGACGCAGATCGTCGGCAAGATCGCACTCGCACTTGCGCCTCCTCTTAATCACTGCTGGGGGGTCGCGCTGCATGTCACGGCGCGCGGGCTTGCGACCCGCCCGTTGTCCCACGGCGGTCGGTTTTTCACGCTGGAATTTGACTTCGTTTCGCATCTATTGGTGATTCTCACCTCTGACGGCGTCAAACGAACAATGAAGCTTGAGCCGCGAACGGTGGCCGATTTCTACCGCGAGATTATGGCGACGCTGAGCGACATGGGGCTCGGCGTGAAAATCTGGGCCATGCCGGTTGAGATTCCCGCGCCGATCCGCTTCGAAGACGACACCGTGCATGGGTCGTACGATCCGGTGTTTGCGAATCGGTTCTGGCGCATCGTCGCCCAGCTCGCCGAGCTCTTTACCAAGGAGCGCTGCGGTTTCGTCGGCAAGTGCAGCCCCGCTCATTTTTTCTGGGGTAGCTTCGACCTTGCCCTGACCCGCTTTTCTGGCCGGCGCGCGACACCGCCGGCGGGTGCCGCGTTCGTTCGCGATGCGTATTCCCACGAGGTCATCAGTCACGGATTTTGGCCAGGCAGCGGACCGCTTCTTGAACCCGCTCTATACGCCTATGCGGCGCCGGCTCCGGTTGGATTTAAGGATGCGAAGGCGCTACCCGACGCCGCTTTCTTTCATCAGGAGCTTGGCGAGTTTATTTTGCCCTATGAGGCTATGAGGCACGCAGAATCCCCCGAGTCGGCGGCCAGAGGGTTTGTGGATTCCACGTACGAAGCTGGTGCGAACTTGGCGAAGTGGGATCGCGCGGCGCTCGAGCGAGGCTAGACAATACCGGCGGCGGTTCGACCGCCTGCAATCCGTTCTACCGATCCGGCTCGGCCTGTTACCCAGGACGATTGCTACGCGCCAGCATCGCAAGACTCGTCACCTGGGATAGCGGCAAGCTCCAGCCGTGCTCGTTCAAAATCCGCAGGCAACCGGACCACGGCAAGTTCCTCTATTATAGAAAGCGGCACAGTGCGGCTGGCTTCATAGGCTGACGTGACTGCAGTTTCGCACGTCATCGCGTCTTCGCCGTGCCGCTTTGCAACGTCAGGAGAGCCTATCTGAGTATTCGACTTGGCCGCGAGCGCGGCAGATCGCACTGCGTACAGCGCGCTGTTCACGTCGCGTTGGTCATCACGACTTTCGCCGCGATTGTTCAAGCGCAGGCGGAGCCTGGAATACCGGCGGCCGATCGGGCGGAGCAAGCCTCAATCGGAAACACGGGCTCCAATCAGGCTGCAGCCGCACGCGGGCGACGGCTCTTGGGTCTGAACTGCGCCTTCTGTCACGGCAGCAACGCGCGCGGCACAGGGGTCGGCCCGGACCTCACCGGCACGGGCACCGTTCAGCGTGATCTGGGCAGCGGCATTGAATTGGGGCAATTTCTCAAGTCTGGCAATCCTGCCAAAGGAATGCCGGCTTTTCCGAATCTGACGCCAGCAGAAGTGGCTGACCTGGCGAGATTTCTGCATGTGCAGTTGCTGCTTGCGCAGAGCGCCGCCCCGACACTGTCAATTCTGGTGGGTGACGCGGGAGCTGGCGAGAGATATTTCCACGGTCATTGCGACGGCTGTCATGCAGCTGACAAGGATCTGCACGGCATCGGCACTCGCTACAACGAAAAGACCCTGCAGGCGCGGATCGTCAATCCACGCGCCGGAGGTGGTGGTGGCGCTGCTGCGCCCAAGGACGTGCCGATCGAGGCCACGGTGCATTTGCGCGCCGGCCCGAGTGTGTCGGGTCAACTGCTGGGCCTATCCGATTTCTTCGTGACGATCCGGGAATCAGGCGGTGCGCGTCGTACCTTCGCCCGCGATGGCCGGTTTCCGGTAGTGACGCTCAACGACCCGCTGCATGCTCACTTTGATTTCATGCGCACTTGCAGTGACGCGGACCTGCACAATCTTACGGCCTATCTTGTGACGCTCAAATGAAGTCGTCGTCGTTATTCTTCGGAGTAATGCTTGCCGCGATGTCAGCGCTCCAGGCGCAGGGCCTGGATCCACGGCTGCTCGGGCAACCGCCGACGCAAGCATGGCCTACCTATCACGGCGACTATTCAGGTCGTCGCTACAGCACACTCAAGCAGATTAGCCGTGCCAACGTGAAAGATCTGAGTCTCGGCTGGGTGCATCGACTGCAACTGGGGACGCAAGGCGCCAACATCGGCGGCGAGGGCGCCAACGGCCCGCCGGTGGACGCGGTGGAAAGTCGCTTTGGCCGCGGCCTTGCGAAGGCGACGCCGCTCATGGTGAATGGCGTGATCTATTACAGCGCTCCGGATAATGTGTGGGCCATCGATGCGCGCAGTGGCGAGGCCATTTGGCATTACTTCTGGAAGACCACCGGCGGGATCCATATCGGCAATCGCGGCGTTGGGATGTACGGCAATTGGCTGTATTTTGAGACTCCGGACGACTTTATCGTTTCGCTCGACGCTGCCACGGGTCAGGAACGCTGGCACAAAAAAATTGCCGACGTCAAACACGACTACTTCGCAACCTCCGCGCCGATCGTAA
>Ga0302324_100011603_pt1 | contig 18067 bp, 17 predicted proteins | sample Palsa_T0_1_FD_201949 | JGI IMG/M metagenome (GOLD analysis project Ga0302324, IMG submission 201949) | Peat permafrost microbial communities from Stordalen Mire near Abisko, Sweden - Palsa_T0_1 | ecosystem: Environmental > Terrestrial > Soil > Palsa > Peat permafrost | place: Sweden: Abisko... | reverse complement strand
TGCTGCAAGGCGTCGCTCATTCGTTAACGAGCGGTAACCAAAGATGGTGAACAAAACCTTAAATGCCCCGAGACTGTTCGAGCATGATCCGGAAAAGTGGACTTCCGGTTTTCCGATCGGATCATGCCCCGACAAGAAATCTAGACTTTGATCCGATTCAATCTGGTCAGATCAAGGTCTAGTCGTCGCGATACACGCGCTCGCGGCGCTCGTGCCGTTCCTGCGCTTCGATCGACAGGGTCGCGATTGGCCGCGCTTCGAGCCGCTTCAGCGAGATCGGCTCGCCGGTCTCTTCGCAGAAGCCGTAAGTACCGTCCTCGATACGGGCCAGGGCGGCGTCGATCTTGCTGATCAGCTTGCGTTGGCGGTCGCGGGCCCGAAGTTCGATAGCCCGGTCGGTCTCCGACGATGCGCGGTCGGCGAGGTCGGGGTGATTCTGGTTCTCGTCCTGGAGGTGCTGAAGGGTCTCCTTCGCCTCCTTGAGGATGTCGTCACGCCAGTCGAACAACTTTGCCCGGAAGTATTCTCGCTGGCGGTCGCTCATAAACGGCTCTTTGTCGGTAGGCCGATATAGCCGCTCCATCGAATGCGCGGCTTTGCCGTTACCGTTTTTGAGCGGTTTTTCTTCGGCTTTTCCGTTCTTGCTCTTCACTAACTGCATTTTCCCTCAACTCCGTACACACCGCAGGTGTGGGGTCCTCCCGAAAGGCTGGCCTATATATCGAGGGTCAATGACAGAGACAATAACGATGATGATGTCTGGACGGCAAAATAGGGCGCTGCCTACGATCTGCGCAGGGCAGCCGGGCCGATCGGGTTTTCCCAGAAAAATCAGTGAATTGCCGCTAGCTTATGCCAGCTTTGGCGAGCTCGACAGCGACCCGGAGGTCGATTTCGGCAAGCACCGCGTCGAGCCCTTCGTCGCCTGAACTGTCCTTGAGGTCGCCGGCCACCGATTTCAGGCGTAACAAAGTGCCTTGATCGAGGCTGCCCGACAGCAATCCGATCTTGAGTTCGTCAAGCGCATCCAGCGCTCGCCGCCCTTGTTTCACCACGCGGCGTCGCCGCTCCGCCGGCTCCTCGATTCCCTGAAGCGCGAGCAGGGCATCGATCCCGCCCAGCGTGCGCAGAGCTACTGCCACACTTTGTGCTTGTGGCGCCTCGGACTCTGGCACGGCAAAGCTACCACCAGCCGGCCGGCGTACGACCGGCGCCGCTGTTGCCATCGATGTGCCGTTGGGTCCGTAAACGCGCATATTAAGAAGGTGTGCCGTTATGGTTAATGGCCCGTAAAGGGAACCGGCAATTCTTGCCGAAACCCGGCAAACGATGCTCGCCCTGCCCTTCGGCACGGCCGCGCCTCAGAGAAATTATCCAGTTATTTCAGTGATGTGAGCGCGCCACCGCCATGGCACGCTACTCGCATTGATAGTCCCGTCCGGCCTCTTGGGGAGCAAGATGACAAGGACGTTCAAGACCGCGCTTGCCGCGGCAATACTGTTTTGCTGCGCCGTTTCGACGGTGTCAGCGACGTCGCGCATTAAAGACCTCGCCAATATCGAGGGCGTGCGACAGAACCAATTGCTGGGCTACGGCCTGGTCGTCGGCCTCAATGGCACCGGCGACACGCTCAATAATGCGCCTTTCACCAAGCAATCCCTGCAAGCCATGCTGGAGCGCCTCGGCGTCAACATTCGTGGCCAGCAGATCCGCACCGGTAACGTCGCCGCCGTCATGGTCACGGCCGACTTGCCGCCGTTTGCCACCCAGGGCACCCGCATCGACGTTACCGCGTCGGCGATGGGCGACGCCAAAAGCCTGCAAGGCGGCACGCTGCTGGTCACGCCCCTGCTCGGCGCCGATGGCAACGTCTACGCGGTCGCACAGGGCTCGCTGACCATCGGCGGCTTCCAGGCGGAAGGCGAAGCAGCCAAAATCACGCGCGGTGTTCCGACCGTGGGACGGCTGCCGAACGGCGCCATCATCGAACGTGAAATCGATTTCGACCTCGAAACGCTCGGACGGTTGCGGCTGGCGCTGCGTAATCCCGATTTCACCACGGCGAAGCGCATCGCTATTGCGGTAAACGACTATATCGGCGCGCCGGTTGCCGAGCCGCTCGATCCATCCACCGTGCAACTGACGCTGCCAAAAAAGTTTCCGCAGAACGTGGTCTCGATGTTGACCGAGATCGAACAGTTGCAGGTCGAGCCCGACCAGGCCGCCAAAATCGTCATCGACGAGCGATCCGGTGTGATCGTGATCGGCCGCGATGTGCGTGTATCCACCGTCGCGGTGGCTCAAGGCAATCTCACCGTCACAATTTCCGAAGCGCCACAGGTCAGTCAGCCCGGACCTTTGTCGCGAGGCCGCACTGTGGTCGTGCCCCGCTCCTCGGTCGGCGTGCAGGAAGAAGGTAAGGGGCTCGCCGTAGTGCAGGCGGGTGTCTCACTCCAGCAAATCGTCGACGGGCTTAATGCGCTCGGCATCGGCCCACGCGATCTGATCGTCATCTTGCAGGCCATAAAAGCCGCCGGCGCCATCCAGGCCGATATCGAGGTGATGTGATGACGAGCCCGGTAGATTTCTCCGCGTCGCTCGCCTCGATCGGCGATGCGCAGAGCGCCCAGGCGCAATCCGCGCTGCAGGTCAAAACCAAAGCCAAGGCGTCTTCGGAACAGTTCGAAGCCGTCTTCCTCAACTCGATGTTCCAGCAGATGTTCACCGGCATCGACGGCGACGGACCGTTCGGCGGCAGCGGCTCGCTGAAGATCTGGCGCTCGTTCATGACGGACCAGTACGCCAAGACCTTCGCCAAGGCGGGCGGCATCGGCATTGCTTCCCACGTTTATGATGAGCTGCTCAAACATCAAGGGCTGACCGCGTCATGAGCCCGATCACCAACACCGCCGAAGCCGAACAGGCCATCGAAAACCTGGCGCTGCTAATCCAGAAACTGTCAGGCCTTGTCGAGCAGGAAACGGCTCTCATCCGGACCGGCCATGTGCGCAAGGCGACGAACCTCAACCAGGAGAAGTCGCTCCTTGCGGGCGAGCTCTATAACTGTGGCGAGCGGCTGAAAGCCAACGCCAAATTCATTCTGAAAGTCGCTCCTGCGCGCTGCGTGGCGCTTGCGCGTCTCCAGGAAACATTTCGCCTCGTGCTGCAAAAGAACCTTGTCGTGCTTGCGACGGCGCACGCGGTTTCCGAGGGCATCGTGCGCCGGCTATCGGGCGACCTCGGCAAGAAAACGACGCCGCAGGTCTACGGCGCGTCCGGCCGCACGGCAGCGGCGTACGCCAAACACGGCCAGCCCATTGCGGTTAGCCGAAAGCTTTAGCTGTGCGACTATCGGCCAAGTCGCACAAGAGTCGCATACCCGTCGCCTCGGGCGATAGTCCGGCCCCGTGATCAGACGGCCATGAAGGCAAAACCCAATCTTCAAGGCGGACAGCCGGCGCAAGCTTCGGCGGCGCCACTATCGCCTTGGCTCGCATCGTTGTTTGTGCAAGGGCTGGCGATGCATCGCAGCGGCCAATTGAAGGACGCTGAACGAATCTACAATCAGATACTGGCCTCCCGGCCGGATCATTTTGACAGCCGGCATCTGCTCGGCGTGACCTTTCTGCAAACCGGAAACTACGCTGAAGCTGTCCGTCAAATCGACCTGGCGCTAAAAAGAAACCGGCATAACGTTCACGCTCTCAGCAATCGCGGCGCAGCCCTCAAGGAACTCGGGCGGTTTGACGAAGCGATGGCGAGCTACGACCGCCTGCTCAAGACGGCGCCCGATTATGCCGAAGGGTATTCAAATCGCGGCGTCGTTCTTCATGCGCTCAAGCGCTACGAGGGAGCGCTGGCAAGCTACGACCGCGCGCTGGCGCTGCGGCCGGATTACCCCGATGCGCTTAGCAATTGCGCCGCGACCCTGCACCAGCTCGGGCGCTTCGAGGAAGCCGTCGCAAGCTGCGACCGCGCGCTGGCGCTGCACGCCAACACGGCGGAGGTTCATTCCAATCGCGCCAACAGCCTGCACGGGCTTGGACGATATGAAGAAGCGCTGACAAGCTGCGACCGCGCACTGGTACTGCGGCCGGACTACGCCGAAGCACATTCCAATCGAGGCAACGCGCTTCACGAACTGCATCGGTTCGAGGACGCGCTCGCGGCCTACGGGCGCGCCATTGCATTGCAGCCCCAATTTGCCGAGGCATGGTCAAACCACGGTAACGCGCTTCAGGAATTGCGGCGTTTCGACGAAGCGCTGGGGAGCTACGATCAATCGATTGTGTTGCGGCCGGACTACGCGGAAACACATTCGAACCGCGGCAACGCACTCAAGGAACTTTGCCGCTTCGATGAAGCATTGGCGAGCTACGATCGCGCCGTGACACTACGGCCCAACCTCGCCGACGGCCATTTCAGCGCGGCGATATGCCGGCTCATGCTTGGCGATTTCGAGCGTGGCTGGCAGCAACACGAATGGCGGCGGGACACCGCACAGCTTCGGGCCGTCAAACGGAATTTTCCGCAACCGCAGTGGCTCGGCACAGACGACCTCGCCGGCAAGACCATTTTGCTTCACCACGAGCAGGGTTTCGGCGACTCGCTTCAGTTTTGCCGTTACGTGCCCAAGGTCGTAGAGCGCGCAGGCTGCGTCATATTCGAAGTGCCGAAAGCATTGCACACGCTGATGCAATCACTTCCCGGTCCGATACAGATTATCGCCAGAGGCGATCCGTTGCCAGACTTCGATGTGCACTGCCCGCTGCTCAGTCTGCCGCTGGCCTTTGCAACCCGGATCGAAACCATCCCGTCGCAAATGCCTTATCTCTCCGCCCCCACGGATAAGATAGAAGCCTGGCGCAACCGTCTCGGTACACACGACTCATTGCGAGTTGGACTGGTATGGGCCGGCGACCCGCGAAAACAGACGCCAGGCGCGCACCGGATCGATCGCCAGCGCAGCCTCACGTTCGATCAACTGGCGCCGATTTTTCAGGTGCTGGACTGCAAGTTCTACAGCCTGCAAAAGGGCGGCGATGCAGTCGCCCAACTGCACAACAGCGCGCTTCGGCATCGGGTCGTCGACTGGAGCGAAGACTTTCACGATTTTTCAGATACTGCGGCTCTGATCGATAATCTCGATCTGGTGATCGCGGTCGATACGTCGGTCGCCCATGTCGCCGGCGCGCTTGGAAAACCGCTGTGGCTGATCAACCGCTACAACACGTGCTGGCGATGGCTGCTCGATCGTGACGATAGTCCCTGGTATCCCAGCCTGCGCCAATTCCGTCAGGACTCGACAAGGCAATGGGATCCGGTCATGGCCCGCATCGCCGCAGCGCTACAGGATCAGGCTCGCGAATTTCCCGATGGCGCCTGACGTCCGCGGCGCCCTATTCGCGATGGATCCAATTCAATTTGATCGGATCAAGAGTGGTAGATCGCTCAATCGTGAATTTTCCTGCGCGGCTCAACAACGAATAGCCAAAAGCACCCGCAGCCCAGCACTATCACGGCGAGCGGTATAAGGAATGTCTCCACGGCTTATGCTCCAGCTAAAAAGAGATAAAGCGCATCTTTAAGATGCATGCGCTCAACGCGCTGGTACCGGTGGCACCAACGTAAACCAATCAAGATCATTGCAAGATCGAAATCGAGCCTACCGACGGCACTGGCTACCGATTATTAAACGGCGACTTCGGCACGTCGCCATCTTGTTGGCAGCTCTCCAAGGAGAGATGGACTCCACCTTGGATACATATGCCGTCCACAGACGCTCTTTTCGCTTGCATGGCAACAGCTAAAAAGCCGCACGCGTGCTGCCGACAGGCTTTTGCGAGTTTATCTGCGTGAAGCGGCCCGCATTGAGGCGCGGCTCCGGAACCACAAATTCTATCCCCAACGCTCATGAGTCGTGTCGGCTTGGCCGAGTTCGCTGCGTAGCGATCGCTCGAGCGGTGGACCGGTCCCTAACTCAAGTTAGGGTCAGGCATTCGAGGTGTCTTCGGACTCATGTACAAGCGTAAAGATGGGCACGTTTCGGGAATTCCAACTGTACATGGTTTGGTGACAAACTTGGCACTTTACATAGCTTCGCTGCTGAAACGACAGACGTGCCGTCATCATTTCATATTCAGTCCGGCAATAGGGGCACTTGAAGAGGGACATCGTTTTACAAGGCGTCTTCGGTTGATGATGTAAAGCCCGTTACCGGACATCGCTGCCGGAGCGAACTTAGCTCCTCGCAAATCAATTCTCGAGGAAGGTTCTCAGTATTTTCGACCGGCTTGGGTGCTTGAGCTTACGCAGCGCTTTGGCCTCGATCTGTCGAATCCGCTCGCGCGTTACCGAAAACTGTCGACCGACTTCCTCCAACGTATGGTCGCTGTTCATGCCAAGACCAAAGCGCATGCGCACGATCCGCTCTTCACGTGCTGTTAGTGACGCCAAGACGCGCGTCGTGCTCTCTCGCAAATTCGACTGGATCACCGCGTCAACCGGCAGAATGGCGTTTTTGTCCTCAATTAAATCGCCGAGATAGGAGTCTTCCTCTTCGCCAATCGGCGTTTCGAGCGACAGTGGCTCCTTCGCGATTTGCAGAACCTTCCGGACCTTCTCGACCGGCATATGGAGCTTTTTCCCGAGCTCTTCCGGTGTCGGTTCGCGACCGAGTTCGCTGAACATTAGCCGCCTTGCCCGGATGATTTTGTTAAAGGCCTCAATCATGTGAACGGGCACACGGATGGTGCGTGACTGATCGTAGAGCGAGCGGCTGACTGCTTGCCGAATCCACCAGGTAGCGTAGGTCGAGAACTTGTAGCCGCGCCGGTATTCGAACTTGTCGACCGCCCTCATCAGGCCGATGTTCCCCTCCTGAATCAGGTCGAGGAACTGCAGGCCGCGGTTGGTATATTTCCTTGCTATCGAGATGACGAGACGCAAATTCGCCTCCACCATCTCCTTCTTTGCCTGCAATGCCTCCCGCTCGCCCTTTTGCACCGCGTGCACAATCTTACGGAACTCCCCGATTTCAAGACCGGTCTCGCCCGCCAGTGTATGGATCTGTGTGCGAATATCCCTGGCCATATCCTTGTCGCGGGCGATGAAGCTCTTCCAGCCTTTGGCGGCGAGTTTCGATACGCGGTTTAGCCAAAGTGGATCGAGTTCAGAGTCCAGGTAGTTCGTGAGGAAATCATCGCGTGCAACGCCGTGACTCTCGGCCAGCCGCATCAGGCGCCCCTCGTAACCGACAAGCCGCTTGTTGATCTCGTAGAGTTGTTCGGTCAGCGCGTCGATGCGCGCCCGGTTCAGCCGTAACGACTTAACCTCTCCGATTATCTCATTCTTCAGCTTCTTATACTTGCGCTCTTGAGCAGGCGAGAGTGATGATCTTCTAAGCTGGAACTGGATGTCCTGGTCCTGCAGACGGCGCAGCCGCTTGTAGGCGTCAGCAATGGCGTCGAAAGACTCGATAACTTTCGGCTTGAGCTCCGCTTCGACTGCGGCGACCGAGAGCCAATCCTCCTTGTCGTCGTCATCGTCGAGGTTGCCCCCGCCGTCGCGGGCTGGCTCCTTGCTATCGGTCGTTTCGTCCGCTGGTACGAACGGACCGGCGGCCACGGGCGCAGTGTCTGACCCCGGCACTTGCGGCAGCCGCCCGGATTGATCCGCAACCGGCATGCCAGCGATTATTAGGCGGTCGGGGCCGATCTGTGGAGTCGGCAGGGCTTTGGCGTCAGGGCCGGCATAGGTGGCATCGATATCGATGATATCGCGCAGCAAAGCCTTGCCGTTATTGAGTTCGTCTCGCCATATGACGATAGCTTGAAAGGTGAGCGGACTCTCACACAGCCCCGCGATCATAGCCTCACGGCCGGCCTCGATGCGCTTGGCGATAGCGATCTCGCCTTCGCGCGAAAGCAGTTCCATCGACCCCATTTCGCGCAGGTACAGACGCACAGGGTCGTCAGTTCGCTCGGTGAGTTCTTTGGCCTTCGATTTAACCGGAACCGACTGTGGCCGAACTTCGACTATTTCGTTTTCCGCCGTCGTTTCCTCTTCCTCCTCCGGCTCGTCGTGAGCTGTTGCATCTTCCTTGGAGTCAGCCTCGTGAGACTCGACCACATTGACGCCCATCGCGCTGAGTTTCGCCAAGATGTCTTCGATCTGCTCTGATCTGACTTGCTCAGACAACAGCAATGAATTTATCCGGTCGTGAGTGACATAGCCGTGCTTTTCGCCGCTCCGGATCAACGCCCTCACCGCCGCGCCGGAAAGATCGAGAAGCGGTGTCTCGCGGATCTTCTCCGGCATCATTTCCTGTTGTGGAAAAACTTTGATCTTGCGTGCCATGAACCTCCACTGCCGACACCGAGCCCGGGAGACTGGCGAGTGCTGACTGCTAACCGAATTACGAACACCACCCGCCGCAACCATCGGGCATAGAAAACTTTCACTTGGCGCACTGGAACGGGGCACACCCGCTGTGCGGGCTTGTCACATTAACAGCATTGTTCGGCGGAACGGCTGCTTTCTGTGGCGGGCGTCAAGCGCTGCAGCAAACGAGAGCCAGCGCCTGCTTCGACCTTGCTCAGCCGAATTGCATTACATCACTGACAGCGCACCTTATAGGGTGACGCCTTGCAAGTCCACAAAGCAAAGGGCGACGAGGAACAAACCGCTGCTGAACCAAAACCGCCGGCTCCCTCAAGCGCTGCCGGACACGCATCGAGCCGATATCGCGAAGAAACCGGTATCAATCTCCGCAAGAAGCACGCATAGTGTCGTATGAATACTTTTTTCGTTTATGCCTTTTGGACGCTCATACTCGTTATCGGCGTCGAGTCTGCTGTTGCTTTACTGGTTTGGTAAGTTGTGTCACGCCGCTGTTGAGCCGGAAAAGCTGGACAGAGTACTGAAGCGCTCCGGCGCCGATCCAGATTGGGCACGCAGCAACCTCGCCGACCTTAAATGAGATAAGGCGCGTCGGACTTCTATTGACCCAAACGCGCGATTCGCCGTTCGGCGGCGTCGTGGAGTTCGTCGCGCAATCGCGCAACCGGGCCACTCCAGTCGCCGGATTCGGTCTGGCGGAATATTCGCATGCTCGGATACCAGGGGCTGTCGGTGCGATCGAGTAGCCACCGCCAATCCGGCGAGAACGGCAGCAGCAAAGCAGTGCCCTTGCCCATCGCGCCGGCGAGATGCGCTACTGAGGTATCGACGGCAACGACAAGATCAAGCAGCGCGACGACAGCGGCCGTATCGGAAAAGCTGGTGAATTGCCCGCCAAGCTGAAGGACGCCGTGACTGCGTAGAATCTCTGCGCCCTCGTCTTTCACTTCCCTCTGAATGCTGACGAAGTCGATGTTGGGGAGTGAGAGCACGTCGGCTAAATGCGCCAGCGGCAGCGAGCGATTGCGATCGTTCACATGACCGGGATTTCCGGCCCAGCATAAGCCGACGCGCAACCGGCCTGTTTCAGACGGCAAGCGCGGCGACCATATCTCGAGCCTTTCGCGGCTCGGCCACAAATATGGGACCTCCGCCGGCACGGTCTCAAGTTCGGTGCCAAATGCCAGCGGCAAGCTCAACAGCGGACAATGCAAATCGAAGTCGGGCGTAGCATCGCCGTCGGTCAGCACCTGAGCAACGCCCGCGACCGAGCCCAGGAGCTCACGCAACGCAGGCGGCACGGCGAGCGAAACCCGCGCGCCGAGCGCTGCAACCATTGGAGCGTAGCGGACGAATTGCAGGCTGTCGCCGAAACCTTGCTCGGAATGCAGGAAGATAGTTTTGCCCTGGATATCTTTCTCGCCGCGCCACATCGGACGCGGAAATTCGCGGCGGTCCGACTTAAGCTGCTTCTTTTGCCAACGGTATTCGTATTGCTCCCAACCGACCTTGTAATCGCCCAGACACAAGCGGGTGACGGCGGCGTTGAAATTCGCTTCAGCGTTTTCGGGCTCGATCGCAAGCGCGTTATTGTAATTGTCGAGCGCGTCTTCGACGCGGTTGACCTTGAGCATCGCATTGCCGCGATTGACGTGAGCGGCGACGACATGCGGCTCAATGCGAAGGGCCTGATCGTGGCAGGCAATCGCCTCCTCGAACCGGCCCATTTCGGCGAGCGCGATGCCGCGGCCGATCAGCGCGCTCGGCCGATCGGGACGGATCGTCTGCGCCTTGTCGAAGCTATCCAGCGCATCTTTGAAACGATCGTTCCTGACGCAAGCATTGCCGTGATTGATCAGGGCTGCGAGATTTTCCGGTTCCCGCGCGATCGCCGCGTCAAAGCTGGCAAGGGCCTCATCTACGCGATCGAGATCCAGCAGCGTCGTGCCACGATTGATTATAATGTCAGCGCGTTCCGGCGCCACGGCAAGTGCCGCGTCATAGCTCGCCAGAGCTTCCTCGTATCGGCGAAGCTTGCCGAGAGCGACGCCGCGGGTGTTAAGCGCGTTCGCACTCAGCGCGTCCAGCGAGAGGATTTTGTCGCACATTGCCAGCGCATCGTCGAAGCGCTCGAGCTTAAGAAGCACACTGGCGCGGTTATGAATGGCTTGCAGGTGCTCCGGATGTCGTGCCAGCAGCCGGTCGTAGACTGCAAGCGCATCTGAAGCTTCACCCAGTCCGATCAGCGCCACGCCGAGATTATTGAGTGCTTCAGTACGATCCGGTTCGCACTCCAGCGCCGCGGCGAAACTCGTCCGTGCCTCCGCGAAGCGTCCAAGCGCAAGCAACGCATGGCCGTGATTATAGAGCGCGTCGGCATAATCGGGCTTTGCAGACAGCGCCCGCGTTGCGCTTTCAAGCGCGTCTTCGAGGCGTCCAAGATCTGCAAGCACCGAGCTGCGGTTATTCAAGACCTCGGCGTGACGTGGCTCGATGGCGAGCGCTTCGTCGTAGGTGCTCAGCGCGGCTTCTGGCCGCTTGAGGACGGCAAGCGCGTTCCCGCGCCCCAGCAATGCGGCAACGTGGGCCGGCCGCAACGCCAGCGATGTCTCGTACGCGGCAAGCGCGTCTTCATGGCGGCCGAGTGCAGTAAGTGCATTGCCGCGCACAAAATGAGCACCGGCGTCGCCGCTGCGCAGGCGCAGCACTTCGTCGAAATTTGCCAGCGCCTCCTCGTGACGCTTGAGCGCGTCGAGGATGATGCCGTGGTTCGTCAGCGCATCGGCCGATTGCGGTTGCGCCCGAAGCGCCACGGCGACCCGATGCAAAGCGTCCGCCGATTGGCCTTGCTGGTGGTGCAGCACCCCCGACAGATGTAGCGCGTCGAAATCCTCAGGGTTCTCGGCGAGGACAGTCTCGTAGAGCTGCGCGGCTTCCGGCCACATTCCGTGCCGGTGCATTGTCAATGCCAGCTGGATTGTCTCGGCTTGTGAGGGCTGCGTATTTGCCTGCGTCGCCATGTTTGAATCACCGCGCAGCCCGCGATTTCGGACAATGCGGCAAGGTCCGCCAACTTGGTTAAGTACAAGTAAATTTGGTCAAAGTGGATACCGCCCATTAACCCGGCATTGGCATAAACGGACTCGGGTGACGATCAAATCATGAAGTCGCAGCATCGATGAGTATCGGCGGTATCGGCAGCACCCCCTCGTTCTATCAGCAAGACCAAAGCTATTGGTCGACCGCGCAGGCCGAGGATTCAGCGCAATCAGCGGCAAGCTCATTGATCAGCGTGATGGGCCAGGCCGAGGTCAACCGAGCCAAAGGCCTCGCCGCCATCGCCAATCAAACCGCGCTTGATCGAACCAATTCGCAACTGAGCGCCCTGATCCAGCAAGTGCTGGACGGCGGAACGAGCAGTTCAACCTCATCATCACCATCATCGAGCAGTTCATCGTCGTCTTCGACGTCCAGCGCCTCCACCAAAGTGCAGCCGGCAAGCGGCACCGGCACCGTGCCGGTCACGACGACGACAACCCTCTCCAGCCTTGGAATATTGCCGGGCGGCACGCTCACCTTCGGCGACGGCGGCAGCAGCCCAACCGTCTATACCTCGACCGGGGACGATACGATCGGCAGTCTGATCACTGCCATCAACAGCGGCCCTGCTTTCCTGAGCGCCTCAATCAGCAGCAATGGCAAGCTCACCGTTACCGCGAGGAATACCACTGCATCAGTTGTCATCTCGGGCAGCGGGAACGATGCCACAGCGATTGGTTTCGGCAATAACAACAACACTTTTCAGCCGGTTCAGCCCACCGCCAGCAATTCTGCAACGTCGACTTCTTCGAGCGCCGCAAGCTCTTCAAGTTCGTCAACGTCATCATCGACAAGCTCCAGCACATCCTCCTCGACCAGCAGCAAATCCACGGCCGCCGTTCCATCGATCTTTGAAGAATCGGCGAGCAGCGCGGCCTCCATCCTGAGCGCCAGCGGCGTCAGCGGAACCCTGGTGAATATGCTGGCTTAACCGACGCTGGCGAACTGGGACCTCAGATCGCCGTGAAACGTCACCGGTCCGACGTGACTGAGCGTGCTGTTGAGATCGGCCCAGATTTCCCCGCCCATATCGGACCAGCGCTTGCAGAAAGCGAAATCCTCGCTGAGATAGGTGCCGTCGTCCGCGATCAGGCAGTCGAACAAAGCGAACCGGTTTTCGCTCGCAGTTCCTGCATCGAGCGAGTGATCGCGGCGGTATTTTAGTTGCGGATAGTGTGCGCACATCCGCTCCAGGACTTCACGTCGGATCATGAGGAAGCCGGTACCGGCATAGCGCACCTTGACGAAACCGTTCTGGCAAATCACGGCGTCCGGATTATCGACCTCAATAACGTACTTTAGCGCCGCTGCGGCAAGGTTTGGCCGCCCTGCCGCAATGGTCGAACTGATCCTGTCCCAATCGATCCGTTTGATCGGATAGACCGCGGCGCTCATGGCTGTGCCGCACTGAACCAGGCGCAGCACCTGCTCCGGCTCGAAGCCGATATCGGCGTCGATGAACAACAGGTGCGTTGCGGCAGGATCGTCGAGGAACTGAGCGACAAGGCTCGCCCGCGCCCTCGTGATAAGGGCGTCGCCGTCCTTGAACATGACCTTCAGCGATATGTCGCCATAGGCCCGAAGCGCCTTCTCCAGCTGGAGCAGCGACGCGGTGTAATTAACCGACACCTGGCCGCCAAAGCACGGCGTCCCGATAACAAGATTGACCACCGGGGCAACCGGCGCGGTCGGCGGCGACAACATTTCAGCAGTCCCCGTCATTCATCTCTTGCGGCCACATCGGCGTGCGGTTCCAAATTGGGTGCAGAGTTCGAGTGCGACTTTGCAAATATGGTTAACCAATAGGAAACGCGAATGGTTAAGGGCGCCTTAAGGTGTAGTGCGTGTTTTCGAGAACGCCGTAAATGCTTGTGGTAACGGCATGGCGCACGGCGCGGCGCCGGCTTCGCGGCGGAGTATGGACGAAGGGTAAAAACCCCAAGGTTACGCAGATTTACACGTCTTTAAGCCGATTAAGGCAAACCTTTGGCCAGCCGATCGTGCAGATCGGAACAAACATTTACGGCGCGTACCGTAAGTGAAAGCCAGTACGGCCTGTAACCAGAAGGGTAGACCATGTCTGATATCACCTTAACCTCGGGCATTCGGCAGAATTTGCTGTCGTTGCAGCAAACCTCTTCCGACTTGACCACCACTCAAGAAGCTCTTTCCACCGGCAAGGCGGTGAACTCCGCCGCCGATAATCCGAGCGCCTATTTCACCTCGCAGAACCTGACGAACTCCGCCAACTCGCTGTCGGCGCTGCTCGACCAGATCGGCCAGGGCCAGCAGACCATCGATGCCGCGACCAACGGCCTGTCCGGCATCACCAGCCTGCTCCAGCAGGCGCTGTCGACAGTGCAGCAGGCTCAGCAGGCGTCCCAGACCGCCGGCTCGACCACGGGCACGGTGGATGTCACGTCCTCCGCGGTTCCGAGCACCGGCGCCGGCAACCTCCTGATCAGCGTCGGTTCGTCGACCTACACGGTCGCCATCACGGCCTCAGAGGCAGCGACATCGATCGTCAGTGCCATCAACGCCGTGACCGGGCTCGGCAGCAGCGGTGCGATCACCGCGAGCACTTCCGGTGGCGATATCATCTTGACGGCCAATTCCGGCTCGACCAGCTTCTCCGTCACCGACAACGCGACGTCGGAAGCACTCGGCCTTACCGCCTCTGCCACCGGCAACAGCTCCGTCTATGGCACGAGCTCGACCCGCACGACGTTGCAGACCAACTACAACGGCCTGCTCTCGCAGATCAACCAGCTCGCTGGGGACTCCGGCTACAACGGCGTCAATCTGCTCTCCGGCAATAACCTGACCATCGACTTCAACTCGACTGGTTCGAGCTCGCTGACGATTCAGGGCGTCACCTTCAACGCCGCGGGCCTGGGGCTCTCGTCGGTCGCTGGTGCGGTGTCGGGGTCGTTCCAGGACAACTCCGCTCTGGGCACCGCCGTGACCGCCATCAACGACGCGATCACCTCGGTGCAAACTCAGACGGAAACGTTCGGCACCAACTCGGGCGTGATCGGCACTCGTCAGTCCTTCACGACGAACATGATCAACACCCTGCAGACCGGCGCCAGCAACCTGGTTGTCGCCGACCAGAACCAGGAAAGCGCTGACCTTCTGACCGAACAAACCCAGCAGCAGCTTGAAATCTCCGCACTGTCCATCGCCAACCAGGCGAACCAGTCGGTGCTCAAACTGTTCGGCTAAAAACTTCTGGTACAGGCCTATCGTAAGGCGGCGGGGCGGAAACGCCCCGCCGTTCTCTTTTTTGGATTGCGGTAAAAAGAATCGCCCCCGTGCGGCGCTCGTGCGCGAAGTGCAGTCAAGCACCCCTCGGGACGGCGTTATCAATAATCGAATCTTAACAGGCAGACCGCTACAAAATAGCGAAATAGGCGCGTGAACTAACGCCTTCGAAGAGGAATGTCCGCAAATGCATCACGCCGCTCAGGCCTACGCGAAAGTCGCCACCGAAACGGCAAGCCCGCGCGCCCTGGAGGCGAGCCTGCTGCTGAAGGCCGCTGCGAAACTACAAAGCGTCCACGACGCCTGGGACGGCAAAAAGCCGAGTACGCTTGAGGATGCCGTCCAGTACAACAGGCGCCTGTGGAGCGTTCTACTGGATTCCGTGACTCAAGACGACAACAGGCTACCTCAGCCGGTCCGCGACAACCTGACCAGGCTCGGCGTGTACGTCATGGCTGAAACCTTCTCGCTGATGACCAAGCCGAAGCCAAACCATCTCAAAAAGATCATCAAGGTCAACCGTAGCCTCGCCGCCGGATTGCGCGGCCGCACCTGAGTCATCCGACCCCGAGATGACAACCCTCCCGGCCGACCTGATTTCGGGAGACGCGCTAAAAGCCGCCGCGCTCGAATATGTCGGCGAGATGCGCGACAAAGTCGCGCGGGAGCAGAACGGGCTCCACAGCATCTTCGATAGCTGGTTCATCCGTGTTCTTACGCGCCTGATCCGTTTCGATCCCGCCCGTTCGTGGGAAGACAGCATAAGCGACGTCGCGCCGCTGGCTGCCGGACAGGACGGAAGCTTGCCGTGGGATCTGCACCGGCTGCGGCAATTCCTCGACCGGAGGCAGCAGGGCCGCCTCGTCGAGTTTTCACGGCGCGAGCAATCGGCAACCCATTATCATCCGCGATTTGGCACTGAATTCGGCCCCGACGTGCTCCTGACCTGCCAGGGCGCACCTTCGCTGATGCGCTGGCGCGGCGTGCCGCTGATGAAGAATGTGTTCGACTTCGCGATGTATCCGGCACTGATCGCGGAAATCCGGCCGAGAACGATATTCGAGATTGGTTCGGGTCTCGGCACCAGCGCGATTTGGTTTGCCGACAATCTTTCCATGTGCGGCATCGAAGGCCGCGTCCACTCCGTCGACAAGGTCCGGGTCGAACGGGATTATCCCAGAGTGAGCTTCTATCAAGGCGATTGCTCCGCGCCAGAAAGTATCTTTGACGCCCGCTTGCTGCGCGAAGAACCGCATCCGTGGCTTGTTGTGGAGGACGCCCACCACAACGTCGGCGCGGTGCTGGAGCATATTCAGACGTTCATGCAGCCTGGCGATTATCTGGTCGTCGAGGACAGCGACGTGAAGCGCGAGACGTTGCGCGAGTTCGTCGGCCGGCACGCGGGCGAGTATCTGGTCGACACACGCTTCACGGATTATTTCGGCCGAAACGCCACCTGCGCCGCGGACTCGATTTTTGTCCGGACGCCGGCGCGCGCCGCTTGACGGCTCCGCCGGCCGCGAAACTCCGTCAGCCGGACGAGGGAGACAGGAAATTCACAAGGCTCTCCTGCGCGAGACGGGCCGTCACCGACAGCGACGCGGACAGACTGTTTTGCAACGTCAGGATCTGCTCACCGAGCTGATCCTGGTTTACGCCTTCGATGTTTTGCAACATACCCTGCAATGTCGTCTGCGTTTGCGTGTTGAGGCTATTAGCGCTTGTGATCTCGGTCTGCGCATTGGCGAGATTGGCCTCGATGTCATCGATCGATTGGGTGCCTGAAGGGGAGCTCAGGTTCGTGGCCACTTTGTTGCTCAATGCTTGATAGCTCGCCTGCGCGTTGGGATTGCTTGCCGAATAGGTCGTCGTGGCGAGCACGGCGACACTGGCAATCAGCGAACTGATCGCCGGCTCATTGGCTTGGAGCCCGTAGGCAATTGTGGTCGAAGGGCCGATCTGCGCCGTCACGGTCTGTTGCGGCGAGCTGCTGTTACCACCGGTGTACCAAGACACGGTGTTTGCGGAAGTACCCGCGACCAGCGACATCGACGTGGCTGGCGTTCCGCTGACCCGCAGCGGCGGATCGTTATTGAAAAAATCATTGGCGGCGGCCATTGCCGAAGCGGCCGGCAACTGTGTCTGTGCCAACGTCGTTATAGCGCCGGTCAATGCGGTCTGAAGATTAGCTGCCGTCGCGTTGGCATTGGCGCCGATGGTGAACTGTCCAGTCCCAGGCGGCGAAGTCGTGGTGGCTTGCAGGCTAATGGTCTGGCTCGAGCCGTCGGGCAGGGTCAGGTTGTACTGGATAGTGTCACCGGCGTTCGGGTTCGACCCGAGGGCGACTGAAATCGTCGGCGGCGAACCGGACGGACCGCTCACGGTCGCGCCGGTCAACGTCGAGTTCACGCTCGACAACTGGAAGCCGAATGGCGAACCATCCTGGCTTAGCGTGACATTGGCGCCGCTGCCGCCGACGGTCAGCCGGCCCATGCCACTGGTGCCCTCATCCGCCTGCTCGCGCTCGCTGATGACCTGCGTCAGCCCGGCCTGCGCACCGTTACCGTTGAGGATTTCGTTCGTGCTGGCGACGGCGGGCTGGTTCACCGCATTGCCGGAGAAAAGGTAGTTGCCACCGACCTGGGTGTTGAGCACCGATAATATCTGGTCGAGTTCAGTCGCGGCGGACGCTTGTGTGGATGTTTGTCCGTTGTTGTCGAGCGAGAAGGCGCCTTGATTGCCCAGAGACTGCTGGACCGCGGTACTGCTGTCGCCGAGCTGCGTCAGGATCGATTGCGCAAGGCCCAGTGTCGTGCCGGCGGTAGTCGCGGCGGCGGTGTAGCCGGTGATCGCCGAAAGCTGCGCATTCAAAGACAACGCGACGCCGGCCTGTGAGCCAAGGCCGGAATAGGTCTGCGACGCGTCGCCGGTGGACAGCTCCTCGCTCAATTGATTGAGCTGGTTGTTCATATTGGTCACCGCGGCGATATTCATCGCCGTAACCGATCCAGGCCCGGTAATGCTCATTACGTTCCTACCTGCAGCAGCGTGGTCATCATTTGCTGGACTGTCGACATCACCCGCGCATTGGCGCCGTAGGCATTCTGCAGCGCGATGAGGTTCGACAGCTCGGTATCGATGCTGACGCCGGACTGATTGTTGAAGCTCTGCTGCAAGGCGCTCACGACTGTATCCTGGCCTTCTTGCAGATTCGTCGCCGCAGTCGCCGCCTGGCTTTGCTGGCTGATGACTGCGCTCAGATAGTTGCCCAGTGTGCCGCTATAGGGTTGTTGCGCGCTGCCGA
>Ga0302324_100011602_pt1 | contig 18068 bp, 10 predicted proteins | sample Palsa_T0_1_FD_201949 | JGI IMG/M metagenome (GOLD analysis project Ga0302324, IMG submission 201949) | Peat permafrost microbial communities from Stordalen Mire near Abisko, Sweden - Palsa_T0_1 | ecosystem: Environmental > Terrestrial > Soil > Palsa > Peat permafrost | place: Sweden: Abisko... | reverse complement strand
ACGACGCGCTCGACAGCACGCGCGTTGAGGACACGATGCACCCTGCGCCTCGTCATTTCAAGCAGTTGGCCGCGAGTTTTCTTGCTACACCCACGCGTTGTTGAGCATCTCGCTGCGCGACGTCCCGCCTCGACTTGGTCTCCGGCGCTCTCATGGGACTCGCCGGCGAGATGGTCGCCCAAGGAGGCCCTTCTCCTCTCCAGCCCTTTGGCCAGGGGCACCGTGGCGATGGAGACGTGCCCGCTCGCGGTCTCGACGTGTTCGTCCAGGACCTTGATCGGCACGCCCGACTCCTTGACGCAGGCGTCACTCGCCGAAGGGATACTCAGATTCCCGCAGAAGAAACCCATCGGATGTCCCGGACCGCAGCACCAAGGCGTCGAGTATCGGGTCTCCCTTCCGTCTTCGCCGGGCTTGCCGCATCCGGCAGGCGCAAAAGAAGAACGTTTTTACTCTTGATCACCGCGGCCGGCACTTGGATACGATAGGACTGAAACCCCGTGTCGCGCAGGTTGAACGTTGCGACCTCCTCGCCGTTCATCGACACAGTCAGCTGCTGCTGTTCGAGCTGACCGGCTACAAGATATGGCCTAAGGTCGAGCACCAGTAGTTCTGATCCCGGCGGGGGCCGCAAAAATCGTATCGTGGCGCGCTTATCCGTCCAGCGAAAATCCCCTTCCCCATAGGCCCAACCGAGCCCCAGGTAGGGTTCTGCGTCGGACGACCCCACGCGAAGGCCCTCCGGTGGCAGTAGCGCAAAGGATCCCTCCGGCTCAATGAACGGCGCCAGGAACTGCGGTCGCCCCCAGCTCCAAAGCCGAAACGGACCCTTATCGATGTTCTCCGGCGTAACGTTCCATTTCGCCGCTTCGAATGAGTACGCGCCAATGGTATTGATTATGATACTGGCAACACAAAGCACGCTCGCCAGTGTGTGGAGAAGAGCGCCCGCGACGCGGCGCCCCGAGGCACTCGAAGACCGCAGTGCGTCAACCGCAAGAATCGCGGTGATGGCAGTCCAGGGAACGAGGCTCGCGGTCAACCGCGCACCGTAACAGTGCCCACCCCACCAGTGCTCAAAGCCGGCAAGCATGATCATGTGCCCGACGAACACGGAGCCCGCCACACCGGCAAGGGCGCGAAATCGAATCGCCTTGTGATAGCGCGCGATCAGGATAGCGACTGCCACCACCGCGGGCACGTTGACTAGGAGTCCGCGGCTCGGACTGACCAGGCTGCCGAAAAAGGCTGACGCCGGCGCGTAAAACCGAAGGCGTCCTGGAGCATAGTAGTCTGGCAATAGCCGCTGGAAGTGGAGCCACGAATACGCCACAAACACGACAAGCCAGCCGGCAGCCGTCAGCAAGAACTTCCACAGCTCTCTGCGGCTAGTCATCGCAATGTAGACGGCGGTGGCGACCAAGACAATCGAGTTTGTCGGACGCACGATGTAGCTCAACGCTTCAACCGACGCGAGAAGTGGCAGGTTCAGCCTGCGCGCCTGAGCGACCGACCTGAGTAACAGGAACACAGCGCACCCGACCAGACAGATGCCCCAAGTATCGGACCACATTGAACGCGAAGTGGTGCTGAAGACCTGCGTTCCAAATGAGCAGATGCAAGTCACCAGAACACTCCACCGCACAGGAAGGAGAATCCTCGCAGTGAAGTAGACGAGGACTGCGAAGCCCGCCATCACAAGTTCGGCAAGTTTCGCGTCGAGCGCCATTTCGCCTCGCACATTGTACGAGCCGTCAGGAGCGACTGCCGATACCCCGCGATATCGCATCAGGGCGACAAATGGGACGGACAGGACGGACGTACCGGGAGGGAAAGAGTAATAGCGGTGACCGTCGATGGTCTGAATTCGATAGTCCTCCTTCGGCAAATTCGCATAGCGTTCCAGTTGAAAGTCGCCATGGCGCAGAAGATTCGCTGCCAACAACATGGAATACTGCGAATCCCCCAGCTGCCGCACAGGAGCGTCCCGGAACACCATGAACGCACATATAAATATAAGTGCACCGGAGATCGCGTCAATGCGATGACTCGTGCAACGCGTCACCAAAGGCCGAATGCACATGGAAACCATCATCAGGCAGTGGCGCTAGCTTCGGGTCCCAAGAACGGTGTCCAGAAGCTTGCTCCTCGCCAGCTCCGGTGGGAGCCTCGCCTGCGCCTCGTCATTTCACGCAGTTGGCAGCGCGTTTTCTTGCTACACCCACGCGTTGTTGAGGATCTCGCCCACTCCGCCCGCGCCGGGCACGATGTAGTGGTGGTCGTCGAGGCCCTTCTCCTCGTCCCAGCGCGTCCCCGGCACGGTGCCCAGCACGTCGTCGTCGCTGAGACCCCGGTCGAGGCGAAGCGAGTAGACCAGCGTGTCCGGGTGGGCGCGGAGGACGTTGCGCAGATACTCCGGGGTCACGATGAGGTGCATGGTGATGCAGCGCGCGGGCTTGCCTTCGAGCCGCGTCTTGTAGTGATCCAGCGCGCTCACCACGGACGAGCCGGTGGCGCCCATGGGATCCGGAAAGAGCACGATGCGCCCGTCGATCTCGCGCCCGATCTTCGCGTCGTGCCACGTGGCGCCGGTCACGTGACCATGCGCGTCCGTCGCGCGCGACATGAAGAGGTGGTCCTGCCGGACGCCCGAGGGATCGAGCAGCTCGTTCAGCAGGTCGTATACCACCTGGGACGGGACCGTCCCCGCCCGGGCGATCCCCACGGTGACGACGCGCGTAGTGGGCGCGATGCCCGAGCCCCGCACCACGGCTTGCGGCGACGAGGTCACCATGCGCGTCGGCACGTCGAGCCGGGCGCGCGGGAACTCCGCCGCAACCACCCCGTGGGCCAGCTTCTCGTAGAGGAAACGCACCAGACGCCCGACCTCCGGCTGGTGCGTCGCGTGCGCGGACAGGCGGGCAAGTACCGTCCAGGCCAGTGGATCGTCGAGCAGGTGGACGTTGGGCCCGTAGCGATGCTCGATCTCCGGCGGGCGGTACGAGCTCTTCGCGTAGGCGGTCTCGCTCACGCCTACGTCCAGTGACCGGCGCGGAGAGCATGGGCGTCGATGATCTTCACCTTGGGCCCCAGCGCCTCGCGGAAAGCGTCCTCGTCCTCGTCGTCCATGATCGCGTCGCCGAAGCCCGCCGCGATCTCCATGGCGGTCGAAAGGATGCGCAGGAACTGGGCAAAGCTCGACGCCGCCAGCGTCGCAGTCCAGCGGTCCTGGCCGCTCATCGCGGTGTAGACCGGGCAGTCGCCTTCGGGGTCGGGCTTGCTCACGTCGAGGAAGTACGGGTCGCCGAGCAGCGAGCTCTCCCCGATGACCACCCACGAGGCCTTCCAGTCGGCCGGCGCGCTGCCGCTGTCGCCCGGAAGCTTCACCAGGTCCTGCGCTTTCACCAGCTCCTCCGCGGGGATGAGCCGGATGCGCTCGACCGGCGTGACGGTCTCGATCTTCTCCGGGTTGGCCTCGAGCAAGAAGCTTCGATAGCGGGAGACGAGGCGAAACTGCTTCTTCAGCTCTTCCACGAGCGGCGGGGGGGCCTTGCCGAAGAAGCAAGGGAGCTTTCGCTTGGCGAATACTGCTTTGAGCGCCGCCACCGCATCCGCGAGATCACTGTCCACGTGGTCGCCTCGCACGCATGGTAGGGCCCGCTCGCCCGGCGATGAAACACCCGCACGCGCGAGCCGTGAGCCAGCAACGATAACTTGGTCACGCTAGCATCCTTCGCCCCGGAATCGCACGCTGTTTCACAGCTCTCTCCGTCTAGGGGCTCCTCCCGGCACCTTCGCCCAGCTGGCACTGCACGTCCACGTCCACGCGCGTGCATGTGGTCTCGCCCCCCAGACCGCGGAGTGGCTCGATCATGCTGGCCACCGCGCGTTCGGCCAGCATCGCCAGGGGAGAAGGGGCCGGGGTCTCGACCGAAGCGGCCGGAGGTTGCGCGCTCGTGCTCGCGCTCAGGCTCATGCTGGCGCTCACCTCGGCGCTAACCCGCGTGACGTCGTCGTCGGGCGCGGAGAGCGTGACGTGCACGCGAAGGACGACCGCGCTGGCAGCCGGAGCGAGCCCGAGGGCCAGCGGATGCGCTTCCAGCGGGCGGCAGAGATCGGAGGACGCCCGACCTCCATCGACCCCCAGAGCCAGCGCCGACCACACCCCGAGGTCGATCAGGGGAACGCCGTGCTCGCCACGCAGCACGACGGGACGGCACGCGCCGGCGGCGGGCAGGGAGCCGGGAGGGCAGCTCGGCCCGTGAGTGCAGAGTGCGCCGTCGGCGTACGTCCCGCGCGGGCAGGCGGCGTCGGCGGGGATGCACACCCGCCGTTGATCCTCGACGGCCAGAGACGTACTCGAAGCGCAGGAGAGAGGCCCGCCGTTCAGCAGGGCGGGCAGCGGCGTGCAGCCAACGTCGACGTCCACCGCCTCGTCGGCGGGGCAGACCGGAAAAGCGCAGCCCCCGCTCGTCGTCGCTTTCGCCACCGGTCCGCAGTAGCCGTCGGCCACCGGCGCCGGGACGCAAGCCCCCAGCAGCGGCACGTCCCCGGGAACGCAGGCGCAGCGGCCGCGGTCGTCGGGTCGGGCATCGCGGGGGCAGGCCGCCAAAGCAGCGCCCGCCGCGCGCGGCGTGGGATCGCGGCAGCCGGCCAGCAGGGCAGGAGCCGCGCCGATGCCGAGCAGGGCCACCGCGCAGCGCATCAGACGGCCTACCTTACGCGTGCTAGACCGAGGGCGCCATGCTCGCCATCGCGCTCGAAGGCACGCCCGACTTCGACGCCGCCCTCGCCCGCCTGGAGACGCGCGGCGAGGCGGACTTTGCTCGCGTCGAGCCGGCGGTGCGCGAGATCCTCGCCGCTGTCCGCACCGAGGGCGACGTGGCCATCCAGCGCTACAACGAGCGCTTCGCTCGCCGCGCCCCGCGCCTCCTCGTCCGCGACTACCAGGGCGCCGCGGCGCTGTCCCGCCTTCCGGCCGAAGCTCGCTCGGCGCTCGAGCTGGCGGCATCGCGCATTCGCGCCTTTCACGAGCACGAGCGCGAGACCGGCTTCCGCTACGAGGAAGAAGGAGTCACCCTGGGCGTTCGCGTGCTCCCCGTGGCGCGCGTGGGGGTCTACGCGCCCGGCGGCAAGGCCCGGTACCCGTCCAGCGTCCTCATGGCCGCCATCCCCGCGCGCGTGGCTGGGGTGGGCGACGTCGTGGTGGCCACCCCCCTGGCCGGCGACGCGAGCGACGACGCGGTCCTGGCGGCGGCGCACCTGTCCGGGGTGAGCGCCCTGGTGGACGCCGGTGGCGCTCAGGCCATCGCGGCGCTGGCATACGGCACCGAGAGCGTGCCGCGCGTCGACAAGATCGTCGGGCCGGGCAACCTCTACGTGGCCTGCGCGAAGCGCCTGGTCTTCGGCGCCGTGGACATCGACGGGATCGCCGGACCGAGCGAGATCCTGGTGGTGGCCGATGACGAGGCCGATCCGCGCTTCGTCGCCGCCGATCTCCTGTCCCAGGCCGAGCACGACGAGGCCGCCTACCCGTTGCTGATCACCGCCTCGGAGCTCATGGCGCGCGCCGTCACGCGGGAGATCGTCGCGCAGCTGGAGACCCTCCCCCGCGCCGTCATGGCCCGCGCGGCCTTCGACAACGGAGTTGCCCTGGTGGTCTCCACACGCGAGCGCATGGCGGCGGTGGCCGACCGCATCGCGCCCGAGCACCTCGCGCTTCACGTGGTCGATCCGGGCGCCATGCTGGCCGGCATCCGTCACGCCGGGGCTGCCTTCCTGGGACCGGCAACGCCGGAGGCGGTCGGCGACTACCTGGCCGGTCCGTCGCACGTGTTGCCTACCGGGGGGGCGGTGCGGTTCGGCTCTCCGCTCGGGGTTTACGACTTCGTCACGCGCACGTCGATCATCCAGTACACCGCCGAGGCGCTGGCGCGACACGAGCGTGCGGTGTGCGCCCTGGCCCGGCTGGAGGGCCTCGAGGGGCATGCTCGAGCAGTGGAGGCGCGGCTGCGTTCGACGCGATGAGCCACGGCCCGCGCCACCTGCTGACGCCGGAGCGTCGCCCTTCTAACGGCCCCCTTTCTTGATGTAAGTCAACTCCAGGTCTTCGCCTCGATTTCAATACCGGACGAGAATTTGCAGCGGCGCGCCGGCCAGAACGTGCGCGCACCGGTCACGTCGTTGGAGGAACGGATGCACTCGACGCTTTTCCGCTGGCTTGGGCTCTTGACGATCGCCGCTTACCTGGTCTGCGCCATGACGGGGTGCGAGGAAGCGCGCGCCCCCATCAACCGCGTGCAACCGCTGGCGCTGGACAAGCACTTCTTCGTGGGGGCAAATCTCAGCGATACCTCGGACGATCCGGAATTTTACTTTGGCACGCGCATCATCGACGAGCCGTACGGGGTGGGACAGGACTTCGAGCTCTTTCAGTCGATCGGAACCCTCGCTCGCATCAAGTGGGAGATCGAAGAGGACGTGCTCATCGCCCGCCTGACCTACGACCGCGTCCAGAACAGTGACTACTACGGAGCGCAGAGCACCGACACCGGCCAGATCGTGGCCGAGTTCAACGTCACCAGCCAGTTCGACATCATCCGTGATTACAACCCACAGACGGGCGAGCAGCTCAACGTCATCGTCGAGAACACCACCGACCGCCCCTGGTACCAGCGCGACTACTTCCGCGTCGACTGGTCGCAGAACCTGGTCACCGATTCGTGGGACTTCGACCAGTTCGCGGTGGCCGCCGGCATCGACGGGGTGAAGCTCGATCCCCTTCAGTACACCATCGAAGATCCCGCCGACCCCAACTCGCCGGTGTTCGATACCGACAACGGCTACTTCGACGTCACCACCCATCTCTTCGCCACGCCGCAGACCATCCAGACGCCTTACGGGACGTTCCCGCTGTGCTGGTTTTACGGAAACGGGGCGGTCTACACCTGCAACCCGTCGGAGCTCACCGTTCGCCTGTCCTTCAAGACCGTCGTCCCCGACGACTACGAGCCGGAGGACTGGGACGGCACCAAGATGAACGCGTTCGGCTGGTTTACCTCCGACCGCTTCGGCTACGACCGAAACTACGGCATTCTCGATCAGGACTGGCACCGCTTCGCGGCCAGGTACCAGATCTGGACGCAGAGCCACGTCACCGGCACGCAATGCGCCATCGACGAGTGGCGCGACGCCAGCGGCAACGTCCAGCTTTACCAGGTCGACGCGTCCGGCAACTACCGCGCCGATCCCACCACCGGACTCCCCATTCCGGCCGCGCCCGGGCAGCCCGGGCAGCCCTTCACGCTGAGCGCTCCCGGTCTCGACGTCCACCGCGACGCCGACAACGACGGCACCGAGGACGAGTGCCAGTTCTACGACTCCAACGGCGGCGAGGTGAACGCAGGATCGCGCTGCGACGAGTTCACCAACAAGTGCGACATACCGCTCTACGAGCGCCAGACCAAGACCACCGCGCTCTACTACGGCCCCACCGCCCCGCCGGACGTCTTCGCCGCCAGCGCCCACGCGCTCAACTCGTGGAACATCTCGGTCAAGCGCGCCACGCAGCTCGGCAAGGTCGTCGAGGCCAACCGCGTGGGGGTCGACGTCGGCCAGGCCAACTTTCTCACCACCGAGGCCGCTCTCCTGGCCGATCAGGCGAACGGCCCGGGGATGACCGTGCCGGACGTCTTCGTCCTCTGCCACAACCCGGTCATCGTGGGGGACGCGCCGGCCTGCGGCGCGCCGGGCCTGGTCGCGCGCCTGGGCGACCTTCGCTACCACATGGTGAACGTCATCACGAACCCGCAGTCGCCCTCGGCGTGGGGCGTCATGACCGACTTCAACGATCCGCTCACCGGCGAAAAGGTGCAGGCCAGCATCAACGTCTGGGACTACCAGACCGACCTGGCGTCGCAGTACGTGGAGGACCTCCTCCACTGGCTGGACGGCGAGATCAGCAACGCGCAGATCGCCAACGGGCAGTACATGTCGCAATGGCTCAGCGCCAGCAAGCTGAGCACCGCCCAGTACACGCCGCAGATCCTCACCACCAAGGAAATCCAGTCCCGCCTCAACTCCATCGACCGCACCATCGCCAACGCCAACGGACTGCCGGCGGGTCAGCAGCTCCCGCCGCAACTCGCTGCCACGCTCGCGGCATCGAACCTGGCCCAGTCGCTCGGCCCGCCCATGGACTCCCAGCTCGAAGGGACGCGGACGTCGCTCATGGGGAGCCAGTGGGAGGCGCAGCTCCTCACGCCGGATATGCTGCAGGCGGCGGGCTTCGACCCCACGCAGCCGTTCGCCGGGGATCCGACGACGCTCACCATGGCCTCCCCGCTCCGCGGAATGGATCGGCGCGCGATGCTGTGGGGCAAACAGCAGCTCGACACGGCGCTGCGCGTGAAGGCGATGTGCGTCATGGACGATCTCCAGCCGGAGCCGGACTCGCTCATCGGGCTCGCCAGGCAAGCCGAGCAGCTCTTTCCCCAGCCCAACCCCAAGGACGCGAGCTACCCGGCGGAGCTCTTCGAGCGTGACCAGGCCGAGCACCAGTGGATCCGCGAGCAGTTCCATACCTCGGTCATCGCGCACGAGATGGGCCACTCCATGGGCTTGCGACACAACTTCACCGGGAGCTTCGACGCGCTCAACTACCACACCGAGTACTGGCAGCTCCGGACCCGCAACGGGCAGGAGCACTACTGCGGCTTTCCGGGGGCGCTCGACGCGACCACGCCGCACACCGACGGCACGGACTGCGTGGGCCCACGCTGGGTCGATCCCGTCACCGACACCGAGAGCAACGACCTCATCTGGAAGTGGGCATCCACCACGGTGATGGATTACCCGGGCGATCAGACGCAGGACATGAACGACATCGGCCTCTACGACAAGGCCGCCATGCGCTTCGGCTACGCGGACCTGGTCGATGTCGAGAAGAACATGAAGTACGCCGCGGGGGTGGGGGGCAACACCGGCGGCTCGGGTACCGACTACCTCATCGCCGTGGACGGGTTCGGCGGCATCTGGGGGTCGTCGATTGGCCAGAATCACTACAGCACCTATAACGACAAGTATTCGGTTCTGGGGACCTGCGCGCCGCGCCCGGACTGGAATGGCGATCCCAGCGATCCGCTCGCGCAGCAGTGCTCGGGCGCGAACCTCGATTACGTGGCCCAGCGCGACATGGAGTCGGTGCCCAAGTTCGACAGCGCCGTTCTCAGCGTGCGCCCGGACCTGGTGGCGAACTTCGCGGTGGCGCCCAGCAAGCACAATGGCTCGAGCCTCGAGCCGTCGGCGTCGGGGCAGTCGGTGACCAACGCCGTGCGCCACCCCTACATGTTCGGGTCGGACGAATACGCCTACGGGAACCTGCCGGACCTGCGCTTCGACTCGGGCGCCGATTCGTACGAGCAGATGCAGTTTCTCATCTCCACCTACGAGGACCGGTACATCTTCAACGACTTCCGGCGCAACCGGGTGACGTTCACCACCGGCGCGGTGCTGACCGGGCTGGAGGGGCGCTACTGGGACATGGCCGCGTGGGTCACCAAGGCGCTGGCGCTGGGGGTCGAGCTCCTCACCCAGCCGGGCAACGACCCCACCACCCAGGCGGGATCGCTCATGCCGGCGGCGCTGGGATCGTCGGACGGGCTGGCCATGTTCGTCCGCGCCATGACCCGTCCCGCGCCGGGCGCGTACACGGTCAACGCGCCGCAGCCGGGGGTGACCCCCAACTCGTGGGGCGGAGCGTGGCAGCTCGGGGACCTGAACCTGGAGACGCCCCCTTCCACCGGCGTAAACGTCGCCCTGGGTAGCGGCGAAGGGCGCTTCCTCGACAACGATTACGACTACACGCAAGGCTACTGGTGGTCGGAGTACCAGCTCCAGGTGGGGAGCTATTACGAGAAGGTGCTCGCGCCGGTCTACCTCACCGAAGCGTACAACGACTTCATCTCCAACACGGAGGACGACTACATCGACGGCCGGTACAAGAACCTCAGTTACATGTCCATCTACCCGCAGCAGGTCCGGCGCATCTTCGCGAACCTGATGGCCACCAACAGCGCCACGCAGGTGAACGGCTCGGGGACGGTGGCGCAGATCTTCACCACCGCGCCGTACGCGATGCCGGCGAGCACCACGAACGCCCCCAACCCGCTGACCGCGACGCAGTACCTGCCGTGGGAGAAGTACGACCCCACGGATCCCACCACGACGACGCTGCAGTATCCGGCGGGCGCGGTCCTGCTCGATCCGCTGGTGGGCTGGGAGGAGCAGTATCCGGCGCTCATCAACCTTTTCTGGTACGGGCCGACCGCCCTCAACATGGACGTCATCGATCTCCTTCGCATCTTCTCGCCGGGGGACGCGGCCAGCCTCTCCATCCCCGAGGACCAGCAGGTGCGCTACCGCGATCCGCTGACGCAGATCGAGTACGTGGCGAAGAACTATGGCTTCGAATCGGTCAACCCGCAGATCGGCTATCAGACCGCGCAGGGTATCGGCGCGCGCATGATCCAGCACGCCAACTTCCTCGCCCAGCTCGGCTACCAGGTGACGCAGGCCCCCGATCCGGTGACCGGCGAGCTGACCTACGACACCGACGCGAACGGAAGCTCCATCCCCCTCACCACCTCCCAGGCGACCAACGCCGCGACCTTCCTCAAGGGATACGCCGCCAACATCGACAGCGTGAGGCAGCTCACGTACTTCTTCGGGTACGGGCCGCTGGGGCACTAGGAGACGGTCGGTCTAAACCCCGACAGACTCCGTCGTGACGGTCTCGTTCGAGGGGAGCGCCGCTCCTCTCGAGCTCCCGGAGCTGGCGCATCCGCGCCGGGTATGGACCGGGGGTGCCATGGTGGTGGTCTTACTTGCAATGTGGGGGAAGGACTTTATCGACGAGCCACGCTCGGTCTTGTCGACTCCAGTGTCGGATAGAGTCCGGGTTCCCCATAGCGAAGCCTTCTTTGGGGGCTGGTTCTGTCCAGTATTTCGTGGCGAATCGGCGCGAGCGGGATACTTTGCATGGAGTGGTTCTTTGTACCCGTGCAGTTGATTCTTTGCGCCCACGCGACGAGGCGTCGTGCGCAGGGTCCATCGGGAGCCATGCAGTGACCAGCGTTAACCATTTACGGGCGACGCGCCGTCTGGATGAATCGGAAACATCGGCGGGGTTCACAGATCGGGTGGCTCGAACATGAGCAGCGCACAATCCTCGGCTGCGAGTCCCTTGGCGGAGAAAGCCGACGCGCCCGAGCGCGTCGGACCCTACACCATTTACGGCCGGATCGGGTCCGGCGGCATGGCGTCCGTGCACCTCGGCAAGCTGAGGAGTGCGTCCGGCTTCACGCGCATCGTCGCCATCAAGCGGATGCACACCGAGCTCGCCCGGACGGCCGAGTTCATTGCGATGTTCTTCCAGGAGGCGCGCCTGGTCGGACGGATTCAACACCCGAACGTGGTCGCGGCGCTCGATTGCGTGGCCATCGACAACAACGCCATGCTGGTCATGGAGTACGTGCACGGACTGTCGCTGAACCAGTTGCTCCGGAAACGCCCCGACGTTCCCTTTGCCGTGGTTTCATCGATTCTCGTCGGGTCCGCCCTGGGCCTGCACGCCGCGCACGAGGCCGTGGACGACAACGGGCAGAACATGGGCATCGTCCACCGCGACGTGTCGCCGCACAACATCATGGTGGGTGTGGACGGGGTCGCGCGCGTGCTCGATTTCGGGATCGCCAAGGCCGCCGAGCAGATCAGCCAGACGCGAACCGGCGAGGTCAAGGGCAAGATCGCCTACATGGCCCCCGAGCAACTTCTGGGCGAACCCATCGGCCGGGAGGCTGACGTGTATTCGCTGGGGGTGGTGATGTGGGAGATGTTTGCAGGCAGACGTTTCTTCGCGAACGACATCAAGGCTGCCGCCATCATGATGCGCGTCGCGCACTCGCAGTTTGCTTCGCCGCGCGAAGTGAATCCTCGAATCACGAGCGAGATCGAGGCGGTCATCATGAAGGCGCTCTCGCGATCACCTCAGGACCGGTACCGAAGCGCGCTCGAGTTTGCCGTCGCTGTCGAGGCGTGCTGTGCCCCATCGAGTCAGCGCGTGGTGGGACAGTGGGTGGCCGCCACGGCGAATGATGAGCTGATGCGCCGATCGGCGATGCTCACGCAGATCGATCTTTCCGCGCCGCGGTTCGCCGGTCCCTCGATGGAGGCAGCCGGGTCGAGCGAGACCGAGGACGTGGCCACCCGCTTCGGACTGTCGCGCCGCGCCCGGGACCCACGACTCAGCGCCGTCGTCCCGGTAAGCTGGATCCGAGGGTGGCCCTCGTCCAGGGTCCTGTGGGGCGGGGGCGGCATCGCGCTCGCCGCGATGCTCGGCGCGACGATGGCTCTGCGGTCGACGGGGCCGCTGCCCGTAGCGCGCCCGCTCGACCTCACCCACGTGGAGGGCGCGGCATCGGCGCCCCCTCTCGAGGATCCCCCGGCCCGATGGCAGGTCGACGACGTGGCGGGTCCGGCGCCCGCGCCCGCGCACGTCCCGACCGAGGCTCGGGCCCTTCCCACAGGGCCGCCGCACGAGGCGCGCGCCGCCGCACCCGCAGCCGCCCCCGCCAGGGCCCCCGCTCCTGCACCGGCGGCCCAAAGACCCAGGCCCGTCACGCTGACTGCGGTGCCGACCGCGTCGCGGCCTCCGGCATCATCCTTGGGCCTCGATTTTGGCGCCATCGGGGGCCGAAAATGACCGGGGAGCTGGCCTCGTTCGCGCCCTCGCTGGGGACGGAGAGTGACGGGGGGCGATCGTGACGCACTGGGGCGGCCTCGTGGCCGGCGGCCTGGCCGTCATCCCGCTGGCCTTTCTCTTCGCGGGCGAAGCACGCGCCGATCCCGCGGCCGACGCGGATGTCCTCTTTCAGGAGGGGACCCGGCTTCTCGAAGCCGGTCATTTCGCCGAGGCGTGCCCCAAGCTCGCGGGGAGTCAGAAGCTCGATCCCGCTCTGGGAACGCTCCTCTATCTGGCCGCCTGCCACGAGAAGCTGGGGCTGACGGCGTCGGCCTGGTCGGAGTTCTCGTCGGCGACGGAGTGGGCCAAGCGGACGAATCAACCGGACCGCGCGGCCTTTGGTCGCAAGCACATGACCGAGCTCGAATCCACGCTCGCCAGGGTGATGATCCGGGCCCCTCTGGTCCCCCCGGGCTTCGCGCTGCGCGTGGACGATGGCGCCCAGGGCACCGTGGCGACGGGGATCGCGCTGCCCTTCGATCCGGGGCCACATACCGTCGAGGTGACTGCTCCCGGATACCAACCATGGCGGACGACGGTGAACGTGCCCACCGAGTCCACGACGCTCACGGTCGACGTGCCGGCACTCGAGCCGGGCGCCCCCGCGGCCGCTCCGCTACCCGCGGTGGAGTCAGGCGCACCGCCGGACAGCACGACCCCGGGCGCGTCGTCGTCGTCGCATGTCCTCCTCTGGAGTGCCGCCGGTCTCGGAGCCACCGGCATCGTCGTCGGCTCCGTGTTCGGCGTGATGACATTCGCGGCGCGGGACAGCGCTCGCGCTGCCTGCCCCCAGAATGCCTGTGCTCCCGGAGGGCTCGACGACGTCGATCGTCTTCGAACGTATTCGACGGTATCTACCGTGGCATTCGGCGTAGGTCTCGCAGGAGCGCTGGCGGCCGGGTATCTGTTTCTGCGGGAGCTTGGGCACGCCAGCGCGGACAGCGCGGCACCGAAGGTGGTGTCCCGGTCGGTGACCCTCGTGCCGAGCCTCTCCACCCGTCACGCGGGAATCGACCTTCTCGCCCGCTTTTGAGCACGATGGCCAAAAGCTCGATCATCAAACGCCTGGCGCTGGCCGCATCCGTAGCGATCCTCACGGCGGCGTGCAGTCTGGTCGCCGACGTGGGCGAGTTCGACAATGCGACCGCCGCCCATGACGACGCCGCCTCGCAGTCCGACGGGGAGGTCGCCGATGGTTTCCTCCTGCCAGAGCCGGACGGCGCGGCCGAAGTTGCGAGCCCGATCGACGGGGGCGCCCCGGCCGACTCGGCTCGCGTCGGAGACACGTCCGTGTCCGACTTCGACGATGGCGACGCCGCCGCCCCGTCGAGCGACGCGGGGGACGGCGCTGTGGACGAGATCGATGCTTCGGACAGCGCTGCGCCGGTGCAAGACGCCGCTGCCCTGGCCTGGTGCGCCGCCCACCAGTCGGCGACCACTCTCGATTGCCACGACTTCGACGAAGGAAACCCGGCCCCCCAGGGATTCACCAGCAACTACTTCTCGACCATCTTTGCCTCGGTCACCTCCGCGTCCTACGTCCCGGGCTCGCCTCCCAGCTCGCTTCTCCTGTCCACCCCTTTGCTGGATGCCGGTGGCCCGTCGGCCGACGAGCAGTTCAACGACCTCGTGGCCTATCACAGCAAGCTGGAGCTGACTTTCTCGCTGAAGATCGTGAATTTCGACCCCACGTCGGGAGACGTGAGCCTCTTTCGCATTTCGTACAACGACAGTCACTGGGCCGTGACGCTCGATTACCAGAACACGACCGCCGCGCTGAATGAGTCGGCGATTCTCGTGGATGGTGGCCCCACCACCCACCATGCCCACCAGGCCTCCCAGCCGCCCTTCACGGACTGGACCACGGTCGACGTCTTGGTGGACTTCGTCGGCCAGACCATCGCCATGACCTACAACGGCATCTCGGTCGTGACCAGTCAGGCCATCGAAAGCCCGACCGAGACCAACCCGATGCTGTTCGTGCAGGCAGGGCTGAACTTCCTGGGGTCACCGGCCAAGCCCATGATGATCTACTACGACAACATCCTCCTGAGCGCGCCTCCGTGAGGGCGCGAGCCGCGCCGCCCTGACGACTCGCGACCTTTTCGCGTGTCTCGGCGGAGGGGGGATGTTATGCCCCTGTCCGAGGATCCACCATGGCGACATCACGCCTGCTGAGGCCTTCTCGCTTTTGCTTGGTGCTCGCCACTTCCGCGCTGGGAATCGGCGGGTGCGGTTCGAAGAGCCCGGGCAGCCCGGATGCGGGCGGGGGAGGGGGCGACAACGGCGGTTCGAGCAGCACGGGAGGGAGCGGCGGCAGCGGCGGCACGAGCAGCAGTGGCGGCACGAACAGCAGCGGCGGCACAAGCAGCACGGGCGGCAGTGGCGGCACGAGCAGCACCGGCGGCAGTGGCGGCACGAGTAGCACGGGAGGGAGCGGCGGCACGAGCAGCACGGGAGGGAGCGGCGGCACGAGCAGCACGGGAGGGAGCGGCGGCACGAGCAGCACGGGAGGGAGCAGCGGAGGCTCGAGTAGCGGTGACAGCGGCGGGAGCGGCACCGACGGTGGCGATGCGGGGGGCCCCGTCTCTCCCTGGAACAACGTCGCGATCGGCGCCGGAGGGTTCATCTCCGGCATCGTCTTCAGCCCGGTCCAAAAAAACCTGGCCTACGCACGCGCCGACGTTGGCGGCTTCTATCGCTGGAACGGTGCCACGAGCACGTGGACCCCTCTCACCGATTCGTTCTCCATATCCCAGAACAACTATTTTGGAGGCGAGAGCATCGTCCCCGATCCCGTCGACGCGAACGTCGTCTACGCGGCCGCCGGGGAGTACATGAGCGGCGGCAATGGGGTCATCCTTAGCTCGACGGACCAGGGCACGACATGGACGGTCAATACCATCGGCGTCCCGATGGGTGGAAATCAGGGCGGGCGAGGGATGGGAGAACGCCTCGCCGTCGACCCCAATGACAACAAGATCCTCCTCTTCGGCTCGCGCTCGAACGGCCTGTACAAGAGCATCAATTCGGCCGCGACGTGGACGGAGGTCACCAGCTTCCCGGTCATGGGCGACGCGACCTATGGGCTGCCGGTCGTCCTCTTCGACAAGACCGGAGGGACCGCAGCGGGGTCGACCAACATCTTCGTGGCGGCGGCCTCGACCAGCGCCGGGAGCAACCTGTATCAGACCAAGGACGGAGGGACGAGTTGGTCGCTCGTGACCGGGACGGGGACGGGACCGACGGGTCTCATGGTGCATCACGCCGCGCTGGGGAGCGATGGCAACCTCTGGCTCGCGTATGGAAGCAACTACGGTCCCTACAACACGGGCACGGCCGCGCTCTCGGGCCAGGTCTGGAAGTATGCGACCGCGACGGGGGCGTGGACGAACGTGACCCCTTCCCTGACGACCCAGTGGTGCGGAGCGACGGGTTGCATGGCGGGCGGGGTCAGCGTCGATGCGACCAACCCGATGCACGCGGTCATCTCCACGCTCGACTGGTACCAGCCCGATCGCCTCCTCGCGACGACCGATGGGGGGACCACCTGGACGGTGATCGCGCAGCCCCTCGTCTCGTACAACACCACGGGCCTGTCGACCTATGACGTCAACGGAGTCCTGTGGTGGACGGTGGGCGGGGCAGACATCGGTACCGGTGCCACCAACTGGGTGGAGGCCGTTGCGCTCGACCCCTTCAACTCGGACCACGTCATGTACGGCACGGGTGGAGGGATCTGGAGCAGCACGAACATCTCGGCGGCCACAGCGGGTGGCGCCGGGGCCACCTGGACATTCCTCGACCAAGGGCTCGAAGAGACCGTCCCCATCTTCTTGATGCCCAGCATCAATGGCGCCTTCCTTGGCTCCATCGGCGATCTGGCGGGAATGCGCAACGCGAGCCTCGCTGCGTACTCGAGCACCGGCGAGTACACGAATCCCACTTTCACCAACACCAACGGAATCGACTTCGCCGAGTCCAACCCGATGTTCGTCGTCCGCGTGGGGAACAGCGGAGCGGTCGCGTCAGACGTGGCCTATTCGACCGACAACGGAGTTACCTGGACCCCCTGCGCGGTCGCGCCGACCGGCTACACGACCGACGACGAGATGAGCTCGGTGGCGGTCGCGGCCGACGCCAGCGGGTTCGTCGTCTCCCCCTACGCGGGGTACGGGAGCCCCGCGTACACGACCCACAGCGCGGCGAGCACGTGCGCGACCTGGAAGACCTCGACCGGACTCCCTTCGGGGGCGGTCGTCGCCGCCGACCGGGTGACCGCGAAGACCTTCTACGCGACCAGCGGCCACAGTCTCTACGTGAGCACGAACAGTGGCGCCACCTTCACCGTGGCGGCCACCCTCAACGGGACGGCCGGCTACCCCCGACCCGTGTTCGGTGAAGCGGGCGAGGTCTGGGTCGCCATCAGCGACGGAAGCTTGTATCGGTTCACCAACGTCGGTACATCGGCACCTGTGGTCTCGACCATCGTCTCGACCGTCACGAGCGCCTACGGCGTAGGGTTCGGAAAAGCGGCGACAGGCCAGACCCACCCGGCGACCTACGTGCTCGGGACCGTCGGCGGGCAGTACGGGTTCTTCCGATCCGACGACGGAATCGGAACGAGCTGGGTCCGGATCAACGATGACGCGCACCAGTACGGCTGGGTCAGCTTCATCGGTGGGGACGAGAACACCTACGGGCGGGCGTTTGTGGCGACCGGTGGCCGCGGGTACGTATACCGAGACGGACCGTAAACCGGAACCGGGGGCCGTCGCATCCTCAGCCCTCCCCGTCGCGCGCGGCCATCCACGCGCTGATCCAGCGCATGGCGCCCGGGGCGTGGCGCGCCGCTGCGGAGGCCAGACGCACGAAGGGCGTCGTCTCCATCACCGCGCGGCCGGACGCCACCGCGGCGAGGACCTGATCGGCCACGTCGTCGGGGGTTTGCACGGCCGCGGAGCGCAGGCGAACGCCGCCGCGACCGTCGGTGATGACGGCGTGCTGGCGAAACGGCGTGTCGACCGGCCCGGGCCGCACCACCAGGACGCGCACGCCCGTCCCTCCCAGCTCGGCGCGCAGGGCAATGGTGAGCGCCTCCAGCGCGAACTTGCTTGCCGCGTAGGCCCCCATGCGCGGCGACGCCACCACGCCGGCCACCGAGGACATCATCACGATGGTCCCGCCGCTCCGCGTGAGCGGATCGAGCGCCAGCTGGGCGAGGCGCAGGGGAGCCACCACGTTGACCGCAAAGAGCGCCTCCAGCTCG